>Ga0187848_10001827_pt1 | contig 17553 bp, 17 predicted proteins | sample June2016WEW_4_40_FD_132424 | JGI IMG/M metagenome (GOLD analysis project Ga0187848, IMG submission 132424) | Peatland microbial communities from SPRUCE experiment site at the Marcell Experimental Forest, Minnesota, USA - June2016WEW_4_40 | ecosystem: Environmental > Terrestrial > Soil >... | reverse complement strand
GATGTGATAAGGTTTCTTCACGGCGGTTGGCTCCCCTTTCGGATTCGAGTTGGCAACCGGATTCTATCGAAACCGGCGCCACCGCCGCTTACCAACCTTCAACTAGACTCGGGACGCCTTCTTCTTCAGCGCCTTTACGCCGTTTGGATATGTCTTGGATAGACCGGTTATCGTGAGCGCCAAGGGAACTGACCTCCGATTTCAGTGTTTTGCCCGACTCTTCTCGCGCGACTCCGCAGCGCGCCAGCGCAGGTCCCAGGATCTTTCGATGATACCAATCTGTCGCGCCCGGAGAGACTCGAACTCCCGACCGACTGGTTCGAAGCCAGCGACCCTTGTATTATCAGTAAGTTACGGGCGCTGCCAACAGTTGCTCGGTATTGCGCAAAGTTGCTAGTTTTCAAACAGTTCCAGGGGTTCAAGCGAGGGCACTAGCAACGGAGCGAAACCCTTCATGCAGGGAGTGGGCACAAAAATGGGCACAGTCGTTTGCCCAGCGCGACACGCTAATCCGCCTGCGCATCTTGGAGGATCTTCCCGACACGGCACAAGCGTTATCGCGCCTTATCGGAAGCTATCCCGCGGGCCTGCTTCGGGCCTTTTCAGGGCCAGCCGGACCCGCGTCGTGGTTCCCTCTTTTCGTGCGACCGCGCGGGACTCTCGCAGAACGGCGAAGCAGCGCAAGCACGGGGCTGTCGGCTCTAGCCAAGTTCAGTTTGCGGATTTCCTTGCCGGCCAGCATCATCGCGGCGCGAAACTCAGGCTGGGGCATTGAAGCTCAGCCATGGCGTTCTCTGAGAGCGTCACTCATCCGCGGGTGCGCCCAGAAGTTGCGACGCCTCCAGACGCTCGGCCATGCCAATGCGCTGTAGCTTTCCGGTGGCGCCGCGTGGAATATCCTTTACGAACAACACTCGCTGTGGGAGTTTGCGGCGGGCGAGACGCTGGGCGGCTAAACGCAGCAAGTCGCGTTCCTCGACCTGACAACCCTCCCGGACGACGATTGCGGCGGCAACCCTCTCTCCCAACATCGTATCGGGCCACGCAAAGGCTACCGCTTGGTCCACCGCGGGATGGAGGAGCAGCGCTTCCTCAACCTCGTAAGGAGAGATCTTCTCCCCCCCGCAGTTGATCATCTCCTTTAGGCGGCCAACCAGACAGAGCGAGCCATCGGAATCCTGAAACCCTTCGTCCCCGGTGCGAAACCACCCGTTGCAGAGAGCGGACTCGTTGACTCCTTCAGGCTGAAGGTAACCAGGCATAATCTGCTCGCCGCGCAAAACTATCTCCCCGACTTGGCCCGGCGCCAACAGTTTGCCGAATGCATCCATGATGCCGATCACAGGGCCGCTGCTAGTTCCGACTGTCGCGCAAGAGGCGCCCGGTAATCGCACGCTTGAGATTTGGTGCGCCGCCTCGGTCATTCCGTAGGCGTTCAGGACGGGCACGCCAAAAACGGACCGAAGTTTATCGTAGACGCTCGGGTACAGGGTCGAGGAGCATGAGCGAATGAACCGCAGCTTGTGGCGGCCCAAAACGTCCATGTTGTGGCGCGCCCGTGCCAGAATTGCCTGGTGCATGGTGGGAACCGCGGTGTACCAGGTGGCTTGCGAGGAGTTCAGCCAGGAGAAGAATGCCGTGGCCTTGAACCCCGGCGGAAGGCACACGGTCGCGCCCGTAGCCAGGGAAGCGAGAAGCCCCGCAACGAGTCCGTGAACGTGAAACAACGGCATCACCGAGAGGCACGTGTCGGCGGGTGAGAGTTGCAGTGTATCGGCAACTCCGCGCGTTGACAGGACCAAGTTTCGCTGCGTGAGGGGCACGAGTTTAGGGCGGGAAGTTGTGCCGGACGTGTGGAGGAGCAACGCGATGTCGTCCGGACAGGGTGAAGCTTGTGGCGACGGGTGTGGCACCAACGGAGCCTCGCACTTCAATTCGAAGGCTCCGGGTTTCGGCCCCCCCGGTGACACGAGGAGCATCCGACCCACGCCGCATTCCCCGGCCGCGCGCATGGCCTCCGGAACATCGTTGGAGGTTATGATTACCCTCGCGCCCAGGTCGCGGAGAGCAAATGCGTTCTCATTTTGAGTAAAGGTCGGATTGAGCGGTGCGACACGGCAGTAGGTGACCAGTGCCGTGAACAGGGCGGCAGTTTCAGGTCCATTCCGGAGAGCCATCGCCACCGTTTCGCTGGCTTTCAAACCGCTTCCGTTCAGCTTCTGGTGTGTCCGTTCCACCAACGCCCGCAGTTCTCCGTACGTCAATCCGTGCCGCGATGTATCAGCCACGGCCAGTGTTTGAGCATCACCCTCAGCGAGCAAAGACGCTATCGTAAGTTTTGGGGTTTCCACTGGTCCCCTACGTTATCATGATGATTGATACCAAGCGAGTCGAGCAGATTGCTGTTCCATCGTCCCTTGCGCATTCTGATAACGAATGTCGGAATCGCCAACCGAACCGGCACGGAAATCGCCGTAATGGACCTCGCATCCGGTCTCGCGCGCTTGGGGCACTTTCCGATGATCTGGGCGCCTCAACTGGATCCTGTCGTGGCGGCCCCGCTCCTCGCCGCTGGAATACCGGTTGTCTCAAGGTTCGACGATTTGCCCAGCGCTCCCGATATCGTCCACGGGAATCACCACCTGGAAACAATCGAGGCGTTACGGCGCTTCCCCGGTGTGCCCGCAATTCACGTCTGCCACAGTGGATATTGGTGGCACGACGCTCCACCCCGCCATCCACGGATTCGCCGCTATGTGGCAGTCGACGAGTTCTGCCGGGAGCGCTTGACCGCGACGGGATGGATCGATGGCGACCAGGTTGCTGTGGTCTGGAATGCCGTGGATTTGGATCGGCACCATCCTCGCCCGCCACTGCCACAGCGTCCACACCGCGCGTTGGTCTTCAGTAACTACGCGGGTAAAGGAACGCACGCCGAGCCTATCCGCGAGGCCTGCCGTCGAATGGGCATTGAGTTGGAAATCGTTGGCAGCGGCGCAGGAAACGCGAGCTCTGCTCCGGAGCGGCTGCTCCCCAGCTACGACCTGGTGTTCGCCAAGGCCCGGTGCGCGATGGAGGCGATGGCCACAGGCTGCGCCGTGATTCTATGCGATACCAGCGGACTGGGAACCCTGGTAACCAGGGCCGACGTGGTGGAACAGCGCCGCTGGAATTTCGGATTCCGCCTTTTGCAGCGACAGATCTCTCCGGAATCGATCATGGAAGAGATCCAGCGCTACGATTCACGCGATGCTGCCGAGGTCAGTGCGTACATACGCGAAAATGCAGGGCTTGACAATGCCCTGAAACAGTACCTAACGATCTATCGACCGGTGTTGGATGAGCAGCAACCGGTTGCTGACGACGTGGATTGGCATCCTGCAACCACACCTCTGCAAATTGAAGATCAGGGAGCTCTCCGGCTGCGATTGCTAACCGTTCCACGGTCTTCCGCGCCGTGCCGCCACTGCACGCTCGAGATCGGTCTCTATAACGAGACATCTGTTCCCATTGCAACCGCCGCTCCGTGGCCCTGCCTGCTGATGTACCGCTGGCTCAATGGCCGCACGCGTAAAATGGTCGTCGAACACGGCTTTCGCACGATCATTCAGCCCCCGGCATGGCCCGGTGTGGAGTCCATCTATTCCATGCGAGTGATTGCGCCCGAAGAACCGGGCGATTACATTCTGCGCGTAACCATCATCCAGGAAGGTTGGCGCTGGCTCGATGTTTTGGCTCCGGAAGTCTGCGCGGAATCGCATGTGGCTATTGTTCCTGAGTCGTGAGTCTATGAGGTTTTGAATGAGACTGTCTGAAATGGCGTCGCGCCTGCAGGCGACCGTGGTCCGGGACGCCGAATTTCTGAATCTCGGGTTCTTCTTCGACGACCTTCCCGACAAACTGATATTCGTGATGGCCCCGGGATTCGTTTCGGCCGCTCAAAAGGTGATTGGAACGAAATGTGTCCTGTGCACTCCGGAGCTCGCATCTTGCTTTCCCAACGTCGAAGGGTTGGCGACGACGGCGGACCCGCGGATCGCATTCTTCCGCCTGCAGCAGTTTCTGGTGGAAGACACGAGTTTCTATGGGGCGCCGTTTCCAACCGAAATCCATTCTTCGGCTCAGATACACCCACGCGCTTGGATCGCCACGAGCAACGTAAGAGTCGGACCCAACACGGTTGTCGAAGCAAATGTGGTCATCGGCGAGGGATCGTTGATTGGCGCAGGCGTGCATGTGCGGGCGGGTTCAATCCTCGGCGCTGAAGGATTCCAGCCTGCACGGCACCTCGATGAAGTGCTGCAAATGGCTCATGGTGGAGGCTTGTGCGTGCAGGATAACGTCGAGATCTTTGCAAATGCAGTGATTGCGAGATCCGTGTTCCGTCAAATGACTACTCTGGGAGAACATTCCCGGATCGGAAACGGCGCCTTTGTGTCTCACAACGTGCAATTGGGGAAGCGCTGTTTCGTCGGCCACAACAGTACCATCAACGGGAATACCACCGTAGGCGACGACGTTTGGATCGGCCCGAGCGCGACCATCAGCAATTTGCTGAGGATCGGGGATCGATCCCGAATTTCGTTGGGCGCGGTTGTAATCCAATCCGTTCCAGCGGACGCCCACGTTACCGGGATGACCGCGCTAGAGCACCGGCGGATGCTGCGCCACGTGGCGTCGATCGGCTGAACGGGAAAGTCTCCAACGTCGCGCTTCGGCCACTCGGATTCTCAGTAACGGTCTTCCTTGAGCGGCAACACAATCGAGCAGCGCAGCATGCGGATCGCCCAGGCCGCCACGTCGTTGTGCGCCAACTTCACCGGATCCACGATCCGCTTGTCCAACAATGACGTGTACGACAATCAAACGGGATTCGCTTGCGGCGGTGGCACGCTGGCCTCGGCGGCGGATAACCAAAAGCGGGCAACGTAGGCGGCAACTTGCCAGTCTCCGCCCCGACCGTAACCCTGACCGTCGAATAGCGAGTCGCATATGCCCGCGGGCCGGCTCCGTCTACGTTCTCGGGAGCCCGGCCCTGGATCGGGCACGTCTCGTGATGCCGCGGCGGCTGGCGGGACCTGATATCCAAGCTATCCAAGCTCTTTCAAGGTTTCCCCGGCGACAGCAAGAAACTCGGACTGTTCCTGCGCTGTCATCTCGGTTTTCCACCGCAGGATACGTCCCAGCTGCGGATGGCACATTGTCAGACGCTGCTGGTCCAACCGCCGCTCATGAGTTACCAGGACGCTTCCATCGATGCGACGGCGCGTCCTGTGCTCATTCAGCCGGGAGGGAGTCCTTTCCCAATCCCTACAGCGAGAATCCGTAGTGGCCGATATGTGGCGTTTTGGGAAAATGACCGTCCGAACCGGACCGCCCCGGCATTGTCTCCACAAGCGGCGTTTAACGACCGCGATAGCCCTCCATCACGCAGAACTGACCACAATCCACGCAGCGGCTCGCCGCGGATTCGAGCCGTCGCTACGAATTCAGAACCGCGTCTTCGTTCTAGCCTGCAACCAGGTAACGATCCATCCATTCAAGTATCTGCTTGCGCATTTCCGGCAACTCCTCGTGCGCGCAGTCGAACAGCTCAATCAGGCAGTCCTTTTCGCGTCCATAGGTGCGATACAAAGGTAACAGTTGTTCCCGAATCTTTTCCACGCCCGCGGGCGGGGTCAGCGGATCCTTGCGGCCGTTCACGCTCAGGTGCGCTCGCGGCACAATCAATGCATTGATCTGCGCCGTATCGAATTGTTTCAGCAGGGAAGGAACGAAATAGAAGATGCCGTGACCGCTCAGCCCATGCGCCTCGATGAGCGACTCAAAATCGGTCAGGCAGCAAACGTCGATGGTCAAACGCACTCGCGGATTCAGCGCCGCCAGCCACCAGGCCTTTGTGGCTCCCATGGACATGCCGAAAGCGCCCAGCCGGGAGGGGTCCACTTCAGGACGGCCGGCCAGAAAATCGAGGGCCCGAAACTCGTCGAGCATCATCATGCCAAACAGCACTCTGCCTCGCCACAGCATCTCCTTGAACGTATCTTCCTCGCCCTGGTGGCCGTTGGCCTCGTGCTTGCGCTCTCCAAAGCACCAGCTATCGATGGCCAGCGTCACCAGCCCCTTTTCCGCGCACACCGGCGCGTAAGGCGGCTGCACGCTGGTTCCCCGCAGCAGTTCCTCCTTGCCCAGATCGTATTGGCCGGCGTGCCAGTGAATAAAGAGCAGTCCGGGCGCAGGGTTTTGCCGATGGTCGGGAATCAGCAGCAGCGCGGGCACCGGCTCCACTCCATTCAAATCCAGAACCCATCGCTCCAGCGTGTACCCATCGTGCTTCTCCGTCCGCACCCGTTGCGGCGGTGCGGACTTATGGTTCCAGGGAAGATCGCCGAGCAGCCCCCACAGCTCCCGGCGGCGGCGCTCCTGATACTCGCTGAAGCTTTCGCCTGCGCCCAGTGAGGCCGTGGGATGCTCCTGTGCCTGCATCGCTAAACTCCCGGCCAGCGCGGCCGATCCGATCATAAAATTGCGCCGGGTGAACCAAGGACTTGAATTTGCCACTCTTCCCTCCATCCAGTTCGGGTTTTCACCAACAATGTATCACCGCTCCGCCAGACTCAGTCGCGTTGCTTTTTCCGTCGGGCGAGAGGGTCTCCTGCCTCAGGTAGAACGGCAGAGAACCACTTGGCCGTATCACGCCCCACTCGTGGATTGGCCGCAGCGAAGCTCTGGCTGGGTCCGGAACGTTATGTACCAATATCGGTAGCTAGCTCCGCGTGCAGGCCGGCGGCCCGACGCTACAAATCCTCGCGCGTTAAGCCCGAGGTCCTTTCTGTGTGCCCATGATTCCAACTCGCTAGATCGATGCCGCGCGTTTCAGCGCCACCGCGTTGGAAGCTCATCGGGCACCTGCGAAGTCTCGCTGAAGAGATGTGTTTGACGCGATGCAGCGCTTCGGCCGGCTTTTCGATGAAGCTCTCTCTGGGCCCAAATTGTGTGCAGAAACCCTCGCAGAGAGTGTCCGATGTTTTGGTGCAAAAGAAGGCCCAAAACGGAGCCCGCGAGGTGTGCAGAAAACTAAAGTTTGTTGCACACTTAGGCAGGAGGAGGCGATGAGAAAAGCCAATAAAGACGGTGCTTCCGGCGCGCGCGGTGCGGCCAACGCCCATAGCGGAATCAACGAAGCCGTCCTCGGGCGCGGTCGGGGCGCCGAAGGGCAAACATCCGGTCCTAGCTGTACCACCCCCGAGGGCTTTTCGGGTTACTGTCTGCGTCTTTTCGGCGGCCGAAAAAGCGGCGATGACCCGACTCTTCGACCCCGTGCGGCGCGAGTCTGAATGCGAAGACGAAGAAGAAATGGAGCTCGCCGGCCTCGAGCGCGCCCTGGACCACGCGCGCTCCGACATCCGCGCGCTCTCGGCGACCTCGTATGCGATCGCCAGGACGGCCCCAGACGCGCGAAAGTGCGCGAGCGGCGCGGCGGCGCGAGGCCGGCGTCCGAAAGCGCGGCTCGTTCTGCGCGGTTCCCGCGCCAACTCGCCTTGGTCCTCTCAGGCGCCATGACCGCAGCGAGTGAGGCGACTCGGAAGACTCGCCGGGATGAGTCCCTTCACGGAGAATGCCGTTTGGGGAGTGTCGCTCGGCGGCACTTCCGCGGGATGGCGACGTTCTGACCGGAGCGGGCCGGACCTGATCACACGACCGACGGGAATTGCCAATCTCCAAAGCGGTCAAGCAGCCGCCCGGGAAAACACCAACATCCCTTGGTGCACCAGTTCATCTAACGCAAAGCGGCAGGCCGGCTCGGGCGGGAACCGGTCCAGGCCCTCGCCGAGACCCGGAAAGAGAGTGGCGATGTCCCGGATCGTTCGCACACCGTTGCACAGTTCGATGAACGCCGCGGAGAGCGGGCTAAGCTGTAGTACCTCAACACGCCCGTCAGGCAACTGCCGATCCGCAACGACGACCGAGTGCCGTGGCACATTCCGAAGTGATCGGTTGCGCCTGAGGCAGTCGATCACGCGCTCAAAGTCCACGCTGAGGTGCAGGAGGAGCACACCAGGAGCGACGCGAGGCACTGCGTCCAGGTCCGCCGCCGGAGACCTGTCTTCGGGCGTTGGCGGGCAGGCCGACGCCAAAGCGGTCCCACGCTGAAGCCTTCTGAGCTGAGTTTCGTATTCCAGGACTGTGGCCACCGCCAGCAACTCCACGTCGTCCTCGGCCAGGTATTCTGAAGCCACAAATTCCAGGAAATCACTGCGGAAAGTATCACTCGCGTGGTATTCGCCGTCCACCCGCACCGGAGGCCGATGTCCGGTTCGCCAGGCCCGCCACCGATCGAACACGGCCAGGATTCCACTGTGCCGGTCCAGCGCAACGACCAGCCATCGCAGCCGCGCCATCCCGTACATGATGAAGTCGCGCAACTCCACGAGGTAGCTCCGGTCGAGGTGGGCAGTGGGGACCGCGTAGAAGTTCGGGAAGATCTCCGGATGTTCCAAAATCAGCGCGCGATCAGCCGGATCCTGATGCCAGCCCTGGAAAGCCATGTCGGAAAAAATGCCATCCCATTTCAGGCGGCCGCGAAACCCCTGGTCGAGAGCTGTCCCGGCGAGCGGCGCCAGGAGGTGGAACTGCGGCTCAACGTGGTCAAATCGCAGCGAATCCAGGATGAATCCAACCGTGCCCCGCAAGTCGTCCGGCGTTTCGTCGGGGAACCCCGTGATTAGCGAGATGGTGGCGCGCATGCCATGTCTGCCCGCGCAACGGATTACAGCGGACGCATGGTCGAGATCCAGGCCCTTGCCGATGACGCGCTGCATGCGTGCCGATCCGGTCTCGACACCGAAGAAGAACCCACTACAGCCCGCCTTCGCCATCAGCGCGAGCAACTCTGCGTCGACGCAATCTGGGCGCGCGCTGCACGTCCAGTCGAATTCGCAGCCACACTTCAGGAGAGCCTGGCAGAACTCGACAACCCGCGCGCGGACGGCGGTAAAGGTATCGTGGACCAGGTGGAATCTTGCCGTCCCGTAAGCCTGCCGGAGGGCTTTCATCTGCTCGATCACACGTGCCGGAGTTTTGAGCCGGAAATGCCGACGGAAGAACTGGCTGGTGGAGCAGAACGTACAGGCGAATGGGCAGCCGCGGCCGACCTCCAGGGGAACGGCCCAGCGCTTTTCCAAGCCCGGCCACAGATGATAAGCAGGCGTGGGGAGCCGGTCGAGATCGGGCAGCACCGGCGCGTCGGGCGTGCGCGCCACGCTCCCATTACGGCGGAAGGTGATGCCCGCTACAGCAGCCAGGCCGTCAGCGCGCCCAAGCGCGGCCAGCAACTCAGGCAGGATCTCCTCCGCCTCGCCCCGTACGACGGCATCGACAAACGGAAACGCCTCCAGGGTCTCGACATCCACCGCCGATGCCTGGGGACCGCCAAACACGATCACGGCGTGCGGATGGGCGCGCCTGACCTCGCGTGCCAGACGGACTGTCAGCGGATAACTGCTGGAGATCGTGCCGAACCCGTAGACGTCGGCCCGCCTGCTCAGAAGTTCGCGTACCGCTAAGGGAAAAAAGCCACCCTCGCACCTGCCGCTCTCACCGCAGACCCGTTCGCAGAACAGGCGGTTGAGGTCAAAGAGCTGGTGAGCAATCCCTTTCTCTTCCAGCACGGCAGCCAGGCTCAAGATGCCCAGGGGAGGGTAGTCGGCGTTGAGGCGCGCAGCCTGATCCCGGCTCGTCACTGTGCCTTCAAACTCAGTAACGGTAGGCGCGCTGACCAGGCACACCATAACACCTCATGCCTCTTGCGACGCTCCGCTCACCAACGCCAATCGAACCAGCGCTATTTGTTGGACGAAGGGTGGTGCTCCGTGGTGTTGTTGACAATCGGCTGCACGCACACTTGTTCTTCGGGCCGCCCTGGAAGCGTGGTGACAACGGCAGTCTTCAGCGCCTTCTGGAGTGCATCCTGTTCTTCGGGCTTCAGACCTTCACCCGCAAGATCAACCAGAAACCGGGTTTTCTTCGGAGTCTTCTCCTTAGTTTTCTTTTTAGCTGCCATGATGTACCTAGAAAATCAGATCAAGTATAGGATTTGCTTATCCGATTTTCAACCAGCATTTGGCAAGCACTCGGCGGACTTCCTGGATCTGAAGGATCAGGACGGTTGGCCGGGCTAAACCCAACGGCTTGGGAAAGGTGCCCTTACCGCTGCCGCGGAGGCTCTATCATCCAGATATCACCGGTCATATCTACAAGGTTGAGGATCAAGACATCGCGCGTAACGGCGATTTGGAAATTCTTACGAAAGAGCACTCGTGGCGATTGCCCCAGCCTATGAAAGTGATGCACCGCGGATGGCGCCCCGGCCGGCTGCTTGGTGTCGTGCTGCAACCTTTGCTTCCAGAGGCAACCGAAGCCATCGCGGTTGGAGTAATAGATGAGTGAGCGATCGTCGAGCCAGTGGGGCTTATCATCCCACGTCTTCCCGTCCGTGATAGGGATCCACTCGCTGGGAGCAGCGGCCGCCCCGATAGTAAAAGGCGAGATGTAAATACGGGTGGGATTCGGATCGTTGCTGGCCTCGAACGCGATCCACCGGTCATCGGGCGAGATCTGTGGATGATCGAGGCCGTAAACGGGATGACGGAGGATTGGGACAATGACGCCCGAAGTCGGGTCGAGCAGGAAAATGATCTGTGGCTGGCCGCCGGAGCACAGAATCTTCCCGCCCGTGTGGGTCCAGTCCGATGGCTCTCCGCAATTCTCGCAGGCCTTCCTGGCCACCCCGGAACCCGAACTCGTCGTCGAGACGACGTAGATCGACGGCCTGCGGTCTTCGACCACCGAATAGGCAACCATGGACCCGTCGGCTGAAACGGCCGGCGCGGATTTATCGCCTGGCCCGAAGGTGAGTTCGCTTTCTGTGCCGCGCTCCATGTGGCGAATCCAGACTTGGCGGTCGCCCGGCGCCCCCGAGAGAAATGCCAGGGTCTGCCCGTTGGCAGAGATTGCGGGACGTGATTGCGCCGCCCCCGTTTCCGAGAGCCGCTCGACATTCGCCTGCGTGGGTTCGCCGTCCCGCAATGGCAGCCGCCACAGGTTGTTGTGGTAGCTCCAGATCGAAAAAGCGACTCGCCCGTCGGACCCCAGGGCAGGCTCGGCGTCGACGCCAGGCCCGCCGGTCAATCGCTCGGCAGGGCCGGCGAGATGCCACCCTGGCATCTTGAGCGCCGCCCGCCAGATGTGCCTGGACTGCGAGTCTGCAGCAGAGAACACCAGGTTATCTCCCTTCCAGTCTCCGGGACCCGGTATCGGCGTCACCTGGCGGCTGCGCAGGGCGGCCAAGATGCCCGTATTGATCGGGGGTCCCCCATCGATCGGAGCGACCCACCATTCCGGCCGGGCTTGTGGAGATTGCACGCCCTGGAAAAGCACGTGCCTCCCATCAGGAGCCCAGAGCGGAAATCGTGCGTCGACAAACTCGGTGGCGAGCCGCGTGGGTGCATATTGGACGAACGGAGTGACAAAGACCGCTCCGGAAGTTACAGAACTATACGGATCGCCCACCCAGTAGGCGATCTGTCTTCCGTCTGGTGAGAACTCCGGATCGATGCCGCCTGGTGCGATCAGCCTCTCGGAATCGCCGAGCGTCGGGATGGCGAATATTCCGGCGCCTGTCCGCCCGAACACAATCGTGGTGCCGTCGGGTGAGAAACGCGGCGACGTCTCGTCGGCCGCGTCGCGCGTCTTTTGGAATGGCTGACCGTTAGGAAGTTGCTGCACCCAGATGTGGAGATTCCCGGCGCCTCCCCGGTCCGAAGCATAGGCCAGCAGCCTACCGTCAGGAGACAACGCCGGGCAGCAAGTCAGGCCGAGATTGGTGGTGACCCTCACGACGTACAACGGTGGCGCAGCCGCCGGCTGTCGCAGCCCATAGATGGCCGCGGCAATCACACCCGCAGCCAACACACTTGCGAGCGAGGCCGCCGCGGCGCCTTTCCACCTGCGGGCGCGGCTTGCCGATTCGGCCGTTCCCCGCTTTACGGCTCCAACGTCCCGAGTCAGCCATTCCAGCACGATCTTCAGGTCGGCTGCATTCTGAAAACGCCGCGCAGGGTCCTTCTCAAGACAGCGCGCCACCAGGCGCTCCATTTCGGGGGAGACCTTGGCATTGATGTTCGCCGGTGCCACAGGCTCGTCCCGCAAGATGGCCGCAATGGTCAATTGTGGGCTCTCGCCGTGGAACGGCTGCCGTCCCGTGAGCATCTGGTAGAGCGTCACGCCGAAGGAGAAGATGTCCGACCGCGCGTCGACAGGTCTGCCCTGGGCCTGCTCCGGAGACATGTACGAAGGCGTGCCCAGGATCTGGCCTTCTACCGTCACCGTGGTGTCGTGTCCCGGCCCCAACTCCACGCGCCGGGCTAACCCGAAATCCAGCACCTTCACCAGCCCATCACGGCTCAGCATGATATTGCCCGGCTTCAGATCCCGATGGATCACACCCGCCTCGTGGGCCTTGGCCAGCCCGCCGGCGATCTGCACCGCGTAGTCCAGGGCCTCCCCCACCGGCATGCCCTTGGCAGGGATCATCTTGCCCAGCGACTTGCCCTCCACGAATTCCATGGCGAAGAAGTCCACGCCGCTATCAGAGCCGATCTCGTATATGCTGACGATGTTCGGGTGATTCAGCGCGGAAACGGCGCGGGCCTCGCGGAGGAGTCGCGACCGCCGCTCGGGGTCGGAGGCGTACTCCGGCAGAAGGATCTTGAGCGCCACCGGCCGGCGGAGCTGCGTGTCGTAGGCGCGGTAAACAGCCCCCATGCCGCCTTCGCCGAGCTTCTCCTGAATCTCGTAGTGGGCGACCCGCTGACCGACTGTTGGCCGGGGCGCTTCCGAAGACATGTCGGGGCGGCCTGCCTCAGGCGCCCACGGGGACCGGTCGAGCAGGCCTTCCGCCGACGGCTGCGCCAGCAGGGATTCCACCTCGCGCCGCAGTTCTCCGTCCTCGGCGCAAGCCTCCGCGAGAAAGGCCGCCCGTTCCCCAGGCTCGCGTTCCGCCGCCGCCTGGTAAACCTCCTCGACGCGTTTCCAGCGGGCTGGGTCCATAACAGCCTGGGCGGATTATAGCACTCCAAAATCCGAAATCCCACGACCTTTGGCGCGCATTTTGCCCGCGCGATCCATCGGGGTGGGGCTATAATTCCGGTGGATGGATTCGCCAACGGCGAAAGTCACGCATTTGCTGAGGGCTTGGAGCGGCGGCGACCGTGCCGCGCACGAAATCCGCCTGCCGGATATCGGTGTGGTCCTCTATTATGCGCCGCACAATCCCAAGCACGGAACCGCTGCCGAAGAGCGGGAAGTCGCACAGATGATTCCTATCACTGCCACCGATGCGACACGGTAATGTGCTTCGGAGGCAACCGGGGCCACAGCGCCGGGCTCTGGCCCTCTTTTTGACGTTTGCCGATTGTGCCGGCTCGGCTAAGCGGAGAAATGACCTGCCTCGGCACTCTGGTGATTGTGCCCGAATCACGTCGCTCGGGAACCGGCTGGACTCGGGCGCCGCGGGCCATATGTCGCCTTTGGGGAAGTGCCGCAAGCACGGCAGCGCCCGACGTGACAAACCAAGTGTGTACAGAATCGAGTGCTCACTTTGCGCCGCCGGTCCGCCTGCCGTGTCGTGGCGGCGACTCGAGATCGTGACTTCGGCGCGCCTCGCGGGCGCGTGCTCTACGCCGGGCTGCTGCACCTTCGCGGCGATTTCGCCCAAGCGCGCGCAGACATCGAAAAACTCGTGCGCGAACGCTGCAGCGTGCCACTCGACGAATCCAACGTGCTGCGGAGTCGACGCCAATCACGCCGCCCGCGGGCCGCGGCGCGACGGGGGGCGGCTCGCGCGTGCGGCCCGTTGTTTCTTCCGCGCGCTTGGCGCCTCAGCTGGTCTGCGCAGCCGAGTCGTCCCGATCACGCTGATGTGCGGTTGCGAGCGCGACCTGACAAACTAACCACCTACTTTCTTCGCGGCGCTGGCGCTGTGGCTCATGCACTTTTCTCGAAGTAGATATCATCGGTGAGAGACACTACCTTGTTGCGCGGTTCTTTGGGCTCGATCAGGCGCGATAGATCCATCCTGGTCGGCACAGCGTCCCTTACAGTCCGTCCCAGGCCGCCGAGACTCGGCCTAGCAGGCCACAGCACCTCGTTGCTCTAAACTGGAAGCATGAACGTAGAGGTGGCCGCTCACCTATTTACTCCACTTACCATACGCGGCGTCATATTCCGGAACAGAATCGCCGTTTCCCCCATGTGCCAGTACTCATCCGATGACGGCTTCGCGAACGACTGGCACTTCGTCCACCTCGGATCGCGCGCCGCAGGTGGGGCCGGTCTCGTCATCACCGAAGCTTCCGCCGTCAGCGCCGAGGGCAGAATCTCGGCAGCCGACCTCGGTATATGGAAAGACGAACATATCTCGCAACTCAAACGCATCACCCGGTTCATCCAAGAACGGGGCGCGGTCGCTGGGATCCAGATCGCCCATGCTGGGAGAAAGGCTAGCACTCAAATTCCATGGCTTGGAGCCTATACCGTCACCGCTGCCGAGGGCGGCTGGCAGCCCGTGGGGCCCTCGCCGATCCCTTTTCGTAGCGAGGACGCGGCGCCCCACGCACTCGGCACCAACGAGATTCAGGAAATAGTTGGCTCGTTTGGCGCAGCAGCCCGTCGTGCGCTCGCGGCAGGTTTTCGCGTGGTCGAGATTCATGCCGCCCACGGGTACCTTCTCCACCAATTCCTCTCCCCGCTTGCCAATCATCGTGCGGACGGATACGGTGGGTCATTTGAGAACCGCATCCGGCTTACACTCGAGGTCGTGCAAGCAGTCCGCCGCGAATGGCCAGAAAGTCTTCCGCTTTTCATCCGAATTTCAGCACAAGACTGGGCGCCGGGCGGCTGGGCCCTCACTGATTCCGTGGAACTCGCGCGCCGGCTGAAGCCAGCGGGCGTTGACCTCGTGGATTGCTCCTCGGGCGGCGTCGTTCCGCATGCCAAGGTCGAGACCGGGCCCGGGTATCAGGTGCCGTTTGCCGACACGGTTCGCCGCGAAGCGGGCATTCCCAGCGGAGCGGTCGGCATGATCACCGAGCCCGCGCAGGCAAACAAGATCGTGCAAACGGGACAGGCCGACATGGTCTTTCTCGCTCGCCAGTTGCTCCGCGATCCCTACTGGCCGCTTCGGGCGGCGCGCACGCTGGGAGTCGATGCTCCGGTTCCACCACAGTACCTGAGAGCCTTCTAGGTCATACCAGAGCTTTTGATCCAAACGGCCGCTCCGACTGCGACGTGTGTTCCGCGCGCAGGCGGAAGGCGCGAGAGGCGGTTGGGGGCGCGACAAATCCAACGTCTGAGAAATCGAACGCGCGCTTGCGCCCCTCGTGCGCCGCGTCGTCACGCTGCCGGCGTTTCGGGCTGTTGAGCCTTCGAGACGATCTCGCGCAAGCGCCAGGGACATCGGAGACCTCGAGTGCGATCGCTAAAACGGCCCTGGCCGCGCGAAGCCGTGAAAGCACCGCTGCGCGCCCCTCGACTAATCCAACGCGCGCGGAAGCGAGCGCGCGGTTGCGCCGGCCGGGCGGCACGGCGTCACGACGGCGGGGGTCGAGGGCACCGCTCGTCCTGCGCGGGGTACTTCGCCGCGTCAATGCGGATGGCACTGGTGGACCGGGATTGAAACAAAACGTGTCCTTCTTTTTGTCCTGGCGTAATCTAGTGGAAGGAGAATGACAATGGCTGACGAGATCTCACGAGTTGAGTATTACGTAGCAGCAATACCTCACAAGGCCGGGGAAGGCGCTCGGATCTTGACGGCTTTCAAGGACGCAGGAATGAACCTGATAGGCTGCCTGGGCTACCGGAAAACGGCCCGGAACGCCGAAATCATCTTTGTTGTAGATGAGAAGACGCCGGGAGTCAGCGCGGCAGGCAAGAGAGCCGCCCTCAGCCTGGGCAAGAAGCAGAGAGCGTTCCTGGTAAAAGGCGAAGACCGTCCCGGCGCAGTGGCCGAGTTGATGTGCAAACTGGCGGACGCGGGCATCAACGTGACCTCGGTGCATGCCCTGTGTGCCGGCGCGGGCCGCTTCGGCGCACTCATCGCAGTTGAGCCGGCCGACGTGCGCAAAGCGGCTAAAGCTTTGGGCGTGGTGTAGATTGCCGAGGACGTAGCGAAAGTGAAGTGAGTAACTCCCTGGCGGCGCTCGCGCGCAAGTCGCGCGGACATCGGCGACCAAGTGTGCGATCTCCAGATCGCCCTCAGCCACGCGCGAAGCCGCCGCGCGCCACTCGACAAATCCAACGAGCACGTAATCGAGCGCGCCACGCATGCGACACGGCGGCGCGACCGGGGGGCGGGCCCGGAGCGCGAGTCGCCCTGCGCGGTTCCCGCACGCCACTTCGCGAGGATCTCAGGAGTGCAGGGACGTCGGAGACGTCGTAGGCGATCTCCGGATCGGCCTCCGCCGCGCGGAGCCGTGCATGCACCACATAGATCTCGGGCGACTCCTCCACGCGGGAGTCCAGAGCCAGCCAACGACTATCCGGCGACCATCGGGGGTTCCCGCACGTCGGCCCCTCGAAGGATGTGATCTGCATACGCGTTTTCCGTCTAATTGCTGGGATGGGGCAACTCATTTGAGTGCTGAGGGCCATGATTCGGTGTCCATGGAGGTCGCCGAGCTCAAGGGCTAGCTCAGCTAGTGCTGCACCGCGAGCAACGCGCCCACCTGCGTGGTGACGCCATTGTAGGTCGCGGTGATCGGCTGGTCGCCATCCGGAACATTCGGGGGTACATCCACATTGAACTGGAATTCGCCGGGCGTGACGTTCAATCCGGCGAATCGAACATTGGCCTGGATTCCGCCGATCTCGATCACGGGCCTGGGGGACAAACTCCCGGATTGTGTCACGGCTCCGCTGACGACCGGCGGCGATGTTGCGCCAAACCCGTTGGCGAATAAAACGATCGTTTCCCCGGGTTTGGCTGGCGTCGTCAAGCCGGGGTAAAGCGTCACCGGGCCGATGTCCGTGCCGTCCGCATGCACGCCAACGACGTGCGTTCCATCGAAAACGAAGAATGAGGGCGAAAGAGCCTCAACCTGCGCTACGTAGGGCGAGTTCGATATGCCGTTGTCGGTCAGGAACACGTTTACCGATCCCAAGACAACGTCAAGCGGCGATGCGGCGCCAGATTGACACCCTTGATCTCGATCCAGGTGTCGGGCGCGATCGTCGGGCTCTCGCCCTCGGCATTGGCGACGAAGGAAATTGGGGGTTGTCGGAGTGCTGGAAATCGTTAGCGTATTTCCCGATCCGGCGCCAAGATTAGCGGGCGTGGACGCGGGGCTGAGAACTCCCGCGATCAGGTTGTCCGCGACATACAACTGCGAAACCTGGTTGTCGCTGCCGCCATCCGCTCCGGCCGTCACGTTGATGCCCTTGGTGGTCGCGGGGTAGGGCTCGAGAGACGGCGTGGGGGCCTGCTCCACTTGATTG
>Ga0187848_10001824_pt1 | contig 17579 bp, 9 predicted proteins | sample June2016WEW_4_40_FD_132424 | JGI IMG/M metagenome (GOLD analysis project Ga0187848, IMG submission 132424) | Peatland microbial communities from SPRUCE experiment site at the Marcell Experimental Forest, Minnesota, USA - June2016WEW_4_40 | ecosystem: Environmental > Terrestrial > Soil > Wetlands... | reverse complement strand
GGGGATGTATTGCGAACGCAGTCCGCGATTGATCGGCTGCCAGGTCACACCGGCGTCGTCGCTGCGGAAGGCGCCCGCCGCCGAGATGGCGATGAAGATGCGGCGGTTGCCGCTCGGATCGAGAAGAATAGTGTGCAGGCACATCCCGCCGGCGCCGGGCTGCCAGCGCGGCCCGGAGCCGTGGCCGCGCAGCCCTGCAAGTTCCTGCCACGTCTGCCCGGCGTCGGTCGACCGGAACAAGGCAGCGTCTTCCACGCCGGCGTAAACCGTGTCCGGATCCGTCAACGACGGTTCCAGATGCCATACCCGCTTGAACTCCCAGGGACGCGGCGTGCCGTCATACCACTGATGCGTGCCCGGAACGCCGTCGTACACGAACTTGTTCCCAACCGGCTCCCAGGTCTTGCCGCCGTCGTTCGAACGCTCGATCACCTGGCCGGACCAGCCGCTCGACTGCGACGCATATAGCCGGTTCGGGTCCGCCGGCGAGCCTTTCAGATGGTAGATCTCCCAACCCGCAAAGTGCGGGCCGCTCAAATCCCACTTCTCGCGTTTGCCGTCCGATGTCAGCACGAACGCTCCCTTGCGTGTGCCAACCAGTACTCGCACTCCGCTCATCCCTCACCCTCCTAAAATACATTATCCAAAGCACTTGCAAAATTCAAGTGATCTTTTGAGCCAAGTCGCGCTGCCCGCACCAATTGACACCGTCCGTCATTTCTGTAAAAATCATGTAGGCGAACAAAAGGCGAAATAATGGACGCGGCGGTGCTCCGGAAACAATTCGAATCGCTGCTTGGCGGTCACCTCGGGTGGCAGGCGAAACCGGTTGTCGAAGCGGTTCCGAGCGGCGTTCCGGAAATCGATCGGGCGACCGGCGGGTTGCCACGCGGATGCCTCACGGAGATTTTCGGCGCGCCCTCATCCGGCCGCGCCAGCCTGCTGGTTTCGATTCTTGCCTGCGCCACCGCGCGCCAGGAGTTCTGCGCCCTGGTAGATGCCGAGGATTCGTTCGATCCGCTTTCCGCCGCCGCGGCCGGGGTGAATCTGCCGCGGCTGTTGTGGATCCGCTGCGGCCACAACGCCGGGCACGCGCTCCGTGCGGCCGACCTGCTGCTGCAGGGCGGCGGCTTCGGCGTGGTGGCGCTGGATCTGGGCGATACTCCGGCGCCGGCCGCGCGCCGCATCTCGCTCACTTCCTGGTTCCGTTTGCGCCGCGCCGTGGAGCACACGCCCACTGTGCTGATTGCAGTCGAGCGGCAATCTAATGCCAAAACCTGCGCCAGCCTGATGCTGGAATTGTCGCGGCAGCGCGCTCGCTGGTCGGGCGGTGCGCTCGCTTCCGCGCGGCTGCTCGGCGGCATGCGCGTGGCAGTGGCGCGGCACAAGCCGGGGCTTGCCCTTACCGCCGCTTTCGATACCGGTGCGCTGGAGTAGCTTATGTTCGCCTGTTTGCATGGCACGGGAAACCTGGCGGCGGTGGCATTCGATTTTTCGCCGCTGGTGGAGCGAACCGCGCCCGATACCGTCACCTGCGACGTGGCCGGCCTGGACCGCCTTTTCGGCGCGGCGCAGGAACTGGCCGCGGCCCTCGCGCGACGCGCCGCCGAAACCGGTGCACAGGCATCCATCGCCCTTGCCGCCAATCCGGATGCCGCCATCTGCGCCGCGCGCGGATTCGCGGGTGTCAACATCGTTCCGCAGGGCGATGAAGCCAAGTTTCTGGGCGAGCTGCCGGTCGCGCTGCTGGGGCCTTCCGCCGAATTGCGGGAAACTCTGGAGCGCTGGGGCATTCGCCGTTTTCAGGATCTGGCGGCGCTGCCGCCGCTGGGGATTGCCGAGCGGCTGGGCGAGGAAGGGTTACGGCTGCGCGAGTTGGCGCGCGGGGAAGCCGAGCGCAAGCTGGTTCCGCTCGAAGAGCCGCCGCGGTTTGAAGAAGAGCTCGAGCTGGAATATCCGGTGGAGCTGCTGGAGCCGCTCGAATTTCTGCTGGCGCGCCTGCTCAACGGCCTCACCACGCGGCTGGCCACGCGCGGGCTGGCAACCAATGAACTGCGCCTTAGCCTGCATCTGGAAACCCGCGCCACTCATGAGCGCACGTTGCGGCTGCCGGCGCCATCGCTCGATCGAAAATCGTTTTTGAAATTGCTGCGGCTCGACCTGGCCGGCCATCCGCCCTCGGCGCCCATCGAACGGATCAAACTGGGCGTGAACCCCGTGAAGCCGCAAGCCGCGCAGGGCGGCCTTTTCGTGCTCGCCGCGCCGGAGCCCGTGAAGCTGGAACTGACCCTGGCGCGCATCCAGGCGATCGTCGGCGAAGGCCGTGCGGGCTGCCCCGAGTTGCTCGACACCCACCGTCCCGACGCGTGGACAGCGCGGTCTGTCCCCGCTCCTTCACCGGGGGACAGACACCACTGTCCACGCGGCGCAGAGGCGGCGCCTTGGGACAGTGGTGTCAGTCCCAGGCTTATTTTCCGCATGTATCGCCCTCCCCGCATGGCCCGCGTCACCCTGGCTTCCGGCCAGCCCAGCTTTCTCGCCGCCGAGCGAATCCGCGGCCGCATTCTCGAACGGGCCGGCCCCTGGCGCACCTCCGGCGACTGGTGGACCACCGGCCCCTGGTCGCGCGATGAATGGGACATCGCGCTTTCCGATGGCGCCCTCTACCGCATCTATTGCGAGGCCCGCGGCTGGTTCGTGGAAGGAAGTTATGACTAAGGGGACATTTCGCAAATACGATAGCGTTTTGTCGCGCGACTCGCGGGCGAAGCATCGCTCGCCCCTACAGCGCCCGACAGTAGGGGCCGGGCATGCCCGGCCCGGCTTTTCGCGAAGTTTGGGAAAACAACGGGCAAGCTAAAGCATGCCCCACCTATGTACGTGGAACTGCACGCCCGCTCCGGTTTCAGTTTTCTCGAAGGCGCTGCGGTGCCGGAAGAGATGGCAGGGGCCTGCGCGCAATCGGGCTCGCCCGCCATGGCGCTGGTGGACCGCAACGGCGTCTACGGCGCGCCGCGTTTTCACATGGCGGCGAAAAAGGCCGGCATCCGCGCCCATACGGCTGCGGAGATCACTTGCACCAACGGCCACTCCTACCCGCTGTTAGCGGCCACGCGCGAAGGCTATCAGAACCTCTGCCGGTTGATCACGCGCATGAAGTTGCGTGCAAAAAAGGGCGAAGGCGCGGCTACGCTCGAAGAGCTGGCCGAATTCGCGCGCGGGCTAATCTGTCTCACCCGCCATCCCGAACAGCGGCTGGTCGAAATTTTCGGCCGCGCGAATGTATATGCAGAGCTCCAGCGCCACCACCTTCGGGAAGAGGAGGCAGCCAACCAGGCTATCGTCGAACGCGCGCGGCGTTTGCGCATTCCGCTGGTCGCCACCAACGGCGCCGCTTACGCGGCGCCCGCCCAGCGCGAGTTGCTGGATGTGTTCACCTGTGTCCGCAACCATGTGACGCTGGCCGCCGCCGGCCGCCTGCTGGAGCGCAATGCCGAGCGTCACGTCAAAACTCCGGCGGAAATGGCGCGCCTGTTCGCCGACCTGCCCGAGGCGCTCGAGGCTACGCTCGAAATTTCGTCGCGCCTGGAATTCACGTTGGCCGATCTTGGCTACGAATTTCCACGCTATCCCGTGCCCGCGGGCGAAACCATGGCCGGTTTTTTGCGCGCGCGCGTGGATGAAGGCGCGCGCCGCCGCTACCAGCCCTATCACGAGCGCGCGCAGCGGCAGATCGAGCGCGAGCTCAAGCTGATCGAAAAGCTCAAGCTGCCCGGCTATTTCCTGATCGTCTGGGACATCGTGCGCTTCGCCAAGGCGAACGGTATCCTGGCGCAGGGCCGCGGCTCGGCCGCCAATAGCGCGGTCTGCTATGCGCTCGAAATCACCGCGGTCGACCCGGTCGGCATGGACCTGCTGTTCGAGCGCTTCCTCTCCGAAGAACGCGGCGAGTGGCCCGACATCGATATCGATCTGCCCAGCGGCGAACAGCGCGAGCGGGTCATCCAATATGTGTACCAGCGCTTCGGAAAGCTGGGCGCAGCCATGACCGCCAACGTGATCACTTATCGCGGCCGCTCCGCCGCGCGCGAAGTGGGCAAGGCGCTGGGCTTCGAAATCGCGCCGCTCGAAAAACTTTCCAAGCTGGCGCATACGTGGGAGTGGCGCGATCCCAGGGACTCGACCGGCCGCCAGTTTCGCGAGGCTGGCCTGGATCTCTCCCATCCGCGCGTACGCAAATTTTTCGAGCTCTACAAAATGGCGCAGGACATGCCGCGGCACCTCGGCCAGCATTCCGGCGGCATGGTGATCTGCCAGGGGCAACTGGATTCGGTGGTGCCACTCGAACCCGCCAGCATGCCCGGCCGCGTGGTGGTGCAGTGGGACAAGGAAGACTGCGCGGATATGGGGATCATCAAAGTGGACCTGCTCGGCCTGGGCATGATGGCGGTGATTCAGGACAGCTTGAAAATGATTCCCGAGATTTACGGCGAACCGGTGGACCTGGCGCGCCTGCCGCAGGACGATCCGGCGGTGTACGCGGCGCTGCAGCGGGCCGACACTATCGGCATGTTCCAGGTGGAAAGCCGCGCGCAAATGTCCTGCCTGCCGCGGATGAAGCCGCGCCGCTTTTACGACATCGTGGTGCAGGTGGCGATCATCCGGCCGGGACCGATCGTGGGCAAAATGGTGCATCCTTATTTGAACCGGCGGCAAGGCCGGGAAGCGGCCGATTGTTTGCACCCCTCGCTCGAACCGGTGCTGCGCCGCACGCTGGGCGTGCCGCTGTTTCAGGAGCAGTTGCTGCGCATGGCCATGATCGCCGCCGGATTCAGCGGCGGCGAAGCCGAGGAGTTGCGCCGCGCCATGGGATTCAAGCGCTCGGAAAAACGCATGGCGGATCTCGAAGGGCGGCTGCGCGCCGGCATGGAATCGAACGGCATCACCGGCGCGGTGCAGGACACCATCGTGCACTCCATCACCTCCTTCGCGCTGTACGGATTTCCGGAATCGCACGCGGCGAGCTTTGCCCTGCTGGCATACGCCAGCGCGTATTTGAAATGCCATTACCTGGCGGCTTTCACCTGCGCCATGCTAAACAACCAGCCGATGGGGTTTTACTCGCCCGCCGTGCTGATCAAAGATGCGCAGCGGCACGGCTTGCGTGTGCTGCCGGTGGACGTGCTGGAATCGGATTGGGACTGCACGGTGAAAGCTCGGCCCGGCCTGCCCTTGCGCCTCGGGCTGCGCTACGCCAGGGGATTGCGCGAAAAGGCCGGCCGCGCCATCGTTCGCGCGCGCCCTTTCTCGAGCATCGACGACTTGGGCTCGCGCGTGCCCGAGCTGCGCAAGGACGAGATCAACCGCCTGGCGGAGATCGGCGCGCTGAATTCCATCGGCCGGCCGGCGCGCGGTTCCCATCGCCGCGACGCGCTCTGGCAGGCGCAGCGCGCCACACTGCCGGTGGGCCCGCTGCTCGAGCCGCAGGAGGAAACCGGCGAGGGATCTCCGCTCGCGGCGATGGACACCGAAGAGCGCCTGTGGGCCGATTACCGCGGCACCGGCCTGACCATCGGCCGCCATCCCATGGCGCATCGCCGCGCGGAAATGAACGCATTCGGCGTGACCCGCGCCGCCGATCTGGCACGCCTGCCCAACGGCCGCCTGGTGCGGATTGCCGGGTCTGTGATCGTGCGCCAGCGCCCGGGCACCGCCAAGGGCTTCGTCTTCCTCAGCGTCGAAGATGAAACCGGCGTCTTCAACGTGATCCTCGCGCCCGACATTTTCGATCGCTTCAAATTCGTGGTGCTGAGCGAGCCATTTCTGCTGATTGATGGCGTGCTGCAAAACATTGATGACGTAGTCTCAGTGAAAGCCGCCCGTGTGGCTGCCCTGCCCGAAGGCGCCGCGGCGGAAGTGCACAATTTTCGGTAAGGCAGTTTCCGGGCCCTCAGTCCGATTTACCGCTCTTCGGTTCCGCCAGAAGTTTGAATGACTTGTTCTTCAGATCGCGCTCGCGCCCGGCCTGTTGCGCTTGAGCGAGCCGCTTCACGCACTTCTGCAGCTCCTCACGATCGGCGGCGGAGGTTGAATGCCGCAGAGCGACGATCAGGTGGTAAATGGCTGCTTGATCTAGAGGATCCTCCTTCAGCGCCAGTTCCGATTGCTCCTTTGCGAGCTGATACCGTTCAGCGCTCAGATACAGACTCGCAAGAAGGTCCCGCGCCGATACGAAGGTTGGCTTCAGCTCGACAGCCTTCAACGCAGCCGCAATCGCTTCTTGCGAGCTCCGGACATCACCAGCCGACGCGTCCTGCTCAAGCAGCTTTCCAAGCAGGTAGTAGAGCTGTGCGCTGGTTGGATGAGAGCGCAACTGGGCACGCACCTTCTCTAGCGCCAAATCCGGACGGTCCTTCTCCACTTCCGCCAGATCCATGGCGTATGAACTGAGACTCTGCTTCAGATCGAGACTCCCGGCCATCTTGAAATCGGCTTCCGCCTTATCGTATTGGGCGAGTTGAGCGTACATTAGTCCGCGAGACACGTAGAGAGAAGAATCTCCGGGGATCTGCTGAAGTCCGAACGTGAGCATCTTGATGCCTGCTTCGAAGGACTCATGGTCAAGGCAGAGGATGGCGAAGGAAGTATAGTAAGCGGCGTTTTTGGGATTCAGAACAATGGCCTGCCGCAGATGAGATACGGCATTGGGAGTATCCCCTGCCGCTTCGTAGGCTTCCGCCGCGAGGGTGAAGGCGTCAGGATCTGACTGATCAGGCCCCAGTAAGGGCTCAAGCGTTGTGAGCGCGGCAGTATGTTGCTTCATTTCCATCTGCAGGACGGCAAGATCGTACCTTGCAGAGGCTCGTTCAGGAACAAGCGAAACCAGCTGCTGGAATGCCGCCAGGGCTTTCTGCACTTGCCTCGTCTGCTGCAAACAGTGGCCGTAAAGTTCAAGTGAGGCGGCGTGGCCGGCAACGCTTCTTGCGCTGGATTCGAAATGGCCGACCGCGGTTGCGCAGTTTCCTGCTCTGGCCTCCACCACGGCCAGCATTTCATGCGCAACCTCATCTGTCGGGGCGAGCTTTACCAATGTCCGCAGGGTTGGTAGAGCCTGACCGGGCTCCATGCGATAAAGGATCTGGGCTTTGCCTTTCAGTGCGGAAATCAAGTTTGGTGACAAGCGAAGAGCCGCGTCAAATGCAGCTAAAGCGTCATGGCTGTTGTTCTGGAGTGAAAGGGCTATGCCCTGCAGCGTCCAAACGCGCGCGTCGCCCGGGCTCTCCCGCAATGTGGAGCGCGTGAGTTGCAGGGCTTGATCCAATTGGCCGCTGCGGATGAGGGACTCTATGGACGCAACGGGTGCCGGGCGTTGCTGACCGGTCGCGGTGGCGCTCAATACGGCAAACAGTGCCAGGCAGGGAAGATGAAGTGGTATCCTCTTGTCCCCCAAGTGTACGCCTAGGACCGTGCCCAACCGAAGTTCGGAACAATCCCTTTGCCTTCCCGGATCGTAATAAGCCGATCGCACTTTATAGACCGATAAGTTTCGGTTGCACCGCTTGGCCAATGGACCGTTATGTCCGCGGCCGTCGCTTCTCCCAAGCCAAAATGAAGGCGGGAATCGCTGCAAGAATAGTAGCTCGACTGGCTCAGAACTGGCTGCGCCTGAGTTCGCCCGCTGTAGCGAACCAGCGCTCGAGCGCCGATGGCGCTGCGGTTCGACTTCGTCCCAATCAGCTTCACCTTTAGCCAATGGTGATTGCTCTTCAAATCGTTTCGCAAGAGCGACGGTGGCTCGTTCATGTTGAAAATCAGGATGTCCATGTCGCCGTCGTTGTCAAAATCTCCGAAAGCACAGCCGCGACTTGAATGCGGAGTCGAGATGCCCGGACCTGCGGTTTCGATCTCCTCAAACGTTCCGTTTCCCAGATTCCGGAAAAGAATCCGAGGAGATTTGTCGGGGTTTTGCGGCAGAATCTTCTCCACCTCGGGATACACGCTGCCGGTTACGAAGAAAATGTCTGGCCACCCATCGTTATCCAGATCGCAGATGCCGGTTCCCCAACTGATAAAGCGGGTCTCGACGCCCAGTTTTGCGGCGTACGTAACATCGTCGAAATTGCCTTTGCCGTCATTTCGATAGAGGACGTCGTTATCGTTGACAAAGTGGGTTTTGAAAATGTCGAGATGCCCGTCCGTGTTGTAATCGCCAACCCCAATACCCATGCCGGCCTGTTCGCCTCCGTCGCTGCTCAACGCAACACCGCGAGCAACGGCATCTTCAACGAAAGTTCCGTCATGCTGGTTCATGAAGAGCAGGCTTGGAGTGGAGTCGCACGCGACGTAAATGTCGGGCCAGCCATCTTCGTCGAAGTCTGCGGCTACGACTGTCATGCCATAGCTTGGCCACGGCTTGGCAATTCCAGCCTCAACGCTCACATCCGTGAAGGTGCCATCGCCGTTGTTCCGGTACAGCGAATGCCTCCCATAAGGAAGGCCTCGCGGACCACAGTTTACCGGAATTCCTTTCCAGTTGCAATTGACCGAAGCACCGGGCCTTGGCACGTGCTCCAGGTCAAACTTGAGATAATTCGAAACGAAGAGATCGAGGTGGCCGTCGCGGTTGTAGTCGAGGAAGGAACAGCCCGCCCCCCATCTGACCTCGGGACTCTCCAACCCGGCTTCTTTGGTCACATCCTTGAACGTCCCATTTCCCAGATTGCGATAGAGGCGATTCTGTCCCCAGTAGGTGCAAAAAAGGTCTTCGTATCCGTCGTTGTTGTAGTCGCCGATACAGACAGCATTCGCCCAGCCAACTGCTTCGAGACCCGCTTGCGCAGTCACATCCGTGAAGGTCCCGTCACGATTGTTCTTGTAAAGGCGATTCGAAGCTCCAGGAGGAGCTCCTTCGAGACGAGTTCCGCTGAGCAGAAAGATGTCAATCCAACCGTCGTTGTCGTAGTCGAGAAAGGCGCAACCGCAGCCGTCTGCCTCGATAATGTATTCCTTGTGATCTATGCCGCCATAGACCATGGTCTTCGTCAGACCCGCCGAGGCGGCAACATCGGTAAAATACGCGTTGAACGGCCGGCCGGATGCCGCGGCTCTCTTTTGAGCGGCTGCGACGTGACCGCCCATGCCTTGCTGCGAATAGCATCGGGGTGTCACGTACCCGGCTGCTGCGGCGAGTGAAAACGAAAGAAAGTGACGTCGTCCCAAACGCATTTGAGCTAGTGAGACTCCCGGGAATGGATGTCTAAACGCATGTTTCTCCAGCGGCGTGCCCGGCGACGTCCCGCACACAGCAACGTGGATGTTCCACCTCGCCCAACAGCACCGCCCTTACCAGACGTACACGGCGGCTGCACGAGGAGGACCAGGTACGAAATCAGTCACCTGTGTCTGCAGAAGAATCTCGATGTTCTTCTTCTGCCAACCCGGAGGAAGCGTCCGCATTGCCGGCTCCAACAACTCTGGACGGGTAACCAATTCGCTTGCCGCCTGCGTGCCTTCCGTGCCAATACCGGCTACGATCATCGTAAACTGCCCAGTGGCCGAGTCCAGCAGCCGGGCCACTAGCGCAGTGTCGTCGACGGGTTCCCGGTTCCTTCCGTAATGCCGTTCCCAGTATCGGCCATTGGCGCCCTGTTCGCGAATCCCGAAGCGAGCGCCATCGGTGACAAACGCAAAGTGCAGAGCGGACGTGATTTGCAGCGTCCAGCGGTTGTTAAAGGCACCTACAACCACCGCGGGCGAGTTCTTCAAGTCGCCGAATGAATAGTCCGAGCCAATCCGGACCTGGTCTGGCTTACCAATCTTGCCCATGAGAGTTGCGAGCGCGATGGCCGCGTATGTGTCACCCCGCGCGACTCCGTAATCCGGAGTCCTCGCCATATCGCCCCAGGCGATCTTCTGGTGCGGATCCAGGGGCAATGCGCCGAGTCTCTCAATCGGATTCTTAAATGTTCCGGGATGCTGCCGTGCATACTCGTCGTATAGCGCCTTCGCCGGCCGGTATACCACCGGCATGGACAGACAGACGAGTACTGGCTGCGGGGTCGCGAACACTGGTGCCCAGAACTCATCAATCGCTGCCTTCTTTTGGGATGCGCGCGAGCCCCGGACCCCGACCGCGACCGCGCCAGCGACCAGCAGGATCGCGCATATCAAAGCAGCCACCCAGGATTTCGCCAAGCTGCCCAAGCGATCAGCCAGGCCGGCATCTGGAGGCCGGGATGGCGTGAACGGAACGGGACTGAGTGGCGGCTCAACCGGCGCCTCGCTGAAGACTGGGGAATAGGAGCCCACGGGGAGTTGAACGCGGATTGCCGACGGAGTGGTGAGTGCTCGATAGTACTGGTCAAGCCTGCGACGAACTTCGGCCGCCTGGACGCGAACTACCGGGTCATCGCCCGTGGCGTAGTCGCGGCGACGCCCGAACAGCTCCACGCCGATTGTGCGTTCCTTGATTGGCTCAGTGCCATCCAGGGCGTATTCAACCACATATCGAAGGAACTGCTTGGATCGTGCAGCCTTGCGAAAGAAACGGCTTTCCAAGATCTGATTCAGCTCCCGGAGTACCAGTTCACGGCTTCCAAGCTCAATCGGAACTGCGTTGCCAAATGCCATTTCAGCTGTCAAAGTCACTTTCCGGACGGCTTGCGCGTCCGAAGCGCTCTTGGCTGCGGTAGTGAATGCTTGCCCCCCACCAGGCCTCGCGGGCCATTGCGAGAGAAATTGTATCAGAACGGAGGGCATCCGTAAAGGTCCATTTTATTGCGTACGGTTACCGTTCCAAATGTGGTTATAACCGACTTACAATCAATGACGTACATGCCACCCCGAGCGGCTGTTACATCGACAAGAAACATCTGCCAAGCCGACAGCCGACACGGACCTCACCAAGCACGGAGCGGCTTCGCCCGGTGTGCTGAGCCAGGATCCGAAGGCACCCCCCGAAATGGTAGCGGTGCTGGGTCGCCCCCAACGCCACAGATCTTCCATATCTTGGAGACAGCACTGCCACTTGACAGTCTCGCTCCTGAATTCCATAAGACTTCAGGGCCAATGCCGCGCTTCGTTGGCGTTGGCGGGAGCGTGGACTTCCTCTTACTGTAAAAAGACTGTTCATTACGTTGCGCCCCCGAGTTGGGTGGGCTACGCTCGATCACTGTTCGTCCGAGCGACATTAGGGTCGTGCCTCGGCCAGACGAGGGGTTGGTAGAGTCTTTTGGCGACAGCGCCGCTAAGAGGAGGTTCCATGGAAGTTCAATTGAGACGTTCACTCATTGTAATGTCGATGCTTTGTCTTGCCTCATTGACCGCTTTCGGTCAGTTCTTGAGCGGCCTGGAGGGGATAGTTCGCGACAAAAGCGGCGGTGTCGTACCTGGTGCGAAGGTGACCATAACGGACAGCCGCACCCAGGTGTCGAAGAGCACCACAACCAATGACTCCGGCTATTTCCGAATCGAGAGTATTGCGGCCTCGACGTACGGCGTCCAAATCGAGAAGTCTGGCTTCAGAACTTTGGAACTGAAGGATCTTGAGATTCCTGTTGGCCAAATTCGAACGGTTGAGCCTACATTAGACATCGCTTCGATGGAACAAAAGCTCGTCGTGACGACCGAGGCGGCAGGGGCCGTCGACCTTGTCAAGGCTGAAACCGGGTCGGTGATCCAGGCATCAACGGTTCAGGAAACGCCCTTGTTGGGACAGAACGTTTACAGTCTGACGACCTTGGCGCCCGGCCTCACCGGCAGTGCCGTCACCGCTAAAGGTTCCGACAGTTACACGAACGAATACGCCATCAACATCAACGCTGCCGGATTGCGGCAGGAGGAGAACGGGTACGATATCGATGGCGCCCAAACAAATACTCCGTCACGCGGGGGCGGCACGTCCTTTTCCCCTAATCCGGCAATTGTCGAATCCGTCGAGGTACGAACCAATGACTTCGACGCATCAAAGGGGAGAAATGGCGGTGCGATTGTGGACGTCTATACGCGCTCCGGCAGCAACCAGTTGCACGGAAACGTCGATTACTACTTTACCAACAACGACTTGTCCGCCAGAACGAAGTTCGATCCGTCGCAACTGCCTTCGTCCCACCGGGACGAAGTAAGCGCCGCGTTGGGCGGTCCAGCGATCAAGAACAAGCTATTCTGGTTCGGAGCCGTCGATGTTCTTCGGTCGACCATCGACAGCCCAGGCAGCGCCACAGTCGAAACACAGGATTTTGTTACCTGGGCAAAGGCGAATCTCCCGAATACGGTCGCCCTTCAAGCCCTTACCGCGGCTCCACCACTCCACTACGCCACCGCCAGCAGCCCCGATGTCGTAACCGTGGGCCAGATCACTGGAAGCTATTTCCCCCTGCCTGTGGGAATCCCCGCGGGCCTTGACGCGTACGGCAACATTACCTACACGAACGTGTCGCCAAAAGACGGCGTTCAGTGGAATGGCCGCGGTGACTACTACATGAGCGACAGCGACCGCTTCTATCTCGATATCATGCGGATGTCCACCACCTCTACGAGCACCAGTGTCAGACCGGCATTCGCAGCGCCCAGCGCGGGCCATTCCACGTTTGCGAACGCGGATTGGACCCATACTTTCAGTCCGACCCTCTTAAACGAAGGTGGGGCGAACATCATTCGCCCGTACGGACAAAACGGATCGAGTCCCGAATTCGCCGTACCCAATATCAACGTGAACGGGATTTCGGGCTTCGGCAACTGGGGGCCCGGCAACTTCACCCAGCAGACCGTTGGCTGGCGCGACGTCCTGACCGCGATGGTTAAGGGCCACACGCTCAAAATCGGTTTCGCGCAGAACGACGTCCGCGAAAACGATGAGCAGGCCGGAGCCTTTGACCGGCCGTCGTATAACTTCGATAGTCTGCTCGACTTTATCCAAGATGAGGCGGTAAGCGAGAGCGCAACTCCGGTCAGTCTCGTGAACCATCAGGAAGCGCCCTATTACCGCAACTACCGTGCGCTCATCAGCGGCGTCTTCATTCAGGACGATTGGAAAGTGGCCCCTCGTCTCACGGTGAACCTTGGCGTTCGCTACGACATGATGAGCAACTTTTTCTCTATCTATAGTCCTCAGTTGAGCGACTTCAACCTGGGACAAGGCTCGGGGTTGTTTGGCCAAGTCGCGGCTGGCACGGTCGAGCTCAGCCCGAGCTCCAAGGTGCTCGACCACAATATCTGGGCTCTCACTCCACGCGTAGGGTTCGCCTGGGATGTCCTTGGCAAAGGCAAGACGTCGATCAGAGGCGGGTTCGGCATGTTCGCCGACCAGCCGCCATATCTGCACCTCACGGATATGACAGCAGGCAACCTGCCAAACTACTATTACCCGTATCTCGCCGTAAGTCAGGGACAGACGATTAACTTCCAATTGTGTCAGCCGCCTGCTGGCTTCACAATATCGTGTCCGGTGGTGCCAACCAACAACGCCACCATCAATCCCACGACTGGTGCGCTTTACATCAATGGCGTCTTGTCACCCGCGGGAATCGGTGGCATCGACTCGAACTACAAACTGACGCAGGTGGAGGCGTGGAGTTTGAGCGTGCAGCAGGAGCTGATGAAGGGTCTTGTCCTCGAGGTTAACTATTCGGCAACCGAGGCGCACCACCTGCCCGTGTTCAACCAGGACGTCAATCGCTACACAGACAGTCTGATCATCAACAATGGCACGTTGGGCCGTCTGAACCCCAACTTCTCGACGATACAGTACGCCACTTCCGACGCCAATTCGATCGGTAACTTCGGCTCGGTTAAGTTGCGCCGCCAATACTCGCACGGACTCACGTTTGGGGCGGTCTACACGTATGGAAAGGCGCTGGACGACTTCACCGGTTCCGGTTCGTTGGATAGCGGAGCAGCAGCTACAGGTACAGGAGCCAATGGTGCAGACCAGGTGATGACGAACTATAACCTGGCTGCTCAGCGCGGCCGTTCTGATTTTGATATTCGCCAGCAGTTTGCATTCGACTTGAGTTGGACCACACCGAAGACGTACGACGCGCACTGGGAAAGGTCCTTGCTGGGCGACTGGCAAATCAGCGGAATCTGGCTGCTGCAAAGCGGGCTGCCTTTCACGGTATTCACTAGCCAAGGCTTTGTACCCGTGTACAATGCTGCCGGTCAAGTGATCGGCAACAAAGGCGGCGATTACAACGCCGATGGAAGCAATTTCGACTCTCCTAACGCACCCTCGTTCGGAACCAATGTCAGCTCAGGGAAAAATAACTACCTGAACGGCCTGTTCCCGGCTTCCGCATTTCCGGTTCCCGCGCTCGGGCAAGAAGGTGACCTCGGCCGGAACACCTATAACAACGAGGGCTACAACAACATCAACCTGACCGTTGGCAGACTGTTCCCGATTCGCGAGAGGCTGAAGATCGAGGCGAGAGCCGAAATATTCAACCTCTTCAATCGGACTAACCTCACTGGGGTCAATGGGGACCTGAGCTCGGGCACCTTTGGACAAGCTACGGGCCAGCAACCGGCGCGCAGCCTCCAGTTGCATCTAAAAGCAACATTCTGAGTGTGCCGGCAGACAAGCATGGACACGCTGCGGGGCAGCGTGCTCCATGCCTTCTGGTGAGGAGTTTCGTTCGGTTTTTACCTCTTTTGCGTTGTGGTTGCGGCTCCTCTGGAGGAGCCGCCTTCTTGCTTATGGCAATGCTGCTGTTGTCGTCGTTTGACCCCGGCCATCTGTATTGCTGGCTGAGCAATCCCCGCTGGCAAACGCCGGCCGCGGCAGCCGATGCACGCAACGAACCGAGGCGGTTTCGCACGCGGGCCGTACCGGTGCTAGACTGCCATTGTCGTCCGCGTCCTGCAGAGCCGCTATTCTAGCTTCCGTGAACAACAGGACCGAATGAAACTCCAGTCCGGGGCAGAGATGCCAGAAGGGAATAGAAGGATGAGTTCATCGGGCGGTTCTTCCTCGTCGATGGGAGAGGCGTAGATTTCTCGCGCTCGGCTGCGTTTGCGGGGGTCTCGTCATTGGCGCAGCGGCTTGAGCTTGCCGAGGCGGCGGCGACGGAGTATGTCTGCCAGTCGACATATTGCTTGACCCAATTGAACCACTCGGGATGCTGGCGGCCCTGCGCTCGTGCTCGACACGTTGCGGAAGCTCGTTCGGCAGGATCAACCTCCGTCCGGACGCGGCTGTCACCCCAATGCCGCCGGGCCGAAAAAGCAAGGCGCATGGCGGTTGTCAACACCGTTCCGCCTTCTAAATCCATTACAACTTCCGCCGCCATTCGCAGACCACTCACGCCAGATCAGCATACTGCCGGCAGAGCCATCCCCGATTTGCGGAATCGCTGGGTCGAGATCAGAAGCCATTGCATGACCGGAGAAAGTGATTTAGAATCAGACAAGTAGAATGTCGGGGCGTAGCGCAGCCTGGTAGCGCACCTGCCTTGGGCGCAGGGGGTCGGGCGTTCAAATCGCCCCGCCCCGACCAAACAGAAAAAGCGGGGCTCTACGCCAAAAACGGGGGCAGACCCCGATCCCAAGCCTTGGCCCTGATCAAAAACGGGGGCAGACCGTGATTGACCTGCCCCCCAAAAACTCTACCAGCGATAATTGAGGATTCTCCATTATGAGCGAGGAGTTGTCGCCTTCGCCTCTTCGCGCAGTGCGGCGATCCGGTTCTGCAGCGTCCGCAGGCTGATCCCCAACATCTCGGCGGCGAGTTTGCGGTTGCCGCGCACGTGATCGAGGGTGAGCTTAATGTAAGCCTCCTCGATCTTCGTGAGTGGCTGGCCTGGCTGCAGCATGATAGCACCCTCATAGTCGGATGATGGCCGGGAATGCGAGCCGGGGCCCACAGGGAACGCAGGGGAGGGAAGGCTCGTCAGCCGGATCAAACCCTCGCCCGCGACGACGACAGCCCGCTCGAGAACGTTGCGCAGTTCCCGCACATTACCCGGCCAATCGTACCGCTGAAAAAGATCCATCACTTCGGCATCCACGCCGGTCACGCGCGTCGAGTGCTTCTTGTCCAAGTTTCGCAGCATGACTTCGGCGATCGGCGGGATATCTTCTTTATGTTCGCGCAGCGGCGGAATTTCGATCTGGAATACGCTCAACCGATAGTAAAGCTCTTCGCGCAAATGCGTGCCGAGTTGGTGACTGGTCGCGGCAAGCACGCGCGCGTCCACCGGGATTTCGTGCTTACCGCCAAGACGCCGCACTCGCAAGTCCTCGAGAACCCGCAACAGCTTTGGTTGCGTGGACGGTGGCATCTCGCCGATCTCATCGAGAAGTAAAGTGCCCCCGTGAGCCTGCTCGAAGCACCCGGCCGAACGCTCCATGGCTCCCGTAAAGGCGCCCCTCTCGTGGCCGAATAGCTCGCTCTCCACAAGAGTCTCGGGCAAGGCGGCCGCATTGATCGCGACGAAAGGCCCATCAGCGCGCGGGCTGCATTTGTGGATCTCCCGTGCCACCAACTCCTTCCCGGTGCCCGTCTCTCCGGAGATCAATACGGGCGCCGATGTGGGCGCCACCTGCCGGATCAGCGAGAAGATCTGCTGCATCGCCGGGGAGATTCCTACCAAGTCTCCGAGTACGCCATGAAGGCTCAGTTCGCGCTGCAGCACGTCGGTTTTCTGCAGGCTTCTTTTGTACCGGATCGCGCGTTCCAAAAGGGTCTTGAAAGCGCGCGGTTCGACGGGCTTTTCGAGGAACCAGAATGCCTTGAGATCATGGACCGCCGACAGCGCCTTTTCCATACTGCCGAAGCCAGTGAGCACGATCGCCGGAGTGAGGTCGCCGCGTTCTTTCAACTGCCGGAGCAGTTCGAAACCGTCCATGCACGGCATGATCAAATCCGCGACGATGACGTCCGCGTTGAAGGCAGTGAGCTGTTCCAGCGCTTCCTGCCCGTCGGCCGCCACCTGCGTTTCAAAGTCGGACCCGGAAAGCATGGCCGCCAAGGCACTACGCTGGCGCTCCTCATCGTCAACGATGAGGACCCGGCCCGGAACCGCAGGCAGTCGAGGCATTACGTAATATTCTAGCAAGCCCCCTCGGAACGGGCGTGGTGATCCGAATCGCGGCTCTCTTCGCGCTGGACCAAATCGAGGACGTCGAAGCGCGCCGGGGTATCGGCTTCCTGAAGGATGCCGGCGTACAGCGCATCCTCAAAGAGCGCCAATGGACCAATCGACTGTTCAATCTGGTAATTGAGTTTGTCGCTCACGTCCAGCGCCATGAAGGGCTGAGCGAGTCCGTTACGGGAATCGCGAGGACTATGCCGGTGACGAGTACAGAACGCATGGACCGAACTGTTTCTTTCCAACAATTGGGGGCGCCAGACCAACCGAACTGGCTCTGCTCACAATTTATAACTGGTTACTCGCCCCCACATTCCGACCGCCTGCAAGACCCAAACGGCGACGGCTACGACAACCACTACGTTCAGAATTGTCTTGATGCTGTTCGCCATGGGGATATAGTTATTGATCAGCCACAACGCGACGCCGACCACGATCAGGACAATCACGATATTTACTAAAGGCATTTTCTTGTACTCCTCGATCACTAAGTAG
>Ga0187848_10001822_pt1 | contig 17583 bp, 17 predicted proteins | sample June2016WEW_4_40_FD_132424 | JGI IMG/M metagenome (GOLD analysis project Ga0187848, IMG submission 132424) | Peatland microbial communities from SPRUCE experiment site at the Marcell Experimental Forest, Minnesota, USA - June2016WEW_4_40 | ecosystem: Environmental > Terrestrial > Soil >... | reverse complement strand
GAGGTCAACTCGTTCACTTTCACCAATGTTCTGGCTTCAAATATTATCTCGGCAACGTTTGCACCAACTCCCACTCCAACTCCTACTCCAACGGCAACTCCCACTCCAATACCGATGCCATCACCCTCACCAACTTCCACTTCGATCCCTGCACCAACTCCAACACCTAAATCTACAGCTACTCCAACTCCGACGCCAACACCTACTTCAACTCCGTCAGCAACAACTGTGCCAGCAACGACGGATAGTGGAGCAACAGTCGATCTTGCAATCAGCGGAAACGTAACCAGTTCACAGTTATCCAACGTCACAATCACATCATACCAACCCACCACAACAACCACAGTGTCGTTCAAAATAACAGGACCAAACGGAACAGCAGGCCTTGGCAACATGACTATTCCAAAAACCGCCATACCCTACGGGAATAGCCCAGTCGTATACATAGATGACCAGCAGGCTCCAAACCAGGGCTACACGCAAGACGCCAATAACTTCTACGTGTGGTACACAACGAGCTTTGACACAAATCCCGTAGAAGGAGGTTCACAGGTGACAATGCAATTCTTGGTACCTTCAACGTCGCCAGCATCATTATTCGGACCTGTGTTTGTCGTGGGCATAGCCGTCGCCGAAATCATTTTAGTCTTTACAGTTATAGCAGTCAGACGTTTAAGACAAAACCCTTACAACGAGTAAACCAAACTCTCCTGTCTCAAAATCTAGCTTAGTATTGTTTAGCAGTGTTCGAATTTCATCTGTAGTTTTTTGGGTCACTTTAATTTACCTTTGTATCAATATTCGTCAAGTCATAGCCAATAGACGAGGGCATATTCAAATGAGAGAAAAGGGCAACCGCATTTTCTTTTGTTCTTTTTAGCGGGGAGCAGGGATGAAATCAAATTGAATCTTTAGGTCTTGGGGCTGATGGATACTTCAGCAAAATTGGTTTGCCAAAAATAGTCTATGGAGAACTGTCACATGGAATTGAATAAGCCATTAAGAACGCAAAGATACAAATCGAAGTTTGACAAAATTGAAGAAATATAAAGCAATGAAAAAAATACCTGCGTTTTTGAATTGGATAACCATAATAATATCGCCGTAGCAAAAAAAGACCAACTGCATCCCAACCAGATAGAACGTCTATTCTGTTGGAAGTGCTATTTTAGATTTAGGCGGTTGTATGCAATTCTTATGCTCCAACATCCATCTGATTACGGAAATTCATGTGTAAATCGACGACCGTTTTAGCACTGCGGGTGCCTCCGAAGACATTTTAATCTTGTGGGTGGGGGCTTACACACACATGGCCATAAAAAGGCCTTACACGACTATAGTTCTTCACCAAGAAAGTGAATGGAGCTTTTTGAGTTCAGATGAAGCGGACTAGAGTTGAGAAACTTCAGAAACTGTTGCCAACTGAGATAGCAAGAATTGCCCATATTTTGGAAGACCAAAACAACGCTAATGCGGATAAGCAGTTGAAAGAACGTTTGCCAATAATTAATTGTGAATGTGGAACCGAAATACTGATGTTGCCAGATTTACAGGCTATGAATCGCGCCATCAAAGCTCATGTTGCCGAACATAGAAAGAAAGGAAGAAAAGTTGAGAGGAACGTAAATTCTTCTAGCAACATCAGTCAACTGTTAAGCCAACTTTCACTAATACAAATTAGTGGATAAAACTATACTTAGTTTCTTGATTCTGATAGAGGAACGATACAAATTTATGCTTTTTACTTTCAAGGCATACATTAATTGGTCGACTCGCCGCCTTCGTGAGGGCAGAATAACAACACGCATACTATCAAACATTAAAACAGTAATTCAACTTCGAAAAAAAGTGATCTAAATAAGACGATTTAAACTGGAAACGTGTTTGGGCATTCTTGAATCTTGGCTATTCATGGATGAGCATAAAGATTGAACTAGGCATCCCACAAAATGTTGTCAACGTTTTTCATAAAATCACATCCAAACCACAGACCAAGGCGCTCATAACATGGCGTGAGCGCCCAATGCGTTTAACACTTCTCACACTATCGCACTGAGCATGTTGCATCAAACTGCGTAAGGATCATGACCATTTCTTATTCTTGTAGCTGATTTTGAAGAATAGATTTTAAGCAAGATGAAGGCAGTTAAGAACAGTATTAAGATTCCTGCTGCCAAGTAGGGAAGATTGTTTATGAATGTATTATATGAACTCGGGTTGAGATATGCTCCTAGCCCAACTCCAAACGCGATCAAGGATAACGAGACAAAGAATGATAGCTTATACAGCTTTGGTGGTGACCGAGAAGCTCTTTTCGCCTCAATGTGCCTCTTTATTTCACCAACACCCAAAACTAGAGAAACCCCCAAAGCACCGATAAACAAAGGACCAATATGGCTGAAGCTAAATTGGGATTGGTAAAAAACGATGAAAGCCCTAATCCCAAACACAGACAGGAGAGCCAAAAACAGGCTGAGTGCAGTGGAACCAACAAAAATTCCTATATCTAAGATACCGCCAGAATAGAAGGGACCATAAATCCTTCGCCAAGGTCTGAGAGTATAATCTTTCATATCCTCAGCGGTTTTTCTAGTAAGCTCGACGGGGTCGTTTTGGTACATGTACACCTTAGTTTTGCTATCAAATTCAATTTTCTTACCTGCGTGATCATACCTAGCTTTCTTCACTAGCCTTGAGAAAGGATAAAGCCATTCCACTCCGCGATCTTTTGCTGTGTTGAGACCATCGAGAAGAGTATGACAGAAAGCACCAATTGCAAGGAAAGGAGAAATCAGAAAAACGATTCCAATGAAAACAAAGTTGTGGCATAGCGCCCGATGGAGTTGATGTTCGCGGAAGTAGTCTTTGCTGAAAAAGCCATACTCCCTATCCATATCAGGGAGAACTGACCCGATGGCAACAAGCAAAATGATGTCCAACCTTCCAAAGAAAAGAGCTCCGATTAGTGCACCAAACATTATGTGCGTAGGAAGATTCATGTGAATTTGCTTACCTCACCATGCGTCAAGAAATTTGATTTGAGAGATTCCAATGTTTTGCTAACCCTTCACCATTCAACTAAGCCTTATACGCTGAAAACTTGTTAATATTATTTTTGTTCGCGCCGCGTGACTCTATGGAAAAACATGCAACGAATTACGCCATACCTAAAGTGTGCGCAGCTGAAGACTTGTTGTCATACATTTTGGACTAGCCCCAGTTGCAGGGTGCTCTTGTTGCGTCATGGAATCGATTATTTAGGCGCATTAGACGCGTCAGGAGCATTGGACGGATTAGGATTATTATATCCGGTTGAAAACGGTGCTTGAAATTTGCCAATGTTCTCTCTGACGATTCCGTAAGCCTTTTCTGCTTCCGAGTTAGGCAAGTCGCCCAAGGCTAGCGGCTCTCCACCGAGCCTAAGCGTACATTTGATAGTTGACCGCAAAACTCCCTTATCCAACACCACGTTAGCTATGTCTCGGTAATTGTAATCGGTGTAATCCTTCTTCAAACCAAGCGCGTGAGGATGTCGCAGAATCATACGTTCATTCGTAAAAACTACAGAGTTAATATTAATCTGAGGATGGTAGATTTTCTGCTTAATATATAACTCAACCTTCTCGTTTGGACCAAGAATTTTTGCTATATCATCAGGAGCATCCATAACTTTCAACCAACTTACAGTATTCTTTAACTGTACCATTATGACCAGGTGAGGGGATAAATAGTTATGTGACTGTAAGGCTACATCGACAAGCGGACTGCGTCAGCCTCGATTTCCTTGCTCTTTTAGATTTAGGGAGTTAGACAAAATGTTTTTGAACCTTCTAACTGGATAAGTGCCAGAATTTTACCCGCTTGCAAAAAACTCCTTTCACCACTTCGCCCAAAATTATGTAAAGAACCACAATTATCGACATCAAAATAAGAAGCGGAAAGGGTTGCTAGGCAAAACCAAATAGGCTACTAATCGGAGTAAAGGGGAAGATAAATGTGGCACCAACAATCAAATAGTAATTAGCAGCAAATACTTCCCCCGATAACTTTCAAAGAAGGGATTTTGACTTCTAATAAATAGCACAATTAAGCTTGCAGAAATAACCGATTCTACGAACCCATCCAGTCGAATAATTGAGTTATATAATGTAGCCGCGTGCACCTAAACAGCCTTTGCTATCGCCTAATTTTCCCTGCTCCATCACATTTTGAGCATCGAACTCTAGATTCCTCAGTACCTATTGTACCCTTACCCCGGCATTCAGGACACAGGACTAGCCAATCTTCATCACGCTCATAATACCTTCTGGGCATGAAATTTCACCTTGTTTAATCGTCATCTGGACCAAACCTTTCCAATTTCTCTTTATCTACTTCCTAATGTTTAGATATTCCCAGCTTACCAAATTTTTCTGGACTGTTTGTTAGGTTTATAGCCTTCTTTGCAAGTTACCGAAATAGGCATGCTTTTTAAACTGAAATATCCGCTAGCAAGGTATTTCGATTTGTTCTCGACTTCTATGAAAAAGAATTAAATTACTTGCATGTTAATTCAGAATAAGGTATTTTGATGAGTGATCTTGAAAGCCGATTGACCCACCTACTGAGAAGCGATTCGTACCTCCTGCCGTTTTCTGATAAGATTCGACATCGCTTGGAGAGTATCGAAGAGACAGAGCAGCGTCTTACGCAGGGAAAAATGAGCCTTGCAGAGTTTGCGTCTGGCCACGAATATTTCGGCCTGCATTTCCAACGAGGCGAATGGGTTTTCCGCGAGTGGGCGCCAAATGCAACGGCGATTTACCTTATAGGAGACATGAGCAAACGGCAAGAGCAAAGAGAATTTGAGCTGGAAAAGATCAATGATTATGGTGTCTGGGAAATCCACCTGACCGCAGACAAATTGGCGCATGGTGATCTGTTTCGACTCCGTATTCATTGGACAGGAAACGAAGGTGATCGCATTCCAGCCTATGCTCGACGGGTTGTTCAAGATCCCAAAACTTTGATTTTCAACGCCCAAGTATGGTTACCACCGGATTCGTATCGCTGGAAAATCGATTTTAAACGACCTAAAGAGGCTCCATTAATCTATGAAGCGCATATCGGTATGGCACAGGAAGAAGAAAAAATCGGTTCCTTCCGTGAATTTACTCTCCGAGTGCTTCCGCGAATTGCCACTGCCGGTTACAACACGTTGCAGTTAATGGCCATTCAAGGACATCCCTACTACGGATCATTTGGATATCAGGTATCAAGCTTTTTCGCTCCTTCATCGCGATACGGGACGCCCGAGGATTTGAAACTCCTGATTGACACGGCTCACGCCCAAGGGCTTACCGTTTTAATGGATCTGATACATTCCCACTCCGTGTCCAACGAGGTGGAGGGATTGAGCCGCTTCGACGGGACACTATTTCAGTATTTTCATGACGGCCCGCGCGGAAAACACAAGGCTTGGGATTCACGTTGTTTCGATTACTATAAACCTCAGGTTTTGCATTTTTTACTTTCCAATTGCCGATACTGGCTAGACGAATTCCATTTTGACGGTTTTCGGTTCGACGGTGTCACCAGCATGCTTTACTTGGACCATGGTCTTAAAAGAGTATTCAATTCATACAACGATTACTTCGACAGCAACGTGGATGAAGATGCCTTAACCTATTTAACTCTTGCAAACCGAGTGATTCATGATGTTCAGCCAGACGTCATAACCATAGCCGAAGATGTCAGCGGCATGCCAGGTTTGGCCGTTTCCCAGTTAGAGGGCGGGTTCGGTTTCGATTATCGCTTTTCAATGGGGGTGCCTGATTACTGGATTAGGTTAATAAAAGATTTCAAAGATGAGGACTGGCCCATCGGTCATCTTTGGTTTGAACTTAATAACCACAGAGCAGATGAGAAAACCATTAGTTACGTTGAATCTCACGACCAGGCGTTAGTGGGAGACCAGACACTTATTTTCCGACTGATTGGTGAAGACATGTACCATCACATGGGGATCGATGATGCCAACTCAAAGGTCGCTCGTGGAATAGCATTGCACAAGATGATCCGTTTGATAACTCTGTGCACGGCCAGCCACGGTTATCTAAACTTTATGGGCAACGAATTCGGTCATCCAGACTGGATAGATTTTCCCCGAGAGGGAAACAGCTGGTCATTCAAGCATGCTCGTCGACAATGGCATCTCGCAGATGACATTCACCTGAAGTATCATTTGCTAGCCCGATTCGACCGCGACATGATTGCACTTGTCAAGACACAGCACCTTCTTGAATCATTCATCCCGCAACTACTGCATGAAGATTCCAAGAAAAAAGTAATCATCTTCAAAAGGGCTGATCTGATTTTTGTCTTCAATTTTAATCCCTATCAATCCTTTAATGATTATCGATTTGAAGCTCCCCCTGGAAAATACATGATGATCCTAGACTGTGATGCACCAAAATACGGTGGACACGGCAGACTGTTGCCGCAGCAGACCCACTTCACTATTATGGACACTACTGAAGCAAAAAGTCAATATGTGCTCAGCCTCTATCTGCCAGCTCGCTCCGCTTTTGTCCTATGCCCGATCATAGAAAAACCCACAACCATGAACATTTCCCAATTAGAGGAAAAGAGAAGAGCAAGAATCTTGCGCTAGACAAGGTATAAGTAACTTGCCTAAGTCTCGTTTTAGGCTTCTTTTGAGTCCTTAAGCTATGAGGTATGCACAAGGCAGAAACGGGTTATTGATAGGTTTTATGCCTGTCACTTGTTTCTTTGCTCACTCTGGTTTTTCCTAAACCACCGTTGTGTGCGCTCAACACGAATTGCAACGTATTTTCCTTGAAAAATTCTCTAAATTGATTTCCACACTTAGTACACTTATACATCTTAACTCGGAATCGCCCAAAATTCCATTCCTTGTCAGGTTCTTTCATATGGGCTGTACAATTTGGACATTTCGGCATAACTTTCAACCTGCCAGGTTAAAGGGCAAAATGGCTATATATACCCATTTTCAAGTGCTAATTCTGAAGGCTCAATTTGCGTCTCCTGCGAGAAGGTAATTCAAACCTAAGTAACGAATTTAGAGTTCAAGCTGTCTTATCCTCTGTTAGGGGCAAGTTTGAATTGTCGTCTTTGTTTTTTTCCGCGAGATCTGCGTGGCCCTGTTTCCGTTTCGTTGAGCTTCGCAGTTGCCTTCTTATTCTCGCCCGTATATCGCCGCACTTCTTTTAAGGGAGATGCTAGTTGCTTTGTTTCTTGCTCTTCGGTTTTATTTTCTTTTTCACTCATTCTTTTTTCACCTCAGCTATTCGAGTTTTCTTTTTTTGAACAAAATAGTTAGTGAAAATAATAGGCTGTTTTAGATGACAGCTGTTAAGGCTTTGGTTCTCTGTCTTCACTGTAGTCTCTGTCCTCGTGGACTTCCTCTTCAGCTTCGTCTTCAGTTTCTTCTTCAGCCTCGCTTGCTTCTTCGCCTTCTTCGTTTGCTATGTCTTCAGCTTCACCTTTTGGCGGATAAGCCTTATCCAACCAAACTTCAAACTGTATCTTGCTATCAGAGCTAGAAAAAGCCCACTCACACAATCCACCAATGACTTTGCTAACGTCAATTTCATGGTCGTCAGCTAAACGTTTCAAAAACTCTTCCCAATTTGCAGGTAAAGACACTGAAAAACTACCCATTTAAAAAGATCTCCACTATCTTGTTACTGCCAAGTTATATTTAAGCTTCAAAGTAATGAGAATTTAGGCTTTCGAATTAAAGTTTCTACCTTTGCTCTTTTAGCAACTGTAGTCGTTTTGCGACTTCTTTAGAAATTTTTTCTAAACCTACCGCTAATTCTTCACGATCGACTTCGTCTAGTGGGTACCATTTCCCTTCCTTATCGATGAATACAAGTTCCAATTTTTTATTAACCATTATTTTCACCTAGTTAATCAAATGATTATTTACTTACGAGTTGCTTAAACTTTTCTTGTCTGTTGCCATCAACCGAGTAAACGCAACTTGCTTTAGATTGTCATTCTAAAAAGGGGCTTCCAGCTAGATTGCCCATAATTACACCCACGCGGTAGGTGCTTTGAGGCTAACTGGCTTCCCTGTGCCTTTTACCCGGGCATTCTTATAATATAGTTATCAGGCTTAAGGAGGGGCGACTTCATTCTTTATTCATTTTTGTCGATCCATGTTTTTACTGCTTCTTGGACAGCTCGGGATAAGTCGCCTTTTTTGCCCCCGAATCTTTCTAGTGTTTTTAATCTTAGCTGTTTTTCTAGCTCAGTTGAGATGTCAACATTGATACGGCTCATTTCAGTCACTTATTTTATTGCACGCTTTCCGTGTCATATTTTTTTAAAATAAGCGAATCGTCAATTTCCAAATTTCGCGTTTATTTTCGTCATTTTTTACGCCTTGATTCACTTATTCACATAGTATACTAAGCGCATACATACTTATAAGTATATGTGTTTAAGTGCTAAAGAAAATTTAGGTGGATAAGTCCGATAGTGTGCTTTTTCCACGTTGAATGGTTGTCAACCTGAGCAGTTATAATATATGCCTTTCCTTTACATTGAATTGAGGCTTTTGTGTTGCCAGTGTTTATGTGTATCGTGCGCGTCCATAGAGTAAGGAATGAGTTTGAGGTTTCTTGCACCGGTGACGTCAAGCTGGAGAAGGCTGCAAAAGCGAGCATTAAAGAAAAAAAGGGCGCGATAAAACCTTTTCACTAAGCTACTCTTTTTGCAGGGTAAAGCGGTAAACTAACAGGATACCCCTTTCCCTATAGGCTCCTATATAGTGTAGTTGTCGCCTGTTGTGCTTTCTTCCGTCGTGTAAAAAGTTGAGCAAAGCTTGCAGAAATCAAGTGTTACTTCGTCCCAAGTTGTCTCGTTGTTTGCGAGGCGTTTAGCGGTTTCTTTGGCTTCTGCTTGGATTCTGGGCAGAATGTCGATGAATTGTTCTGTGCCTTTGATTGCACGTTTGGAGTTTATGTATTGGCTTACTGCTGCTTGGGTTGTTTTAAGTTTCTTTGCCGCTTCAACCTGTGTTAAATGGTAAGTTTTAATGAGTTCTTTGGCGACAAGGGACCTGAAGACTGGAAGTACATATTTTCCTATGGTTTCGCATCGAGCACTCATTTTGATTCCGCAAATATAACAGCATTATACCTTAATAAATTAAATGGAAGGTTCTTGTTTAGCTTTGATATTTTGCGGTGAGTGTCTTTACTAGAACAACACATTTGTGTTGCCGTTTTGATGGGTTTCTCTTGGGTTGCTTTTTTGAGGCAGCGTTTGAAATCGTTGCAGGCTGTGTCCTAGAAAGTCCTATAATGTCCTAGATTGCCCTAGAAAAGAACGGTATTTTAGTTGCTGTTAACACAAAGACAGAGTTGTCTTCGAAACGATGTTGAAAAAGCAAGCTGCCTTTAGGTTCCTGTGATGGCGCGTCGGCAGGATAAGCTGGAGCAGCCGAGGTTTTAAGAGTTGCTGTAACTGTCTTGTGTTAGGTAGGTGGCGATAGGTTGAGTTTTTTGGCTTGTGTGCAAATGATGGATGCATTGTTATTGCAAAGTTGAGGGAATCGTGGTTGCGGGCTGAATACCCGGTCTTGCAGACTTCATTTTTTAAGGGTAACGCTTGAACCTCCGTAATACGTTTTAATGCCAATATGTGACTAGCAAAAATGTTTAAACTAAATACACATAATGGACAGATTCAAAAGAATGCGTTGCGTCGACGTTTCTGCTTGTGAATTGGCTGAAGCGATTTTGCTGGGCGTTAAAGGAAATGCCTGCTGACGTTATTCCTTTTAGAATATTATTTACAAAAAAGAATATAGAGGGTTATATCCCTAATAAACAAGGAAGTGAAAATGTCAAGCAACCTGACGAAATTTAGGGCAACATTCGTAGCTAAAGAATACGTACACATATCTTCAACCCTCAGAACGCATAGCCTTGAAATAGACGAACCAAAAGAGCTCGGCGGAAGCGATAAAGGTCCAAATCCGGTCGAATTGATACTGGCAGCACTCGGCGGGTGCCAACAAATCATTTTAAGGTTCTATGGTAAGAAACTTGGCGTAGACATACAAGCAGTTGAAACCACAGTGGAAGGAGAGTTGGACTTAGGCGCCTTTTTAGGCGTACCCGATGTTAAACTTGGTTTCCAAAAGATAACAGCGACAACTAAGTTGAAAGCTAAAGGCGACCCTGAGAAAATAAAAGAGCTACTGAAAATAGCTGAAGAAAGATGCCCAGTGCTATATGTCTTGAAGAACGATGTGCCTGTTCAAGTAAACATTGAACTGAAATAAGGCCAAATTTAACCTTCAGCACCCTTTTTCGTAATTGTGCTGACTTTTAGCTTAAGCCTCACGTCACATTTACTTTGTTAACTCGGGAAGAATTTTTCTGGGTTCCATAAGAATCCAAATCGACGGGCTAAACTAGATTTTTCTATGTGAAAGCTTCCGAGTGGCTGTGATTTGTGCGGCAAAGCGTTTAAATATAACACTGTTATATCATAACGCCTATATAATAGGTGAATTAAAAATGACAAAAATAGCAAATAACGTTTTAGAGACAATCGGCAACACACCATTAGTACGCTTAAACAGACTAACGAAGGATGTAAAAGCCACAGTTGTAGGCAAACTTGAAGCGCGCAATCCTGGAGGAAGCGTTAAAGACCGAATTTGCTGGAGCATGATTGCAGAAGCAGAAAAACAGGGCTTAATCAAACCAAACACTGTGATTATTGAACCGACGAGCGGCAACACAGGTATAGGTTTAGCCATGGTAGCAGCAGTGAAAGGTTACCGACTTATCTTAACAATGCCAGAAACCATGAGCATCGAAAGACGCAACTTACTCAAAGCCTACGGCGCAGAGTTAGTTTTAACTCCTGGTCCAGAAGGCATGGGCGGAGCCATAAGAATAGCCGAAGAATTGGCTACAAAAACCCCTAACTCGTTCGTACCCCAACAGTTCAAGAACATAGCAAACCCCAAAGTTCACAGAGAAACCACTGGGCCAGAAATCTGGAATGATACAGATGGAAAAGTGGACATCCTAATATCTGGTGTCGGTACAGGCGGAACAATAACTGGGGTAGCCCAATATATAAAACCACTTAAGCCCAATTTTAAAGCAATAGCCGTAGAACCAGCGGCCTCGCCAGTCTTAAGCGGAGGCAAAAAAGGGCCACACAAAATTCAAGGAATCGGTGCAGGTTTCGTGCCTGACGTTTTAAAACGTGATTTGGTTGATGAAATCATACAAGTTAAAGATGAAGATGCCCTTCAAACAGCCAGACAATTAGCAAAGCAGGAAGGTTTACTTATTGGCATATCATCGGGCGCAGCAGCTTTTGCAGCAATCGAAGTAGCTAAACGAAAGGAAAATGAAGGCAAACTAATAGTAGTTATCCTTCCAGACACAGGCGAACGCTACCTCAGCACAGTACTATTCCAAGAACCCGCTCCATCACCATCCCTCTAACCTTCTTTCTTTTTGTTACCTAAAAGCACATTAGTCTCGTTTTATCAACTGACTGGTCATAATTTATCTTGCAAACAAGGGGGTACTGCATTTGGATGTTAACAAAATTCGAGAAGACTTTCCAATACTAAAACGTAAAATAAACAACAACACTCTAGTATACTTTGACAATGCGGCAACTTCACAAAAACCAATACAAGTAATTAACGCTATAGTGGATTTCTACGAGAACCATAACGCTAACACTGGCAGAGCCGTCCATACGCTTTCTCAAGAAGCAACAGAAATGCAAAAAGAAGCCCGCGAAAAAGTTGCGCACTTCATAAACGCCACAGAAAGCTCTGAGATTGTTTTTGTCAGAGGTACCACCGAAGCAATCAATTGAGTAGCTTACTCGCTGGGTCTGCATACGCTGAAAAAAGGTGATGAAATCTTGATTTCAATGATGGAGCACCACAGCAACATTGTACCCTGGGAAATAATTTCGCGATTAAGCGAATTTAAAATCAGATATGTAAACGTTAACAATGATGGCTCCTTGGATTATGAAGACTTTGAAAGCAAATTATCCAATAAAACTAAACTTGTTTCTTTAACTCATGTTTCAAACGTAACCGGCGCAATTAATAACATTAAAAAAGTAGCTCGGGCGGCACATGATTATGGCGCATTAATGCTGGTGGATGGAGCCCAATCTATTCCACACTTGCCCGTTGATGTAAAAGATTTAGGTATTGATTTTTTAGTGTTCTCTGGTCATAAAATGCTTGGGCCAACAGGAATAGGTGTACTGTATGGCAAAGCTGGGATTCTTGAGAAGATGGCGCCTTTCCAATGTGGGGGGAAGCATGATAAGCGATGTTTCATTCAGTAAAGAACAAGGGCAATGCGATATAACTTTTAATAGTTTGCCTGGGAAGTTTGAGGCTGGTACGCCTGACACTTCTGGTATTGTAGGTTTAGGCGCTGTTGTCAAATATCTTGAACAAATAGGGCAAAAGGAAGTCCTCGCGCATGAGAGACTTTTAACTAATTACGCAATTAAGAGAATGCGTGAACTCAAGAACGTTATTATTTACGGGCATAGCGACGAATCTTCGAGCAGTGGAATTATTCCATTCAACGTTGCAGGCTTATCGTCTCCCGATGTTGCACTCTTTCTTGACAACTACGGCATAGCCATAAGAAGCGGCTTTCACTGTGCGCAGCCTTTGCATCAATTTTTCAAGCTGCAGTCTTCAGCACGTGCAAGTTTCTACATATACAACACGTTTGAGGAGATTGACCGTTTTGTGGATATTTTAAGACAAGCCGCATAGCATGAGGGACAGAAAAAAATTTGAGGCAAACTAATGTCGAACAATTAAGCAAAATGCTTCACAACCGTTAAGCCTGAAGAATTTTTCAAAAAATTAAGAGACGAAAACCCCAAACGCTCGCAAATGCAGTAGAGCATTTTACTGTGCAAGAGGCAGAAAAACGGGACCCAATCACTCTCGGATATTTTGGAGAAAGGCAAAAAGAATCATCGCAGCAATAACTCAACACCTAACAAGGACCACCCCTTAGCAAAGTAACCCTAACTGCAGCGCCTTTAACCGAACTACAGCATTCTCAATAAATCAGCTTTAGTGATGATACCTACCACCTGGCCTTTTTTCGCCACTAAAACTGCCTGATAAGTCTGCAATAGACTGGAAATCATCGACAACGGCGCATCTTCCCCAACCTGAGGAAAAGCTTCCTCCATGATATCTTCTGTAGGCAAGCCGGAAATTTGATCCAAATCCTTGCCAGCCAAAATCTGCCGCAGAATAGTTTTTTCCGACACGCTTCCTACAGACTGTTTACCGTTAAACACTGGAATCTGGGAGTAACCATGCTCTTTCATAAGTTTGACAACCTTTAAGATTGGCTCATCTTTCTGTATGCCGATAATCTCGTTAGGTACGACTTTTCGTTCTTGGATTTTTGTTTTGGCTTCTACGCGTTCAAGGATGTCGAAGATTGTTTTGACTTTGGTGTAGGATGAATCGATTGTTCCTGCTTCAAGCTTGGCGATTAGGGATTGGCTGACGCCTGCCATTTTGGCTAGTTCTGACTGATTTAGGCCTAATTGTCTTCGACGTTTGGCGATGTCTTCCAGTGTGGGAAACATATTGTATGTATTTGGTTTGCTGGTCTAATATTCTTTTTGGAATAATTCTTGCAAAAAGGCATATAACGGCGTTATTAGATGTCTTGTCAATAAACAAAACCACAGGTGCATTAAAAAATTGACCAAAAAAAGATTAGACACAGCAGCCGTCCATGCAGGTCAAGAAACAGCTGATCCTACAACCGGATCAAGGGCTGTTCCGATCTACCAGACGACTTCCTACGTCTTTAAAAACACCGATCACGCAGCGAATCTTTTCGCCCTAAAAGAACTAGGAAACATATACACCAGATTAATGAACCCAACAACCGATGTTTTTGAAAGACGCATTGCCGCCATAGAAGGCGGCACAGGCGCATTAGCAGTAGCCTCTGGACAAGCAGCTGAAACCTTAGCTCTATTAGCGATAACCCGCGTTGGCGACGAAATCGTCTCAGCAAACAACCTCTACGGCGGAACATACCAGCTTTTTCACTACACTTTCCCAAAACTAGGCAGAACCGTGAAGTTCGTTGACTCCCAAAAAACAGAAGAATTCAAAAAAGCAATAACTCCCAAAACACGCGCAATCTACGCCGAAACCATCGGCAACCCAAAACTTGATGTTCCCGACTTTGAAGCCCTCGCCAAAATTGCACATGACGCAGGCATACCCCTTGTAGTTGACAACACCGTTGGTATAGGCTTAGTTAGACCAATCGATTATGGCGTAGACATCGTTGTCGCCTCAGCAACTAAATACATCGGCGGACACGGAACCAGCATAGGCGGAGTTATCGTAGACTCTGGCAACTTCAAATGGAACAACGGCAAATTCCCAGAATTCACCGAACCAGACCCAAGCTATCACGGCGTCAAATACTGGGATGCATTCAGCAGCTTCCCTGGATTAGGAAACGTAGCATTCATATTCAAAGTGCGCGTGCAACTCCTGCGAGACCTAGGACCAGCGTTGAGCCCATTTAATTCATGGCTTTTCCTGCAAGGTTTAGAAACACTGCCGCTTAGACAACGCAAACATTCCGAAAACGCCTTAAAAGTAGCACAGTTCCTCAAGTACCATCCGCTTGTAAGTTGGGTCATCTACCCTGGCTTACCTGACAATCCAAACCACAAAATCGCGGCAAAGTATCTGAATAGTAACTATGGAGGTCTCGTTGGCTTCGGAATAAAAGGCGGTAAAGAATCAGGACGCAAACTAATCGAGTCGGTCAAGCTCTTCTCGCATTTGGCAAACATTGGCGACGCAAAGAGCCTCATTGTCCACCCAGCTTCGACAACTCATCAGCAACTAAGCAAGGAAGAACAAACAGCAACAGGCGTCACAGAGGACTACATCAGACTATCCATAGGAATTGAAGACGTTGAGGATATCATTGAAGACTTGGACCAAGCATTGAAAGTATCAGCGAAACCTTAAATCTATAGCAGCGTTATAGCTGCCTGTCCCTCGTTTTTTGGAGGATCAAAAGTTCGTAACAGTTAATAAATTGGAAAATTCAGAAATCCAAACCTTCACTTTCGGGTATCCACCAGCGGAGCTAATTTTGGAATCAGGCGAGAAACTTGGTCCGATAACGCTTGCCTTCGAAACTTACGGTGAGCTCATCGCTCAAAAATCAAATGCTATTCTGGTGCTTCATGCGCTCAGCGGGGACGCCCATGCCGCTGGAGCCGATGGCTGGTGGGACAGCTTAATTGGTCCAGGTAAAGGCTTAGACACAAACAAGTATTTTGTAATATGCTCCAACGTTATCGGCGGCTGCCGAGGTTCCACTGGTCCCTCTTCCATTAATCCGAAAACTTGCAAACCCTACAGCACCGACTTTCCCATAGTTTCAATTGGCGACATGGTGAACGCTCAAGCTCGCCTAATTGATCACTTAGGCATCGAAAAACTTCTCGCGGTTATCGGCGGCTCCATGGGCGGCATGCAAGCCCTCCAGTGGATGGTTTCCTACCCTGAAAGAATACAATCTGCCATACCAATCGCAACAACATTGAAGCATACGCCCCAGCAGATAGCCTTCAACGAAGTTGGCCGCCAAGCAATCATGGCTGACCCCGACTGGAAGAATGGGCATTATTACAGCTCAAAGGTTCCAGCGAAAGGCTTAGCCGTAGCACGAATGATTGGGCACATAACCTATATGAGCGATGCTTCAATGGCCGAAAAATTCGGAAGACGCCTCAAAGAAGACAAAGAACCCTTCAAGTTCGGCGCAGAATTTGAGGTTGAAGGCTACTTGCATTATCGAGGCGACAACTTTGTAAAACGATTCGACGCCAACTCATACCTCTACATTACCAAAGCCATAGACTACTTCAACATCCTCAATGGAAACAAAAACCTCGGTAACATCTTTAGGGGGTTAAAAGCAAAAGTGCTCGTAATATCCTTCAAATCAGACTGGCTATACCCATCATATCAGTCTCAAGAAATCGTTAAAGCCTGCAAACTGGCAGAAGTCGACACCACCTACTGCGAAATAAACTCAACTTACGGTCATGACGCATTCCTTTTGGAAACTGAGCAAGAAACCCAGTTAATCAAACATTTCCTCAACACAGCTTCAAATGGGCATAACGGTGTCAAGCAATGAAGCAGGCACCAGTAAAAGCAGAGCACAAAATCATCCTAAACTGGATTAACAAAGACGCTTCCCTGCTGGACCTTGGATGCGGCGACGGAGAACTTTTAGCTCTGCTCATAAACGAAAGGCAGGTGCATGCGCAGGGAATAGAACTAAACGAAAACTCCATTCATCGATGCGTTGCCCAAGGATTAAGCGTTTTTCAACAAGACATAGACACAGGTCTCTCTGAATACGCCGACAACTCATTTGACTATGTAATACTAAATCAGACGCTTCAGCAGGTGAAAAAGCCAGACTTTGCCTTGAAAGAGGCTTTGAGAGTTGGAAAAAAGGTTATTGTCGGCTTTCCCAATTTCGTGCAAGCCTCAGCCAGATTCCAAATATTCTTCAAAGGAAGAGTCCCAGTAACTAAAGCCCTGCCTTACGAGTGGTATGACACACCAAACCTGCATTTCTTAGGCATTGCCGACTTCAAAGATTACTGCAAAAAAAGAAACATTCAAATTGAAAAATCAGCCTTTATTAGAAAAAATAGCCGAATCAAGCTGTTTCCAAACTTGTTCGCGGAAATTGGATTGTTTGTATGTTCTCATTAAAGTGCAAAACTATAGGCCAGTTCCTGTATTAATTTAAGGCTACAAAGTAGACGATGAGAAATCAATAAAGTTCTTAGAGAAAAAGACACTATAGATCAAAGTAGAAAAAAATTAGAAAAATCTTCTAATTTGGATTTTTTGTCGCGCCAAGAAAGCTGTCAGAGCTGTGATTGCAAGCGCCATAAACATCAACGCTAATGCTGAAGGAAACTCTGGAACTGTTGTTGATACTACAACGTTTCCCCACATGCCGAGGTTTATGTGTTCTGGTACGGTGCACACATAGTAGAAGTTGCCTGTTTGGTCAGGAGTAAAAGTGACTGATCCAGAACTTCCAGCGGGTATGAAGCTGGTTGTGTCAATGCCTGCATTGAACAAGGGCGAGCTGCTTATTGCTTTGGATGACACGATTTCGAAGGAGTGGGGCATGTTGCCCACAACATTTACTGTGATTGTATACGTTGTACCTTCTTGTAGAGTTAATGTTGGACCTGGTGAAACAATATTGCTTGCGCTATAGCCGTAACCATATGTACCCGAGCCAGATGTCACTGAACCTGCATACAAGGTTATTGAAGTTCCTGAACTCTGAGCTTTGGTTGTTGTTACCGCAAAAGTTGATAACAAACCGACAACAATTACGAAGGTAAGCACTAAGAAAATTCGATTCTTCATAATCATCCTCTTAACTCATTTTATCTTCGATTGCATTAAAAAGATTTGTG
>Ga0187848_10001820_pt1 | contig 17595 bp, 7 predicted proteins | sample June2016WEW_4_40_FD_132424 | JGI IMG/M metagenome (GOLD analysis project Ga0187848, IMG submission 132424) | Peatland microbial communities from SPRUCE experiment site at the Marcell Experimental Forest, Minnesota, USA - June2016WEW_4_40 | ecosystem: Environmental > Terrestrial > Soil > Wetlands... | reverse complement strand
GGGACCGGTGATGGCATAGTTGGCGGTTTGGGTGCCGTTGAGGTTGTACACCAACGCCGCGGAGTTCGCGACGGGGCCGCTGCCGAGCGATCCGTCCTGGCCGCTGAGGCCGTTGCCCATTTGCAGCGTGCCGCCGCTGACGGCGGTGCCCCCGCTGTAGGCGTTGTTGCCGGTCAGGATCAGCGTGCCGGCCCCGCTCAAAGCCAGGGCCAGTGTTCCTCCTCCCGGCGGGCCATCGGCCAGGACGCCGCCGTACGTGCTCGAGCCGGAGGGCACGTTGACCGCGAGCACGGACGCCGTGGACGAGGAGCTGTTGAGGATCGTGCCGCCGGCGCCGGTGAGCGAGCCGAGCGTAAGGCTGTAGCCGCTCAGGTCCAGGACGCCGGCGCCGCCGGTGGCGACCACGCCGCTGCTGCCCAGCGCGCTGGGGTTGCCCATTTGCAGCGTGCCGCCGCTGACCGTCGTGCCGCCGGTGTAGGTATCGCTGCCAGACATAGTCAACGTGCCGCTGCCGGTCTTGGTCAGGCTACCGCCGCCTTGGAGGGTTCCGGAGAACGTGGTGCTGGCGTTGTTATTGCCCACGCTGAGCGCGACGGCGGCGGAGGCGGTGTTGGTCAAGCTGAGCGCGCCGGGTCCGGTCAATCCGCCCAGCGTGGCAGAGGTCAGCGATCCGAAGCTCAGGACTCCGCCGCCGCTGGTATCCAGCGTGCTCTGCTGCAAGGCCCCCGGGTCGGCCAGGGCGAGCGTGCCGCCGCTGATCAGCGTGTTGCCGCTGTAGGTGTTGGCGGCAGAAAGGGTGAGCGTTCCACTGCCCGCCTTGATCAGGTTGCCGGGACCGGAAAGCGGGCCCGAGAGGGTAACGCTGTAACCGGCGGTGTCGAATGTGGCGTTGCCGGCGCCGGTCAACGTCATGGCTTGGCTGGTGGACAGCGAATTGCTCGCCTGGAGCGTTCCGCCGCCGAAGTTGAAGGTGCCGCCACCGGTGAGTTGAGGCACAATCAGTACCCCCCCGCTGAGATTGTACGTGCCGGAGAGGCTTAGGGATTCCGCAACGCTGTTCGTCCCGCCCGACTGCGTGAACGAGCCAGTCCCGCCGACGCCAACGTACTCCGTGGATGCGGAGACCAGGCCCGAGCCGCTGAGGTTGTAGGTACCGCTCGAGCCCGGGTTGTAGCCGAGGTAAAGAAGATGGCCGACGTTATTCGTTCCACCCGACTGGGTAAACGTACCGGCCCCGGAGCAGCCCACGTATTCGGTCCATGCAGAGAGCACTCCCGAGCCGCCGAGGTTGTAGGTGCCGCTGGAGCCCGGGTTGTAGCCGAGGTAAAGAAAATTGCCGATGTTATTCGTGCCACCCGACTGGGTAAACGTGCCGGCGCCAGTGTTGCCCAAGCGCTCCTGCGACGACACTGACAAACTGCCGCCGGACATTTGTATTGTGCCGCTGTTCGTGCTGTTCGGATCGCCAAGATAGAGATACTGGCAGGCTGCGCCGGGCAGGGTGATCGCTGCGGTTCCGCCGTTGATAATATAGGCAGTGTCCGCGGACTTGGGCACAGTGCCGCCCCAGTTTCTTGCCACCGACCAATCGCCCGAGGAGACTGCCCAGGTATACGTTGCGGCGTGCGAGGGCGCGGAACTGAGGGCCAGAATCGCCGCTACGGCAAGAGCGAGCCGGATCCCCGGCGGAGCGAACCGCACCCACTGGGTCCTTCGCGCGGAGGTCGGCGCCGGCGATAGCGGGCATCGGGCAGCATGCGTGCAGGGTCGGTGCGCCTGCCCTTTCAAGAGCGACTCGCAAGAAGATCGGACGCCGACTGTCTGATGTTGCGTGGGCATGGTGGACCTCCAACAGGAATCTGCCACGGCAGCCCCCAACGGTCTAGGGGGCTGCGATTTGGTTCGCAGGTAGTACGCCTCGTATGAATCGAAGAATCGAAACCGCAGCATCACGGGGTTCGTACTGCCCAACCGCCAACGCACACTCGAGGAATCAGAAGTAGCGGGACGGGCGTCATTGTAAATAACCCCGGCGAGAAAGGCGAATGTTATTCGACGTCCCCCACCGTGCCTCCCCGCCGAGTGGGTTATCTGCTTGGCAGCCGGTTTCACCCGGCTCGGACCCACATGCCACTCTGCTGCGGTGGGGATTCCGGCCGCGCTGCTCGCGGTGGGCCGGGCAGCAGCAAGACCTTTGTACTGCCCCGACGCGGGGCCGCCGCAGCGCGTTAGTGCCCCTCCGCGTCACTGCGCCCCGAGCCTGCCGCGGACATGCTCGGCCAGATACGCCTTGAAGTAGGCGTCACGAAATTGGCGGCCGGCTTCGGTAGTGGTCAGGCACCGGTCCCAGTCGAGAACCGGCCGGGGACCGAGTACGGGAGGCGAAAGCGCACGGCCTGCCAACGAGGGGGCCAGCTTCTGGAACTCCCTTGCCCAGACCTTTGGTTTGCCAGAGTGGGTCAGCAGACCCGTAAGCTGACTTACGTCCCCGGCCTCGGGCTGATCACAGAGACCCCAGTTGAGCCAGCCCGCGGCCAGGCCCCGCGTAGTCCGCACCGCCCGGCAGCACCACTGGGCCTGTTGTTCCTCCGTAGCGGCAGGGTGCCGGCCCTGGTCGATCGTCAGCCTGCCGCCGCCATACCAGCCGAACTCCGCCAGGACCACGGGCTTCTCCGCCGCGGCAACCTGCCGCACCACGCTCTCCAGGTAGGCGAGATTCCGCTGTTGGGCCTGTTGGTCCGCGTACTCGTAGAAGCCCGACTCCAGAGGATAGAAATGGACTTCCAGAAAGTCCAGAAACTTCGCTTGCGAGGTTGGCCGAAATCCCGAATAGTGCCGCACGCCGGGGAGCAAGGCCGGGACACTCCACTGGATCAGCCCGACCGTGACCAGGGCGTTGGGATCGGCGGCCTTGACGGCATCCGCCTGGCGGCGTGTCCAGTCAAGGGCCAGGCTCTCGCGGAAGCGTTGATAGTCGTGCAACAACCGGTTGTCCGCGAGGTCCCCGGGCAGCGGCGGCGCCTGCTTGCCCCACTGCATCGCATCGGCGGCAACGCCCCACGCTTTGGCCGCCTTGTCGGCGGAGCCGTAGTGCGACCGGAGCCACGCGTTCCACTTGGTCCGCATGGCCGGCGTGTCCCAGGAGACTTCCGGTTCGTTGCGGAGGTCGTAGGCGAAGATCACCGGCCGCCCCCGATACCGCCCGGCGAATTTCGTCCAAAACACCTCCAGGGCTCGCAGGACGTGCTCGTCGGCGATGCGATCCCCGGCCGCCCAAGCGGGCGTGCCTTCCCAATGATCGGGGCCTGTCGGATGGACGTAGATGCCGGATGACTCGGCAATGGCCAGAAACGCGTCGAACTTATCGAGCCCCTCTTTCATCAGGGTTTCGGGCCGCATGAAGAAGGAGCCGTAGGTGAGAAACACCCGAACGCAGTTGACGCCCAGCGCCTTCATCCGCACGAAGTCTTGCCGCGTGGCCTCGGGGTCGAATTGTTTCCAGATCTGCGGTGCCCAGCCGGTGCCGGGCCGATAGTAGTTCACACCCCAGGGCACGAATGGTTTTCCATCCTCGGTGACGAAGGCTCGATGATCGGGTGCAATGCGTATTCTCGACAGGGAAGTCTTCGGGTGATCTTGCCCGAAAGCCTGATCCGGCGGGAGCCATCCTCCCAGCGCCAGGCCAAAGCCGAGCAGGGGCAAAAGCCGGCTCCGGACAACAAGTCCCACAAGTGCCGCTCGACGATGTGCGCTGCAGACCGTCAGAAAGACCATTTCCGGTGCTCCTCAACGGCGGCGGCAGGTTTCATCGCCGAATCTCCTTGTTCGATTTGCAGTTTGCGATCACGAAGTCCACCAGTTCCCGGCACTGGAAAAACTCGTCACAGACCTGGTGCCCCTTGCCGGGAACGACGATCAATCGCACCTGGCCGCCCAGCGCCCGGTAGCGACGGGCCAGTTCTGCGGAGTTCTTCTCCAGCGGCACTGCTTTGTCTGCATCGCCGTGGACGTGCAAGATGGGTACGCCGGCCTTGGCCAGCGGGGAAAGCCGGTCGATCGGGTTGTGCTCGGCAAGATGAGCCTCCAGCTCAGCCGCACTCAGGCCGTAGGCGCCGCACGCCTGCTCCAACCCCGGGTAGCTCCGCAGGTCGCACACGGTGTAGATCCCGGCGATGCAGGCCACGCGTGCGGGATTCTCCGCGGCCCAGTTGTACAGCATCAGCCCGCCGCGGCTCTGCGGCAACAGGCATGGCCTGGCGGACATCTTGTAGCGCGTGGTAAGCGTTGCCCACAATGCCGAGTACACCTTCCGTCCCTGAGGGCTGCCGTGCGACTCGCCCACTTCGACGCCGGCCATGCCGATCCCCTTTTCCAGCCACCGTTTGAGCATCCATGCATGACTGGTGTTTGGGTGGCCGATGACCGGGGCATACCACACCCAGGGCATTGGCGAAGTGAGAGCCTTGCCCCCGGGTCGGATAAGAAACGCGCGACGCCCGTCAACATCGAAGAAATCGACCGTGCAGGGCAACTGCTCGGCCAAAGCCTGGACGGACGGAATTGTCTCTATCGGGCGGCCGGCCCCGCTCGCGGCACCCTCTGGAAGTCCGGCCGGCGGCGGTTGTCGCGGCTGCCCTTGGGCGGCCGCCGGATTCGCCCACGCCAGCGCTACGGCCAGCCCGATCGCGCAGACCCGCGTCCGCATCATCATTTTCCACCTCGGTGGGCGCCCGGCCCAAGTCTGGAGACCTCGGAGTCCCGATACGGCTACACCACCAGGATACGCACCGGCGAGCCGATCCGCCAGGAGGGCGGTTGGGCATCAAAAGGGACTGCCGCCCGGACAGGTCGCTCGGAAAATTGACAGTCCCCCGGGAAAGACCCTATAATCTCTCCTGACCAGGAGACTCGAAATGACGCGTGCATGGGTACTCATCATGACCGCTCTCGCGTCCGCCGCGACGGCTCGGGGCCAGACGCCGCAGCCGCTGCTCGGCGATTCGAGCCGCGTGTTGCTGCTGTCCAGCTTCGAGCCCGGCGGGCCGAACCTGGTCCAAGGCGACGGCGCGGTCGTCGCCGAGCACGCCACCGACGGCCAGCACGCCTTCCAAGTCCGGTCCGATGGAAAGTCGTATGCGGGGCTGCGGATCGTTGAAGGCCGGGCCCTGCGGAAGTTCAAGGACTACGTCCTGCTGAAAGTGGACGTGTTCAACCCGCAGGACCAGCCGGTCCACTGCAGCGCGCGGATCGACGACGCCGCGAGCAAGGACTACGGCAGCCGCTACAACGACGACGGCGTCGTCATGCCGCCCGGCAAGAGCACCTTCGAGATCAATCTCACGGGCCTGACCAAGTCGAACGCCCGCAACTTTGCCGACCGGCAGAAGGTGGACCTGTCCACCGTCCGCCTGATGACCTTGTGCATCGCGCCGGTAGGCAAGCCGCTCGTGCTGTTTTTCGACAACGTGCGACTCGAAGGTTCGGGCCTGCCGGCGGTTGAAGGGCTCAAGGCGCTGGACTTCGGCCCGCCGGGCGCGGCCGTGTATCCGGGCTTCGAGGGCTGCACGCACCAAGTTTCCTACCGGGACGATCGCGGCTACGGCTGGATCGGCGCGGACTATGCACAAATCGCCTACATGCCCGACGCCCTCACGGGCAATTGCGCCAGCGGCCGCGAATTCCGCCTTAAATTGCCCAACGGCCGCTACGAGGTACACCTGTGCTGGGACATGTTCGGCCTGTGGGGCGCGCTGCCCACGTTCCATTGGCGCAAACTCCTGCTGAACGGCCAGGAGGTCCTGAGCCAGCGGCGGAGCGGGGCGGAATTCCTGGCCAACCAGTACTACGCCCATGAGGACGACGAGGACCTGCCGGGTCAGGATCTGTGGGAAAAATACATTGCCGCATACCAGAAGATCCACCGCTTCGCCGCCACCGTGACCGACGGTCTGCTGAGAATCGAGCCGCAGGCCGACGAGCGACCGGGCCGGGGGATATGCTTCCTGGTGGTCTATCCCGAGGACCGCCTGGCCGAGGGCCGGAACTTCATGGCAACGCTCAACGCCCGCCGCAAGGCGCAGTTCAACGCCGAGATGGTCGTGAGCGTGCCGAAGGCCGCCGGCGCGCCGCCCGTCGCCGGGGAGGAGGATCGCGCCCGCGGGTTCATCCCCTTCGTCGCGCATACGGAAGACGACGTGGCGGTGAATGCCCGGGTGCCGCAGGACATTGGCCTTGGGCCCCTCGCGGTGGCCGCGGCCCGGGGCGAGCGTCAGGCGGCACAAGTGGGGCTTTATCCCCTGGCCCGGCTGGACGGCGTCAAGGTGACCGTGGACGATCTTGTCTGCACCGGTGCGGGGACCGGTCAGCCGCCGCGGATCCCGGCCGCCGCCGTCGAGGTGCGCAAGGTTCGCAACTTCCTCAAGGGCGAGGGACACGGCCGCCTGGGCCACCTGCTGCCCTACATCGTCCAGGAGTTCCGGACACTTGACCTGCAGCCGGGCGTGACCCGGGCCCTGTGGCTGACGATCACGGTTCCGCCTGCCGCCGTGCCGGGAATCTACACGGGCGCGGTGCGGATCGTGGCCGGCGGGAAGTCGGCCGTGATCCCGATCAAGCTCCGCGTCTATCCCTTCGCGCTCGACAAGGTCGCCGATCTGACGATCTCGGTGACCGGCTCGACGGCCGGCACGTTCACCTTGGCATATCCGGAACTGCAGGATCGCTGGTGGCAGATCGCCGAGCAGGTGATGAAGGACCAGGCCGAGCACGGCATGAACGCCGTTAGCGGCGGCCCCGGCGCGGTGCTCCGCGGCGTGGCCGGCGGCAAGGCCGACATCGACTACACGCAGATCGACCGCTGGATGGCCCTGGCCGTGAAGTACGGCCTGGCCATGCCCGGCGACAGTTACCAGGGGCTTGACGTGTCGGGGCTGCCGACGGACCACAGCCGGGACTGCGTGGCCCGCTGCGAGGCGGCCGCCCGCGCGAAGTTCGGCGTGTCCTACGCGGAGTTGCTGCGGATCGTGTACGGCGATCTGGCGGAGCACGCCCGGCAGAAGGGCTGGCCCACGCGGGTCTACTACTTCCTCGACGAGCCCCGGCCGGAATACGGCAACGTGCAGTCGTGTGCCGAGATGATCAAGATCCGCACCCGTGCTTGCCCGGGCATGTTGTTCAGCGGCTACTACTCCACCGGCGACGGCCGCGACGTCTATTTCGAGACCATGCCGGTGAGCATCGCCCACGTCGACGAGCTCTCGCTCCGGCTGGTGGCCAAGGGGGGCCGGCAGCTTTGGGACTACAGCGGCACGCGCGTGCGGCACGACATCGGCCGCTGGGCCTTCGTGGCTGCCAAGGCCGGCATGAAAGGCTTCCTCCGCAACGGGTACATGTACGTCTGCTCGCAGCCGTATTTCGACTTCAGCGACGACGAGTCGTCCTGGTCGGTGGTCTATCCTTCGGCGCGCGGGCTGAGCGACACGGTCGGCTGGGAGCGGACGGCCCAGGGCGTGAACGACTATCGCTACCTGCTCACGTGCTCGCGGCTCATCCAGAAGGCTCACCGCTTGGGCAAGGGTGCGGCAGCGGCCGCTGCGGCCCAGGCGTTTCTGGAGGAGACGCTGCGGCCCATCGCCATCGACGACAAGGAAACGGCCCGGCTCTCGCCCCGTCAATACGACGAATTCCGCGCGGCGCTGGCCGGCCACATCGTCGCTTTGAATCGGGCGTGTTCGCCCTAGCCGGCGTCCCCCGGATTCGATCCACGGCGGCAAGTCGTGAAAACCTGGAGGATCCCATGAATCGCAGAACATTCGTAAGGACTTTGCCGGCACTGGGCGTGCTGGCCGGCACGGCGTTGGGCTTTGCCGAGGATCTGCAACCGATCGCGCTTCTCGAACCTGAGCGGGACGGCGGCAAATCGGTGCTGGCGGCCCTCCACCAGCGCAGAACGATCCGCGACATCAGCGACCGGCCGCTGCCCCCGCAGGCGCTTTCCAATCTGCTCTGGGCGGCGTTCGGCGTGAACCGCCGGAGCGGGCCTTTCGGACAAGTGGGCCGGACCGCCGCCTCGGCCAGCAATTCCCAGGAAATCGACCTCTACGTTGCCATGCCCCAAGGCGTCTTCCTCTACGAGGCGGCGGCACACCGTCTGGCCCCGGTGGTCGCGGGCGACCTGCGCGGCAAGGCCGGTGGCCGCGGCCGCGGGGGCGGCGCGGCCAAGGCCCCGCTCAGCCTCATCTTCGTGGCCGACATCGCCAAGTACGGCCAGGCCAGGCTCCAGGAGCCGGGCTTGAGAGATGCGGACATCCAGAAGGCCTATTACCACGTGGCCACCGGCCTGATCGCCGGGAACGTGTACTTGTTCGCCGCTTCACAAGGACTGGCGGCCTGGTTCCACAACTGCAACAAGGCCGCGTTGACCGCCGAGTTGAAACTGCGCGGCGAGCAGCGCGTGCTCTTTGCGCAAACCGTGGGTTATCCGGCGCGGACCGCATAACGGGACATGAACGGCATGGCGTCCATCCGGTTGGCTTGGCTGGCGGCTCTGATCCTCTTGTGGACGTTGCCGGCCTCTGCCGGCCAGCCGCCCCAAGGCGAGCTGCTCTCCAACGGGATCCGCCTGCCCGCGCGGTGGCCGCCCGTCGAACCCTTGACGCGAGAGCCCCCGTCGGCGCCGTACCTCCAGCGGCCTCCGGAAGTGATTCCGATTGACGTCGGCCGGCAATTGTTCGTCGACGATTTCCTCATCCAGGAGACGACCCTCCAGCGGGCGTTCCATCGCCCCGAGCCGTCCGCCGCCCGGCTGGTGCTCAAGCCGGATAAGCCCTGGGACCGGCAGGGGAGGGCGTCGGCGGCCATGGTGTTCAGCGACGGCGTGTGGTGGGAGCCGTCGGCCCGGCGGTTCCGCATGTGGTACATGGGCGGGATGTTCGCTTCAACCTGCTATGCCGAGTCGCGCGACGGCGTACACTGGGAGAAGCCCGTGCTGGATGTCGAGCCGGGCAGCGGCATGGTCCTCAAGGGACGCCGCGATTCCAGCACGGTCTGGCTCGACCACGACGCCGCGGATCCGCAGCAACGCTACAAGATGCTCACGGCCACGGTGGACCAGGAGAAGAAGTTCTGGCATCTCGTCTTGCGGGCGTCGCCCGACGGGATCCACTGGTCGGGCTCGCTGGCCTCTTCACCGCAGTGCGGCGACCGCAGCACGTGTTTCTACAATCCGTTTCGCCGCGTGTGGGTGCTGAGCCTGCGCAACGGGGGCGTCCCCAGGGCACGGAACTACCGCGAGCACCCCGACCTGGCGGCGGCCCTGGCGTGGGCCGGTCGGGAGGTGGTGCCGTGGATCGGGGCAGACCGTCTCGACCCGCACCATCCGGATCCGCGGTTCCAGGGAATCGAGCCGCAACTGTACAACCTCGACGCCGTGGCCTACGAAAGCCTGCTGCTCGGGCTGTTTTCGATCTGGCAGGGGCCGGAGAACGGGACTTGCGCCAAGCTGGGAATCCACAAACGCAACGAAGTCCTGCTGGGCTACAGCCGCGACGGCTTTCACTGGCACCGCCCCGATCGGCGGCCGTTCTTGCCGGTCAACCCCGTTCAGGACGCCTGGAATTGGGGCAACGTGCAATCGGCCGGCGGCGGGTGCCTCGTCGTGGGCGACAAGCTCTATTTCTACTTCAGCGGGCGGGCACTCGACAGCGAATTCTGGGACGGCAGCGCCAACACCGGGCTGGCCGTGCTGCGGCGCGACGGCTTCGCGTCGATGGATGGCGGCGCGACGCCCGGCGTGCTCACCACGCGGCCCATCTGCTTCCGCGGGAAACGCCTGTTCGTGAACGTCGCCGCCCAACGGGGCGAGCTGGCGGTGGAAATCCTCGACCGGCAAGGGCAGGCGATCGCGGCGTTCACCCGGGCGGACTGCGTCCCGCTGGCGATCGACAAGACCCTGGCCGAGGTCAGGTTCCGCGGCGTCGAGGACCTCTCGCCCCTGGCGAACCGGCCGGTGCGGATGCGTTTTCATCTCCGCAACGGATCGCTGTTCTCGTTCTGGGTCAGCCCCGGCCCGAGCGGGGCCAGCCAGGGCTACGTGGCGGCCGGAGGTCCGGGGTTCCCGGGCCCGCTGGATACCGTCGGGGCCGCGGCCTATGATGCGGCCGACCGCGCGCGGGTGTTCACCCGCGCCACTCCGCAAGCCTATTTCACTTCCAGGACGAAGCTCTCCGAATGGCTATTGAACTCCGGCGCGTACATGCACTGGATCGAGGCCATGCCCGTCTGGTACTTGCCCCTGAGTTGCACCCGCACGGCGTACTCGAAGACGTACGTTCCCTTGGGCAGGTAGTCGATGAAGAAGTGGCTGGCCGTGTCTTTCGTGGACTCGTAGTACGCCAGGCCGTCCTGGTACTTGTAGTGCGAGAGCACGTTGACGGGCTCCGTGCCGCTGCCGCGGTGGTCCTTCAGGTGGACGTACTCCATGTCGCGGTCCACGCGGAGCACGATCCGCACGACGAGCTCGTCGCCGACCGTGAGCGGCCCTTTCACCGGCTCCAGGACGGGGCCCTTCTTGGTGTTCTGGCGGGTGTAGAGCGACTTGGCCAGTTTCAGCGGCGTGCCCTCGTGCGGCGTCACCTTGGCCATGTCTTCGAGATACTGCCAGTTGACGCTGCCCCAGGCCACGCCCGGATCGACCTTTTTCACGGTGATCTCGCCCATCTCGGGCTTGATCTGGGAGCGGACGAATCGCTCTTCGTAGAAGCCCGTGCCGGCTTCCACTTTCTCCGGCTTGATCGGGATACCGGCCAGGGCGACCTCGACCAACTCGTCGGAGGCGAGGTGGCTGTCGCCCCGCAGCAGCAAGGCGTAGACGGCGTCGGCCGTGGCCTTGGTGGTCTTCCAGTCCTGCGTCTGCTTCTGTTTCAGGAGCCACACCTTGCACTCCTCGACCGTTTTGGCGTCGGCCATGACTTCGTCGAAGGCCTCGATCATCATCGCCTGGGTTTCGATCGGCGCGCGATACCACCACCAGGAAAGCTCCGTGTCGCGCCAGAACATGCCGAGCTCCTCGCTCGTGACCGACCGCTCGTGGATCGAGCGCATGATGCCCTGCGGCGTCTCCTTGTCGCCGAAACGCTTCAGGGCCACGGCCAGGTGGGCCTGCGACTGGCGATCGGCCAGGTCGAGCCAGTACTTGCGGGCCTGGCCGAGGAAGTAATCCACCGCCTCCTTGTCGTTGGCCGCGATCGGCCGGTCCGCGAGGAAGAAGCTCCGGCCGTAGAGGTAGAGCGCGATCGTGGACGAGAGGTGGTTCTGGTCCTTGTGCTCGTGCCTGAGAATCTCCCGGTAGATGCGGTCGATCCAGCCGTCGAGGTAGCCCAGCGCCTTGACGGCCGGGGCCAGGTCCACCTTCACGCCCAGGTGCCGCAGCCGGCCGAAACCCGTGGTCACATAGAGCGTGATGTACTCGTTGGGCGGGCCGCCGGGGAACCACGGCCAGGCCCCGTCGCCCGACTGCATCTGGGCCAGCTTCTGGAAGGTCCGGGCCGTCTCGTCATCGAGCCGGTTCTGGTCGAAGAGGACGCCCATGTTCTTGCGGGCCTGGCTCTCGGCCTGCGCCTGGCGGACCCAGGGCGTCTCCTCCAGCATCACCGCCTTGAGGTCCTGGTTCTTCTCCAGCGGGCTGTCCAGGGTGGGAGTGCCCCTCCACTGCTCGAAGATCCGCCGGATCTTCGGGTCCGACAAGGCGATGTGCCGCGCCAGCGAATTGGCGTAGAAACGGTTGAAGGTCTGCTCGCTGCACTCGTAGGGGCATTCCATCAGGTACGGCAGTGCCATCACCGCGTACCACGACGGGTTCGAGACCATCTGTACCACCAGCGACTGGCTTTCGAGCGTCTTGGAGTCGCCGGAATGGAGCAGTTTCTCGAAGGTGAACTGCTTGCTTTGCGGCCCGCGGATCGGCAGCGGCAGCGACTCGGTCACCAGAATCCGGCGGGAGAGGATGGGCACCAGGCCCTCTTCGCCGTCGGAGAGGCGGCCGGTCGAGCCCACGGCCTTGTAGGCCATGGCCCCCCCGGCCGCGTCCGGCATCTCGATCCGCCACGCGTAGCTCCGCGACTCCTTGGCCGGAATGTCGAACGCCTGGTCCGGCGTCTTGTTGCCCAGGAAGTCGTCCAGCGACTTGCCGGTCCGGGCGTTGGAGAACGCCAGGCGCACGCTGCCCTTCTGGGCGGCGGCCGACTGGTTCGTGACCTTCACGGTCCACTCGATCACGTCCCCCTCGCGGACAAACCGCGGCGGATTCGGCTGGACCATCAGGTCCTTGGCCGTCACCACGCTGTCCTGCAGGTAGCCGCTCCGCAGGGCCGCGTCGTGGGCGAAGCCCAGGAACTTCCACTGCGTCAGGGCCTCGGGCATGGCAAACTCCATCCGCACCACGCCCTCCTTATCGGAGAGCAAGTGCGGGAAGAAGAAGGCCGTTTCATTGAGGTTCTTGCGGGCCGTCACCTGGCTCAGGTCGGGACCGGGGGGCGCGGGAGGGGCGGCTTGGCCCGCGGCTGCCGCGTCGCGTGCACCGCCTTCGTCGCCCTTCGCACGCTTTTCGGCGCGGTCCATTCCGGGCTTGTCGTCGCCGAGTGCCGCGGCCCGCTCCATCTGGACGCCGTTCTGCAGCAATTCAGTTTCGCGCAACCGTGAGCGGAACATCGGCCCGCCTTCGCCGGCGGATTTGAAGTTTTGCCGGTATTCATATCCCCACAGGTTGGCGACCAACTCCGCCGGGAACGAGCGATAGGTCATTACGACCGGCTTCTGGTCCATCGGCCAGTGGCCTTGCAGTTGCAGCAACTGCTTTTGCAGATTCTCGAACTGCACGTTCAAGTTCGAGAAGTCCTGGCGGAAGACCCCGAACGACTGCTGCCACTGGTGCATGCGGTAGGCGTCCAGCGACTGGTCGTACAGGGCCGCCACCATCTCGGCCACGGCCTTCTTCGCGTCCGGGCCGGTGACCACCGCCGTGAACGTTTCTTTCTGGCCCGGCTCCAGCTTCGACACGAAATGTTCCCAGGCCACCTTCAGGTTCTTATTGGTCCAGGGCACTTCCACCTTGCGGGAAGTGAGATACGCGCGGTTCTCCCGCACCATCGTGACCCGCAGGGTGAATCCGCCCCGCATCTCCTCGTCCACCTTCTGCTTGACAGTCTGCTGGGCGGCCCCAAGCTCCGTCCAGAAGCTCTGCACGATCTTGCGGCGGTGCTCGATCTCGACGAGGGCCCGGCCCTTCTCGTAGCCGGTGCCCCACAGGGCGGTGAACTCCTCGCCCGGCTCCAGCGTCCACTTCGGGGCGGCCACGATCTCGGGGACCTTGATGGCCAGCCCTTTGGCCGCCGGGTTGAGCACGGAAAGCGGCAGCCGCGCAGTGACCTTCTTGCCGAAGCGGTCCTGCGTCTCCAGCATGACGCGATACGGTCCCGCCGCCAGTTTCACGCGGATGCTCCCCTTGCCGGCCGCATCGGTCGTCAGCCCCTCCTCGGAAACCACCTCGCCTGGCTCCCACGAATTGGGATTCGACGGATCGGGCTTGGGCTCGTCGGCGGCCGGGCCGTCGCCGCGGAATACTCGCTGAGGCAGGTAATACTGCGGCGCCAGCGGCGGGCGGATCACCTGCGGCGGTTGCTTCAGCCGGCAGACCTTCAGCTTCACGTCGGCTCGCTGGCCCTCGCCGTCGAGCGTCGTCGTGAGGATGTCGATCTCCACCGGCTTCTCTTCCGTCAGCCACTCGGCGGCCGTCAGCGACGCCTGTATCGCCGTGTAGCCCACGTTCAGGCTCCGCTGGGCCGAACGGGTCTCGCCCGTGGTGTCGGTCACGTCGGCGTAGATCGAGAAGTGGAACGTCGGCTCGTCCTTCTCCGGCACGGACAGGTCGGGTTGGGCCGTGAACTCGATTGGGAAGCTGCCGTCGGCCGCCGTCTTGGCGGTGCCGTGGGCGATCTCCTGCGCCGGCGTGCTGGGGAAAGGACGCCACCAGTAGCACCAGGCCCACCACAGCGGATAGCGCACCTCCCGCACCACGCGCCAGCGGACCTTCGCCCCATCCACCGCCGCCCCGGTGTAGGCCATCGCCTTGCCGCTCAGGTCCACCGCCGCCCCCAGCTTCGCCGCCGTCTTCGGGGCCTCCACGGTCACCTGGAACTTCGGCCGCTTGTATTCCTCCACGCTGAAGTTGGTCATGCCGCTGGGCTCACCCTCCACGCGGATCGCCATCTGACCGGCCAGCCGGTCCCGCGGGGCCGTGAAACTGCCGCTGAAAGAGCCGTAGTCGTTGGTCTTCGCCTGCTGCCGGGCGATCTCCTTGCCGTTGTGGTCCTGGAAGATGACCGTCAGGCCCCGCCCGCCCAGTACCTTGTAGTCATCCGCCTCCTGATCGACGCGGATCGACAACCCCTTGTACTGGACGGTCTGCCCGGGCCGGTACAGCGCGCGGTCGGTGAAGAAGATCGTCCGCTCGTAGGGCTTCGGCCGGTAGTCGTAGCGAAAGTCCCAGTACTCGTTGGCCGTGGCAAGTTGCTGGTCCTTGGACGTAACCTGCACCAGGTGGCTTCGCTGGTTGGTGGAAGGGGTGGAAAACAGCCCGTTCTTGTCGGTCTTTACCGCGGCGCCGGCCGTGTAGCCGCCGTTGTTCTCCCGCAGCCAGATCTGCACGGCCGCGTCGGCGACCGGCTCGCCCGAGCCGGCCTCCAGCACCAGCCCCTCGATTACGCCGTCGCCCTGCCGGCTCCGCATCACCAAGGCCAGCGTGCTCACCCAGAAGTCGGTGAACGATACCACGTTATTCGCGTCGCTGAACTGCGGGTTGTGGCTGGCAATCAAGTAATAGAACCCCGGCTTGAGGTCCTTCGGGGCCTTGAGTTCCTCGCAGCGCTCCCGGTAATCTTCCGTTGCCGGCAGCTTCTCCGACCATTCCAACACCGGCTTCTTGGCCAGCAGCGCCTTGCGGGCGTTCTGATCGAGCCATTCGGGCCGCGGCCGGCCGCTCTTGATCGCCGCCGCCCAGTCCTCGCCCACAATGCGGAAGAAGACCTGCGTCAGGTTGCGGTAGCTGATGCGGATCGTGGGCCACGGCTCGTTCCATACCCGCTCCGCCACGATGTTGGCCGACTTGGCTTCGATCTGCTGCAAGAGGTTGTAGCACTGCTTCCCGCCGACGGTTTCCTTGAAGGCATCCCAGCCCTGCGCGGCCAGTTTGTGGGCCGCGACCAGCTCGCCTTCGCCGTGGAGCACGCTGGCCCAATGGAACCGCGCCCGGGCGGACACCTCGTGGTCGCCCCAACGGTCCACGTATTTCTTAAGCGCCGCCTTGTAGCGGGCGCTCTTTTCCTCGCCCACCGCCTTGTTCCAGCCGAACACCAGCCGCAGCAGGTCGGCGTCAAGGTAGGCCGTTTTGTCTTCGTCCTGCTCGTGGAACCGCAGCAAGTCCTGATAGAGCCGGATCGCCTTCACCGTGCGGGACTCGCTCTCGGTCGTCTTGACTTCCCACTTCAAGAACTCTTCGGCTGGGGCGAAGATCGGGCTGGCGGCGGCCAGCTCGAAGGCGTCCTCCGCCTTGGCGCCGGCCTGCTCGCCGGAGGCGTAGAAGCCCAGCGCCTCGAAGGCGATGAAGTCGAACAGCGTCGGGCGGTAGCTGTCCGGCAGCGCGCCTTTCTCGAGCAGGTCGTCGTACGCGGCGACTTTGATCTTCTTCAACTCCGCCTCGGCCGAGAGGGCCGACGTGAAGTGCTTGTCGATCTCGGCCAGGATGCGGGGCAGGTCCCAGGTGAGGATGTCCTTGCCCGGCGGCCCGGCCGTCTGCGTCCGCCCGACGAACCGCCAGCGGTTGTGCTGGAAGTAGTGCCAATACCAGTTGGCCAAAATGGTCTCCATGACCGGGACCATCTCTTTGGGGGCCTTGGCGATCTGGGCCTCCAGCCGCGTGATTTTCTCCTCGGGCTTGTTGCCCTGGATATTGCCCTCCAGGGCGATCTTGCGGGCGATGGCCTTGATGGCCTCGGGATAGGCCCGATCCTTGATGGCCCTCTCGATGATGGGGTCCAGGCACTCGATAGCGGTCTTCGGCAACCCCTTCTGTTGGGCCTCATCGACCTTCTTCCACTGGTCTTGCCGCGTTTTGGCGGCCATCGCCCCGAGTGCCGCCGCTCCCAACACACACAGCCCTACCAAGGCCAAGGCCCTCTTCATGTCCCAGTCCCTTTCACTGGCAAGTTGTAAAGCCCAATTCTACCTTGCACCCGCTCTCCCTATCTGCCGGTTAGACGGTCGGCGGCCGGGAATGGTTCCCGGCCCCTGGGAACCAGTGCGGCCGCCGTCCACTTGGGCATGCTACCCCTTCCGCCATTGTTCCCAGTCCTCTTGGGTCGCCTGGGCCATCGCCTCGGCGGCCTTCCCCAGCCAGTGGGAATGTCGTTCCTCGAAGTCGGCCCGGATCGCGGCCTTCGCCCGACCGTCGCCCGCGTGGACGTTGGCCGTCTCCTGGCCCATGGCGTATAAGAGTTTTTGCTCGTCGCGGTCCTTGGGCAGGGCCGCCAGCTCGATACGACTGCAATCGGGGGCCAGGCGCCGGATGATCCACGAGCCGCTGAGCTGCACCCACGGGTCGAGCACGCGCACGGACGTGTCGAGGATCTTCTGGTAGAGAATCTCACCGGCTTTGCCCGCCGCCTTCTCCCACAGACAGGCCGAGACCGCGAGGGCCTTGGCCTCTCGGGCGATTAGACCGCCCCGCCAGTCGGCCAGGGCTACGAATCGCTGCCGGCCCAGGCTCCCCAGGCCCGCGATCCGGTGTACGAGCTTGTAGGGCAGGCCCTTCTCCGGCAGCCATCGCTCCAGGGCCGCGATCACCTCGCGGGCAATCGGCTCCGTGGTGGCAGGCAGCTTGCCGAGCTTGCCCCAGAAGGCCACCGGGTCGCGAAGGTTGCCCTGAGCCAGATTCCGCAGCCAGTGACGCTGCTCGGCCAGCACGAATGGGCAGCCGCCTTGATCGAGCGTCGCGCGGTAGCCGGCCAGGATCGCATCGCACGCATTCTGGGCGTCGAGCGACAGATGGTTCTCCCGGATTGCCAGGATCGCACTGGCCGCCAGCCGCACCAGGTCGTTGGTGTACGGCAGCGGGTACGCTTCGTCGAAGTCGTTGATGCCCCAGATCAGGCGTCCCTCCGCATCCCGCCAAGTGCCGAAGTTCTCGACGTGCAGGTCGCCGACGCTGAGCACCCCCGGGGCGGCGGCCAAGTCGAAGCAGACCTCCGGCCAGCGCTGGACCCAGCGGTAGAACGTCGCCCGCAGGAACGGGAAGGGGCTTTCCGCCATCCGCTGGTGCTTCAGCTCCACGTCGGCGGGGATCAAAGTGACGCGGCTTGCCAGCCACGCTTCATATCGCTCGGTCGCTTGCCGGATGTTCATAGTGGCGCCAGGCGGGATGCCGGTGACCCGCGGAAAAGACTCGGTGGCGGGGGCGTTCATCCCCGCAGGATCTTATCCCCTGCTTCAATCGCCTGCAACGCGCCCACCGGCGGGCGCGCAGTAACACACCCCCCCGACGAGCTT
>Ga0187848_10001817_pt1 | contig 17607 bp, 7 predicted proteins | sample June2016WEW_4_40_FD_132424 | JGI IMG/M metagenome (GOLD analysis project Ga0187848, IMG submission 132424) | Peatland microbial communities from SPRUCE experiment site at the Marcell Experimental Forest, Minnesota, USA - June2016WEW_4_40 | ecosystem: Environmental > Terrestrial > Soil > Wetlands... | reverse complement strand
GCTCCACCACATAGAGCAGAGCGTTGAGCAATTGCAAATTGGTCATGCTCACATTGCCGCGCTGCCGCGGCAGGCAATCAGCGATGCGCTGAAATTGACTCTCGGTAATCTCCACGCCCACCAAGAATGCCCATAGATCCGATAATGTCAATTAGTGTTAACAGGCCCTAATGGGAATGTGCGAGAATAGTTCAGTGGACAATAGACAATTGTTAATGGACAATGGCATGGGGACAGTTGGCCTTCGAATTTCGCGAAATTCGTGGTTTTCCGGTCGGCGCGTCCTCCGGCGATTGGACTAAATTTGACAAACGTTGACTAAAAACAATAAATCTTCTCCTCTCGCCAGCACGATGCGCGCCGCCGGGGCGCGCCTGAAATGGTCGCTCCTCCTCGTGGGCGTGTGCGGGTGGCTGGCGGTCTGCTTGGGAGTGTTGCTGCTGCTGTTTATATTTGACGATTTGTTCAGCCTGCCCGCCGGCCTGCGCCTGCCGCTGGCGCTGGGCGCGGCTTTGTTGTGCGGTGTTTTATTCTTTCAAAAGGTGCTGCGCGTCGCCTGGCGCCGGCAGACGCCCGAACGCACCGCCCTCATGCTCGAAGCCCGCTATGGCATCCGCGACAACCTCCTCATCAACTCGGTTCAGTTCCAGCGCCAGTCCTTCAGCCCGCAAGAGCGGCCCTTCGCCGCGCGCACCCTGGACGCTTCCGAGCGTCTCGCCGGCGGCCTGCGCGTGGGCGAGCTATGGGACTGGCCCCGGCTGCGGGCCTGGGGCGGCGCGGCCCTGGCCGTCGTGCTGATTTGGGCGGCGGTCATCGCCTTCTTTCCCCGCCAGTTCGGCGCCGCCGCCGCGCGCTACGCCCTGCCTCTGGGCGATGTCCCGCCCCCGGGCGACTGTGTGCTCAAACTCACCCCGGACCATGATCTCACCGTCGCCGAAGGCGAGAACCTCGATGTCAGCGTCGCCTTGGAAAAATCCTCCAACTCCGCCCCGCTCGCGCCGCCCTTGATTGCCTGGCGGGAAAAATCCGATTTCATTCAACCGGCGCAAAGTGGCGGCGAACATTCCGTGATGGAGCCGCTGGCGCCGTCCGAGGGACAACCGCCCCCGCCGGGCAAATATGTTCACGCCTTTGCCAACATCCAGACGCCTTTCGCCTTCCGCGTCTTCGCCGGCGATACCTTCACCCGCAGCGTCGCCGTCAAAGTATTGCCCGCGCCCCGCCTCCAGGATGCCGCCTTCCGCGTCACCCCGCCCGCCTACACCGGGCTGAAGCCGCAAACCCTCTCCGGCCCGCCCGCTCCGCTCGCCGTCCTGGCCGGTTCCCAGGTGGAAATCTCCTTCACCATTCAGCCGCCCGTGCAGTCGGTGATCTGGAACCTCGGCGGCAATTCGCTCGCCTTCGAGGGAAACAGTTCCCATTGGAAGGCGCTGGCCGCCGTCACCAACTCAGGCGCCTACGAAATTCAGGCCGCCTATCAGCTCGGCGGCAAGTCCCTGGCCATCGCCCGCGGCAGCGTCCAAATCATTCCGGACAATCCGCCCCAAGTTGATTTTGTCACCGAGGACCGCAACCGCCTCTTGCAGTTCGGACAGTCCCTCAAGCTCGACATCCAGGCCAGCGATGATTTCGGCCTCGCCGACCTTTCCGTGGTCGCGCGGCCCACGGATAAGGAAGAGCCGGGCCGCGTCCTCAAACACTGGACCTATCTGGGTCCCCCCGGCAATCCGGGGCCGCTCCGCGAGTCCTTCTCCCTCCTCATGGACCCTGGTCTGTTCGAGTCCGGCGCCTCCTATTATCTGGAAGCCCTGGCCAATGATTTCCGCCCCGGCGGCGCTCCCTCGCGTTCCCGGCCCATTGTCTTGCGCCTGAAATCCGCCGATGACCTCGCCTTGCGCGACGACGATCCGCTCCGCCTCGCTTTCGAGGCGCTCAAGCGCGCCGTGGCGTCGCAAGAAAAGGCCAACCGCCTGGCCGCCAACCTCCACACCTACCTCCAGGACGTCCTCCAAAAAAGGACCCTGGCCGGCCAGGTCGCCGCTTTGAGCGCGCCCCAAAACGAAGCCCGCAATATCGGCGCCGAAGCCGCCTCTCTCTTCAGCCAGCAAGCCGAAGGCAAGCCTTACGCCGAAACTTTGTCCGCCCTGGTCAATCACGACATGGCCGCGGTCCAGGATGACCTGCGTTCCCTCACTTCCGCCGCTCAGAGCGGACTGCCCGGCCTGCTCGCCGGACTGGAAACACGCCAGGCGCAGATTCTCACCCGTTTGATCAGTTTGTTGGGCCAGATCGCCGACGCCCGATCCACCCCGCTCAACCCCGTCGCCGACGGCAAAAACTCCAATCAACCCCCGGCCACGGGCGAGGCCAAGGCCCGCGCATGGCTGGATGAGATGAAGAATTTCGTGGCGGAGGAGGAGCGCATTCTCGAAAAAAGCCGCACTCTGGCGGACAAGGGGCCTGAGGATTTGACCCAGGCCGACCAGGCCGTTCTCGGCGAATTGTCCCGCGAAGAGGACAAGTGGGCCAAGTTCCTCGAGGAAAAACTCACCGATTTCAGCAAACTGCCCCAGCAGGACTTCGCCGATTCCACCATGGCGCATGACGCCAACTCCGTCTTCCAGGAGGTGCAGGAGGCCGCCGACGCCTTGACCCAAAAGCATGTCGAACTGGCCGTGCCCCACGAACAATCGGGCCTGGAAAACGCCAAGGAATTCGTCAACAACCTCGAACGCTGGCTCCCAGACGCCCCCGACAACATCAAGTGGAGCATGGAGGAACCTCTCACTCCGACGGACATCGCCCTGGCCGAGTTGCCCAAGGACCTCGAAGATATTGTCGGCGAATTGCTTGACAAGGAGGAGAAAATGACGCCCGACGTCGAAGACGTCACCAGTTCCTGGATGGACAACCTCGACAAGGGCGCCGGCTGGGGCGCGGGCGACGGGCCTATTTCCGACATGAGCGCCAAGGGCGTCACCGGCAATCTCCTCCCCAACCAGAATGAAGTCGGCGGTCGCTCCGGCGAAGGCCGCACCGGCCGCAGTCACGGCCAGATGGTGGGCGACACCGCCGAGGGCAAAGCCGGCCGCGAAACGCCCACCCGTTTGGATCCCGAGCCTTTCGAACAAGGCAGTGTCAAGGACACCGCCAAAAACGAAGCCGGCGGCGCCACCGGCGGCGGCAAGCTCTCCGGCTTTGGCGCCGAGGGCTTGCGCGGCCCCGCTCCGCCCTCCTCCGACCAAAGAATGCCGCGGCTGGCCGATCAGCAGGCCAAAATCCGCCAGCAGGCCGAAGCCCTGGCGCTGCAATTGCGCCGCTATCACCTCTCCGGCGGCGAATTGGAAACCTCGGTCAACGCCATGAACCGCGTCGAACAAGCCGCGCGCAAGGATGACGGCTTGGGCGTGCGCCGCGCTTTCAGCCAGGCCGTCAGCGCCCTCGGCGCCGCCAAGGACACCGTGCAAAGCCAGGTCGCCGTGCGGCGCGAGCAGGACAAGCTCCCGCCGTGGGTGCGCGAGCAAATGCGCGTCGGCGTCCAGGACGGCGTGCCCAAAGGCTACGAAGAAATGGTCGCCGAATACTATCGCGCCCTGGCCGAAGGAAGAAGCCAATGACCAATAACCAATTCTCAATGACCAATTCTCAATCGAATTTACCGCCCGGTTCCCTCCTTCATTTATCATTTATAATTTAGCATTTATCCTTTCAATGCGCCTTTTTCCCGTCCTCTTCCTCCTATTGTTGACATCCACCCGCTGCCCCGCCCAGGCTAATTCGGTTTTGCCCCACGGCGATTTCGAGCTGCCCGACGCCCGCGACCCGGCCCGGCCCGCCGGCTGGGATCGCGTGGACGGCCTGGGCGTGCAATGGACCAAGGCCCCCGACGCCGCCCACGGCAAGGCCATCCGCATGGACACCCGCATCAGTGAGCAGGCCATGCAGGCGCAATGGGTCAAGACGGGCCTGACCAACTTGTGGAACATCCCCAAGCCGGAGAAAAATGCCATCGCCGAAACCTACGGCCTGTCCCTCTATTCCGACCCCATTCCCGTCAAACCGGGCCAGGCCTATCGCATCACCTTTGATTACCAAGGGCCAGACGGCGGGGCCAAGGTCTGGGTGCGCGGCTGGGGCATGTTTCAGGGCGAAAAACAGCGCCGCTGGGAAACCTACGTCAACTGCCATGGCAAAAACGGCGTCTGGACCGCCTGCACCCAGGTCTTCCATCCCACCCGGGCCCGTCCGGAGGTCACCGAAATGAAGGTCATGCTCTTTGCCTTTTATCCCGCGGGAGTCTCTTGGTTTGACAACATCCGCATCGAACCCATCGCCGAGCCTGCCAAGCCAAACTGAAGCCTCGCCTCTCTTCCAATCTCAATCCTAATCTTAATCTCAATCCTAATCTTAATCCTAATCTTAATCTTCAAAGTCCCGTCGGCAGAATCTCCCGTCCAACACAGCCCCGCCTTTTATTTGGTACGCGGGTGAGACGGCACGTATCCATGGCTTGGGTGGGGAGCAACTTTTTCACGGTCATGTCCGGCACGCCAACCATGACAATGTTGTCTTGTATTGACCGTATTCTCGAACTCAAAACTCAAGGCTGCATCACAGCGTATTAATGCTGCCAGTGGTTTGCAAGGCGGTGCGCGGTGCGTTCATCGCGGTCGCCTTGCTGGAAAAGTTCAGCCGCCAAAGTGCTAGGCTGGCTGTGCGATGCCCGGGCCAAGATACAGTTGAATTTTGCCAATAATCGTGTGGCGCGATTCGGGCGGGCGGCGGAGTATGATGACTACACGGCTATGTAAAAGATCCGCAATTTTGTGTCGGGCCTGAATACCACCGAGGCGTTCCGACCATGTTCGGGAATGGCCAAAGCACCCCGCTATTTAATCACCATGAAGACCACTAAATATCTCTGTCTTTCGATTTGGACTGCAACGATCCTGCTGGCCTCTCTGGTCCAGGCTGCGGCGCAGAGCACTGCCTTCACCTACCAGGGCCGCCTGTTCGTCGGCGACCTTCCCGCCAACGGGCTGTACGATCTGCAATTCACCAATTACGACGCGGCCACGACGGGCACTGCGCTGGGCGGGTTCAACACCAACGCCCTGCCCGTCACCAACGGGCTTTTTACCGTCACGCTCGATTTCGGCGCGGTGTTTGACGGCACGGCGCGCTGGCTGGAGATTTCCGAGCGCACCAACGGCACCGGCGCGTTCGCCACGCTGGCCCCCCGCCAACTGCTGGCCGCCGCTCCGTATGCCACCTATGCCGCCAGCGCCGGCGCTGTGCCCGGCTTGACCATTGTCCAGAACGCGGGCGGCGCGCCGAACGTGATTGAAGGCTCGACGGCGAACTCGGTTGAGAGCGGTGTGATGGGGGCCACCATCGGCGGCGGCGACAACAACACGATTCAGGCCAACGCCGATCTCGCGACCATCGGCGGCGGCTTCGCCAACTTGATTCAGACCGGTGCCTCCGAAGCGACCATCGGCGGCGGCGACGGACATCACATTTCGGCCAGCGAAGCGACCATCGGCGGCGGCAGGGGACACTCGATCGGCCCCAACGCCCATCACGCAACCATCGGCGGTGGCGAAGGTAACGGAATTCTGGACAACGCCCATCACGCAACCATCGGCGGCGGCCAAAACAACGGGATTCAGACCAACTCCACCTATGCAACCATCGGCGGCGGCGGCGGCAGTAGGGGAAATCGGATTGGGCACTACGCCAACAACGCAACCATCGGCGGCGGTTATAACAACCGGATTCTGGACAACGCGGACAGCGCAACCATCGGCGGCGGTGCAAACAACACGATTCAGAACATCTCCCCCGGCTCGATCATCGCCGGCGGCGCGGACAACCAGATTCAGTCCGGCTCGACGAATGCGACCATCGGCGGCGGCGACGGGAACACGATTCAGTTCAACGCCAACTATGCGACCATTCCTGGCGGCCTTAACAACATCGCGACAAACTTTGCCTTTGCCGCCGGCACCGGTGCCCAGGCTGTAAACCAAGGCGCGTTTGTGTGGGCCGACTCCAGCGGGCCCATCTTCAGTTCCACCGCTAACAACCAGTTTGCCGTCCGCGCCACCGGCGGCGCCGCCTTCCAACTGGGCAACGCCACCGCCTTGGTTCAAACCACCGGCGGCGTCCTCCTCCAACTGGGCAGCGCCAACGCCATCGTTCAAGCCGACGATACGAGCAGTGACCCCGACGCCAAGCAGTTGGTGATCCAGGGCAACGCCAATTCCAGCCGCCAACTCGAACTCGGCTACAAGACCGCTGGCAGCGCTAATTATGGAACCATCCAGGCCGTCGAGCAAGGCGTGGCCTACCGGTCGCTGGTGCTCCAGCCTTCGGGCGGCGGTGTCGGCATCGGCACGACCACGCCGGGAAATTTGCTGGTGGTGGGCAATTCCCCCTTTCCACCGTATTGCAACGGCGCCATGTGGGTGAACGGTTCTGACCGCAATTCCAAGGAGGCCTTCACGGCCATCAACCCGCGCGCGGTGTTGGAGAAGGTATCGGCGCTGCCCATCACGCAATGGAGATACAAGGCGGAAGCCGACGGCACCGAACACATCGGCCCAATGGCGCAGGATTTCCACGCGGCCTTTGGCTTGAACGGCAATGATGACAAACATATTTCTACCGTGGATGAAGGCGGTGTGGCGCTGGCCGCCATCCAGGGTTTGAATCAAAAGCTGGAGGAAACGCGCACGGAGAACGCCGACTTGCGGGCGCGGCTGGAGAAATTGGAACGGCTCCTGCAACCGTCAAAGTAAAATCAACCCGCAGAGATCATGCGAAGCGAAATCCCGGGTGAAAAACCAGAGCATCAGGAGGCCAGCCTGAAGGTTCGCAGGGCGAACTGGCTGCTTGCGGCTGCGGCCTCTTGGCTCGTCCTGGCAGCGGCGTCCGCCCATGCGCAGAACGCCACGATAGACTGGTATCGGGTCGCCAGCGGCGGCGGCGTCAGCTCCGGCAACGGCTGCACTATTATGGGCACCATCGGCCAAGCGGAGCCGGGCCTCTTGCAGGCGGGCAACGTGACCGTGGCCGAGGGGTTCTGGAGCGCCGACGCCGTCGTGCCGCCCAAAGGATCATTGCAAGTCACGCTTGCTCCCGCCGGGGCAGTCAGCGCCGGGGCCCAATGGCAAGTGGACGGCGGTCCCTGGCAGAGCAGCGGCAGCACGGTCCCCTTCTTGGCGGTGGGCAGCCACACGGTTGCCTTCAGCGCGGTCAGCGGATGGTTAACGCCCCCGAACCAAATCGTGACGATTACGGAAAACAACACGGCGACGACCAGCGGCACATATATCTTGGGAGGTTTTTCGTTCACCGTCAACAGCACCGCCATCACGATAAACGGTTACAGCGGTCCTGGTGGCGTCCTCGCGATCCCCTCGACCCTGCCCGGGGTCAATGGCACGGTCACAGCCATCGGGCCGTCGGCGTTTCAGGGGGTTTCCAGCCTGACGAGCGTGACCATCCCCGACGGCGTCACGTCCATCGGAGATTCGGCGTTCTATGGTTGTTCCGGTTTGAGGAGCATGACCATCCCCAGCAGCGTCACCACCATCGGGGACTATGCGTTCGAGGGATGTTCCGACCTGACGAGTCTGACCATTCTCGGCAGCGTCACCTCCATCGGGGACTATGCGTTCTATGGGTGTTCCAGCCTGACGAGCGTGGCCATCCCCAAAAGCGTCACCTCCATCGGGAAGGGGATGTTCTACTATTGTTCCAGACTGATGAGCGTGACCATTCCCGAGGGCGTCACCTCCATCGGGGACGATGCGTTTTATGATTGTTACGGCCTGACGAGCGTGACCATTCCCACCACCGTCAACTCCATCGGGCTGGAGGCATTCCGTGCTTGTTCCGGCTTGACGAGTGTGAACATTCCCAATGGCGTCACCTTTATCGAGGTCTTGGCGTTCGAGGGGTGTTCCGGCCTGACGAGCGTGACCATTCCCACCACCGTCACCTCCATCGGGGCCGATGCGTTCGAGGGGTGTTCCGGCTTGACGAGCTTGACCATTCCCAACAGCGTCACCTCCATTGGGCAGGAGGCGTTCCGCGGTTGTTCCGGCCTGGCGAGCTTGACCAATTCCAGCAGCGTCACCTCCATCGGGGAGGGGACGTTTGAGTATTGTTCCAGCCTCGCCAGTGTGAGCATTCCCAACGGCGTCACCTCCATCGGGGTGGATGCGTTTTATGATTGTTACGCCATGGCGAGCGTGACCATTCCCAATAGCGTCACCTCCATCGGAGAGGACGCGTTCCGCGGTTGTTCCGGCCTGACGAGTGTGGCCATTCCCTACGGCGTCACTTCCATCGGGAGCGAGACTTTCGAAAACTGTTACAGCTTGGCGAGCGTGGCCATTCCCACCAGCGTCACCTCCATCGGAGAGGATGCGTTCTACGGGTGTTCCGGCCTGACCAGCCTGACCATTCCCAGCAGCGTCACTTCCATTGGGCAGGAGGCGTTCCGCGCTTGTTCCAGCCTGACGAGCGTGACCATTCCCAACAGCGTCACATCCATTGGGAACTATGCGTTCTATTATTGTTCGGCCCTGACGAGCGCTTATTTCCAAGGGAACGCGCCCGCGTCCTTTGGCAACGGAGTATTTGATTACGATGCGGCGGGTTTTACAATTTATTATCCCGCCAATGCCACGGGTTTCGCAACTCCCACGTGGAACGGATATCACGCATTGCCCTACCAATCCGGCCAGCTTCCGGCCCTCTTGTTGGCCATTGACACGCAAAAGGCGGTTACTCTCACATCCACAAATCTGTTGATCGGGCTTAACTACCAGGTTCAGGGTTCGTCGGATTTAAGCAATTGGGGAAATCAAGACTCCCAGTTCACCGCGACCAATTCAAACTGGCAATCCACCAACCATTGGAATGCCAGCGATTTCAATCAGTTTTTCTTCCGATTGCAGGTCGTTCAGTAAGATGGTTGAGGCGGGTCAAGTCCTTGAAAGGAATCGCCAAATAAGCGCCGTCGTAGCCGAAAGGGCCGAGCAACTCCGGCAACTCAGGGAGTTGGCCCTTCTTTTCTCACCTCATTCTTGTTCCGGTGACAACCACGGTGGTCTGCGTGATCGCGTTTGGCCTTCGAGAAACTCGCGGGCTCGCGCAGGTTATGGCCTGGGATGACTTGCAGGACGAAGACCGGCGGCTTCGGGCGGGCCGACGATGACGATCATGGTATCGCCCAAACCGGAATTGACCTCCACCTCGACGGGGAAGGCTTCAATGCCGTTGACAGCGGCGGACAAAACAACTCCTCGCTCGACGACCCACAAATTGGGGCTTGACTTTCAAATGACACTCTGTATTGTAGCTCCAAGACCTGATTTCCCACGAAATCAATGACTAATTGCGTCCAAGCCACCAGCGCGGCAGCCGCATCCGGTGATGATCGGGCTGCCCCTATCGCACAACCTGTCGGATGCATTAGAAGTAACGGGTCACAAAAATCTAAGTTCTAATCATGGAAGGAGCGCCTATGGCACATTCACTCAAATCATCTTCTCCTCTCGAAGTGACCAGCGGGCATGACTCTGCCGCGGCCGAGTTAAGCAACCGGCTTTCGCCGGCCATCCCGGAGCCTGCCCCTGAGGCTGCCGGGGCAGCCCATTCCGACCCACAGGCCAACCTGGGCGATTCGGCCCAATTCCGTGCAGGAATTCTTCGGCGATACGATGCCCCTTTCAAGTCTTCCTGGCCCCAAGACAGATTGCATGAATAAGCCCGCATGAATCTGAGGGCAATCCTCGGTTCATTTTCTTGGTTCGCCGCTCGCCGGTCTGCCCGTCCTGCCCCTTACTATGGGGCAATCAAGCTATGCAAGTGTCTAATGATTAAGCCATTGCAGCAATGCGCATTTTCCCGCGTTTTTCCTTTGACAACTCTCCCTTAATTGATAAACTTTCCCTGTGAATGCAAGGAGCGTAGAGTCGGGCAGTCAGAGTCAGATGGCCAAGGTTGGGCCGGAGTCCAGGGGCGTGCGGGGCAGTCCACCGCGTCCACCGTGTCCACCGCGTCCACCCCGCCGGCCCTCCTTCCCGTCCTCCATCCTGTCCTCAGTCCCTTCCGCCGACTTGTCCCCCGACTCGTCCGCCGTAGCTTTAGCGAAGGCGGAAGGCCCGGCGAAGACGGAAGGCCTGGAGAAGGAGGCGCCACCAGAGATTTTCACCTGGTTTCACTTGTTTTCACCTAGTTTCACCTATTTTCACCTGGTTTCACTTCCCGACCCCAGGGGGGGTGGGCTGCCCTTGCGCGCATGAGACTGAATACCGCTTGTTCTGAGCCTGTTCCAGTGACAGGTTCATGGGTGGAGGATTCCATGCCGCCATCCAAATCGCCAAGTTTATCGAACAGCCAGGGTGCCGACGAAGCCAAGGCTGCCGCCCGTCACCCATCTTTCTTCACCCCTTGCCGCAACTTTGTTTGTCTCCTCCTCAGCCTGGCGCTGGCCTTGCCGATGGCCAGCCGGGCTTCGACCAATGGCCTGGCCCTGACGCCGCCCATGGGCTGGAACAGTTGGAATCATTTCGGCTGCAATGTCAGCGACGCCACCATTCGCAGCATGGCCGACGCCATGGCCACAAACGGCATGATGGCCGCCGGTTACCAGTTCATCAACATGGACGATTGCTGGCAGGTGTCCCGCGACGACAACGGCGTGATCGTGCCCGACCCGGTGCGGTTTCCTTACGGCATCGCCGCGCTGGCGGATTACGTGCATTCCAAGGGGCTGAAGCTGGGCGTGTATTCCGATCACGGTCTCGAAACCTGTGCGGGAAGGCCGGGGGGCTACGGACACCAGTACCTCGACGCCAACACCTATGCGTCCTGGGGCGTGGATTACCTCAAATACGACAATTGCAATCAACCGTCGGGCGATGTTCCACAAGCCGATTACTTGCAGATGGCCGACGCGCTGATGAGCAGCGGACGCCCCATTACCTTCAGCATCTGCGCCTGGTCGTTCGTCTCCTGGATGCCAGGGTGCGGCAACCTCTGGCGCACCACCGGCGACATCAACGACTCTTTTGCCAGCGTGCTGTCCAATCTGGGCGGGAACAGCCCGCCTGCGTTCCTGGCCGGACCGGGCCGCTGGAACGACCCGGACATGCTGGAAGTGGGCAACGGCGGCATGAGCTTCACCGAGGACCAGGCGCACTTCAGCTTGTGGTGCATGGTCAGCGCGCCCTTGATCACGGGGAACGACCTGACCAGCATGTCCGCCCAAACTCTCTCCATCTTAACCAATGCGGAACTCATCGCGGTGGATCAGGACCCTGCGGGGGAGCAGGCCGTCATGCTCCCCAACACCTCCACCAATCAAATCTGGGTCAAACCACTCGGCACGGATTTCACCACCAAAGCCGTGGCCTTGTTCAATCCGAATACCAACGCGGCGAATATCACGGTCAATTGGACCAACATCGGACTGCTGGCAAACGGCGTCACCGTTCGGGATTTATGGGCCGGTGCCAGCCTCGGCGTTTTCAACAACAGTTTCACCGCCTACGTGCCGGCGCATGGGGTCGTCGTCTTGAAGGTCGCGGGCGCCGCTTCGCTCCTGCCGGGACTGGGCAGTAATTACATGACCACTCTCCAGCCCGCTTACGTTTATGTGGGCTGGGGCGCGATGACCAACAACTTAAGCATGGGCGGCAACCCGCTTCAGCTCAACGGCACGAATTATCCCTATGGCCTGGGTGTCCATGCCTTTTCCGGTGTCGAATATCGTCTGGGCGGCATTGCTTCCCGCTTCCAGTCCGATATTGGAGTGGATGACGAAGTGGGGGCCAATGGCTCGGTCGTCTTCCATGTTCTGGCGGATGGAACCGAGATTTTCAACAGCGGCGTCCTGACGGGCGGCGGGCCGCATCAATCCGTCAATCTGGACATGACCGGCGTGAACCGGCTCACGCTGGGCGTCAGCGATGCCGACAATGGCATCAACTCCGATCATGCGGACTGGGCCGGCGCCCTGGTGGTGGTTTCAAATACGGCGCCGGCCCCTCCGCCCGCTCCCGCCGGGTTGTCCGCCAGCCAGGGGATGCCGATTCTGCTCTCTTGGAACGCGGCCCGCAGCGCCGTCAACTATAACATCAAACGGGGTCCGTCCCTCGGCGGCCCATTTACAAATCTGGCCGCCTCCGTCCTGCCGGGTTACGCGGACACCAATGTTGAGCCTGGCATCACTTATTATTACGCGGTGTCGGCCCTGGGTGATTTCGGCGAAAGCTCCGACTCATCTCCCGCCCAAGCGCTGGCCTGCCCGCCGCCAGCCGCCCCCTCGGATGTGACGGCGGTTGTCAGCAATCTGCAAATCATCCTCAGTTGGAATCCCGTCCCCGGCGCGGCCAGCTACAGCGTGGCCCGCGCGCTCAGTTCGACTCCCTACAGTTACATTGCCGCCGGCCTGACCGCGACGAATTACCTCGATCCCGATGTGATCCTCGGCACCAATTATAGTTACGTGGTTTTTGCCAGCAACTCCTGCTCGCAAAGCAGCCCGTCGGCTTACGCCAACGCCACCCCCATGCTGCTCCCGGCCGCCCCCACCGGCTTGACCGCCATAACCGGCGGCTCCAATGCTGTCCTCGAGTGGAACGCCGCCCCCACCGCCGGCAGCTACATTCTCAAGCGCTCCACCAACAGCTCCGGATCGTTTGTCGCGGTTGCAACCAATCTCACGGCTCTCCTCTGCCTCGATACGGGGCTGCTGGCCGGGACGACTTACTACTATGTGGTTTCGGCCGTGAACTCGGCCGGGCAAGGCCCCGATTCCGCCCCTGCCATCGCCGCCCCCTGCTCCGGGGCGCTGCCGCCGGGTTGGAGCGATCAGGATATCGGCAGTGTCGGTTTTGCCGGCAGTGCCTCCTGCTGTGGCAGCTCCTTCGTCATGCAAGGCGGCGGGGCGGACATCTGGAATACCGCTGACGCCTTCAATTTCGCCGGCGCCACCCTGGCTGGCGACAGCTCGATTGTCACCCGGGTGGACGAGGTCCAGGACACCGATGCCTGGGCCAAAGGCGGCGTGATGTACCGCAACGACAACACCCCCGGGAGCATGTTCGTGGACCTGATCATCAGCGCCGGCAATGGCGCCAGCTTGCAATGGCGCAGTGCCGCCGGCGGCGGCTGCAGTTCAATCAATATTGCCGGCGTGGCGCCGCCTGCCTGGGTCATGTTGGTCCGCAGCGGCAATACCTTTGCCGGCTCCTACTCGCCCGACGGCGTCACTTGGACCGACGCCGGGAGCACCACCGTGGCTATGACCGGCACGGCCTTGGCCGGCCTGGCCGTGACCGCTCACAACAATGGCGCCTTATGCCTGGCCGCTTTTGATTCCGCCGCCACGGCCCCGCCCGCCCCTCCCGCAGGGCTGAGCGCGGCCGCGAATTATAGCCAGGTAACATTGACTTGGAATCCGGCAACGGCGGCCGTGAGCTATGAACTGGAACGCGCCCTGGCCGGCGCCGGCCCCTACACCAGGCTGGTCAATCTGGCCGCCACCAGCTTCACGGACACCAACGTGGCCAATGGAACCGCTTACTACTACGAAGTCGCCGCAGTCAATCCTCTTGGCCAGGGCGCCTGGTCGGCCCCCGCCAATGCCCGCCTGCCGCTGCCGGCCCTCTCGGCCGCTTCAGTCAACACTAATATAATCCTCTCCTGGCCCGTGACCGCCTCCGCCTTCTCCCTCCTCAGCGCCACCAACCTTTCCGGGCCGGTGACCTGGACCGCCGTCACCAATGCCACGCCCAACAGCAACGGAGTCGTTACCACCACGCTGTCACCCGCTGGCGGCGCCACCTTCTATCGGCTCATCAGCCGGTGAGGGGCGAACACGGGTTTTGACCGGCTTTAATCCAACAGGTGCGGGCGTTCCTGAAATGTCTTCAGCACCAGTTCGCCGAAAATGGTGTTGGCCCACGCGAACCAGGAACGGGTGAACTTCTTCGGGTCGTCCTTGTGGAAGGCTTCGTGCATGAATCCGGTGCCGGCGTGCGTCTGGCGCAGTGTTTCCAGGCAGGCGCGGATTTCCTGGTCGTCGCTGCTGGTCAGCCCGCGGGTGATGATGCCCAACGGCCAAATCATGTCCATGCCGACATGCGGGCCGCCCGGACCTTCGGCGGCTTTGCCTTTGCAGTAATAGGGATTGCTGGAGGACAAAACATACCGCCGCGTGTTGACGTAAAGCGGGTCGTCCGCCGCTGCCGCGCCTATGTATGGCAGCGAAAGCAGACTGGGAATGTTGCCGTCGTCTATGCAGTAGGAGTTGCCGAACGCATCCACCTCATAAGGGTGGATGTTGCCGAAACCCAGGGGATTGGCCACCGCGTATTGGCGCAAGGCCCCGGCCACTTCATCGGCCAGCGCCCGGCAATCCGCAGCGGCAGCCGCGTCGTGGCGGATTTGTTCCAGCATGTCGGCGGCCTGGCGCAAGCTCACCACCGCGAAGAAATTCGACGGCACCAGAAACGGGAAAACGGTGGCGTCGTCGCTGGGCCGGAACATGGAGAAAATCAGGCCCACCGGCTTGGCGGGATTGCCGTAGCCGCCCCCCGGCAAACTGTCCGTGGGCGTCGAAGTGTTCCGCTGGAAGTGATACGGCCCGCGGTCGTGCTTCCGTTGCTGCTCGCGAAACGTCCGGGGAATCCGCAAAACCGCCTCCTGCCATTGGTCGTCGAAAGGCGAGGTGTCTCCGGTCGTCTTCCAGTACCCGTGCGCCAGCCGGATGGTGTAACAGAGCGAATCTATTTCCCATTTGCGCTCGTGGACGCCGGGTTTCATGTCGGTCGCGTCGCGCCTCCAATCGCTGATTTTCTTTTCGTCCTTGTAGAAGGCATTGGCGTAGGGGTCTTTCAAAATGCACCGCGTTTGCCGGTTGATGACGCCGGCGATAAGCTGGCGCAACGCCTCATCTTCCTTGGTCAGCGGCAGATACGGCCAGACCTGCGCCGAACTGTCCCGCAGCCACATGGCGTCAATGTCGCCGGTGATGACGTAGGTGTCGGGCCGGCCGCCGCTCATCTCAAAATCCACCGTCGTGTCGAGTGTGTTGGGAAAACAATTCTCGAACATCCACGCCAGCTCCTTGTTGCCAATGGACGATTTGACCCGCGCGATGGCGCGCTCCACCGCCGCGCTCTTGAAACGCCGTTTGGCTTCGGCAATCCGCACGACCGGGAATTCCGATGCGGCGGCTCCGGCGGCGGAGCCGAGCATGGCGGTGGAAGCGAGGAGGGACGTGTTGCGGATGAACTCTCTTCTATTCATAGGAAGGATTGCCTTTCAGGCTGCTGGTTTCTGAGCTTGCGCGCCACGCCCGGCAGAATGCCAAAGCCCCCTCCGCCGTCAAGGATCATAATGCGCCGCATTTTTCATTTTTCATTTTGCCGTTTGCATTTAATCTTCCCTCTCATGGCTGCTGCGCTTCCGCCCGAACCTGCTCCCGCGACGACGCCCGTCAAGAATACGGACGCCCGCCCGCCGCGCGGCCGGCTGACCGTCTTTTTCGGCATGGCCCCGGGCGCGGGCAAAACCCGGGCCATGCTCCAGTCCGCCCACAGGGAAAAACTCGCCGGCCGCGAGGTCGTGATCGCGGCGCTGGAACTGCGGCGCTGGCCGGGGACGATGGCGCTGGCGCAAGGGTTGCCTTGGGTTGACGGCGCCATGGCGCGGACGCCGCAACCCGCCGCCGCCAAAAGCGCCGGGTTGAACCTCGACGCCACCCTGGCCCGCCGGCCGCAACTGGCGGTGGTGGACGAGTTGGCCCGCGCCAACCTTCCAGGCTCCCGCCATCCCAAGCGCTATCAGGATGTCCTGGAACTGCTCGAAGCCGGCATTGACGTTTTCACCACCCTCAATATCCGCGAGGTCGCCAGCCGCGCCGAGGCCATCTGGGAATTGACCGGCCTGGCCGGTGGCGAGACTGTCCCTGACACGGTGCTTGATGCCGCCGAACTGGAACTGGTGGACATTTCACCCGGGGAATTGCTCCGGCGGGTGGAGCGGGCGCAGGCGGACCGGGCGGGGGAATTCGATTTGACAGAATCCGGCCTCTGGCAGGAGGGTACTTTGCTCATTTTGCGCGAGATGACGGCGCGGTTGTTTGGCGAAAGGGCCGGCCAGCAGGTGCGTGCCCACATGCAGAACCGGCGCATCCCCGGCCCGTTAAAATCCGGCCGCCGCCTGCTCGCGGCCGTCGGGTCGGGGCTTAATTCCGAGCAACTGGTGCGCCACACCCGCCGCCTGGCCGCCAGTTTGAACGCCTCCTGGGTCGTGCTCCATGTCGAAACCTCCCGCGCTCCCACCGAGCAGGAACAGTTGCGGCTCAACCAAAGCCTCGCCCTGGCCCAGGAATTGGGCGCCGAAGTCATCACCACCACCGATGACGATCCGGTCGCCGGCATCCTCCGCGTGGCCGGACAGCAAAACGCCACCCAAATCACCGTCGGCAAACCGCTGGGCGGACCGTGGTGGAAAGCTCTCCAACGCGACCTGATGTTGCGCCGCCTCATCCGGAGGAGCGGCCAGGTGGATGTCCAGGTGGTTCTGGCCAACAAACAAGAACGCGTCAAGGCCGCCCGCCCCGAACGCAAAATGACCGTCTCCGCCCTGATGCAATATGTCACGGCGTTGGGCGTTATGGCCGCCGTGACGGCGGCGGCCTGGCTCTCCAGGCCCTTGCTTGAACCGCGCACGGTCTCGCTGGTCTTTCTGCTCGCCGTGGTGTTGCTCGCCGTGTTCGTGCGGCGCGGGCCGGCCTTCTTTGCGGCCGTGCTGAGCGCGCTGGCGTTGGATTTCTTTTTCCTGACGCCCACCTTCGCCTTCCGCATCAACCAATTTGGCGACGCCATGATGTTCGCCATGTATTTTATCGTGGCCTTGGTTTTGGGGCAGTTGACCGCGCGCATCCGCGCCCAGCAGGAAGCCGAACGCCAGCGCGAAGCCCGCGCCACCGCCCTTTACCTTCTGGCCGCCGAGTTGAACCGTTCCACCAGCCTGGATCTCATGGTCAAACAATTGGTGCGCCAGATGGAAATCGCCTTCGACGCCGCCATCGCCGTCTTCCTGCCTGATTCCAAAAACCTTCTCACCCCGCATCCGGCCAGCGCCTTCCTGCCGGAGGACGCCGACCAGCGCGTTCCTCTCTGGGTCCTGTCCCATGGCCGCCCGGCCGGCAAGTTCACCGATAATCTGCCTCTGGCCGGGGCGCTTTATGTCCCGCTGGCCACCAGCAGCGGGCTGATGGGCGTCATCGGCCTCCGTTTCCATCGCGCCGCGCCGCCGACGCCCGGCCGGCGCCACCTCCTCGACGCCTTCTGCCAGCAGATCGCCATGGCCCTGGATCGCCACCGCTTGAATGAAATCTCCCAAAAATCCCGATTGCTGGCCGAATCCGAGCGCCTGAGCAAAACCCTCCTTGACTCGATGTCCCACGAAATGCGCACCCCGCTGGCCGCCATTCAAAGCGCCACCGGCAACCTCGCCGCCCTGGGCCGGTCCAATTTCTCCCAACTCCAGGAGGAAATGCTCGACGAAATT
>Ga0187848_10001815_pt1 | contig 17616 bp, 18 predicted proteins | sample June2016WEW_4_40_FD_132424 | JGI IMG/M metagenome (GOLD analysis project Ga0187848, IMG submission 132424) | Peatland microbial communities from SPRUCE experiment site at the Marcell Experimental Forest, Minnesota, USA - June2016WEW_4_40 | ecosystem: Environmental > Terrestrial > Soil >... | reverse complement strand
GTATCGATGGCTAGGAAGGGGCAAGCATCGTGGAATAGAAACCTTCAAAGACAAGCCCAGGCAGCCTAAAGAAAGCAAAGTCACAGTGGAAGTTGAGCTGTCCATTTTAAAACTGAGAACCACTTTCAAATGGGGAACTGCACGCATACAACAAGGTTTCTACTGCCTTCCAGGCTTCATTTTGGAATCAGTTCTTGTATTTGTCGAAGTCAGCCAGATTTTAGATCGAACGGGATTTAATTGCATCCAATTTCGGAACAAGCCAACGGGCTTTTACTTCTGTATACTCCAAGACATATTCTGCTTCAATGTAAAATGTGACTCTGGGTTGAGTTCCTGTTGTCATTCCTATCTCTCCTTTTCTGATAACACCGATAACCACTGCGTTCACAGACTCATAAGTGCTACCTTTGTTTCCCAAATCCACTCCGATACAGTTTGGTCCTATCGCATCCTGTGGCGTTATTGTTCCGTTGACGCTGAGTTCATAGTACCAAGGGATACCTGTGGGATATGCTAAGGGACCGTTTAGTTTGCCTTCAACCACAACTGTCCTGTTCACCCATGCGGAAGGGTCAAGGGTGATTTCGTTTATGGAAGCCAGAGTCGTCACATTATTGGCATTTAATTGAGAAATTTCAGAGTTCAATGAATTTATGATCCTATTTTTGTCACTCAAAATTGACATGGAGTATGCAACTACCCCAACTAATCCCGATACTAAGATGATACAGATTATCCATGCTGCGATGACTAATCTTCTGCTGGCAACTTCTTTTTCATTCATTTAGATTCCAGCCTTAATGCCCTGTTCAGCTCAATAACTACGTAGAACAAAATAAGAACGCCAAATTTAACCTAATTGTTGGAATAGATTGTTCTAATTTCTGGAATGCCAGCTGGGATCCGTAATCCTTGAGCTTATGAAAGAACTGCGGAAAGTTCCATCTGGTTAGTAGACCTTTAAGTAAATTTGCTAATTGAAATTCTTTTGCGTGCCGTCAAAAAGCGCGTGCGAATGCTACCGCGAGCGCTCGACCGCACCAATTTTTGCTTTGAATATGTCTTAGTGTTTTTAAAAGATATGCGAAGGTGGAGTAGACGCTTTTAGCTATGAAAATTAGGATTAAAAAGAGTGTTGGGTAGGCACACTATTGCTTGAAAATTACATCAAAGTGTACTATAGTTTGGGTTTTAATGGTAGCTACCAAATTTTTACTAGAACAGCCTTAACCACATCAAGTATTGAATTGGACGTTTTCATTTTTGCAAGTTACAGATTTTCATCGCTCAAGAAAAAAAGCAAAATAACCGTTCGTATCTAAAAATTAGTATTGTGGAGCGAAAAGGTGAAAAGGCACAAAATGCTTTTTATTGCAAAGGTGAAAGAAATGAGCGACGTAGATATGGCAACAATTCAACTTAAAGGTGCAAAACAGACTTTCATCTTGAGCGGTGAGAAGAATTTCAAAACTGGAAGCAGAGGCTATCATGCTCAAGGGAAAATGCTGGTTGGCGACAAAAACTATCAGGTCAATATTTTATGCGTTGAAATCGGTTCGAAGCCCAAAGAGAAAGAAGAGAAGAAAAAATAGCCACCATTTAATTTTTTTTCTTTTAACTGCTATTTATTCGACTATATGAGATTCGTGGTTACCAAAGCATTAGCTATTGCGTCAACGACACTTTGTCTTGAGACAACCCTTTCGAAAACTCTTAGAAAGAATCAAATGAAGAATTGGCTTGTCGCAGAGTTAGATTCGCTGGTTTTGGTCATAGCTACTGTAAAGGGTTGTTTCCTATCTCGACAGGTATGGTTGAAATGGTCTCATTGATTGCGCAAGGCATGCAACCGTTTCGCCGTCGAAGAAATGGCAAATTAAAAATAAATGTACCTTATGATATGTTTGTTTAAGGCGAGAGTTATGACGGATGTTGTGTTCACTTTCGAGGTTCATCAACCGCATAGGCTAAGGCGGAGCTTGTTTTGGGAAGGCAAAGTTTTCAGGCGCTTGAAGAAAGAAGAACTGTTCAACTACTATTTTGATAATGAGGTTGACAGGGAAATTTTCAAGCGTGCTGCACGCAAATGCTATTTTCCTTCAAACCAGATACTGCTAGACTCGATAGATAAGCACAAGCATGAGCGCAAGCAGGTTAAAGTCTCATTCAGCATTTCAGGAGTGTTCCTTGAGCAATGCGAAATGTTTGACCATGACCTTCTTGAAACTTTCAAGCAACTTGCCGCCAGTGGACGCGTGGAATTCCTAAACCAAACCTATTATCACTCAATCTCCAGCCTTTATCCTGACAAAGAAGAGTTCATTGAACAGGCAAAAATGCACAAGCAAACCGTAAAAGACTTACTAGGCTACACGCCGAACATTTTCGAGAACACTGAACTTCTCTACAACAACACCATAGCTAAAACAGTTGAATCCATAGGCTACAAGGGAATCTACACTGAAGGCGTCGAGAAAATCCTTGGCGAAAAATCCCCAAACTACATTTACACCCCAAAAGGTACAAAAAAAATTCGCGTTTTGCTCCGCAACTACAAATTAACAGACGACATCGGCTTTCGGTTTTCAGCACGATGGTGGCCTGAATGGCCCCTAACCGCGGATAAATATGCCGGTTGGTTAGCAGGCACACCGGGTGAATGCATCAATATTTTCCCTGACTACGAAACCTTCGGCGAGCACCATTGGCCAGAAACAGGCATCCACAGTTTCCTACAGCACCTTCCTGATGAGATTTTAAGGTTTGAGCATTTGCAGATGGCTACGCCTTCCGAAGTGGTAGAGAGACATAGGTCAGCAGGCGAAATTGATGTGCCGGAAGCAGGAGGCACTGTTTCCTGGGCCGACGTTCAAAGAGACCAAAGTGGGTGGCTTGGGAACGTTATGCAGTGGGCATACTACACTACACTAAGGAGATTAGAACCATTCATAAAAGAAGCAGACGACAATGAATTTCTCAAACTGTGGCGTGACTTCCAAACAAGCGACCACTTATATTACATGTTCACTGCAGGTGGTGGACCTGGAGAAGTCCACTCTTATTTTAGCCCATTCGAATCGCCCATGGATGCTTTCGTGGCAGCGCAAACATTGCTAAACGATTTTGAAGCTAGGCTTAGGATGGCAATTTTAACGGCGAACGAGCCTTTCCTGTTCTACACAGGTGTTGGAAAACAATATTACACTGGAATCATGGTTTGGAGCTTGAAAGGTTTCATTAAAGCACTCAATGAAGTTAACTCAGAAGCGATAGAGTTCCATGTTTACAATGGCGACTTTGAAACCTGGGCACAAAACTCGCTTAGAGACCAAAAATTAGCATCCAAACTTAAGGAAATAAAGGATTCAAAAGAAAACGGGGAAAAACTAAGAGAAACAATAGTTAATTTTACAAAGAACCGCTATACTGCCCTAATTAAGCAAATGCAGGATGCAACTCAGCTTTTCTAAGAAACTATCGCGCATGAGTTTATAAGAAATGCCGTACTATTTATTGACGGTACGGTGTCGTTAAAAATGAGAGACGAACTTCCATTTCCTGACAAAGTTTTGCAAACACTGCATAACTTATGTGCTACAGCCGCTGATTTGGCAAGAAGAGGCGACGACGTAGCTAGACTTATGCAGAAAGACCCAAACGAGATTGAGGGCATTTTGGATATGTACAAGTCAGAAGGCTTCGCTGAGAGCTTTGTTGATAATGAAGGGAAAAAACGGTACTATCTTACTGGAAGAGGAATAATTAAAGTCTGCTCGCTTTTCACGTAGTGGAAACATGCGTATCATTATTTTTTCGTGGGAGTATCCACCAAGAGTGGTGGGCAAACTCTCAGAATACGTAAAAGCCTTATCAACCCAACTGGCCGCTAATAACGTGGAAGTCAATGTTGTAACTTATGACGATTCTATAACTGGTTCAGCCCAAGAATCAACAGGAGTACAAACCGTTCGGGTATCAAACCCTGTTCGAACCCATATTGGAGTTTTAACGTGGGTTTTAACACTAAACCAGGAAGTTGAAAGAGCCGCAGCCAACATTTATTATCAAGCCAACAAACAAATTGACCTCATAGATGTTCATGATTGGCATTTTATTCCAGCAGCGGTCACATTGAAAAACGGACTTGGCATACCATTTGTTTATTTTGTTGAAAGTTTGGAGGATCATCGGTCTCAAGCTCTAAGTACGCCGTATAACATGGCGATTAAAAGTATCGAATGGTTAGGTTTTTATGAGGCAGAAAAAATCAGCGTTAAATCAGAGTGGATGCGTGACGAGGTCATTAGAATTTACATGGTGCCCAAAGAAAAAATAGTGGTTATCTCCACTGCCTCAAATTCTTGGATAAAAGAAATCCTCAAACTATACAATAAGGTGGCTGGAGGCTTAAAAGACAAATGAAAGACGATTTAGCTGTTATGAAGCTCAGCTGGGAGTTCCCGCCAAGAGTAATTGGAGGAATTTCACCGCACGTCTACTTTTTATCAAAAAGTTTAGCAAAGCAAGGAGTAAAGGTTTATGTGGTAACCTGCGATTTTCCAGATGCGCCCTCACATGAAGTAATTGATGACGTAGAAGTTTACCGCATCGACTCTTACAAGAACCCAGCGCCGGATTTCGCCACATGGGTTTACCTAATGAACTTGAACATGCAAAAGGAAACAGCTGCATTAACAAGAAAAATCGGATCCAAAATAGATGTTTTTCACGCTCATGACTGGCTTGTGGCAAACGCGGGAATAGGATTAAAACATGTTTTCCGAAAGCCACTTCTAGTAACTATGCATTCAACCGAGATAGGCAGAAGAGACGGGTTACATACTAGCACTGAAAAAATGATTCATGAAACTGAAGCATGGCTCACATACGAAGCATGGAGAGTAATCTGCTGCAGTGAATACATGATTTCACACGTTAAATGGGCTTTCGGGCTTCCAAGCAACAAGTTAGTTATGGTTCCTAATGGTGTAAACACGCTTTGTTATAACGACATTGACGGTGATATAAAGGATTTTCGAAGCAAGTTTGCTTTGCCTGAAGAAAAAATAGTACTCTTTGTAGGCAGACTGGTTTACGAAAAAGGTATCCATATATTAGTTAACGCTGCTCCTAAGATTTTGGAGAAAGTCAACGCTAAATTTATAATTGTCGGTAGCGGCTACATGAAAGAGCAACTGTTAAACATTGTCCGCAGCATGAGACTCGAGCATAAAGTGCTTTTTGAAGGCTTTCTCGATGAACAAACTTTACTTAAACTTCAGAAATGCGCTGATGTGTCCGTTGTGCCCTCGCTTTTTGAACCGTTCGGAATCGTCGCATTGGAAGCTATGGCAGCGAAAAGCCCAGTGGTTGCATCTGACACTGGCGGCTTGTCAGAAATCATTGAGCATGACGTGACAGGGGTCAAAGTTTTCCCAAATAATCCTGATTCCTTAGCGTGGGGGATAACAAAGGTTTTGCTTGATGACAACTACCAAAAATATCTCAGAGAAAACGCATACACGAGAGTCCAAGAAAAATACGATTGGGAAAAAATCGCTCAGCAAACCAAGCTTATATACGAGGGCGTTTTAGGTGAGTATTCAAAGAGTTTTTGGGCTTAATTGCCCTATAAGCGAGACTGTACCTCTCTTTCACTATGCAATCAAAAAAACTTTATTTCAACACTATTTTCCAATCACTCGCACATTTTCAACTTGAATCCACGGAGAAATTAACTGCCCCATCTGCCGCTCATTGCTACCGACCAAACTCACGTTTTTGAGAACCTCAAAAATGTTTCCTGCCAACATTACACCTCGGCTGCAATGAACTATTTCGCCTTTCCTTATTTTCCAAGCTGGAGTCGCAACAACTGAGAATTCGCCGCTGACAGGATTACTGCTGTGAGCGCCTTGTAGATAATAGATTATTAAGCCGTCATCCACTTCGCTTAGCATTTGTTCAGATGTTTTGTTTCCTGGCATAACGTGGAAGTTTGAGGTGTCGATACTGGGAGTTGACAGGTAACCTGCTCTTGCCGCGTTCCCTGTGCTCTCTTTTGCTTCTTTTTTTGCAGAATAGTTATCATACAGGAAATTTCGCAAAACCCCTTTTTCTATGACCGCTGTCTTCTGATGAGGCACTCCTTCGCCGTCAAAAGCCATCGTGCGGAGCCCGCCGGGGAATAAGCCGTCGTCGTAAATTGTAAGGTTTTCTGAAGCGACTTTTTCTCCGATTTTTCCTTTAAACGGAGATTGATTCCTCTGAACACTATCGGCTCTAACCGCGTTAACTAGCGTGTAAGCGAAGAGGTCCTGCAATGCAAACTGCGTCATTATAAGCTTAGTGGATTTGGTTTCAACTGACTTAGTTTTTAACGCTGAAACCGCCAGTTTCGCTGCTTCTTTTCCCACCCAAACTGGATCAATATCATAGTTTCTTGAAGCGTTAAATTCAAAACAAACTGGCGTGACTGCACTGCCCTCTTTAGCCAACGTTGCTAAACTGCATTCAATTACCGTTCCCTTGTCAAAACCTGAGATTCCGTTCGAGTTAGCGATGGCGTTAGAGATGTAAGCGCTGCCTATTCCACCTTCAATGGGGAAAACGCGTTTATCAACTTGCCCAGCAGAATCCAACATGGTTGAAGCTACATTAACTAGCTCCTCTGACCCAAGCTCAACAATTTTATCATCAAAAGTTTTTTCTAATGAAGTGTAAGGTTTCTTTTGCGGAAGTCCCTTCCAGTCTGCGTCAGGTTTGCTTGCTTTTGCAGCATTCAAAGCCCTAAGAATCACGCTTTCAACTGCTTTTTGGTCATCAATGATGTTTGTGTAAGCAAAACCTACTGCTCTGTTAGCGACCACGCGGATGCCTACGCCTCGGTCAATTATCCTGTTGGTTTTGCTGATTTGTCCCAGTTCAATACCGATGTTTGTTGCTTGCCCCTCGTAAACGTACGCCTCAGCTTCAGAGGCTCCACTTTTCAAAGCTTCATTTACTGAGTTTTCCGCTAAACTTATCATAGTATCTTTTTTAAGCACTGCCACCAACAACCACCTCTTTAACTCTAATATGCGGTCCGCCATCAGAAATGAATGCTGTTTGGCCTTTCCCACACCTTCCCGGGTCTAACATAAAATCTTTTCCTACAGCATCAATCTTATGTAAGGTCTCAAGGGTATTGCCGCTTATTGACGCATCGCGTACTGGTCCACCTATTTCTCCGTTGATTATTTCGTAGCCTTCTTGAATGCCAACTTGGAAAGTGCCGTCAAGGTTAGCTTGCCCACCCCTAAACCTCTTAAAGAAGTATCCCTGCTTCACTTTTTCGATTAATTCTTCAAAAGAATGGTCTCTTGGAGCCATGTAAGTGCAACGCATACGGATGATTGGTTCCACACGGAAATCTTCAGCCCGCGCATTACCCGTCGGTTCAGCATTAAATTTTTGCGCTGTCTCTCGGTTATGCATCAAACCAGAGACTATTCCGTCTTTTATGAGCATTGTTTTCTGGGTTTGGACTCCTTCATCGTCATACTTGAAAGCGCCAAAAGAACCCTCAATTGTACCATCATCATAAAACGTTACCAAGTCGGACCCGATTTTTTTCCCCATGTTACTTGCTAAAATACCGCCCGAAAGAGCCAAGTCAGCTTCAGCTAAATGCCCAAACGCTTCATGAACAAAAACGCCCACAACGTTTGGACCTAGAACAACTGGGAATGTTCCTCCTTTGAGCGATTTAGCACTTAACTGTTCAATCGCGAGTTTCGCAACCTTTTCGCCTAAAGCCTCGGGAGCTTGCTTGTCAAATATTTCGTAACCTGCTGTGGAACCTATTTCTTCACGACTAAAAGTGAAAACACCCTCGTTTAAAGCTGAAGCAGTTATTCTTGCCCAAACATACATTTTATCCTGCTCAATGCTTGTGCCATCGCTATTCACAAAATAGCTGGTTCCAGTCAAATCGAAATAATCTGTAGTGCAACTTTTCACTCGCTTATCAAAACCTAAACTTGCCTTGTTTACAGCCAAAGCAGTTTTAACTTTATCCTCCATCAAAATATCTGCCGGGTTCTTTTTCGGTTTTGCCTCGACACGGTCATTAACCACTTTAGCTTCGGCAAGCTTAATCGGCGTTTTCAACCGTGAACTAGCCATTTTGGCCATCCTGCAAGCATCCGAAACAGCACTCTCCAAAATTTCACCGTCAAATGATCCAACAGAAGCAAAGCCCCACGCTCCATTCACAAGTACACGCAAGGCAACACCATTTTCAATGCCCTGTTTAGCTGCCTCTACGCGCTCCTCTTTGAGGTTGAGCATTGTTTTGTAGAGTTTTTGTGCTCGGGCTTCAGCGTACTGGGCTCCATATTTTTGGGTGGCTGTGCTGTTTATTTTTGTTAGAAAGTCTTTCAAGAGTAATCTATCCTTTGTATAGCTAAACGTTTTTAACTAGAATTATTTGAGGGAATTAAATCATTTGTTTCCATAACAAATGGATAACGCTTACTTAGAATTTTCATTACCAGAAATCGGCAATATTTAACTGCTTAATGGTTCCGCGCGCCGGCTTAGGTTTAACTGCTGGAGCATCAACACCTAAAACAAGTTGCCCATACACCCCATCGTATCCTGGCGTGACCTTAACTGTTCCGTTTCTTACTTTAACGACGGCTTCGGCAATCGGCGTATCCACCACTTTGGCTAAAGCTTCCATTGGCGTGTCAATCAGCACAGTGTACTCGTCCCCGAATTTTTCAACAAGCAAATTATAGTTTTTCCAAACTGCCTGTGTCGCAGGCGAATCAGTGCCTAACACTGTAGCAATTATTTCAGAGAGTGGAAGTAACCGCAAAAACCCTGGTGTGCCTTCACGCTTGAAGTTTACGGATCGGTCTGCAAGTTCTTCAACGCGTTGCTCTACGCCTTTGGTGAGCTTTCTGCGGCAAACTGGACATATATTGTTGAATTTTATGGCGTCTTGGGGCGAGAGGGATACTTTGCAGTTGCGGTGTCCAGTCCAATGATACTTGCCATAAGCAGGGTCAACTTGAATAGTAAACTTGAATCTTGCTGGATCATTATTTTTTATGGCGCCCGTAACTTCTTGGTATGTGAATTTTTGGAGTTGGAAAACGTTGGCTTCTCTGCCGATGCGCCATGGCCAAAAACTGTGGCAGTCACTGTTGGAAAGAAGGGCAAATCTGTCAAGCTTGCTGAGGCGCCAGTTCATTGGTGAGTCGCTGCTTAAACCAGTTTCTAAGGCGTGGATATGCTTTGTCATGTCTTGGTAGCAGTCTTCCATGGTGTCAAAGCCGCTAAAGGCTCCGAAAACGCTAAACCACGGAGTCCAGGCGTGTGCTGGAAAAATCATGTTGTCGCTTGAAATAGCCATTACTTGCTCGACAAGCTGTGAAGCAGTCATGCTTAGAATTGGCCTGCCGTCTGAAGTTAAATCACCAAAGGCTTTAAGCTCATCATTGATTTGGACGGCAGTTTCTAAGCTTGGGGTGAGAATGACATGGTGAACTTTCTTGGATTCGCCTTTATAATCGAAGATTGTGCACACTTCGGTTGTAAGCATAAAACGAACAGGTGAATCCTCATTACTGCTTAATTTGAAGATGCCTGTATCCTGTTCAGGCGTTAAAGTGTCTTTGATTTCTTTGAGCCATTCTGGGTGAGTAAAGTCTCCTGTGCCTACAAGGTTTAAGCCTTTAATTTTTGAGTACCGAGCGATTTCTTTTATGCACATTTGCTCGCTTGTTGCCCTACTGTAACGGCTATGAATGTGCAGGTCAGCTATGACTTTCAAAGCTTAGCGCCTAATCCCTAACGTGGCTTCTAACCATTTTAAGGCTTCGCAAAGTCAGCGCTAAAACTTTAATCGTTAATCAGGTTTCATTGGGTTTACAGTTTAGTCTGTTATTCCATGTTACCAGCGCTTCAATGAGTTGTCTGATAAGCGTTCGTGTTTGTTCATTAGTTAACCTGCCATTGGCGTCAACATTCTCAGCGGCAGAAGCCAGCATAACTTCAGGCTGGTTAACTGGATGCATGTTCAGTAAAACAAAAGATTGGCGCAGGTGGTATTGTGCTCTGGCGCCTCCTAGCTTTCCGATTGATGCGCTCATGATTGCAACAGATTTGCCTTTAAGCGGAGTTTCTTGTAATGGTCTTGAAGCCCAGTCAATCGCGTTCTTTAAAACCCCGGGGACTGAATAATCATATTCTGGAGTGGCAATCAAAAGCGCGTCTGCACTTCTGATTTTTTCTTTGAACTCAATTACCTTCTGAGGAGGAGTATTTTCGAGGTCTTGATTGAACGGTGGAATCCCTTCCAAATCAAAAACTTCCATTGTTACATTTTCGGGTGCGACCTCCACAGCCGCACGGACTAAGGCTTTGTTATATGAGCCTTTTCTTAGGCTTCCAGCGAAAGTTAAAATTTTAATTTGCTTTTCCACAGGAATCACCGTTAAAGATTGGCAAAAAATAAGCAAGAAAAAGATTTAAAGATAGCTATTACAATGCTGAATTTTATATCAAAAAGCTTAGAGAGCAAATACAATGGAACACCCACTTTTCTCTATAAAACTGCAATTTATTAGCATATTCTTTTAAAGTTCCTTAAAGTTAGGTTAGTTTATGCATGAGTGGGCTTTAGCTGAAGCAATTCTCGCGTCGGCGAAGGAGATTGCTGAGAAGGAAAAGTTGAAGGAAGTTACAGAAGTCACTATCAAGGTTGGCGAGCTTCAGCAAGTTGAGCCTAGTATTCTTCGCTTTGCCCTCTCGCAAATGAAATCGGAAATTTTTAGGAACGCTAAATTTCACATTTTGAAGGCTAAGTCAACGCTTAAGTGCAGAGTTTGTGGAACAACTTGGCAGTTTAATCTTAAAAAAATTGATAAAAACACTGCTGAAGCTATCCATTTTGTTCCTGAGGTAGCGCACACTTATATTAAGTGTTCTAGATGTGGCAGTCCTGACTTTGAAATCGTCAGTGGGCGTGGGGTTTGGCTTGAGAACATAAAAGGAGCCAGATAATAGTGGTTGACCCGCGGACAAGCGTAATTAACGAGCGTTTAAGCCGAATAAGCCGAATTATCGCCGTTTCAAGCGGCAAAGGTGGAGTTGGAAAAAGCATAATTGCAACTACGCTCGCATTAACCTTGGCGCGTAAAGGTTGTAAAGTAGGTTTATTCGACTTAGACTTCACAAGCCCATCAACCCACATAATCCTCGACACCCACAACGTGCAGCCGAAAGAGGAAAAAGGCTTAATTCCGCCAACAGTTCACGGCTTAGAATACATGTCGCTTGTTTACTTTGTAGGCGATAACCCAGCGCCACTGCGCGGAGCGGATGTTTCAAACGCTTTAATTGAGCTTTTATCAGTTACGTTGTGGGGTACGCTTGATTTTCTAGTAATTGACATGCCGCCAGGAATCGGTGATGCTGTTCTTGATTTGGTAAGGCTGATTAAACGGATAGAATTTTTAATCATTACATCACCTTCATTGTTGGCTTTTGAAACCGTAAAAAAACAAGTAATTCTTCTATGCAACTTAAAAATGCCAATAATCGGCGTCATCGAAAACATGAAAATGGACAAGGCAAAAGGCATCGCAGAGGAAACAGGAAAGTTAGGGCTAAAGTTTCTAGGCGAAATTCCCTTTGACCCACAGGTTGAAGCCGCTATCGGTGACGTAGGGAAGTTGCTTAATACTGCTGTTGGCAAAAAAGTCCAACAAGCCGCCAACAGCAACATCTTGCGAAAAAGAGAGACCCCTGAAAATGGTATGCGTTAAAGCAGTAATATTTGATTACGTTGGCACACTGGTCAACTGCAGAAACTACACCATGGAAGCCTCAAGAGAAAAACTCCACACAGCCCTGGTGAATGAAGGCTTTGATGTTGCCAAAGACAAGTTTTTGGAAGCATACATCCTGGCGCATGAGAAATACCGCAAAAAACGCTACGAACAGCTAAGAGAAGTAACCAATGCAGTATGGGTGGCAGAAGCACTTTGCAATATAGGCTTTAATGCGACGGCGGATGATTACCGAATTAAAGCTGCTTTGAACGTGTTTTTCAAAGACTACTTAGACATGCTTGAGCTACGGGCAGGCGCAAAAAAACTAATCAAACAGGTCAAAGAGCAGTACAAAGTAGCGTTAATCTCAAACTTCACCCATTCACAAGTCATTTACTCAAGCCTGAGAAAACTTAGAATAAACACCTTCTTCAACGCGGTTGTAATTTCAGAAGAAAACGGCTGGCGTAAACCAAGCACTCACATATTCCAAGCCACCCTAAACAAGCTACAAGTCCAAGCAAACCAAGCAGTTTACATTGGCGACAGCCCAATTGAAGACATCAAAGGAGCAAAACAAGCAGGACTAAAAACAGTATTTGTCCCCTCACAATTTAACACCTTAAAAGACCTATTGGATAGCCTACAAAAACCAGACTTCATTGCAAAAGATCTCCAATCAATCAGCGAAAATCTTACCGAAATTATTTCAATAAAGCAAAACAAAGCAATAAAAAATAAAGAAAAAGAAAGTTAGATTTTCTTAGTCTTAGTAGCTGTTTCTAAAGCTACAACGCCTGGCAGTTTTTTGCCCATTAAGAATTCGATTAGTGCTCCGCCTGCTGTGCTTATGTAGCCGATTTTTTTGCTCAGGTTGTACTCTTGTATGGCTGCGATGGTGTTTCCGCCGCCTGCTAGGCTAAAGGCTTTGCTGTTCGCGATGGCTTCGAAGATTTTTTTGGTGCCGTAGTTGAATTCTTTGTTTTCGTAGACGCCCATTGGTCCGCTGACAACTATGGATTTAGCACTTGAGATGATTTTTGAAAAGTTCTCGACGGTTTTTGCACCTATGTCAAAAATTGAGTATTCAGTCGGTAGCTTGCTAACTGGGATTTCTTTGCGTTTGCCATTTACGTCCAAGGCAAGATCAACTGGCACGACAACCTTATCGCCATACTGCTCCATTAACGCTTTAATGCCTGGAATTAAGCTTGTCAATTCTTTCTTTTCGAGAAAGTCAATTGTCCTCTTGCCAAGGTCAACGCCTTTAGCTGCAAGGAACAACTGTGAAGTTACACCGCCAACAAGCACGTAATCTGCAATGCCGTTGCCTAGAACATACTTGCTGATTTCAAGGCTATCATCGGCTTTTGCTCCACCCATAACATAAACCGACGGTTTCTCCGGTTTTTCCAATGCTTTGGTTAAGCTTTTCAATTCTCGCTCCATAATGCGTCCTGCAGCACTTGGCAACACTGCGGTGAAGCCAACCATGGACACGTGCCCGCGGTGTGCAGCGGCGAAAGCATCGTTAACGAACAAGTCTGCGAGCGGTGCAAGATTTTGGACGAGCTCCGTTTTGCTTTGTTGCTCTGGCGTGCCGCTTTTGGTTTCGCCATCCCAAGAGCGTACATTTTCAAGAACAAGGATTTCTCCGCCTTTCAGGTTTTTGATGGCAGTTTTTGCTTTTTCGCCAAAGACATCATCAACATATTTCACTGGGCATTTGAGAATTTTGCCCAAGATTGCTGCGTGTTCTTTGAGTGGTGTGTAGTCTGGGTCTCCTTTGCGCCCCTGATGTGCCAAGACAACGGTTTTGGCGCCTTTTTCAGCCAGCTCTTTGAGCGTTGATTCAGCATGTGCCTTTATGCGTACGTCACTTGTGACTTTCTTGGTTGCTGGATCTATTTCTGAGTTGAAATCAACTCTGACAAGAACAACTTTATCTTTAACTTGAAAATCATCCAAAGTTTTGTATTTCGCCATGTTACTCACTTCTCTGATTTAATTAGAAAAGAAAAAGATATGAGGGGATTTAAGTTTGTTTGCTTAAAGGCCTGCTTTTTTGCCGATCATTTCGATGAATTCAACCATGCGGTTGCTAAAGCCCCATTCGTTATCGTACCATGCGAAGACTTTAACGAAGTTGCTCTTTTCGCCTAAAACCATGGTTAATTGTGCATCGAGGACTGCTGAGTAAGTGCTGTGTAGTACGTCAGTTGAAACGATTGGGTCTTCGGTGTACTGTAATATGCCTTTAAGTGGGCCTTCTGCGGCTTTCTTCATGGCTGCGTTAATTTCGTCTTTGGTGACTTCTTTGCCTAATATAGCGGTTAAGTCAACAATGGATACGTCTGGTGTAGGCACACGCAGGGAATAACCATTCATTTTTCCAGCGCAACTTGGCAAAACTAAGCCGATTGCTTTTGCTGCCCCAGTGCTTGTTGGGATAATGTTTATTGCTGCTGCTCTTGCTCTGCGTGGGTCTTTGTGGACAAGGTCTTGGACTTTTTGGTCGTTTGTGTAACTGTGGCATGTTGTCATTAAACCTTTTTCTATGCCAAAGTTGTCGGATAATACTTTAGCGATTGGTGCTAAGCAATTTGTAGTGCATGAAGCGTTGCTCAAAATATTGTGTTTTTCTGGGTCATACGACTTATCATTTACACCTAACACAAAGGTTGCATCTGGGTCTTCTGCTGGCGCGCTAATAAGAACTTTCTTTGCTCCTGCTTGAAAATGTTTACTTGCACCTTCACGGTTGGTAAACAAGCCAGTGGATTCTACTGCTAAATAAACTCCAAGATCTTTCCATGGCAATGCTACTGGGTCTTTTACGCTGACACATTTGAGGGTTTTTCCGTTGACGACTATATCGTTGCCTTTGACTTCCACTGTGCCTGGGAAGTGCCCGTGAATTGAGTCATATTTGAGCAAATGAGCATTTGTTTTTGCGTCTGCAAGATCGTTGATAGCTACGAAATCAATTTCCGCGTTGCGTTCGAGTGCTGCGCGGTAAAGAAGTCTTCCGATTCTTCCAAATCCGTTAATTCCTACTTTTATAGTCATTAACTATCACCTATCTTTGGTTAATCTGTACAAGAGAGTCTAACTTAATTAATTTTCCGACAAAAATTCAAGCAAACAAGATAAACAAGCGCAATCTCTCTGGTGCTTGGGAAAAGTTATAGCCAACTTATACGAAGCAATTAAGATTTTAATTTTTTTCATTCAAAGCTATATTTGTTAGAAAATTCCGCCTTCCCTAAAGTAATAGTTCTCTTCTTTCTTCGGCCCAAAGCTTCTTACGCCTTCACGTTTGAGCTGACACCGCAGTTCTTCAGCATACTCCTTGGTTATTTCTCCTTTCTTCTGCAAGTAAGCAATTATTTCTTCCGCTTGTGCTTCTGTGTCACATCGGCGAATAAAATCTACTGCGGAAGGATTAAAATGGCGCAGCTTATCAGGCGTCTCAGTGCATGAGGCAAACTCCTCTTCCTCGCTCTCTTCACACTCAACAGCTTCCTCGGCTTCTTGCGGGTTTTTTCGTACTGCGTTAATTGGTACCTTGACGTCTCCCGTTTCAAGTTCCTTGTAGAGATGTGGAAACATTTTCTTGAGCGCTTTTTTATCCGTTGCCATTTTTCATCAGTTAATTAAAAATAAATATCAAATATGTTCTTTATGTGCTTTTTTGATGGAAAACAAGATTCAGCGAGATTTACGATGGCAGGAATTGTTGGGTTGGGTTAGTTTTAAGAATTTTTTCTAGTTCCTGAACCTTTAAACCTTTCATTTCGTCACCGAAGATTTCGCACTTTCTCTTTTTCACTGCTTCCTCAGAACTTCGAGCAACAATCTCGAGTCCATGATTAGCTGAAGTCTCAGCGTATATATGGAATGACGCTAAAGTTATTCCACGCTTGTTTACGGTAGTCCAAGCCGTTTTTAAAATTTTAACTCTCTCAGCTTTGAGGGTTTTTACGATTTCTTCTGGCTCATCCGTATAAACGGCAATGTCAATGTCGCTTCCCTGCCTTATCGTTCCCCGCCAAACGCTCCCAATCAAAACAGGACAATAAGCGTCAAGAAGCTTCATTATCTTTAGGGCTTCTTTTCGCATTTGAATTAGGCGTTCTTTTCTTTTTGCGCCTTCGTTTTCTTCAGCTATTTTGTCGAGTTCAAGAGCAACTTCAAGGTTAGAGGGCAAAAAGTGAGCGCCCAAAGTTTTTGCAGCTTTTTCTTTAGCTTGTTTGTACTCTTTTTCAGCTCCAAAATAAAGTAAAGTAGCGGCTTCCCTAGCGACTCTGCACTTTAAGTCAAAGTCAACGGTCAATCATTCACCTAGCGCTTTTATCAGCTTTTCACTATTTTTTCGTAAAGTTCGACGGTTTTTTCGGCGATTTTGCTCCATGTGAACTCGGCTAGAACACGTTTCCTGCCATTTTTGCCGAGCACCTTGCGCCTTTCGGGGTCTTCTAAAGCACTGATTACTCCCCATGCAATGTCAGACGGGTTATTTGGATCTACGTGGTAACCGCATTGTTCTTCACCGCAGCAAATTACGATTTCACGCATTCCGCTGACACCAGCGGCGCCAACGACAACTGGCTTCTCCATGCTCATCGCTTCAAGAGCTACAATACCAAATGGTTCATAGAAACTTGGGAAAACTGCTATGTCGCATGCGGCATAATGCAGTATTCGTTCTTCCTCTGGGATGAAGTCAAAGCAGAATTTAACGTACTCGTCAAGCCGTATGGTTCTAGTGAGGTTTGTTAAGTATTCTTGAAGGTCGCCGACCCCTACAACTACCAGTCTCGCATTAGGAATCTTGGTTAGAATATGCGGCATCGCCATTATGAGTTTATCAACGCCTTTGACGGCTACCAGTCTGCCAAGGAAAAGAATCATTAGTTCATTATCTTTTATGCCATATTTGCTTCTGATTCGTTTAATGTTCTCGGAAGATATGTTTTCAGGATTGTATTTTTGTGGGTCAACGCCGTTGTAGCTTACTTGAATTTTTTCTCTTGGAAAACCAAGCTGTATAAGCTCATCTTTCATGGCGTACGAGACTGTTACAATCATATCGGCCATTTTGCCTGCGCGCAATTCTATGTTACTGAGTACGCTTGAACCATTCCCTAAGGTTCGACCCTTCTCAGTTGAGTGAACATGGAAAGCTAAAGGCAAACTAGTTTCTCTTTTAACTGTAATCCCGCCCATTGCCGAAAGCCAATCGTGCGCGACAACAATGTCATATTTCATTCCTTCTTTCTTAATTAACTCGTTGATAAGTTTAGCCGCTGACAAATAATTATAAACCATTAATTTACCAAAAAAATGTAGTCCTCTGGTCCATTTTTTAATGTCCTCAGCAATCACGTCTGGAAGCGAGTCTGAAATGTCAATGTGCAAAGGACGATGAATCTCAATTCCACGCCAAATTTCTCTTGTCGGCAAGGAACCTGCATCATCATTCATAGTAAAAACCGTTACATCGTGATCGTCCAAAACAAACTTTCTAGTTATCTCAGCTGCGTAGGTTCCTAATCCACCAACAATTTTAGGCGGATACTCGTAAACGAAAACAGCAAGTTTCATCCTAACTATTCACCAATTTACCATAAGAATTGGCAATCACTATACTAAAGCTTTGCTTATCTGTCATGTCAACTTTCCAACGTTACACTCGTAGAGGTCTGCTGGGAACGCTTTTACGCCTCTGTGAAAGCGTAAATTGTTAAACCAGTCTCTGTATTCGCCTATTTTGCCTTTGAGCCAT
>Ga0187848_10001813_pt1 | contig 17624 bp, 18 predicted proteins | sample June2016WEW_4_40_FD_132424 | JGI IMG/M metagenome (GOLD analysis project Ga0187848, IMG submission 132424) | Peatland microbial communities from SPRUCE experiment site at the Marcell Experimental Forest, Minnesota, USA - June2016WEW_4_40 | ecosystem: Environmental > Terrestrial > Soil >... | reverse complement strand
TGCGGCATTGGCTTTGGATCCAGATGGCCAACGCGCCGTAGGTCTTGCTGCCCGGCCGGGCCACGATCCGGTCGGCCACCTCTTTTTGGATCGTGGCGGTCATGGTCTCGGGCGGGCGGTCCAGGGCCAAGAGGGTCGCCAGGATGGGCGTGGCCACGTTGAAGGGCAGATTGGCCACGAGCTTGAAGTGCCGGCCGGGTGCCGCGTCCAGTTGTGCGTACACCGCCTCCAACACTTCGGGGTTCATCCGGTTCTTCGTCCGCAGGGCGTCGGCGCAGAGCATGGTGAGGTTCGGAAGGCCGTCGAGCTCCTCGGCCGCCAGTTGGAACAGGTCCTGATCCACTTCGACGGTGACGATGGCCGCGGCCCGCGGGGCCAGCAGCATCGTCAGGCCCCCGGTGCCCGTGCCGATCTCGAGCACCACGTCCTCCGGGCCCAGCGCGGCGGCGTCCAGCAGGAGGTGCTGGAGGTTCAGGTCGATGAGGAAGTTCTGGCCGAGGTTGCTGTGCGGCCGGATGCCCGCCTCGCGGAACCGCCGCAGGAGGAACGAGAGCGTCTGCTTGGGGGTGGGCATGGGAGGGATTAGGGATTGGGGATTGGGGATTAGCGAGCCAAGACCGTGAGGCAGACCGGGGCGGCACTTCCTCTCTTCGTGGCGTCGCGCCGCGCGGTCATCTCCATTTGCTCCCTCCCTCAAAGTGCGGATGCAGCTCAATCAGGGAGTGCGTGAACTCGACGAGGCTCTGCGAGCAAGCTGGGCAACGCAGGTCCCCTCGCGTAGCCTCACGTGCCGCGACCCCGCAACCGGGGCAAGACCAATGGCCGCCGATGCGGTGCGGTTGGTCACGGTAGGTAAAGACAGCGTCACACGGCCGGCGCGTCTGATTGACGTAGCACTCCCGCAGCCGCTGCGCCAACTCCTGCGACAGCAGCATCCGGCCTCGGACGCATTCCAGACCACCACCCGCCGTTTCGGTCAGGGTGTCGCCACACTTCGGGCAGTAAAGTGGCATGAGGCAGACCAATCGGGTTTCTTGCCTTCCCCAATCCCTAATCCCCAATCCCTAATCCTTTCCATTCCGCCAGCCGCTCGACGTACTTGGCGAGGATGTCGGTTTCGAGGTTGACTTTGCCGCCGGGCGCCAGCGACCCGAGCGTCGTCACGGCAAGGGTGTAGGGGATCAGGGCCACGCTGAAACGGTCGGGCAGGCTCTCGACGATCGTCAGGCTCACGCCGTCCACGGCGATCGAGCCCTTGGAGGCCATTTGCCGGGCCAGCCCGCGGGGCACGGAGAACCACGAGGTACACCAATCGCCGTAGTCGTGCCGCTCCAGGAGCGTGCCCACCGCGTCGACGTGGCCGCTGACGAAGTGGCCGCCCAGCCGGCCGCCGACCACCAGGGCCCGCTCCAGGTTCACCGGGCTGCCGGGCCGCAGGTCGCCGAGGTTCGTGCGGGCGAGAGTTTCCGGCCCGGCCTGGAAGCCGAACGTGTCGCCCGCGACCTCGACGACCGTCAGGCAGCAGCCGTTAATGGAAATGCTGTCGGCCACGGCCGTCGCGGCGGCGATTTGCGGATGGCGGACGATCAGGCGGCAGCCGGGCGGCTCGGAGCGGACCTCCGCCAGCGTGCCCAGGGCCTCGACGATTCCGGAAAACATCCCTTAACCCCTTATCGTCCCCTCTCCCTCTGGGAGAGGGTTAGGGTGAGGGCAAATCGGGACCAACCTCCGGCCCGCATGCCCTCACCCCCTGCCCCTCTCCCGGAGGGAGAGGGGAGCAACTTGAAAAAGCCCAGTCAGAACAGCGATTCTTCCCGCCGCCGCCGCTGGACGATCCGCTCCCAGGCGAGCCGGATCGGTCCGTAGACGGCGAACGCCCCGAAAACAATCGCCACGGCGTAGCCGCGGACCACCAAGACCGCCACGAGCGTGAAGATCACGGCCACCAGGTGCCCGAAGGTCCGTTGGCCGCGGAACACCTGGTTGACGACGTGCGGGTAGGGGATCCGGGAGACCATCAGCAGGGCCACCAGCACCGCGAAGAACGGCAGGATGGTTTGCAGGATCACGTCGATCCGCGTGGTGTCGACGGGCTCGGCGTCGCCCTTGTGGAGCGTATGGAACAGGATGGCGAAACCGGCGATGGCGGCGGCAGCCGCCGGGCTGGGCAGCCCGCTGAAGTGCAGGTGCTCGTCGTCGTCGCTGGTCTCGATGTTGAACCGCGCCAGCCGCACGGCCGCACACATCGCGTACGAGGCGGCAATGATCCACACCGTGTCCTTGTGTACAATCGCGAACTGGGGGCACATTTTCACGAGCAAGAATGCCGGCGCCACGCCGAACGTGACCACGTCGCACAGGCTGTCCAGCTCCGCGCCGAAGTCGCTGGCCGTCCGCGACAAGCGGGCCACGTAACCGTCCAGGGCATCGAAGACCATCGCCAGGAAAATCAGCCAGGCGCTGATCATGCAGTTCTCCAGATCCGCCGGATCAACAATGTCCGGCTTCGGCAACCCGATCCGCGATGCGATCACGATCGCGAAGAAGCCGCACGCCAGGTTGCCCAGCGTGAACATCGTCGGAAGCATGGCGATCGTGCGAATCGGACGCATGGCGGTTCTGGGTCTTAGGTCTTAGGTCTTGGAATGTGGATAACGAGTGACGACAAAGGCCCAAGACCTAAGACCCAAGACCCAAGTCGTATCGTGCCAAAATCGTGCTGCCTGCCTTGACTTTCTGCGCAACTTCCACCTCGACGTGCAGGCCCGGGGCGTCCGGCAGGATCAGCTCCGTCCGCGAGCCCAGCTTTATCATACCGAATTTGTGGCCGCGGGGGATGACCTCGCCCGGCCGCAGGTCGCACACGATCCGCCGGGCAATCGCCCCGGAAATCTGGCGGACCACCAGCCGGCGGTGCGGCGGGGACTCTTCCTCCAGGCCGATCCACATGTTCTCGTTCCGCAACGCGCTTTCCGGCCGCAGGGCATTGAGGAACTCGCCCGGCGAGTACCGCAGGGCGATCACCCGGGCCGCGGCCGGCGCACGGTTCAGGTGAACGTTGAAGATCGACAGGAAGATGCCGATTCGCACCGCGGGGCCCCCCAGGAACTCGTCGTGCGCCAGGCGGGTGATCTCCGCGACCGTGCCGTCGGCCGGCGAGACCAAAAGGCCGGGCTCCTGCGGTACTCGCCGCGGCGGATCGCGGAAGAAGAACACCACCAGGGCGAAGAGCGCGGCCGGCAGCAGGGCCAGGTACCACGCCAGCCAACCGGCGGCCACCGCCAGGGCCGCCAGCGGGCAGCCCAGCAGGCAGACCTCCGCCGTGCCCCACTTGGCCAGGGGTACCCACCGCCGCCAGCGGAACGGGTCATCCGCCTCCAGCCAGGAACACCCGCACCGGTTGCGGCAGTATTTCAAGTCGCGGGGGTCGAGGATCTCGTGGGGGGCCCCGGCCGCGTCCCCCTGCCGCCGGGCGGCCATCGCGCGGACGTACCCCGGCCGAAAATGCCGCAGCCGCCACCGCCGCAGACGGCCCCACGCCAGCTCGATCCGATAACAAACGCCTCCCCCCGGCTGCACGCTGCGGATATTCTCCGCCAGCGGCTCGATCGCGACGTGGGCAGGGGCTGCGTTGCCGGCGCTCATGGTCTCCATCATACCTCGCTGGGCCTTCACCGAGAAGGAAGCCCCCAATGGCCTACGGAGAAAGGGGGACTGTCTCCCCTCAGTATCCGGCACACTCCGTGTGCCGTTGGCGGGCGGCACACGGAGTGTGCCGGATACACTTGTTATTCTGCCCCAATGCCTTATTAGGCGGTGATCGCCCGCAGGTGCAACGGGAGTTCCGCCGGCCCCCGCTGGTCAACGCCCTTTCGATCGGGCACAATATCGGCGTTATGATCTTCCTCGAAAGCCCCTGGCCCATCGTGGTGATCGGCGTCGCCGCCGAGGCCATCCTGGCGGTGATGCTCGTGCGGACCGGCCGCGGGGTGCTCTTGGGGGCCATGGCCGCGGTGGGCGTGGCCGTGGGGATCGGCCTGTTGGTCGAGCGGCTGGTGGTCACCGACCGCAAGCTCGTGGCCCGGACGATCGACGGGGCGGCCGCGGCGCTGGAGGCCAACGATCTGGCGCGTCTCCTGGAGCTGATCGCCCCGGACGCGGCCCAGACCCGCGACGCAGCCACCCTGGCCCTCCAGGAGGGCGAGTTCCGCCGGGTGCGGCTCTACCAACTGGAGATTACCGTGGTCCGCACCACGAGCCCGCCGACGGCCAAGGCGACGTTCAACGTGATTGCCACCGGCAAGGACCGCCGCGGCGAGTTTGGCGAGCTGACCCGCCCGCTGCGGATGACCGTCCGCCTCCGCCGGGAGTCCGGCCGCTGGCTGATCACCGGGCACGAGCTGGCCGAAGACCCCCACAACACGTGAGAAAGGCACAATGGCTGGGCGTTTCCAGATGGAACGTCTGAGGTCCCCTCTCCCTCCGGGAGAGGGTTAGGGTGAGGGCTCGTGGGCGAAAGACTCGCTGCCCAGTTTACGGGTTTCACCCGTGCCCTCACCCCCTGCCCCTCTCCCAAAGGGAGAGGGGAGTAGCCTGAAAAAACTGCTATAATGGAAGACGATATTGTCGCCCAAAACACAAGGGAGAGAGCTATGCCCAGTGGAATCAACCGCCGCGCGTTTGTCAAAGGATCGCTTCTCACCGGCGCCGCCATCGCCATGGCCCGGGAGTCGTCGGGGGCCGACAGCCCGCCTGCGGCCGCGCCGGGTTTGCCGCGGGGCAAGATCGGCAAGCTCGAGATCAGCCGCTTGATTCTCGGCGGCAACCTGCTGACGCACTTCACGCACAGCCGCGACTTGCAGTACGTCTATAGCCTGGCCGCCCACTACAACACCGACGAGAAGATCATGGAGACCCTGGCGGTCGCCGAGGCGCATGGCATCAACACCCTGAGCATGCACAATCCGCCGCATCCCATGTCGGTCTTGCGGCGCTACCGCAAGGAGCGCGGCGGCAAGATCCAGTGGATCATCTGCCCCACGGCGCCGGTGGAGCCGGGCCTGGCCAAGTACCGCCAGCACGTCGAGGAACTGATCAAGGACGGCTGCGAAGCGATTTACCTGTGGGGCGTACACGCCGACTCGCTTGTGGCCCAGGGGAAACTCGACCTGGTGGCCCAGGTGGTCGAGCTGCCCAAGGAGTTCGGCGTGCCCTCGGGCGTGGGCGGCCACGCCCTGGACGTGGTCAAGGCGTGCGAGAGCCACGGCGTGAAGGCCGACTTCTACATCAAGACATTCCACAGCCACAGCTACCCGACGGCCCCCAAGCCCGAGCAGATCACCGGGCCGCTCAGCGAATATCCGGGCTACTGGTGCGCCAATCCGAAGGAAACGGCGGATTTCATGCAGGGCGTCCAGAAGCCGTGGATCGCCTTCAAGACGATGGCCGCCGGCGCGATTCCGCCCCGGCAGGCATTCCGCCGCGCCTTTTCGAGCGGCGCCGACTTCGTGCTGGCGGGCATGTTCGACTACGAGATCGACGAGGATGTGCGGATTGCCAAAGAAGCCGCGGCCACGCAAAAGGACCGCGACCGGCCCTGGCGGGCGTAAGGCGGTAGCCGCCGGGGGTCACGCAACAGATTAGAAGAATCCCATGAGCCATAGACTGACGGCCATCATCGAGCGCGAAGCGGACGGGTACGTCGCCCTCTGTCCCGAGTTGGACATCGCCAGCCAAGGTGACTCCGTCGAGCAGGCGCGTGATAACCTGCGGGAGGCGCTGGAGTTGTTCTTCGAGACGGCCTCGCAGGAGGAAGTCGGCCGACGGCTCTCCGGGGAGGTTTTTGTGACCCAACTGGAGGTCGCCGGTGGGTAGGCTAAGGGTCGTGTCCGGCGCAGAGGTGTGTGCTATTCTGGGCCGACACGGTTTCGTAGAGGTCAGACGGCGCGGAAGCCACGTTGTCATGCAGCGGAGGGAGGTGGGGAGCACGACGACGGTGCCCGTGCCCGACCACCAGGAACTGCGGATCGGCACTCTCCGCTCCATCATCAGGCAGTCCGGCGTGCCGCGGGGCGAATTCGAGGCCTGACCGCATTGGGTGCCGCTCGGCTTACGGCGACGGCAGGCGACCAGCCGCGGCAGCAGGCTACCCGCCGCCGCCGTTCGGCCCCCACATGGGCCCGCCCGGCCCCGGGCCCCCCGGGCCCTGCCCGCCCCACGGCGATCGCCCGCGGGCGGAGGGATTCTGCCAGGAATCGAAGGGCAGCGTCCACGGGCCCTGCGGGTTGCCCCACGGGCCGTAGGGCGTCGCCCCGGGGCGGAACGGATACTGCCATTCCCCGTAAGGCCGGATGCATTCCCCGGCTCCCCAAGTCTGCACCACGTGGACGTGATCCTCGTTGTTGCCGACCTGGATGCTCGAGCGGATGTAGCGATAACCGCTCTGCTGGTACGTCTCGTCGTAGGGCGCCCAGGCGGGCTCTTCCGGCTGGTACTGGGCAACGCGCTGGCCGGTGTCCGGCGCGTGGCTGTAGCACGAAGGGCGGAAGATCCAACTGGAGGGCTCCGCCGCCGCGCCCCGCGGGGCCAGGACGAAGGCGGCCGTCAGCCAAAAGAGAAGATGTCGTTTCATGGGAGTCGCTCTGAGGGGAAGTCGTCAGTTGTCAGTTGTTGGGAATAGCCGCTTGCGGCTTCGCACCGCAGTTACGGTTGCCGCGGCTGCTCGACCTGGAGTTCCTCCTTCGCCGGATCGTACACGTATCGCTGGCCGGGCGGCAGGGCGGGCAGGCGGATGCGGCCGGCCACGATGATCTTGTCGAAGAACTCCTGCTGGCTCTTCGGGCCGCGCCCCTGGGGGTCTTGGGCCTTGAAGATCTGCAGATCGTGCTCGATCCGATCGAGCGTCAACCGCTCCTTCGCGAACCACAGGGCCTTGATGGGCGTGGCGATAATGCCCTTGCCGTAACCTCGGCCCGCCTCGCCCATGCCGACGTCGGCCTTCTGGCGGATCACGTCTTGCGGCGGGGCCGCCGCGGTAGTCGCCTTGGCGGCCGGCGAAACGGCCGGACCCGTCTGGGAAGCGGGCGGCGCGGCTGGGGAGGTAGCCGGGGCGGCGGGCTGGGCCGCCGGCTTCGCAGGCTGTTTGGCCGGGATCGGCAGCAACGGCGGACCGCCGCAACCCGCCGCCGCGAGGCACAAGATCGCCGCCATCTCCAGCGCGAATTTCACGTGCTCGTGCAACTTCATCGCTCTTTCCTCCCGGAACGATTTCCGCCGCCGGGCCTGGCCGCCGCGGGCCTGCGGGACCCGCGCTGGCTCAAGCGGAACTGCCATTTCTCCATTTCCGCCAGGACGGCCTGCCGCGTCATGTTGTAGTCCAGCGGAGTCAGCGTGATCATGCCCTTGGCCAGTGCCGACAGGTCGGTCTCGTGCCGCGAGACCAGCGGGGCGGGGCCGCCGGTCAGCCAGTAGTAGTCCCGGCCCCAGGGGTCCTTGCGCTTCTCGAAGCTGTCGCCGTAGCGGGTGACGTTCATGGGCACGACGCAGACTTTCGGAGGCCCGCGGAGTGCGGCCGTGGGGATGTTGATGTTATAGAGTTGCGGTCCGGGGCCCTTTCGCTTCAGCGTCCGTTGGATGATTTGGCGTGCCAGGTGGGCGGCGCGCTCGATTTGGGCGTGCTCGGCGTACTCCAGCGAGACGGCCACGCTGGTGATGCCGAAGAACGCCCCTTCGATGGCGGCGGCCACCGTGCCCGAGTAGAGCACGTTGATACCCGCGTTCAGCCCGCTGTTGATCCCGCTGACCACCAAGTCGGGCGGACGGGGGCAAAATTCAGTGATGCCGACCTTGACGCAGTCGGCGGGGCTGCCTTGGACGGCCCAACCCCAGCGGCCCCCGCCGGCACCCGGACAACGCTCGTTGTGAAAGACCTCCTTGACGATCAGCGGCGTCAGGTAAGTGATCGAGTGCCCGACGCCGCTTTGTTCCGTGGCCGGGGCGACGACGTACACGTCCCCCAGCAGGGTTAGTTCCTGCTTGAAGGCGGCCAGTCCCGGGGCGTAGATCCCGTCGTCGTTGGTCAGGAGGATCAACACGACTTCATCATAATCAGCCGCTGCCCGAGTTACAATGGCGAATGTCGCAAGCCGTTGTTGGCGCAATAGTTACATCTCATGGTGCGGTGGCCTATTGCAGTTTCCATGCCGTTTGTTAGAATGATAAGATGGTCCGTTGGGTTTCTTCCCGAGGGGAAGGGCTCACGGGCCGATGAAGTGCCTTCGGCGGCCTTCCGCGCGGCCGAGGAGCAGTCCCGAGCGAGTATTCGACTGGTTCAGGTTTCTGGCAGCAGTGATGAACTGGATCTTGATCTTCCTCCGGTATTGGATGAAGTTTGGCCTTCTGGCAGAGGGCCCCGGGTGGCTGCCTAGGCGGTGCCCGGCGGTCGTGTCTGGCGTCCCGAACGGTGTTTCGTCGGGGCGCGGCCGGGGGGCCATCCGCGGATGTTGCATTCTGCCCGGTCTTCCAGCCGCGCTGGCCGACCGCACCGTCCTCTCGAAACCCGCGTCCCCCGGCGGCTAGGCCGCGGGGGGATCGATCGCGGCGCGGCGTTTTTGCCGGCCGCGACGCTTGTGGGCTGCTTGCGGGCCGTTCCTGCGGGGAGCGTCTGCGCCCCGGCCGCCGGGAAGAATGAAGGGACAACTCGTGACTGAGGGACAGTGGCTGACCTTTGCCATTATTATTGCGGTCGTTCTGACCTTCGTGTTGACCTACATGGCGGTGCGGCTCCTGGACCGCCTCCGCCGCCGGGATGCCGAGTCCGATGCCCGGGAGATCGTCCGCAACGCCGAGCTGGAGATGGACAACCGCCGCCGCGAGGCGGAGTTGAAAATCAGGGAAATGGAGCTGGCCCAGCAGGCCGAGGGCGAGAAGGAGTTCCGCAAGCTCCGCGCCGAGCTCCACGAGCGCGAGCGGCTCCTGGACAAGCGCCAGGACGCCCTGGAAGAACAGGCCGAGCAGCTCCGCAAGCAGGAGAAGATGGTCGAGGGCTCCCAGCGGAAGCTGACCGAGCGGATCCAGGACGCCAACCAGCGGAAAGAGGAGTTGTCGAAACTCCTCGACCTGCAGCGGCAGACGCTGCACCAGCTCAGCGGCCTGAGCCAGGACGAGGCGACCCGCCGCCTGCTGGAGATCCTCGACACCCAGCTCCAGCAGGAGACCGGGGCGTTGATCCTCCGCGCCACGAAACAGGCGGCCGAGACCTGCGAGGCCCGCACCCGCGAGATCCTCCTCTCCTCGCTGCAGCGCTATGCGGCCTCGCACACGGCCGAGACGACCACGAGCACCGTCGGCATTCCCAACGACGAGATGAAGGGGCGGATCATCGGCCGCGAGGGGCGGAACATCCGCGCGTTCGAGAAGGCCACCGGCGTGGACGTGATCATCGACGACACGCCGGGCGTGGTGATCGTCAGCGCGTTCGACATGATCCGCCGCGAGGTCGCGCGGATCGCCCTGAACAAGCTGATCGTCGACGGCCGCATCCACCCCTCGCGGATCGAGGAGATCGTCGCCGGCACGCAGAAGGAGCTGGAGCGGCACATCCAGAAGATCGGCGAGGAAGCCTGCCAGGAAGTGGGGATCCTCGGCTTGCACGAGCGGCTCGTGAACCTGCTGGGCCGCCTGCACTTCCGCACCAGCTACAGCCAGAACGTGCTGCGGCACTGCGTCGAGGTGGCGTTCATCGCCGGGATGCTGGCCGACGAGATGGGGCTGAGCGGCACGCTGGCCCGCCGCTGCGGGCTGCTGCACGACATCGGCAAGGCCGCCGATCACGAGGCCGAGGGGGGGCACCCGAAGATCGGCGCCGACCTGTTGCGGCGCTACGGCGAGCGGCCGGAGGTGGTCCAGGCGGCCGCGGGGCACCACGACGACCTGCGGATCGAGAACCCGTACACGCTCCTCGTGTCGGCCGCCGACGCCTGCAGCGCCTCGCGCCCCGGCGCCCGCCGCGAGACGCTGGAGCGCTACGTCAAGCGGATGGAGGAGCTCGAGTCGATCGCCGCCGCCCTGCCGGGCGTCGAGCAGGCCTTCGCCATCCAGGCCGGCCGCGAGATCCGCGTGATGGTCAACGCCAAGGAGACCACCGACGAATCGGCGGCCAAGATCTGCCGCGACATCGCCCAGGCCTTCGAGAAGCAACTGAACTACCCCGGCGAGATCAAGGTGACCGTGCTCCGCGAGACCCGCCACGTCGAGATGGCACGGTAGGTGAACATGCACGATCTTGGGAGGAAAAAGGGGACAGTCCCCATTTGTGCGAAGCACCCCCCGGGCCGTTCCGGCAAATGGGGACTGTCCCCTTTCTCCGGCGCCATGCTGGACTACGCTCTCGATCTCCAACAGCGATTCGAGAACAGCGCGAGCGGCGCCGAGCGGAGGGAGCGCGGCCAGGTCTTTACGCCCCCTGCGGTCGCCGGCTTCATGGCAAGTCTTTTCTCGGCGATTCCCGGCCGGTATGTCTTGCTGGACCCCGGCGCGGGTGTCGGCACGCTCACCGCCGCGTTCTGCCAGCGCGTGCTCAGGTTTCGCGCGCCACGCATCGTCACCGCCCACCTTTTCGAGAATGACCCCCGCCTCCTACCTTTGATCGAGCAGAACCTTGAGAACTGTCGCCGCGTCCTCGCGGAGGCAGGTCACACGCTCCATTATGCCCTTCACGGGGAAGACTTCATCCTTGCCACCTGCCACGGGCTGGACGGCAGGCACCTGCTCGGCGATTCCGGTTTTGATGTGGCATTTGACGGCGTGATCATGAATCCGCCTTACTTCAAGTTGCGCAAGGATTCGGTCTATGCCAGGCTCATGGCGAGCATGGTACACGGCCAACCGAACATTTATCCGTTTTTCATGGCGTTGGCCGCAAGGCTCCTCAAGCAGAACGGGGAGATTGTCGCCATTACGCCGCGCAGCTTTTGCAACGGGCCGTATTTTCGCGGGTTCCGTCAATGGTACTTCGCGCGTGTCGGCCTCGACCAAGTACACCTGTTCGAATCGCGATCCGAGACCTTCAAGCATTCCAATGTCCTGCAAGAAAGCATCATTACCAAGGTGCACCGGCTCGGCGCGCCGTCCCCTGCGATAACGGTCACAACCAGCTTCAGCGGGCCGACGGCAGGGGGGCTGGGGCGGGCTGAGCTGCCCGCGGAGAGCGTCCTTGACAACTCCACGGGCGACTGTGTCATCCGCATTCCCGAACGCCAGGGCGACCGCGAGATAGTTCAGTTGGTGGAATCCCTCCCCCTGCGGTTCGCCGAAACGGGCCTGCGAATCTCAACTGGGCCGCTAGTACTGTTTCGCGCCGCGAAACACTTGCTTGCCGACGCGAGAGACAAGTCGGCGGTGCCCTTGCTGCAGCCGCACAACGTCAAGCGGTTTGCAACTTGCTGGCCGGTGGCCAAAAAGGGGAAGCCCGTCGCCGTCAGCTGTTGTGACGACTCGCTGCGGCTGCTGGTTCCCACGAGGAATTATGTCTTGCTCAAGCGGTTCAGCTCCAAGGAGGAGAAACGACGACTGACCGCCGGGTGTTTCCTGAGAGCCGATGTTCCGTTTCCCTACGTCGGCATCGAGAACCACGTCAACTACGTTTACCATCCGCGGCGCGAGTTGACCGAAGACGAAGTCTTCGGGATTGTCGCACTGTTCAACTCGGCCTTGATCGACCGCTACTTCCGCACCGTCAGCGGCAATACCCAGGTGAACGCCACGGACGTGCGGGCGATGAGCTTCCCCGACTTGAAGTTGCTCGGCAGAATCGGAAAGCAGGTTAGGCGGGACCCTGCAAACGCCGAGGCTGTCGTGTGCAGAGAGCTAGGTGTTGAGAGCCCCCCGCAGGAATCACTGGTCGGCGCCTGAGATGAGCAAGCAAGCCGAGGCCCTGCAGATCCTCTGTGCCCTGGGCCTTCCGCGCGCTCAGCAGAACGAGCGGTCTGCCTTGACGCTACTAGCCCTGGCCGATCTTGGCCCCAGGGGGGCGTGGGCGGGCAGCCGGCAACCCTTGCTGCGAATTTGGGATATCATGGGGTTCATGCGAGAGAGGTACGGCAAGGACTACGCGGCAAACTCCCGAGAGACGATCAGGCGTCAAACGATCCACCAGTTTGAACAGGCCAGGCTGGTGGACCGCAACCCCGACGCCCCCTCGCGCCCGACCAACAGCGGCAACAACTGTTACAGGCTCACCGACGCGGCGGTCCACGTCTTGAGAGCTTATGGAACCGCCGGATTCGGCGGCGCTGTGGACGAGTTTGCCAAGAAGTTCGGGCAGCTCGAGAAGGCGTACAGCAAACGGCGCGACTTGCGGATGGTCAAGCTGCAGTTGCCGACAGGCGCAGTGGTCCGGCTTTCCCCCGGCAAGCACAATGCGTTACAGGTCGCCGTGGTGGAAGAGTTCGGCCCGCGGTTTGCGCCTGGCGCTAGAGTGCTGTACCTGGGCGACGCGGCGAAGAAGCATCTGATCTGCGCCGCGGAAGAACTGGCGAAGCTGCGGATCGGCATAACGGAACACGACAAGCTGCCGGATGCCGTTCTGTATGATGTTGAGAAGAACTGGCTCTTCCTCGTCGAAGCGGTTACGACCCACGGGCCGGTCAACCCGAAGCGGCACGCCGAGCTTGAAGCCATGTTATCCGACTGCCCGGCCCAGCGCGTGTACGTTACGGCATTCTTCAGTAGGGGCGATTTCCGCAAGTACGCTGCCGACATCGCATGGGAAACCGAGGTTTGGCTTGCCGAAGCACCCGACCACATGGTTCACTTCAACGGACCCAAGTTTCTTGGGCCATTCAAGCGTTCCGAGGATTAGTCTTCCGGAGTCCGACAACCCGCGAGCCTTTCCGAAGATTTGTGACGATGCCGGACCGACCCGTGCGCCTAGAACGCCGGCTCCCGACCCCGACCCGTGACCCCCGACCCCCGGCCCGTTGTGATGCGAATCCTCTTAATCGGCGACATTGTTGGCAAGCCGGGGCGGCAGATATGCGGCCAGGCCATTCGGGGACTGCGGGCAGCGGAGCAGATCGACCTGGTGGTAGCCAACGCCGAGAATGCGGCGGGCGGCTCGGGACTGACCCCCCCCATCTACCGCGAGCTGCTGGCCGCGGGCATCGACGCGGTGACGCTGGGCGACCACGCCTACAAGCGGCGCGAGATATTCTCGGTCCTACAGGGCGATCCGCGCATCGTCCGCCCGGCGAATTATCCCAGCGACGCCCCGGGCCGCGAGCTGGCGATCGTCCGCGGCCGCAACGCCGTGCCGGTGGCGGTTTTCTGCCTGTTGGGCCGGGTGTTCATGCCGCCGGTGGATAGTCCCTTCCAGGCCGCCCAGCGGGTGCTGGCGGCCATGCCCGGCGAGGTCCGCGTGATCCTGCTGGATTTCCACGCCGAGGCCACCAGCGACAAGCAGATCATGGGCCGGTTCCTGGACTCGCGGGTGACGGCCGTGCTGGGCACCCATACCCACGTGCCGACCGCCGACGAGCAGATCCTGCCCGGCGGCACGGCCTTCCAGTGCGACGTGGGCATGACCGGTCCGCACGCGAGCATCCTCGGCCGGCGAATTGACCGGGTGCTGGAGACCACGCTCACCTTCCGCCCCACGCATTTTGAAGTGGCCACGGGCGACGTTCGCCTGCACGGGACGCTGGTGGAAGCCGACCCGGCCAGCGGCCGGGCCACGGCCATCCGCCGCGTCCGCGTCGATCAGGCCGAGGCCGACCGGCTCGCCGCGCTGGCCGGCGGCGCGGCGCCTGAGGGGAGGGCGGAGCAGCCGGGAGTCTGCGCCGGTCAGGCGGGCGAGGAAAAAGACTCCCAACCCCTTTAATGCCCCCAAGGTAACGTGAAGCTGATTTGACGCGAGTGGTGTTCTGTGAGATTCAGTGATCTAATTTTGGCGATTCTGTTCGCTGGCGTCGGGGCGGGGGTGGGGGCGGCGAGCGGAAGTGGAATCGGCGTGTGGTGTGGCGGCATCGTTGGCTTTGGGCTGCTCTGGTTAGTCTGCACGCTCAATTTACGGCACATGCGCCGAGTGCTGACTTCCGAGGATGGAAGGTGCAGCTCGCAAGGTGACTACAAAGACTATCGCCTCGATTCCTCCTGGGAAGGCGACGGACAGATTATTGATGGAGAGAATGAACCGCTTTGGCGGTACAGATCCGTTGGCGGCAACATATTTCGCAGCCAGGTCTACGGCTTCTTTCGACTTCCGCCCTTTGTCGTTCGGGACATGGAGGGACGCGGGCTCCTCGTCTTCAAACGAACCAAGCGGTTCCCCTTTTCCGTCTTTGAAATCACGGAAGGCAACCATGTGGTCGGCACGATCCGAAAGCAATCGCTCTTGTCGGTTCTGACCACAAAATACTCTCTGGAGTTTGAAAGCGGATTACGCTGCACTCTTTACATGCCCCGCTTTACCGTCTGGTTCCACGGCATTATGGAAACAGGTGGACGAGTCCTAATCCAAGAATGGCACCATCGGGTTTGGTGTGTGCGGTTTGATTCCAGCACCAACAACTTTCATTTAGCGGCGGCGATTGCCCTCATCCACCGAGAACGATTGAGGTACGGCTAGGCGTGACCGTTGCTGTGCGGGGTCGCCGGGTGCCGCTGCTGGCTCGTCCAGCAGTGCCCGTTTCCGGCGGGCTGGTCCGCCGCGTCCAGCCACTCGGCCGGCAGGCTGTGGACGGCTGGCAGTTGAGGGTATTGTCGGGGAGGATTGGCCAAATAGCCCGATCAATGCTCTCCGCCAGCATGCCCCGCCACAGGTCGCTGGTCAACAAGGCCCAACGATGATAGCACGAAAACGTCAGTTCGTGGACCCGGCCGGGGTCGTGATGCTGCCGGATTCGCTCCCGGTGCCCTGGACGAGGTTTGATGCCCCCCATCATATCCCCGCCGGGCACTGCTGGACAAGCCAGCAGTGGCACCCGTGCGCTGGCTGGCGGCCCGCCGGCCGAAGGGCGCTCCGTTTAACGACGCGATACCTCTTGTGGTTCGGCAAGCTCCAGCGTGAGGCCCAGGGCCGCGACGACCGCCCGCAGGGTGGAGAGCTTGACGTCCTTGCCCCGCTCGATGTCGCGGATGCTCGCCTGATTGGGAATCCGCGCCAGCCGAGCCAGCGCGTACCAGGTAAGCCCGCGCTTTTCACGGGCTGCCCGGACCTGCGCGGGAATGCCCGGGGGGGAGGACTCTCTCCCTGCATCTGCTCGCGGGGGGATGTCCCGGACCGCCAATTCACGGATCCGCGCGTGCCGCGCGCGCTCTTCCTCCGTCAACCGCCGATTGATGTGCCGCAGCTCGTTCTTGCGCATTGGCCTCGCCTCCGGTCATGGTTCGGGAACTTCATAGGCGGTCACCGGGATCACCGTGTCCTCGTCGGCCTCTTCGTAGATGACCACGATGTACCGGCCGTCGGGGATGAAGCCGAAGATGCAGGGCCGCCCGCTCGAGCGGCTAACGCCCGCCGACGAGGCATGCCGCAGAACATGATCCACGTCGCTGGTCATAAGGTCGTGCGCCTCAATGTGCTCCACGTTCCCGCCTGCCGTATCGTCCCACACGACGCGCGTCCAACTCACCGCCGCCGCCCCCCTTTTCCACGATTATAGCATCCCGATACAGTACAGCAATAGCATGCAGCGCGGCTCCCCCGTCGCGAGGGTCGTGGGCATCCCTGCCGGCACGCGTTGCCCCCTCCCGCCAGCAAGAGCACTATGGTACCATAGCGGCTTTCACACCCAGGGCCCATCGCCATGAGCGACTCCCGCGCGTCCACCGTGCGTTTCGTCCTGTTCGCCAGCGGGGTGACCGCCATCGGCGGTTTCCTGTTCGGCTACGATACGGCGGTCATCAACGGGGCGAACTGGTACATCAAGAAACTCTGGGACCTGGATCCGGGCTGGGAGGGCATGGTGACCGCCGCCATGCTGCTGGGCTGCATCCCGGGCGCGATGTTCGCCGGTTTCTTGAGCGACCGCTTCGGACGAAAGCGGCTGTTGTTCCTGTGCGCGATCTTGTACGCCGTGTCGGGCGTGCTCTCGGCCCTGCCGCGGACGAAGGAGGAGTTCCTGCTGGTGCGGTTCCTCAGCGGGCTGGGCATCGGGGCGTCGTCGATGATCTGCCCCGTGTATATCGCGGAGATCGCCCCGGAGAAGTGGCGCGGCCGGCTGGGCACGCTGTTTCAACTGGCGATCGTGGTGGGGATCTTCCTGACGCTGCTCGTCAACATGTTGGTGCAGGGCGTGGGACGCGAACTGGGCGAACAGTGGAACTTGGAGACCGGCTGGCGGTGGATGCTGGGGCTGGGGGCGGTGCCGGCCGTGGTCTTCATCCTCCTCCTGTTCGCGGTGCCGGAAAGCCCGCGGTGGCTTGCCCAGCAGGGGCGCGAGGGAGAAGCGGAGGGAATTCTCCGTCTGGCGGGCGGGGCGGAGCATGCCCAGCGGCAGATGGAAGACATCCGCGGCGCCCTGGCCCAGGAAGAGGGCCGCTTCTCCGAGTTGCTGACGGGGCCTTTCCGCCGGCCGCTGCTGATTGCGGTGGTGCTCATGGCCTGCTCGCAATTCTGCGGCATCAACGCGATCATCTATTACTCCACGCGGATCTTCAAGGCTGCCGGAGCCACCGAGGCCGCGGCCTTCACGGCGACGGTCGGGATGGGACTGGTCAACCTCCTCTTCACCTTCGTGGCGGTGGCGCTGGTCGATCGGCTGGGCCGGCGGCCGCTGTTGGTGATCGGGACCGCCATCCAGGCGGCGGCCCTGGCACTGGTGGGCTGGATGTTCCACATCCACCCCATCCAGGAAGGCGGCATCGAGACGCTGGAGCTGGTCAAGCTCTTCTCGTGCATCGTGACTTTCAGCGCCGCGTTCGCCCTGGCCCTGGGCCCGATCGGCTGGCTCTTTTCGTCGGAGATTTTTCCGAACCGGGTCCGCGGCCGGGCGATGTCGGTGGCCGCCATGACCGTGTGGATCACGGACTTGATCGTCACCTGGAGCTTTCCGAAGCTCAACGACCACTGGGTCGGGCCGGCCGGGACGTTCTGGATCTACGGCGGAGTGAGCCTGTTTGCGCTGTTGTTCGTCCTGGCGGCCGTCCCGGAGACCAAGGGCCGCACGCTGGAAGAGATCGAGCGTTCCTGGGCCCGCTATTCGTAGTGCAGGGCCTGGATCGGGTCCAGATGCGCAGGGTGGGACGAGGTACGAGTCCCACCAACTGGAGTCCAGCCTCGATTCTGGTGGGACTCGTGCCTCGTCCCACCCTACCCTCGTCTATTCGTAGCGCAGGGCTTGGATCGGGTCCAGCCGCGAGGCTTTCCAGGCGGGGTAGAAGCCGAAGACGATCCCCACCCCGGCGGCCACCAGCACCGCCACCAGGATCGCCGGGAGCGAGGCCTGCGTGGGCCAGTGCTTGAAGGAGCGGACCAGGATGGACGCGATCCGGCCAAACAGGATCCCCGCGGCCCCGCCGAGCAGACAGAGCGCGACCGCTTCGACAAGGAATTGCCGCAAGATATGATGGGCCCGCGCGCCGACCGCCATGCGGAGGCCGATCTCCCGCGTCCGTTCGGTGACCGA
>Ga0187848_10001810_pt1 | contig 17645 bp, 15 predicted proteins | sample June2016WEW_4_40_FD_132424 | JGI IMG/M metagenome (GOLD analysis project Ga0187848, IMG submission 132424) | Peatland microbial communities from SPRUCE experiment site at the Marcell Experimental Forest, Minnesota, USA - June2016WEW_4_40 | ecosystem: Environmental > Terrestrial > Soil >... | reverse complement strand
TTCCGCGTAACGCACTGCAAACCGCCGTTCCATGGCTTCCTCCTTTCCGTGGGTTCCATCCAACGGAAAGGCGTTTTACAAAACAACTTAGATCCGATCAAGACCAATACACAGTCAAACTAACCTGCGGCGGTGTGGCCCACCTCCGCGCGCAAACGCCATCGGAACCGGTTCAGCCAGAAAGCCTTCCTTTGATCGGCCCGTGTCGGTAACCTTACCCTTAATGAGATGGTGGCCGCGACTGAACGTTCAGGGCGCCCTCGGAGATGGACCAAATCGCCTGACTACGGCCACTGCCGGGAAATATGGCTGTGCCGGAAAATGTGTGTCATTAATCGGAGCGCCTTTCGCAGCACACGTCCTGGCTCGGGTTCATTGCCATGTGGCGGTAGAGGGTCGACTTCGCCTGCGCCGAGCCTGCACAGCACAATCGGCTTCATTCCGAAGCGGCGACCCCCGCCCGCGACTTGCTGACGTATTGGTTCCCCGTGATAAAGAACCGCAGCAGCGGATCCTTCGCCTTACCGAGACCGATTCGCGGCGAGTTGCTAATCGTTACGCCTCTGGCGTCGGGGTGATCGGCGATCCATAGCCGGCTGCCGCGCGTGAGGTCCCAGCCGTCAAGCTGGAGATCGATCGCAGTCGCCTGGCACAGCTTTCCTGGCCCACGTGTTAGGTCGTAACTTCGGACGTGACCTCTCCGCTTTGCCATCAACTCGATTCCGGCGAGCGGCTCGATGGCACGGATCAGTACGGCGCTAGTGGTGCCTGCCGGTTCGGTTACGGCGTTTACGCAGAAGACCTGGTGAATGCTGAAAACGTAGGCCCTGCCGGGCGGGCCGAATATCGCTGCGTTGCGATTCGTCCGCCCGCGGTATGCGTGAGAGGCGGCATCGTTCTTGGCCAAGTAAGCCTCGGTTTCGACAATCCGGCCAGCACAAAGCCCTTGTGGCGTGAGCCGGACCAGCACCTTGCCCAGTAGTTCCCTGGCGACCGTAACGGAGTCGCGGTTGTAAAAGTCCAGCGGCAACGGGTCCGCGAATTGCGAATCTACCTTGTGCATCGTCACTCATTTCCGTCCTTGCCGCCCGCATGGGTGGCCGGAGAGCGCTTGTACGGTCATCTGTTGCGACCTGACAGGATCGGCCGTGTCTCGGTTGACGATTCCTGCCTGGAACGCCATCCGAAGAGGTTCTCGGCCTTGATGATCTCCGCGACGGCAGCCGGCACCATCTGCTCCCAGGACGGGTCTCCCCTCTGGATGAGGGCCAGAACGTCTGGTGTGCGAATCGATAGGTAAGACTCGTCATAGCCGCGAATCGGTTCAATGCGACCAATCTCGAGCAGCAAGGCGCGCAGGTGGTGCCAGGGAGGCGGTATCGGCGCCTGCTCCAACGCGTAAATCTGGCCAGTGTCCCGGTCACGGGTGGGGTACACATACATCTTCACGGCGCGCTTGAACAGCCGGCCGACCGACTCGAGAACGCCACCTGGAAGATCCGTGAAGTACTTTTCGTCGGCCACTTGTCGGAAGGCGGGCAGCCCGACTGCGATCCCGATCATCCCCTCGGTGCAGCCGGCCAGGTAGTCGGCCAACTGGTAATAGGGCCCAAACCGCGAGACGAGCACGTCAAAGCCCAGGGCCCTCAGGATGTCCGCCCGGGCGAGGAAGTCCGTATGATCGACGTCCGGCTCCGGGGTGAAGTTGTGCAACGTCATCTCAGCGAGCACCACGGGCTGTTGCCCGCGCACGCTCGGCTCCTGGAGGAACTGTTCTCGCGCCCGCTGGAGCAGGTTGAGCGTGAGCTTGGTGGCCGGCCGGAAGCTGCCCCGCTCCACCAGGATCGGCTTCTTGTGGAGGACGTCCGATGGCTGCACGACCTCGCCACTTGCCGTGAACATAGCCGCGTCGGTCAGCCCGCGCTCCACGAGCTGTAGGCTCATGAGCCGATTGTCCACCCCCGGGAAGGCTGGTCCCGAGAGCTTGATCATGTCAAGGTCGATCCGTTCGCGCGACAGCTCGTCCATCAGCGAGGCAATCAGGTCCGCCGGGTCCTTCCGCCGGTAGAAGGCCCCGTAGATCAGGTTGACTCCGAGCACACCCAGCGACTCCTGCTGGCGAGCGGCGGTCGAATCGCGCAGGTGAGCATGGACGACGATCTCGGAAGGCTCTTCGCGCGGTCGGGTTTGGAACCGGACGCCGACCCAGCCGTGCCCGTTCGTGGGTTTCTGGTAGCCACTCGTTGCCGCGGTGTCGGCAAAGGCGAAGAAGCATTTGCTGTCGCCGCGCCCCGGCCCCAGACGATCCCGTAACAGGACGAACTCGTGCTCAAGCATGGCCTCCAGGCGCTGCCGGCTCACGTAGCGCTGGGTCGGGCCGTAGACTGCGTCGCTGACCATCATGTCGTAGGCCGAATCGGTCTTCGCCACTGTTCCCGCTGCGCCGCCGACCGAAAAGAACCATCGGGCCACTTCCTGGCCGGCTCCGATCTCGGCAAACGTTCCGTACGTAATCGCATCGAGGTTGAGCTTCAGCGCCTTCTGAGCGGTACCGGAAGCGGTATTATCCATGGGTGGACTCCTTTAGAAATTAGCCGTTTTGGCGCCCCGGGGTCAGTCTGCGACTCAGGAGTGGAGGTGGCCCGAAACTAGCCGACTCAAGGCAGCGAACATGACTGCCGTTGACAGTCCGAACAGCAACAGGCCGTTGATGGCCTCCAGTGGGCCGAGCAGCCGCCAACGGTCGGATAGGACGATGTCCCCGTAGCCGAGGGTTGTGTAGTTCTGCGCAGAGAAATAGAACGCCGTCTCGAAGGTTGAAATCTCGCTGCTTGCCCGAAAGGCGCCAGCCCACAGGGCAATCTCCATCAGGTGCGCGGCGGCCATGACGAGGGTGATGACGATCATGATGGCGACGTTCCTCCAGAAGCTCTCCCCGGAGTAGCCGGTCCTGATCACTCGTGACATCAGGCTCACCACAAGCGCGATGGCGACCGTGAAGGAGAGTAGGCTAGCTACCAGCAGGCCAGTCCCCAGCAAAAGCGCCGAGTGCATTAGCAATTTCTCCTCGCAAAGGCAGTGTCCTATTCCGCGCCGCCGTGTGCGCCCTTGTCGGCTACGGACCGCTTCATCATCAGTACCAGGAAGACCAGCAGCACCCCCAATACGGCGCACACCCAGAAAACGTCAAAGTAGGCCAACGATGCGGCCTGCTGCTGGCGGAGGTTGTCGAGGACATTTACGCTCCTCTGCTGCGAAAGGGCAGGGTCTCCTGTCAGCCGCATGAAAAACTCTTGACCTTGCACCATGAATGAGTGAACATGTGGGTTCAGTTGGCCGAGATTTTCATTCAGCCGGGATAAATGAAACTGTTCACGGCGTTCCTGGATGGTCTGGGCCATTGACGTGCCGACGCTACCTCCTTCGTTGCGGAGCAGAGCGAACAGGCCGACAGCGGCCCCGCGCAGATTCAGGGGAGTGTACTTGAAGGCCGCAACATTGATCGGAGCGAAGATCATCGATAGGCCCATGATCATCACCACGCGTGGCCAAACCACCTGCCACGGGCTGATGTAGAGGTTCATCAGCGACATCCAGTAGCACCCGGCGGCCATGACCAGCAGACCCACGCCTACGAGCCAGCGGGCGTCGGTGCCGCGGCCCAGGAGAATTCCACCGACTACCATCATCGCAATGGAGAAAACCCCAGATGGAGACTGCACCAGCCCCGAAACGTAAGCGTCGTAGCCGAACAGGGACTGGAGCAGGCCGGGCAGAGACGTGCTCGCGCCGTATAAGACACCGTAGGCACAGAAGATGATGATGCACGAGGCCGTAAAATTGCGCTCCAGCAGCGGTCGGAAGTTGACCACTGGGTTGATGATCCGTGTTTCCCTGAAGACCAGGCAGCCTAGCCCCAGCACAAACAGGCCGAGCAGTGTCTGCACGCGCCAGAAGGGGTCGCCGAGCCAATCCCATTCCTGCCCCTTGCTGAGCATGATTTCCCAGCAAGACATGACCAAGGCCAGCAGCCCAAGGCCAATGTAGTCAAATTGGAAAGGCTGGCGCCGCAACGCCGCCCGCATCCTCTTGAGGTGCTCCGGATCATCGACAACGTGGTAGCACAGGAGCAAGGCCAGAGCGCCCACGGGCACATTGATGAAAAAGATCCAGCGCCAGTCGTACTGCACCGTGAGATAGCCGCCCAGAGTTGGGCCAACGACAGGCGCGAGCAGGGCCGCGACGCCGAACATCGTCTGAGCGGCACCTTGCCTCTCCGGTGGGAATGCATCGAGAAGCACGCCCTGGCTGGAGGGCTGGAGTCCGCCGCCGGCCAATCCCTGGATTACCCGGAACAGAATAATCTGCCCGAGGCTTCTGGCCATACCGCATAACCCCGACGCAATCGTGAAAACGGCGATCGACAGTAGAAAGTAATTGCGGCGGCCCATGTGGGCAGAGAGCCAGCCGGAGATCGGCAGAATCGTGGCGTTGGCGGCCAGGTAACTAGTTAGCACCCACTCGCTGTCGATAACCGCCGCCGACAGGCCTCCGGCGATGTAACGCAACGCAACGTTGGCGATCGTGGTATCGAGCACCTCCATGAACGTCGGGATGACCACGGCGACGGCGACAAACCAAGGGTTGACCGCCGGGCGGCTGACCGGACTTGCGGAAACGGCCACAGCGCTCACGACGCTCGCCTTCCCGAATTACGGTTTGGGTTCCACAGGGCCTGCCGGCAGGGACGCCAACGGTTGCAGCACGTCCCCGGCGTGCGGTCCCGTGGCTGGTTTCTTGTAGTAGACGTAGGGGGTCACTGACAAACCCACGAACAATGGGGTTTTATCCGGGTTGTAATTAGTCAACTCGATGCGGACCGGCAGACGCTGGACGATCTTGACATAATTGCCCGTGGCGTTCTGCGGCGGAAGCAAGGCCAGGGTTTCGCCGGTTCCCATGGTGAAGCCGGTGATCCGGCCCTCGAAATCTCGGCGATTGCGATACATGTCCACCTCGCACCGAACGGGCTGTCCAATCCGCAGGTCCGCCAACTGGGTTTCCTTGAAGTTCGCGTCGATCCAGATTTCCGTGACGGAGCGGACGGCCATTAAGCTTTGCCCCACCAGCACATTATCGCCAGGGTTGACGTTGCGGCCGGTCTCCACGCCGTCGATGTCAGTGACAACGGTGCAATAGCGGAGGTTCAATTCGGCCTGGTCCAGATCGCGCTGTGCCTGCTGAAGCTTGGCCTCAGCCTGCCCTACGGCAGGGGCCTTGCTGGCGAGTTCGTCGAACAGGCGATCGATGTCGCCTCCCGGCGCCTGCTTCTGGAAGTTCTCCACCATCTGACGCGGAGTCACCAAGAACGAATGGATCACGCCAAGCTGGGCAGCGGCTTGGATCAGGTCGGCTTGGGCCTGGCGAACGGAGGAGAACGTCTGATCGAGATCGGGCGGCACCGAGGCGAGATTCTGCCCCCCCGGCGGCTCCGCGGGCAGACCGAGGGAGGCCCGCGTCTGGTAGATGTTCTGCAGCGCCTGCTTGACTTGGGCTTCGGCAACCAGCAACGCCTCTCTGTCTTGATCATAATCCGCCTGCGCGATCGCCTTGTGGGGAAGCAGTTCCTGGGCCCGCCTGAAGTCGGCCTGAGCCCTCGCCAGGACAGCTCTCTGGGACTCTAGTGTCGCCACGTTCGCTGCCAGCAAGGCGATCTGGTTGTCGACGTCCTCCATCGCGTGCTGGAGCTTCCACCGTTGGCTTCTGGCTTGCGCCTCCAATCCGCGCACCTGGGACTGGGCCGCAGCCAGGTCCTTTTGGGCCACATCTACTGCGGCCTTCTTGATGGCAACTTGAACGCGGTAGGGCTCCGGGTCGAGTTCGACCAGGACGTCTCCCTTCTTAACGCGGTAGTTGTCGTCCACCAGGACCTTGCTCACGTGGCCTGCCACGCGGGCGGCGACCAAAGTGACGTGGCCGTTGATGTAGGCGTCGTCGGTTGAAATTGTGTTCAGGGCCGTTTCCAGCCAGGGAACAAAGAAATACGCGCCGAACGCCAATCCAATCACGACCCCTGCCAGCAACAGCCACTTTCGCCAAGGGCGAGGGACCGGCTCGGCTTCGGAGGGTTTTGCCGTAATGCCGGGCGGCGAGGCGGTCGCCGCGACCTCGTGTTGGTCGGGAGCAGCAGACCGATCGACCGGCGACGGCAGGACTTTCTGCGCCTCAGTTGGAGCCGGCTTGGCACGCACGCCTTCCGCCACACCACTCGGCCTCACCGAAGCAGAGGCCGCCCCTGCCTCTTCTGCGGTTCGGCGATGGGGATCGTTCGGACCTTTCATAGAATCAATCCTCGTCCGTATTAATACTAGGCGCCGGCGAGCAAGTGAGCCAGAGTCGATCGGCGGTCTGCCAGCCGAGTTGGGGTGTAACCTCGCCACGCGTAAATTCCGGGGTTTTTTCGGGGCGTTTTCCGGTCGATTGCTGCCGAAACCCGCGTGCTGACCATTTGAAAACCACTTATTGACCGCAGATTCCGCGGTCTGACACGACAAAGTGCCGGAAACGCGCGCACCACAGGGAGTTGTGCGGCCTGTACGAATCCTCCGCGAACGCCCTGGCGACGTTCTTCCAGTTTGCATTGCCACCCTTCCAGCCGGAAAAACCGCCGGTCGACAACTGGCAAACGAGCCCGTGGTTGTCGCGATCGCTCAGCCTCGGCAGCCTGCGGGCGGGCGGTGTCGAGGACGACCACTTCGACTGAGCTTGATCTCAAGACGGCATGAGTCGCCAGCGGTGATCTTATCGGTGCGATAGGGGATTTCCGGGTGCATGACGGGGTGGAACACCGACTTGACCGCCAAAGAGGGTTGGTATAGCATTCCGTACACTCTCGACGGAGTGGATAGCAACACGATGCGAGCGCCGTACCAGGCAATCAAGACTTATGGTCTGATCGGAAACCTGCGTTCGGCCGCGCTGGTGCGGACGGACGGATCGATCGACAGGTACTCGCTTACCCCATTTTTCGGAACGGCGTCAGCCCCCTAACCTGCGGCGGTCACCCCCACCGCCGCGTCGCAAGGATTTGTTCCTCGGGCGGTCACATATAGATCAAGTTGGCATTGGAGAACACGCTGCTGGCATTTGAGCCAATCGTCGTAACGGCGGCTACTGGGCGGCGAGAAGACGGCGGGCGGCCCGTTTCCGCCGACGGCGGGCCTGGGCTTCGCGGGATTCTTCTTCCCGCTGCTCCAATCGCCAAAGACTCCTATCGTCGTTGGAAGAAGGTTCTCGTCCCGAACGATAGAAGTAATCGCTGTCGTGAGATGCCGAAACCCCAGGCAATCGGTGGCTGTTTCGTTATTCAGACCACATGTCCGACCCTTCTTCAGAGGCTTGAAACAGAAGTTAGCATTATCGCACATTGGTGGGGAAGGTCCAGCGCTGCGGCGTGGTAGAGTCCCTTCCTAGATCCGCCCACCGCGGCGCGATGCTTGTGCCCAGCGGTCTTCGTAGACTGGACTGGAACTGCCTCCAGGCGACTCCGGATGGGCTCGCCCTTGCACCAGGCGGGACAGCGGTTCCTCGGACATCCCGGCGGGAACCTGGAGCTGACTGTGAGCGGTCGCGGCTGGGTCTGCGCGAGAACGGCTCCCACGGGCTTCCCGTCGCCCCGAAAGGTGCCCCCCGGGGCGGCCAGGTCGGCGGGCGCAGCCCCAAGGCGACCGGCACCTTCTCCGGGACGGTCACGGCCTGGATCCGGGGCCAACGGCGTTGCGGCAGGAGCTGCCGGCCACGTCCCAGTCCCGGAATCTCGGAATCCCGAACGGAATCCCTCGGGGCTCGGTGCCGTCCCAAGGGACTCCTGGGTGGATCCGCGGTCGGGGCTTTCTTCGAGGCGGCGTGGGGCGGCTTCGGGGTACGACCGGCGGTCAGGGCTCTGGGCGAGTCGGAGTTCGGTCCGAAGGGACTGCCGGTGGCGGTCTTCGTGGCGAGGCTGGGACTCGGAAGCTCCGGGCGGGGTCGGGGTTGCCGGGGCTCGGACGGCTCGGAGGGGTCACCGAACCTGGGGCTGCCGGTGAGGTCGGCGCTGCGCTGTCCGGGGGCTGCAAGGGGCGGGCGGCTGGCGGTTCCGTCCCGAGGGGCTTCAGGCGGACTGCCGTCCTCAGCCGGAGAACCCGCGGACTTTTGGACTCGCGGTTCCCGAGCCGGGAGATCCGGGTCGGAGGAAGGTGGGGTCGGAAGCCAAGCTGCCCGGCGACGTGGGGGCGGGGAATGAAGGAACTTCGCCGTGACGGTGAGGCGACGTGAGTTCAAGGTCGGCGCGATGTCGCAGGCTGCCCGGCGACGGGGGCGGTGGGGGAAGGGACTGCGGAGGTCTGGGGGAGGCGAAGTGGGCTCGAAGTCGGCTCGAAGCCGCAGGCAGCCCGACGACCTCGGGGCGGCTCGGGAGGGGCTCTGGAGGTGGACGTTGCCGAGCGGGACGGTCGCCGAACCTGGGCCTGCCGGTGAGGTCGGCGCTGCGCTGTCCGGGGGCTGCAAGGGACGGGCGGCGGCCATGAGCAGGCACGCTTGGGCACGCAACCAAAAAAGGGCTAGACTTTTAGACTGTTTTGGCACAGAAGGGGGGGTGACGGTCGGCGATCGAGGACGGAGGATGGGCTCGGAGTTTCGTCCAGGGGGATTCTAGGTGGGCATCTGCGGTCGGCGGTCTTTGGGACGGATTTGGAGCGCCTGAAGGCGCATTGGGAGAGGTCCGGGGACAAGGGCTGCGGCTGATACCTTCCCCAAGATTGTTTGAAAGGTATCAGGTTTATACGAAAAAGTCTTTCGCAACTTCTTTCTGCAAAATGCTTTATGAAGTGGGCGATAGTGGGCTCGAACCACCGACCCCCAGCTTGTCGAGCTGGTGCTCTAACCAACTGAGCTAATCGCCCCGCACTTCTACCGACCGCCCGTCTAAAACAGTAGATAGTGCCATTGTGCCAACGGGCCTGGCAACTGTCAATTGGCCCACTTGCGGGGGGATGGATGCTACAGCAGCGCGGCGGGGCGCGACAGGTGCCCGCGGGCAACGAGAACCGTGGTTTCCGGGAAGTTCCTGCGGGGCCCGGTCTTGCCATCCCCCCGCGGCAGGACCTATACTTGGACACTTGACAGCCTGTCGGCCCGGCGGCGGCGTCCTTTGTATCGACGCCGCTTGCGGAGGCCACGATTCACCCAGGCACGTGGAGAACATGCTTAGAGTCCAACTGCCCGACGGAAGCGTTCTGGAGTATTCGCGTCGCGTTCGGCCTTTGGACATTGCCGTCGACGTGGGCCCCCGTTTGGCGAAGGCGACTCTGGCGGCCCAGGTGGACGGCCAGGTGCTCGGGGCCAATGAGTTTCTCCCGGCGGAAGGCCAAGTGGTCATGCGGCTGCTGACGGCCAAGGATCCCGAGGCCCTGGACATTCTGCGGCATTCTTCCGCGCACGTGATGGCCCGAGCGGTGATGCGTCTCTTCGAGGGGGTGCGGTTGGCCTTTGGCCCGACGGTCAAGGACGGTTTCTACTACGACTTCCAGATGGAGCACGCCCTGTCGGACGAGGATTTTCCGCGGATCGAGGCGGAGATGGCCGAGATCATCCGCGGGGACGAGCCGTTCGAGCGGGTGGAAATGGATCGCCGGGAGGCGATCCGGTTCTGCCGCGACCTGGGCCAGTCGCTGAAGGTCGAGCACATCGAGACGGGCCTGGCCGACCAGTCGCAGGTGTCCTTCTACCGCCAGGGCGAGTTCATGGACCTGTGCCGGGGGCCGCACCTGCCCAGCGCGGGCCGGATCGGGGCGTTCAAAGTCCTCTCGGTTGCCGGGGCCTACTGGAAGGGCGACGCCAGCCGGCAGCAGCTCCAGCGGCTCTACGGCACCGCATGGTTCAGCAAGGCCGACCTGGAAAGCTACCTGAAGCAAGTCGAGGAGGCCAAGCGGCGGGACCACCGCGTGCTGGGCCGGCAGCTCGAGCTGTTCCTGATCGAGCCGTCGGTCGGGCAGGGCCTGGTCTTCTGGCTGCCCAAGGGAATGGTCGTCCGCCGACACCTGGAGAACTTCCTCTACGACGAGTTGATCGCCCGCGGCTACCAGCCGGTTTCGACGCCCGTCCTGGGCAACGTGCACCTCTACGAGACCTCGGGGCATTACCCGTATTACAAGGACGTGCAGTTCCCGCCGATCGAGATGCCCGACGGCGAGCGGTACCTGCTGCGGCCGATGAACTGCCCGCACCACATCACCGTCTACCGCTCGAAGCCGCGGAGCTACCGGGAGCTGCCGTTGCGGATTGCGGAGTTCGGGCTGGTACACCGTTTCGAGCAGTCGGGGGAACTCAACGGGATGACCCGCGTGCGGGGCTTCACCCAGGACGACGCGCACATCTTCTGCACCGAGGAGCAGGTGGCCGGCGAGTTCCGCGGCTGCATGGAGATGACGCAGTTCGTCTTGAAGACGCTGGGTCTGCAGGACTATCGGGTGCGGCTGGGGTTCCGCGATCCGGCCGGCCGGAAGTACGTGGGCTCGGCCGAGACGTGGCAGCGGGCGGAGGCCGCCCTGGAGGCCGTCTGCCGGGAGATGGACTTGCCGCAGCTCACGATCGAGCCGGGCGAGGCGGCCTTCTACGGCCCGAAGGCCGATTTCGTGGTGGCCGACTGCATCGGCCGCGAGTGGCAACTGGGCACCGTGCAGTTGGACTACAACCTGCCCAGCCCCGAGCGGTTCGGACTGGAATACATCGGGCCGGACAACCGCCCGCACCAGCCGGTGATGATCCACCGGGCGCCGTTCGGTTCGTTCGAGCGTTTCGTGGGGATGCTGATCGAGCATTTTGCCGGGGCGTTTCCGCTGTGGCTGGCGCCGGAGCAGGTGCGGGTGATGGTCGTCAGCCAGAAGGTCGAAGAATACGGCCGCCAGGTCGAGGCCCGGCTGCGGGAGGCGGGGCTGCGGGTTTCCGGCGACTATCGGGCGGAGAAGATCGGCTCGAAGATTCGCGACGCGCAATTGGAGCTGGTCCCGTACATGTTCGTGCTCGGCGGCCGCGAGTGCGACTCCGGGCAGGTCGCCCTTCGCGACCGCCTGGAAGGGGACCTGGGGGCAATGTCGCTGGAGGCGGCCGTCGCCCGGCTCCAGGCCGAGATCCGGGCCAAGACCGTGCGCCAGGTCGTCAGCGGCTCGGCCGGACCCGGCGGGCGCGGTGAAGGCAGCGAGCATTGAAGAAGGCATTGGGGATTAAGGATTAGGGATTGGGGATTGGGGATTGGGGATTGGGGTCGTCATTTAACAGGGTCGGCAGCCGCTTGCGGCTTCGCAAGACCCTGCCGCCGGACACCCGAAATTTTTCCAGAAGGAGGACGATTGGCAATCGAACCGAAAAAGCAGCAGCGGATCAACGAGCTGATCCGCGTGGCGTCCGTCCGCGTGATCGGCGATGACGGCACGCAGTTGGGAATCATGGTGACCGAGGAGGCCATCAAGGCCGCGAAGAAGGTCAACCTGGACCTGGTCGAGGTGGCGCCAAATGAGCGGCCGCCCGTGTGCCGCATCATGGACTACGGCAAGTACAAGTACCAGCAGAAGAAGCGGCAGCACAAGGGCCACATGCACCAGATCCGCATCAAGGAGATCCGCGTGCGGCCGAAGACGGGCGAGCACGACATCGCCGTGAAAGTCGACCGTGCCCGCGAGTTCCTCACGCACAAGGACAAGGTGATCGTGACGGTGATCTTCCGCGGCCGCGAGCTGGCCCACATGGAAGAGGGCCGGCGGGTGATCGACCAGGTCATCGCGCGGCTGGAGGACGTGGCCAAGATCGAGGCCGCGCCGGTCCATCACGGCCGCCGCATGATCTGCACGCTGGCGCCGCGATAGCTTCCGTCGCCACGGCCGTCCGCTCGCGGGCGCCAGGGGCGCGCCCGCGGGGCTGGCGCTTGGTTTCCGGCAACGCGCCGCCGGCGCGGGGAGTTCACGGGCATGAGACGTTTTCCAAGAAACGGCCTCGGTGTGCTGTCTTTCGGGCTTCTGGCCCTGGCACAACACGCTCTGGCCCGGGACGGGCGGCCCTGGACGCCGACCGATCCTCCCAACACGCCCATCGGTGTGGCCCGGGGCATCCATCCCGGCCGCGTCGTGTGGGTCCGCGATCCGTCCGCCACGCGCTGGGACGGGCGGACCGGGCACTGGTGGGACGCCGGGGCGACCGAGCAGGCCCGCGTGGACGCCATGCTCGCCCGTTGCCTCCGCAGCCTGACCGGCGCCAAAGAGGATGCCGCTGCCTGGAAGGCCCTGTTCGTTTCCTACAACCAGTCGCATGGCAAGGGCAACCGCGGCTACGCCCCGGGGCAGACGATCGTCGTCAAGATCAACCAGAACACGGCCCGCGACGGGCACGAGCAGAACGGCAACGTCCGCAACCAGAACAGCATCAACGGCAACCCGCACGTGATTCTCGGGCTGCTCGGGCAATTGGTCCGCGCCGCGGGCGTGGCGCAAGAGGACATCTACGTCTACGACATCAGCCGCTACGTCACCGACAGCATCTTCGTGCCCTGTCACGCGGAGTTCCCGCGGGTCCACTTCGTCGAGCTGGACAAGGGGGGCGGCGAAGGCCGCGAGGCGGCCCCGCCCGAGCGCGATTGGACCAAGAACGTCATCAGCTACTCGGACCCGAGCCGCGGCCTCGGCCGCGACCTGCCGCCGTTCGTGACGCGGGCCTCGTACATGATCAACATGGCGATCATGAAGAACCACGGCGACACGGGGCCCACCTTGCTGGCCAAGAACCATTTCGGCACGGTCCACGGCCTGAATCACGGCGCGATCGCGCCCCGGCGGATGGGCGAGTCGAACCCGATGGTCGACCTGCTGGCCCACAAGGACGTCGGCGAGAAGACCGTGCTGTTCATGATCGACGCGCTGTACGGGGCGGACGGTCCGGACGCGACGCCGCGGAAGTGGCGCTTGCCGCCGTTTGGAACGCCCACCGCCCCCGGCTGGCCCGCCAGCCTTTTCGTCTCGCAGGACGGCGTGGCCCTCGAATCGGTGGGTTTCGACTTCGTCAACGCCGAGTGGGGCGTCGAGCCGTTCACCGACAATTTCCTGCACGAAGCGGCCCTGGCCCACGACCCGCCCTCCGGCAAGAAGTACGGGCCGGCGAGCCTGGGGGTCCACGAGCACTGGAACAATGCGGCCGAAAAGAAGTACAGCCGCAACCTGGGCACGGGAGACGGCATCGAGTTGGTTTCGGTATTCTTCCCGGCGACGGTTCGCGCGGCGCCGGCCCCGGCGGGGGCGGACTCGGGCTGGCATGTCCCGGCCCCGGTGGTGCGTCCCAACGTCGCCCGCCTGCCGGCCAAGACCGCCCCCAACACGACTGCTCCGGCCGCAGCCATCGTCCACGACGGAATGATCAACGTCGGCTTCGGCAACAAAGACGTGGTGCAAAGCGGCAAGGCCGCCGTGGGGGCCGCGGGCGACGCCTGGAACGCGCCGGACGGCGCCCGGGGCGAAAAGCTGGCGCTGGCCGACGTGAACGGCGCCAAGACAAGCGTGACGATCACCTTCGACGCCGACCGCACCTACGACGCGAAGAACGATTCGGCTTTCTTGCACGGGCCGTGGGAGAACCTGATGCGGCATTACCTGGTCGCCACGCAGGCCCGCAAGGTCACGTTGGAGGGCCTGGCGCCCGGCGCCGCCTACAGCCTGTATCTCTACAGCGCGTCGAACCCCGGCGGCGAAGGACGGGCGACCAGGTTCACCGTGGGCCACGAGAGCAAGACCACCACGTTTACCATGGAGCAGAAGGAGCTTGCCGAGGGCGTGAACTACGCCCGCTTCACCGTGACCGCGGACCAGGACGGCCGGCTGGAGATCGGCTATGTCGGCGACAACGGCGACCGGCCCGAGGGGAACCTGAACGGCCTGCAATTGGCGCCGGTCAAGACGGGCGGCGGCCGCGACACGCGGCCTTCGGCGGGAAAAAAGTGACGGCTCGGGACGCACGGGCCGGCCCATACGGTGGCCAAGATCGAGGCCGCGGCGGTCCCTCACGGCCGCAGGATGATCCGCACGCCGGCCCCGCGATAATCACAACCGCGGATGAGCGCGGATAAGACCCGGACGGCCCGATTTCGGAAAGGAAGCAACCGAGTGTCCGCTCACGTCTGCCCCTGGTGGTCCGCCTGGCTCACCATCGACAATCCGCTCCGCCGCCTGGTTCACGATCCCCGGAAGATCGTCGGGCCATACGTGAAGCCGGGCATGACAGCGCTTGACGTGGGCTGCGGCTCAGGCTGGTTCTCCATTCCCATGGCGCGGATGGCCGGCCAGCGGGGCCGCGTAATCGCCGTCGACCTCCAGCAGCAGATGCTCGACATGCTGCGGCGGCGGGCCCAACGGGCGGGCGTGGCCGACCGTATCCGGACCCATAAATGCGAGTCCGGCAGCCTCGGGCTCGACGCCCGGGCCGACTTCGCCCTGGCCTTTGCCATGGTTCACGAGGTGCCCGATCCGCGCCGCCTGTTCGGCGAGATCTACGCCTGCCTCAAGCCCGGCGGCAAGCTGCTGCTCGCGGAACCTCGGCTGCACGTTTCCGCCAAGACGTTCGCCGCCGAGATCGCCGCCGCAGGAGAGGCGGGGTTCCGCGTGCTGGACGAGCCCCGGGTTCGCTGGGCCCGGGCGGTAGTGTTCGAGCGGCCCATTCAGGCGCCGGATGCGACGGAATAGGGCACCCGCCCCTTTTTCTCTCCCGCCGAGCCCCTGCGGATTTGGGAAGCGGACCTGTTGTCTATCACGCCGCCACTTCGGGCCTTTCCACGGACGCAACGTGTGCCAGGCTGCAAATGGAAATCCTGTCACTGTCCGGGTAGCCGATGACCACCGTTCGGTGCACCAACATGGCGAACTCCGGATGCCGGACTTGATACCGCTCGCCGTTCGACATGATGAGATCGAAGGGCTCGAAGGGTTGACGGTGGAGCAATTCCCGGATGGTTTCCGCGTTGATGCTTGGTTCGCCTTTCCGAAGGAGGCCCGTGGCACGACAGTACAATTATATCAGGTGGGACGCCCGCGGCACAGGACGGTGGCGGGGCTCGCGGCCGCTTATTCCCTCATGGGCCCGCCACCGGTGTGATGCTCGCCGCCCGTCACCCTTCTTTACCACGCGAGGGGCCGGGAGGGTCCTCTCTAAGCTCGTGGGCAAACCTCAGGTGATCGCGGTCGACTACAGCTTTGGTTCCTGCCGCGTTTCCCGCGTCCTTTCGCTGCCCTCTCCCGGAACCCGGCGCGTTTTTGGTCTTAGTTTTCGCGACGTTGGGCGCGGTCGCGCGCCCGCGGCTCGACCGCGAGGAAATCCGCGGTTTTTGCGGCGTTTGTCGCATCTTCTTGCTACCGTCGCTTTGACCCGAACGCGCTTTTTGGTCCTAGTTTTCGCGATTTTCCGGCACAAGCCCTTCGCCTGGGGGGCTTGGTCGGTCGGCTTCCCGCCAACAGAGTTCGAGACCATCCCCAAAGGAGCGTTCCTCCGGAGGGTCGCTTGTGCCAAATTGCCAAAGAGCAGCGCCGCCGACGCTCTCCGGCTGGAGAGGCTGCGGCCACCGTATATTAGCGGATCGCGTGGCCCGATTTCAAGTCCCGCGGCGGGAATTCCTGGTAGAATTGCCCCGTCGGCGGAAGACGGCGGTTAGGGCCCCGGGGTTCCCGGCGTGAAGCGACAGGTTGACCACTTGTCCCGTTCTCGCTAGCATATGCGCCTGTCGCCTTCGGGCCCTTCCTGTTGCGGGGGCGAGGAGGGAGGCCAGGCTATGGATTTTGTTGCCATCGACGTGGAAACGGCGAATTCCGACATGGCCTCGATCTGCCAGATCGGTCTGGTGAAGTGTGAAAATGGCAGTTTTGCGGAGGAGTGGAAGACCTATGTTGACCCCGAGGATTACTTCGACGGTTTCAATGTTCATATTCACGGGATTGACGAGTCCGTTGTAGCCGGTGCCCCGACGTTTCCCGAACTGGCCGAAACGCTTCACGCGCACCTCAAAGGCCAAGTAGTTGTCTGCCACACTCACTTTGACCGTGTCGCAGTGAGCCAGGCCGCCCAACGGAATCACACGTGCGTCCCAGAATGCACTTGGCTCGATTCGGCGCGTGTAGCGCGTCGAACGTGGAAGCAGTGTGCGTGGTGTGGATACGGTCTGTCGGACGTGTGCGAGATCATCGGCTACAAGTTCAAACACCACGACGCCCTTGAAGACGCGAAGGCAGCGGCGCACGTTCTCCTCGCCGCGATCCACGAGAGCGGCCTTGACGTTGCTGCTTGGCTCAAGAGGGTGCGGCATCCGATAGACCCGTCACATGGTAGTCCCTCCGGGCCTGCAATAAGGCGCGACGGGAACCCCGAGGGAGCGCTTTACGGAGAGGTTCTTGTTTTCACCGGCGCACTGGAAATACGTCGTTGCGAGGCCGCGGATTTAGCAGCGGCAATGGGATGCCAAGTTGATTCCGGGGTCACAAAGAAGACGACTCTGCTGGTGGTGGGCGACCAGGACGTTAAGAAGTTGGCCGGTCACGAGAAGAGTTCCAAGCGCCGGAAGGCGGAGGAACTCATTGCGAAGGGGGCCTCAATCCGCATCTTGAAAGAGAGCGATTTCAGGGAGTTGGCAAGGTTCTCAAACGAACTCGACGCACAGGAAGAGAGCAATGGCGAAAGACCCATTTTGCGAAGCCAGCACCGCTGCGCCCGATAGAATCACCGTCGCGGCCCACAGGCTCGCGGTCCGCTTTACGGACGAAGCGGACCTTCCAGCGAGGTACAGGAGGAAGCCTTCCGCCAAACCGAGGAGGGTCAACGATGATGCGATCGTCGAGAAGCGATTCAAGGCCAACGTGAGGTCGTGGACAGGCTTGATTGAAGCCATGCTCGCCAGGATCGACAATGATCAGGCGTGGAGGTTCGTTGGCCTGTCACCACAGATTCAGCCAGCGGTGCGGAAGCTGACCGACTGCAAAGATTTCCGTGATTTTGTGGACTATCTAATCCTCCGTCGGGACAAACAGGAATGCACTTCGGAGGAGCTCGGCGGACTCAGTTGGCTTTTGAGTTCGTTCCAGCGCAAAATCGAGGAGCGGCTATAGGCGCGGCACGAGCGCACGGGGAAGGCGTGCCAGATCCTCCTCAACGGAAGGTTCGCAGCGAAGGCTATAGGAGCCCATGCTTCTTCAGCCGTCTCCTCATCTCCGCCTGGTCGACGCTTTTCTCTCCGCGGCGTTCGGCGACCACCGCCAGATCGCGGAGGTCTTCCAGCATTTGCTCGTACCGCCGCGATGAGAGGATCACCGCTGTCCGTTTCCCGCGGCCGTCCACCACGAACTGTTCCCTTGCCGTTGCCATAGAATCCCCCACGTGAACGGTCAGCCGCCCAGCCCTCTTTCTTACCCATCCTATCCTCGGGGCGGCTCCGCGGCAAGACTTTCCGCAGCCGAAGCGAAGCAGGATTGGCTGGCCGCCGCCCCTAGCCGACCTCGGGCAGCTCGTAGCCCTTGCGGCGCGGGCGGTCGAGGAGCTTGTTGGCCTCCTCCGAGTTGGTGAATCGCTCGGCGGCCGGGTCCCAGCGGAGGGGC
>Ga0187848_10001807_pt1 | contig 17654 bp, 18 predicted proteins | sample June2016WEW_4_40_FD_132424 | JGI IMG/M metagenome (GOLD analysis project Ga0187848, IMG submission 132424) | Peatland microbial communities from SPRUCE experiment site at the Marcell Experimental Forest, Minnesota, USA - June2016WEW_4_40 | ecosystem: Environmental > Terrestrial > Soil >... | reverse complement strand
GTCAAACTGTTAAAGCGGGCCAAGGATTCAATCATTGCGATGGTGCCGCCGCCAACATCTATGGTTTCAACTAGGAGAAACATGACTATTTGCACCATCCAACTGCGCGTGCGATGAAGAAAATCCATCATTACCTTTTTGAGCGGGATACCCCAAGAAATATCGGAGCTAATTTTACGAAGTTCTTTGCTAAAAGCGCCATAGTCTCGCGTGGACAGGTTTTCGATGCATTTTTCTGGCGACAAACCTGTTTTTCGCACTTCCGTGAGGTCTCTGAGAAAACTTGTGATTCCCGCTTCCATGCTGATCTTGGCTTTGGCCAATCTTGTGTCCACTACGGCTGCAGGCGCAACGGTGATAAACAAGGCAACAGTTAGGGCTATTGGCAAATCAACGCCCCAAGCTTGCAAAGTACTGAAAAGAGGAAGATGGGTTGCTCCCATGAAGTTTGTGAGCAGTAAGAATACAATTATGCCTATTCCGCTACATAACCCGAAGACTCTGTAGGGACGCATTTCCACTATCGGCGTTTTCGGCTGCATGCTATGAGCTAGATAGACGAATACGACTGCAAGCAGTGGCGAGAAAAGGTAAGTGTACATTAGTATGCCCGAGTACGTGGATAAGTTGGTGCCTACGCTGGTTCCCGTCTGGATTTGCTGTACAGCGAAGAGTATGTAAAAACAAAGCGACATCATGACCATAACAATGATGAAGGTTTCAAGTAGCATTCCAAGGCGTTCAGCAGCGGCTTTAACGCGGAGCGCACGGGTTTTGAATATGTCTTCTGCTTTTCGCTCAAGGAAATGTCCAATGTCGCCGCCGATTATGACAGTTGAAGCGTAACCGCCTAGAAAGTCTTTGAATATGTCTAGCGGGACTTTTTTTGCAGCTCCTTCAAGGGCTGATAGTGGGTCAACACCAAATACTTCAACGTCTTTCATAATATCTCTTGCTTCACTACGCATTGCGGGCATAAGGTCTACTTCTGATAGCCGCTTGAAGCTAGTGTACGGTGCAATGCCGCCGGATGCCATGACGCTAATGTATGCTGCCGCAAAAGGTATTTCACGCTCTAAGCTTGTTGCTCGGTCGCTAGCTTTATTTGAAGGCACAAGTAAAAACCCTGCGGCTACAAAAAGCGGGAGCGGTACCAAAATAAGCAGAGGTATAAATCGAGTGAGCAAAACAATCACTATAGCCAGTACTGACACTGGAAGAGTTAGCATGGCGGTAAAGAGCATTAGAGAAATGTAAGTTTCAGGGTAAATTTTTACCCGTCCCTTTTCTAAGGGACCTTTAATGTGGAAAACATTGTTCAAAAAATACGGTGTAAATCGCCCGAAGAGACGGTAGGACAGGGCTTCAAACTTCTCCAGTAGCGGCAACTGTTTTTACCTCCTCGTTTGGTTGGATTTTTTGGTAGAATTCTTTTGGTCTTGCGTAGTATTCTGCAATTATTGATGCTACTTCTTTGTAGCTTCTGATTTTTTGTTGCCGCATCCAGTGCAGAACATTACTGCGTTTTTTCATTTCTTCGAGTAAGTCTTGTGTTGTTACTCCCAACCGTTTGGAAACAGATGATAACAATGCGCTATTTTCCGGAGAAGCTATTTGTAGGTCGACGTTTGGATCCCATCGGAAGATATTTACGTAATTTTCATAGCTGACAATTTCGTTAGTGGAAAGTATGCGCCTATAAGCCTTTTTAACGCCGTTCTTAACAAGGTGCACTCGCTGCACCGATATGACTACATTCATTAATGGAATATAGGCTGGAGAAATTTCCATGGGTTTCTGAGTTAACCTTTTTACTGCTGAATCTAAGTTTTCAGCGTGCATGGTGCACATGCCGCCGTGGCCTGTGGCTAAGGCTTGAAAGAGAACGTATGCTTCTTGACCTCTTACTTCGCCTACGATTAACATATCAGGGCGGTGACGCATAGAAGCTTTAACAAGGTCAAAGAGGGGTACTTCACCAACACTGCTTCCGCCTAAACCGTAACTTTGACGTGAAATGAGTGAAACCCAGTTTTCAGCGGACAGGTTTAACTCGGCGGTTTCTTCTATTGTGATGATTTTGCTTCCCGGTTTGATTAGGCAGGCCATGGCGTTTAACGCGGTGGTTTTGCCTGCAGCCGTTCCGCCCAGAATCATGATGGAAGCGCGGTTTTCTAGGCAAATCCATAAGTAAGCTGCGAGTTCTTCAGTGAATGTGCCTATGTTGATTAAATCTATTATTGAGTAAGGGTCGTCTCGGAACTTTCGGATTGTGAAAGCTGTTCCGAAAGGTGTGATTTCTCGCCTGTAGCATACTGCTAATCTGTGTTTGCCGGGAAGGGAAGCGTCAACTATTGGGAAGGCGGAGCTGACGTGTTTCCCTGCCATGTGAACAAGTTTAACTACCATGTTGTCGAGAACTTCATCGCTTTCAAATTGAACGTTGGTTTCTATGCTTTCGAAGTTTCGGTGCCAAACGTAAACTGGCCTGTTTACTCCGTCGCATGAAATGTCTTCTATGTTTGGGTCGCGCATTAACGAATCGATTTTACCAAAGCCGACGAGATCACGTTCTGCGTGGTAGATGATTTTGTACCATGAAACATCGGGTAACCAGCCGAGGCTAATGCGGTATTTGTCTACTATTTTTTTTGCTTCCTGAGCGAAGAATTTTCTTGGATCGCTTATTTGTTCTTTTGGTGATTCGATTTCGGCGAGCAGTATATCTAGGATGCGGTTGTATATGCCTCGTTCTAGTGGGTCAAGCTGTAGCTCATCAAGAACATACTTGTATTCGCCTGTTTTGGGGTCTTGAACTATTACAACCTGAGAGAACGGCTCGTACAAGGGATATTTGTCGGCTATTTTGATTCCTTTTGGTAAGGATTTGGCTACTGAGGGAATTTCTGGCTCTGGTGTTTTCTTTTTAAAACTTAGATTGATTTTTGGAAGTTTGAATCTTTTATTGGTGCGTGGTTTGTTTTCTACTATTTTGTTTTCTGGGGTTTTTTTGCTGGGTGTTTTGTTTGCATTTCGAGGGTGCCGTAGCTTGGCGATGGATTGTTTGAGTTTTTGTTTGAGACTTTGCTTTGGCATTGTTGGTCTGTATTCAGGATTCATATTGATACTTATTAAATATTATGTCTTACTATATGCTAATGTCGAAGTGTTGAACGCAGCGACAACAAGCAAGAGAACAATCAACCAAAGCCTTACCCATCAAAACAATTTTAAACCAATAAAACATGTCATACACAGAAACATCAATGGAAGTAAAATAACATGAACCAAACCTCAAAAATCATTAACCAAGCAAAAAAAGAAGGCAGAAAAGCGCTTCTCGAACCAGAAGCCAAAACCATCTGCATGGAATACGACATCCCAGTCACCAAATTCAAAGTAGCATTAAACGAAAACGAAGCAGCAAATTACGCCTGCGAAATCGGGTACCCCGTTGTATTAAAGATTGTTTCACCAGACATAATTCACAAATCCGACGCAGGAGGCGTCATTGTTAACCTTAAAACCCCAGGTGAAGTAACGGAAGCCTACAAAAAAATTCTGGAAAACGTTAAAAAATATAATGCCAGCGCAAAAATCGTCGGCATCTTAGTGCAGGAAATGGCGCCGCAATCAACCGAAGTTATCGTGGGAGCCATCAAAGACCCCCAGTTTGGACAAACATTAATGTTCGGTTTAGGCGGAATTTTTGTTGAAATCCTCAAAGACGTGAACTTCAGAATCGCACCCCTAACCCCGGATGATGCGAAGGACATGATTACCGAACTTAAGGCTTATCCGCTTCTGAAGGGTTACAGAAACACGCCGCCCGCAGACATCGGCGCCCTAGTAAACATACTATCCTCTACTTCACGCCTCGTCATGGATAACCCTGAAATCAAAGAACTAGACCTGAACCCAGTGATGGCTTACCAGAAAGGCGCAAAAACAGTCGACGCAAGAATAATACTTGAATAAACTTGCTATAGATTAGAAAAATAGTATTACCTTTTCACTATTTTTTCTGTATTATCTGAAATTCATCTTTCAAAAGTCTAACAGCATTATTAAGGTTTTGCGGGATTGAAAAATTAGAAAGTTTAAAGGATATTTGCTGGCTTAAAACTGCTTGGTTTCAGGTAGGTTCTCATAAAGCTAAAAAGCGTGCGGTATGTATATCGCTGCGTGTTAAGAACGTTTAATAGGTAAAACCATAAACTAAAACCGAGTAAGGACGAGTCAGTGGTTTGGCTTCTTATAATCTCCCTTCTCCCCCACTCCAAACCACTTTCTTGCTCTAACCACTTTTCTACGCTATGCAGATTTAAGACTTATCTTCATGAAAAATAAGGCTATAAGTCTAAGTTTCTGGAGTACTTTAAAAGAGGAATTTACCAACAATAGCCTTATAGTAAATTTACACTCCAATCGGCTGTTTTATTGTTTTTGCTTCTACGGTTCCTTCCTTAACTAGCTTATCCAATGCGCTTTGAATAGCAAAAACTGCAAAGATGTTATTCAGATTTACGTCATTACTGTATCCTAAACCACTGAAAATCTCGCTCGGGGTGAAAGGCTTCTGATTTCGCTTTAGAAATGCAAGAATTTGACCTTCAAGTGTATCCCCTGTTCTTCTACTATTCCATTCCTCATTACTAATTGGCATTTTTAACCCCAATTCATTTAGATGCTTTGCGAGAATTAAAGCTATTACTTTCAAATTATGTCTTATTGTACACAAAAACACCAGAGAGAGCAGAAAGGGAAAAGGCTAATGGTCTACCGCATAAACCTACCTCTGCTAATGTCGGCTAATCTCGGATAGGCTGGTAGTAAATTAGCAGTAGTCGCCAATTCTTTGAGCTAAAGAAAGGTGTTTAAATGATGTTATTTTTCTCCAACGATAATCATTGTAAGCGTTGACCGTACTCTGTCTAGTCGTCGAATGCGCCACGTTACTATTTCTTTTAATTTATCCATAGTTTCTGCTTTGACTCTTGCTACTATGTCGTAGACTCCATAAACGGCTGATGTTTCTTCAACTCCTTCGACCTTTTTAAGGTCTTTCAGCACGTCAGATTCCGAACCTACCTCGGTATTTATTAAAACAAAGGCTGTTGGCATATCAATCCAATCCTATATACTCGTTTAGTTGAGTGTGCATAAAAATGTTATCTCATAAGGCTCTCAAGTTACCGTTTGATGGTCATCAATAATACTGGAATAGAAAAATCAATTACTCAAAGTAGTGCGCGTTAAAGAGCGGATAGAATTGTATTCAGCCTTTCTCAATCGTTTTATTTCTACGCTATGCAGATTTAAGACTTATTGCGTTTAATGGGAAAATTGAGGAAAAAGAGAAATATAACTTTGGAATTACCTGATTTGAGGGATAAAATGAGACTGTCTATTGTAAATAAAGATTTGCTTCTCAATGAAATAAGCATAGTTAGAAAAAAAATGAACCAAGAAAAAGACCCCCGAATAAAGATATACTATTATTCTGGATTATGCGCCATAATGGAAAGAATCTACAATATCGAATATGACCCTCACTTAGTAATCATGCAAATAGTTTTTAATTTTTCATACAATGCCATTAATACTAGAATTACCCTAATGCTTAGCGGAGACGTTACTGTTCAATTACCAGATGATTTCTTTGATAGTCTTGATAAATTATTGGAACAAATATATGAAAGAATCAATAATGAAGAAGATACATATTCTATGTTAGAAAAAATTGCGTGTTTGGCTTATTCTACTAGTGGGAATGGTTATTATCAAATACAGAAAGGAGTGAATGTATTCTCTCCGTGAGTTAAAACTTTTCAATGTACTCGGTAAAACGGGTTAAAGAAACTTAGCCTTAGAGTGCAAAAAATTTTATAGGTACTCAATTCAAAAAGAGAAAGTGACTATTATTAAGGAGATTTTCAGCTATCTTCACAGTTCCTTCCATCTACGAATAAACTCATCAGCTATGTCCTGTGGTTTGTCATACCTAACTTTTTCACTTAGAAACTTTGTCCATTTTTGAAGTAGTTCTATAGGGTCAGCATCAGGAAGCTGTTCAATGACTAAAGTTTTAGCTCGGCGTTCGTCCTGAGTTATTCCGCTGCGTTGATCTGACATATTTAGTTCAGCTTAAGGTGTAAGTAATTTAGCACGCGCTAATCCCCTGTCCCTGACCTATCATATTCTTCCTGAATAGCTTGCTTCTTAGCATTCAACTTTTTCAATAGTTCCACGCCTTCAGGTGTATTTGAAATCTCATCAATAAGGTCAAGCATCGGGTCAAGGTTCTTATGAACAAACTCGTACATGTTGCCAATCTGGTCTTTCAGTGATTTAATTTCTTGTTTCATCTGTTTGTTTTCAAAATGTAATTGGTACAGATCATCTTTCACTTCCTTAACTTCAGCCTTAGTCTTTTCACTCTCACCTTTTGGTGCTGAAATACTAAGCAAGTGTTCTCGGTCTAAGTACATTTGTCTAAGATTTTCAAACTGGGTTTGTTTGTAAGCACTAGCCATATCGCCAACTTCATGCCCAAGCCAAAAGTCAACAATGCTATCTGGTACTCCACTGTTAATCATTAGTGAACCGAAGCTTTCCCTCAAGCTATGAGTACCTAAAGGATTAAAACCGTTACCGTTATTTCCTTCAGTTACAAACCCAGATCTAACAGCTAAATCTTTCATCATAGTTTGAATGTTATTTGTTTTCAATCGTTCCTTTCCGCGATCTTGAAGGAACAAAGGTGTCCTATTTGTAAATTCTATGTCTCGGCTTTTCATATCGGCTAAGTATGCCTTTATTGCATCAATAGCATCTTGTCCAACAAAAGTATAAAACTCAACTCCAGTCTTCACTCGCATAGGTTCAATTTTCAAAGGATGCTCGTTCTTTTCTAAACCTTCCTTTATATCTCCATAATCTAAGCTGCAAAGTGTGCTAACATCAAGACCGCCTTGAAAGTGAAAAAGTACAATAGCTCTATCTCTTGTTGTGCGACCGTGATCGACTAATGCCTTAACTTTCCAAACATCTTCAGGTTTGAAAACCATCCGTTTATTTTCAACTTTTGCTTTAGGCAGTTTGTTTTTACCTTTCATTCTAACTGTTATATCAAAAGTGCTATAGAAGCCTCTGATAATGTTAACTCTCAGCAAACAAGAACGTCCAGCAATTCCTTTTCCAACCTCAATAACTTCACCGTTTCCTCCGCCAACTGCTTTGCGTCTAACATAATCTGTTTTCAGCCAATTGTAAAAACCGATTAGCCGTTTCAAAACAATATCTTGCCTTTCTCTTGGATCTCGTTTGAAATCTTCTATAGCTTCATCAATTAACTCTGAGGCTGTTTTACCTGTAAATTGAGCATAGATGCGGAATGCAGTTTTACAGTTTTTCATCGTTTTAGGATTTGAAATTGTTCCAATCCATCTTGCTAAGGCTGGATCATTCCAATCAACTGAATCGTTTTTCATTTTAGTTCCAACCATTTTTTAGACCTACCTGAATAAGTAAAGTGAAAGGTAATATTAAAACTTTGAGCTATAGCTTATCTTTACTTTAATAAACCAACTTTTTACTCAGGCATAGCCCACTTTTTACTGATTTTTTTATAATTTAATATTTTCGAACTTGACAGCGTATTAAACGAGAATTAATCACATTTAAAAGAAATAAGAAAACCAAAAAAAGAAAAGGTGCACGCAGGTAGAAACTATTTTTTGCTTAATTCTTCAATAATTTCTTTTGCCCTGTCCACTCGAACTTTCCGTTCCTTAACCATTCGTTCAGCCACTAAATCAACTATCTCGTCTTTAGCGCCTGCAGTTATTGCTATGTTTCTTGCATGCAAAGACATATGACCCCGCTGAATCCCTTCATTTGCCAAAGCCCTTAAGGCGCCAAGGTTCTGGGCTAAGCCTACAGCCGCTAACACTTCCGCGAACTCGTTGGCTGTTTTGACGTTTAAGATTTTCATGGCAACCCTAGCTACTGGGTGAGTTTTTACTGCGCCGCCGATTAAGCCTATAGCCATTGGTAGTTCAATTACGCCTTCTAAGTCGCCGTTTTTGTTTTTTGTCCATTTTGATATGGAAGTATAAGATCCTTTTAGAGCTGCGTAAGCGTGAGCTCCGGCCTCGATGGCACGGTGGTCATTTCCAGTTGCAAGAACCACTGCTATTATGCCGTTCATGGCGCCTTTGTTATGTGTTGCTGCGCGGTAGGGGTCAGCTTCTGCAAAGGCTGAGGCGTAAGCGATGCCGTCGACAACTGCTTCTCCGCCTAGCGTTTCTTTGGGTACGGTGCACCATGCTTTCGCTAATCGCTTAGTAGCCAAGTTGGAGATAATGCGTAAATAAACATAGCCGCCTGTTAGCTGCTCAAGTAGCGGAGCTACTGCTTCAGCCATAGTGTTAACTGCGTTCCCGCCCATGGCATCTCTGCAATCAACGTACAGCTCTACAATCAGCATCTGCCCCATGGAGGTGTCGATGATTTTAGCGTCAAGGTCTTTTGCTCCGCCACCGAAAGAGTTCAAAACTGGGTCTTGGTCATTTGCCTTCTTAAGAACGTCAGCCTTGGCATCTAAAACCTGTTTCTTAGCTGCTTTAGCGTCTTTGATACCGACGACTTGGATTTGCCCAATCATAATTGGCGCAGTACTGCTAGTATAAAATCCTCCGCCTTCGCGAACCATTTTAGCCGCATAGCTGGCAGCGGCAATCACGCTGGGCTCTTCAGTCGCCATAGGAATCAAATAGTCTTTACCGCTAATTTGGAAGTTAACGCCGATGCCTAAAGGTTCAGGGAAAACACCGATAACGTTCTCCACCATGTGGTCAGCCACATCAATGGGCAAAGAACCTGTGTCCTCAAGTAAACGGACTTCCTCATCGGTTAAACCTGCAAAATCCTTAATGATTGCTAGCCGCTCTTTAAGCGAAAGCTTATAGAAGCCTGAAATAACAGATGATTTGCTCATTCTCTTCATTCCTTTGCTCTCTTGTAGGTTGAGAGTAGTTTGATTTTCCGCTTTTAAGCTTTAACTTTCTTTACCCAAAAACCCTAGTGCTACAGTGTAGTTTGCCCAGGAGTTCTCGGCATTGCCACTGCGGAAACACCTAAGCGCTTGCGGATTTCCTTAGCTAAAACTGCGCCGTGGCTCACTCGATAATTGTCTGTGATAACTTTTTTTGCTCTTGAAAGTTTAACATACTCAAGTAAACCGTCGAAATCTGAATGGTCACTTAGCGCAACTAAATATTCCCTGTCGCCAATCTGCCTGCAAGGCGAATTAAATTCCCAACCGCTAACACAGATACGCGCATTTTGCAAGCCCACATATCCACGAGAGTTCATGTGATAAAACGCGACACATGGAAGGTTCCCCCCCAAAAGCTCACGCCCATCGACATCTGTAGAAAGCGACAGGCAACCCAGCTGCATACCGTGTTGCTCGCAAACTTTCGTAACATGATAAACCCCCTCCGGCATAACAAACGGCACTGACACATCCGCATTTCTTAGTAGCTGCATGATTTCTTGCAGTTTGCCGTGGTACCCGAAAACGTAGACGGCGCCGCCGCGCAGGCGTTTTTCAATCATTGTAACTATAAGTTCGCGTACATCCACATCAAAAGAGCGTCTACATGATGGACTCCCATAAGTTGCCTCAACAACTAAAACGTCGCATTCAACAACTGGCGTGTCGTCAATTCTGAAGTCGCCTGTGTAAGCAATCCGTATTCCGCCAGCATCCTCGACAAGCACTTGTGCGGCACCCAGAATATGGTCTGCCTTGACAAGCGTAATCTGTTCTTCGCCATACCTGATGGCTTTGCCGTACTCCATTGTTTCGATTATCGCGTCTCTCAGTTTCAGCGAGTCGTCAAGTGTCTCTGCGAGATCTCTGGTTGCCTTAGTCATCAAAACTTTCTCACAGCACTTCAAGCTTTTTCGTAAGCCGCCAAGATGGTCTGCGTGCGCATGAGTGACAATCCGCAAAGGTCTATGTTCATCAAATGCATCGCAGGCAACGCTGTCCCCTAACAGAACCGCGCCGTTTTTCGTTACTTGAGCTCTGGCAGACAAGTTTTAGTCCTTCTTGCCTATGAGGTTTTTTCCGCCAGCCACCCGATAAGCTGCTGCGGATTCTCAGTTTTAATTGTTACTCGTATGGGGCCTAAGGGTGATTCCGCTGTTTCTTCAGAAAAGGAGATGTGTCCTGCGAACGCTACTTGCTTGTTTAAGCAAAAACTAATAGTGTTCCCTCTTGTGCTGTGAAAAAGCGTTTTTCTGGCGGCATCACGAGTCCTGTCAGTGCGCAATATGTTGCGTAGTTTAACAAGTGAATCCTGCCCGCTGACTTCAGCCGTTAATGTGTCTGCTTTGCCTGAAGGCTTGATTGTTATGGAAGTATTGCCTAAAACGTTAGTTACAGCCGTCTTCACCTTGTCTTCGCTTTCGGTTGGGTTAATTTCAGCTTCAACGTGAACAGTTACTTCAGCCATTTTTTCTCAATCCTCCGCAAAGACTCAGCAACTTTAGGTTTAATCTTCTCAACATTATTATCGTTAACTATCATCTGCTCTGCCATCGCAATCACATTTCCCAGGCCTACGCTAAGCTCCCGTATGTCCCGTTCACGGAAAACTTTCCATCCACTTGGGTCATCGCTTCGGCGGCGACTAAATAGGCGGTTAAACCTTGTTTCGGGAGAAGCATGCACAGCTACAAGAGAGAATTTGGCAAAATGCGCTTTGAAAGCTTCAACTTCGCATAGGCTTCTTAAACCGTCAACAAGAACTTTAGTGCTTGTTTGCGCCTCTATTTTGGGAATACATTTCTGAGCGACCACAGTGTTTCCGCCCTCTTCTCGTAATTGAAGCATAACTTTTCCAACATTCTGCGGAGTTAACTCTAAGCCGCGTTTAGTCGTTTCCTCCCTAACCACGTCGCCCATAACCACTATGGCGTAGCCTAGTTCGCGTGCTGTTTCAACGATCAAGGATTTGCCGGACCCAGGCATCCCAGCTAAACCCACAACTAGTTTGCCAGCGCTCATAACTTACCCATTTTTGGTTCTATAGCGGTAACTTCCATTAAAAAGTATCTGATTCACAACTACATGATGAATATCCAATAATTTTCGTAGCTAAAACTTTTGGAACTTAACATTTGATAATTGGAGACTAAGCAAAGCGTAAAAGCAACTCGTGGGTCATATAATTAGAAGTCCAAGGTATACTGAAGTGTGGGTGTAACGAAGACTTCTCGATTTGCTCATTTAAGTCATAGTTTCTGCTGAAACATCTTTACCAAACCAACATGGATTTACTTCTTTTTTTAAGCGATTCGACAAGAAGGCTGCTGTGGTCGTGAGTGTAATTGTAATTGTAATTCTTGCTGTGGCTTTTTTGATTTCTCAAGGCGCCGCGTCCATACCCCTTAACGTAAGCTATACGGTTGGTGAGAAAATGGTTTATCGTATCACGGAAACAGAAAGCAACGTGGCTTCATATGCAGGTGGATTAAAACCGACTACGTTCAATTCGACAGAAACTCAAACCGTGATAGGCTTCAATGGTCAAACATACAGCATTAACCACACTCAAAATTTAGGAAATATTTTCTCTTCCTTATATCGAAGAAGTAAACCAGACAGGTTACTCAGAGGATATTTACGCACAATCTTCGTCAATTGAGGCATCTAACGTTGGCAACGTAAACCCAGTTCTTGTTTTTTTGGCAATGCCCGAAGTGAAGGTAGGTGACACTAAGGTAGTTTCGTTGGACAGTAATAGCTCAGGTAGCAACTCAACTGGAAATATGACGCTTACCTTCGTTGATATCCAAGACATAACGGTACCCTCAGGCACGTACAAGGTTTTCAGGGTAGATTCTTCAAGCAAAGATGCTGTTACAATTGCTTCAACGAAGGTACCTTGGTCAAACGTCTCCCAGATGTTTACAATGAGTTTATCCGTTAATGAAACCGACTATGTAGGGTATGATACTGGACACCTCATCGAATCCAATATAGACTTTATCACACAACCTCAATTTAGCAACAAGCCGATTAACACGACAGCAACCACACAGCTCATAGAGGATATAATACCCAGCCAAACATTGTCCAGTCAAACACCAGCGCCTTCGCCAACTCCGCCTTCGCCTCAGCAGCAGGAAGCGTCGGTCTTTCTACAAAGCGTTGCAGGCCTTGACATGGGACGATACACCATACAAAGCCAAGGAGCCACAGCAGCTAGCTTCTACACGTCCTCAGCAGCAGGAAGCGTCGGTCTTTCTACAAAGCGTTGCAGGCCTTGACATGGGACGATACACCATACAAAGCCAAGGAGCCACAGCAGCTAGCTTCTACACGTGCAATTTAACCTCTAGCGACAGCTCACTTGATGCGCTTTTCAACTTTAACAGTAGCCATGTAGTTTGGTGCCGACTTTCCTCTTCTCAAGGCTCGCCAGACTTTGCTACCATCAAGTAGTAACATGTTAGCGGCAATAACTTTTCTTATTAATTATCACAATTACTCCCAAGCACCGTACATCCCATCATTACAGAGCATGCTTGACAACATTACAGAGAATATAATACCTTACTAACGCAGGGAACAATCTCCTTGAACATATCGGTTAACGGAAACACAACAAACTTTGTTTGGACAAACACCAAAAACACAAATCAAACGCTAACTCTCACCATCCAAAACGGGGACTTCTTGTTCTTCAGCGATTCATGGGCATGAACGATGGCTGGGCAACATGTAATTCTGGATCATAGAACGACCTCGGGGTAGGTCACGTGAACGCAGATCTAAAACAGAAGGTTAAGGCTAAATCGCATAGACGAATTTAATTTCGCTTAAAAGCATTTATGAGGGTATAGTTAGAAATACTCTGAAGGAGACCGTAATGTCCGAACAAATACGAAGTTTCATTGCTTTTGACATGGAAAACGAGTCGGTGCTAAACAGGCTCTCGGCAGCGCAGAAGCTTCTCATTGAAACTGGTGCAGACCTCAGACTTGTAGAGCCGCAAAACATTCACATAACTATGCGTTTTCTCGGTTCAATCAGCCCGGGCATGGTGGACAAAGTTTACGAAGCAATGAAGAAAGTCAAGTTTACCCCGTTCAACACCAAACTCTGTGGTTTAGGAGTTTTTCCCAGCCTCAATTATCCGAGAGTTGTTTGGGCTGGATTGACCGAGGGTGTAGAACAACTTAAGAGCATTTTTAGTCAGCTAGAACCACAGATACGCATGTTAGGATTTGAGGCAGATGCTTACGGGTTTAGCCCACACTTAACAATTGCACGGGTAAAATCTGGCGCAAACAAACAGCGCCTAGCTGAGCTGGTAACAAAAAAAGCCGATTACGAGTTTGGCACAATCAAAGCAGACTGCCTTCGGCTTAAAAAAAGCCAACTGTCACCTAAAGGCCCAACTTACTCAACGCTCAGAGAATACTGCCCCACACAGGAGCAAAAATGATAGCCATGCAGGAAATCGAAGCAATAACTAAGCAGGTTCTAGAGAAAATTACGCCTAGCAAAGAGGACCGTGCAAAAGTTGATGCCATAACCCGTGAGCTGAAGCAAAAAGTAGTCTTGGCTTGCCAACAAGAAGGCGTTCAAGCGATTGTGCGTGTTGAGGGTTCAGTTGCCAAAGACACATGGCTTAAAGAAAATCCAGACATTGACATTTTCATGCGTTTACCAACCTCCATACCGAGAAAGAATCTTGGCGACATCGGCTTAAAGATTGCTAAAAAGGCGGCTGGCGCTTATGTGCAAATTGAACGTTTCGCTGAGCATCCGTACCTACAAACAGTGGTTGCAGGTTACCGTGTGGATATTGTCCCTTGTTATAACGCTAAACCTGGTGAGTGGCAAAGCGCCACTGACAGAACGCCGTATCATACAGACTACATTAAAAAACACTTAACCATAGAGTTGCGTGGAGAAGTTCGGCTTCTTAAAAGGTTCATGCAGGGCATAGACGTTTATGGGGCGGAAATAAAAGTCGGCGGATTCAGCGGTTACCTCTGCGAACTGTTGATAATGAAGTACCGCTCGTTCTCTGAAACAATACAAGCCTTTGCACGGTATAACAAACGCGTAGTAATAGACATCGAAAACTATTACGAAAACAGAAAAAACGAGCTTTCCCTACTCTTCCCTGAACAATTAGTGATTATTGACCCCGTTGATAAAGGAAGAAATGTAGCTTCAGCCGTGCAGCCACAAAAACTGCACAGTATTGTTGGCGCAGCCAGAGCCTTCCTCAAAAAGCCAGATGCAGCCTTTTTTTATCCGCCTAAACCTGAGGTGCTACCCGTTGCAAGCTTGAAAAACCATCTTGCCAGCTGCGGCTCATCCAGTTTATTTCTGGCTATAGACCAAGTGAGCGCTGTTCCAGACGTCTTATGGGGACAACTATATAGAACAAAGCGTTCGCTACATAGACTATTAGAGTTAAACGATTACAAAATCCTAAAAGACACCGTGTGGAGCAACGAAAAAACCCTCAGCATCTTCATATTTGAGCTTGAAGGGCAAGTTTTGTCAAACATCAAAAAGCACCTAGGTCCACCGCTTGAACGAGAAGTGGAAAGCGAGAATTTCTTAGCTAAATATGCCGACAATAAACAGGTTGTTTCTGGACCCTACATTGAGGATGGGCGCTGGATAATTGAAGTGCCACGCAAAACAACCGATGCAGTTGCACTCTTAAAAGAGAAACTTGCGGATGGGGGCAAAACTGCGGGCGTAGCTGAACTTATCGCACAATCAATCCGTAAAAACCATAAAATTCTAGTTAACGATGAAATAACCGAATTATACGTTGAAAATGACGATTTCGCCGAGTTCTTAACGGATTTTCTTTCGGGCAAACCGTTTTGGCTAAAAATCCAGTAAAGCCATTGTACCATTCGCTTGCCCAGCGGTAAGAAAGAGGGAAGGGCAGGCTTTTTACTTGATGATTTAAGGGTTAAAAAGAGGTATCACTCGGAGTTTAGCCTATGAAGCCTTGTCTGTTTTTTGATGTTTTCTTCTGCTTCCCTGTTTAGAACCTGACCAACAATCTAAATCTTGGAGAACTGATATAGTTCATTTTGAATTATGTAATAATGGGGCACCAGCATGTCAGATAATGATTATTGGGAAAATGCTTATGAAAGCGAGGAATACAAGCACTGGGAGTTTAGTTACCCCTCTCCCGAGCTCGTTGCCCTTGCAACCGCCAACGTACCTCGGAGAAATGCGAGAGTCCTAGACGTTGGATCGGGCGGCGGAACCGACGCTGTCTTCATGGCTCAATGCGGATTTAGAGTCACAGGCGTCGATATCAGTGCCGCCGCTCTTAAAATCGCAGAAAAAAGAGCAGAAAAAGCCCATGTTGAAGTGGATTGGCTCAGAGGGAACGTTCTGGAACTCCCCATTGGCGACGAGGCTATCGATTTCATAATCGACCGCGGACTATTCCACCTCATAGAAGACCATGATCGACCCAGATACGCTTCAGAATTTTTTCGTGTATTGAAAAACAGGGGACAAGCCCTGATAAGAGGGGCCAGCGGGGAATCACTTCATGATCAATTCAATCCCATAACCGAAGAAGCCATCGACCGATATTTTTCCAACTCCAAATTCAAGAGAGGTCCAGTGCTGCCAATTCCGCTCTTCTCAGTTGAGGGTTCCATGGACGCGAGGATTGTAATGCTTCAAAAAATAGGGCACTCATGACCGCAAATTTATTGTGTTACGGAGTGGTAACCCAACATTCATAGGTATAACATACTTTAAGCTATTTTTTTGCTTATTTTTTTGCATGTTAAACCACTAATTAGCCTATGTAAGCAGTTGCTTAAAAAGAATATTCCAGCAGGTTCTGTGTAGTTCTCGGTTGTTTTGGTATTTTTGGGGTTCATGGGTAAATTCGGTTGCTGACAAGGGCTTTGTGAAGTTTCCGTCACTTTAATGTTTTTGTTCTCCATGTGAAATTTCGTCACCTGAGAAACTTGCCTGTGATTTTATGCTATTATGGCATCGTAAAGGGGCTTAAGTGCCTCCAACGTCACAAGTCCAATAGAAACAAGTTGTCTCAAGGTTGGTCGATGACCTTCAACAACTAACATGCTAGTATCCATAGCAACTTCTTTAGGTACTTTCGAGTCAGTTTCATCGACATGTACTCCCCCTTTGACATTTGCTTCGAATTTTATAGCTTCCTTTACTGTTAGCACATTCTTATTCATTATTGCAATTGGTTTAGCAAGAAATTGGTCAAGATTCAAAGCAATGCGTTTATCCCCCATGTGTGAATGGGGTGGGTATAGCCCATCTTGTATAGACCAAAGAATTACGTTTTGGACACTTGGCACTTGATAGTCGGTGGTCATAAAGATGATGTCTAATCGAAGACGTCTATTTGCTTTATGCATCAACCCATCCATTAATAACAATCTCAATGTAGCTGAAATCCTTAGAAGGTCAGTTTCTTTTTTTGATTTTACCAGATTGTTTAACTCCTCGGTGCGCAAACAAAATTGTTTCTCAAAATCATTTTGTGGTGGCATTCATATTACCTGATTTCGCCTTTTTGTGGTTTAACGATTATTACTAGTTCTCCACCTTCTGCCTTAAGAATCCACTCTAACTTATCATATTCTGTTAATCCAAATTGGTTTATGATGCTTCTTGGAACGGCAAAGTATTTGATTTCAGTCTCTCCATTCTTAAACCACCATTTTACTTTTTTCGAACTTTCCAATGTTTCAACGAATAGCCGTTCTGGTTCACTTTGCTTTCGTGTGTAAAAAGGTTTCATAACGGACTTGGCTTTAATTTCCAGCTTGGTTCTTTGCCATGCTCCAAACCCTGTTCTCTAACTTGTATGTTCTTCTTTGCGCCTTTTAGAGTTTGTTAACTATTTTCCAGACTTCTTTAGATTGCACAAACAACTTCGCTTTCTATTTACTCAACTTCTTATAAGTTAAGCCCATAGCGTGAAAAATGTCGGGTCCTCTTTTTCCTTTCACGAATCTGACTTTAAACAACCGCTTCAAGGTGTTAAAACTACAAAATTCAACGTATTCTTTGCCTCTACCATTCCACAATTTGAGCGAATCTTCTTCCATCCTGTGCATGTCCTTTTGCGATTGCATGTAAAACAGTCCTTTGGGTTGATGCATTATGGTTAACGAATTGTCAAAATGGATGTACTCCAACGGTTTGTTGAGGGTTCCTTTATGGTGACTTCTCTTTCGATTCGGACCATAATAGGACGGTTTCTTAACATCAAAAATGCTCCATAACAATGGCAAACAAATATGTGGAATCCCGCATTCATTAACTAATGGCTTGTTTCGCTGTCTTCCAACAATCTTGGATTGTGCATGAACGTTGTAAGGTAGAATAGTGAAGGTCTTCCTTCCATCTTCCAGTATTAGATTTATCTCAACCACACCTTTGAAAATGGGGTTGAAATATCGCGCGCGGGCAAATTAAATAATTGCTTCTCGGCTACAGAAGCTCTTCTTGGACCAGCTTTTTGACAACAATTTAGCCTCAGAAATGTCTTTTCACAGCCAAATATTAAAAAAACTTGAAACTG
>Ga0187848_10001802_pt1 | contig 17669 bp, 13 predicted proteins | sample June2016WEW_4_40_FD_132424 | JGI IMG/M metagenome (GOLD analysis project Ga0187848, IMG submission 132424) | Peatland microbial communities from SPRUCE experiment site at the Marcell Experimental Forest, Minnesota, USA - June2016WEW_4_40 | ecosystem: Environmental > Terrestrial > Soil >... | reverse complement strand
TGGACCACGCCCCCGTGGTGGCCGTTACCGGCCAGTCGCCCACCACGCAGATGCACAAGGAGAGCCACCAGTACCTCGACCTGGTGAACCTCTTCCGCCCCATCTCGAAGTTCTGCACCCAGGTGATCGAGCCGGAGACCATCCCCGAGGTGGTCCGCAAGGCGTTCAAGCGGGCGCAGGCGGAGAAGCCGGGCGTGAGCTACATCGACCTGCCGGAGAACGTGGCCCAGATGCAGGTCGACGGCAAGGCGCCGCTGGCCGTCCTGCCGGCGCTGGGACCGCTGGCCGCGGTCGATGCGATCGCCCGGGCGGTGGAGATCATCAACTCGGCCCGCTTCCCGCTGGTCCTGGCCGGCAACGGCGTGATCCGCGCCGGCGCCGCCGGCCAGCTCATCCGCTTCGGCGAGAAGCTCAACATCCCCGTGGCCAACACGTTCATGGCCAAGGGCGTGGTGCCCTTCTCCCATTCGTTGTGGCTGGGGTCGGTCGGGCTGCAGGCGAAGGACTACGCCGTGGCCTGCGGGTTCGAGCGGGCCGACGTGGTGGTGTGCGTCGGCTACGACATGGTCGAGTACCATGCCAACCGCTGGAACTCGGAGAACGGGCGGAAGATCGTGCACATCGACGCCACGCCGGCCGAGGTGGACGAGTATTACCTGCCCGCGGTCGAAGTGGTGGGGGACATCGGCGCCACGCTGGACGCGATTGCCGAGCGTGGGCGGCCGCAGAAGCATTTTCCCGCCTCGCTGTGGCAGGCCATCATGGACGAGCTGTCGGAGTACGCCTACGACCGCGGCTTCCCGCTGAAGCCGCAGCGGCTGGTGTGGGACCTGCAGCGGGTATTGGCCTCGCGGTGCACGGTGATCTGCGACGTGGGGGCCCACAAGATGTGGATGGCCCGCATGTACCAGCCCGAGCGCCCCAACACCTGCATCATCTCCAACGGCTTCGCCTCGATGGGGATCGCCGTGCCCGGCGCGATCGCGGCCAAGCTGGCCTTCCCCAACCGCACGGTCGTCGCCGTGACCGGCGACGGCGGGTTCATGATGAACTCGCAGGAGATCGAGACCGCGCTGCGGATCGGCACGCCGGTGGTGATCGTGATCTGGAACGACGGCGGCTACGGGCTGATCTCCTGGCACCAGTTGCGCCGCTTCGGACGGGCGAGCTATTGCGACTACGGCAACCCGGATTTCGTGAAGTACGCCGAGAGCTTCGGGGCCAAGGGCTACCGCGTGCGAGCCGCCGACGAGCTGATGCCCATCCTCAAGCAGGCCATCGCCGACAACACGGTCGTGGTGGTCGATTGCCCGGTGGACTACTCCGAGAACATGAAGCTCACCGAGCGGCTCAGCAAGCTGGTCTGCCCGGTGTGACTCTTCTAGCGCCCCAGCACGACGTCGATTCCGGAGAGTATCAACGCCAGCTTCGCTTGCGGCAACTTGCCCACGCGCTCCGTAAGAAGCCCTTTATCGAGGGTTACGATCTGCGAGACGCTTGCCACGGAGTCCTTTGGCAACTGCGTGGTCCCGGCAGAAAGGGCCACGTTGCCGGGGGCATCTGCCCACTTCAAGTTGCTGGTCAACGGAACGCAGACCACCGTGGCGAGCCGGCTGCGATTCAACGCGTCGCCCTGTACGACAATGACAGGCCGCCGGAAGCCGGGCGCGGAACCTGCCGGATCGGGGAGGTCGGCCCACCACACGTCCCCTCGCGAAATCACCACTCGACGCGCTCCAGAAGCCGCGTGGCTGCCGCCAGGACGAAATCGTCGTCCGGCTGGCCCGCCGCGCTACAGGCCCGATCCCATGCCTCGGTTACGTACTCCGGGGCATGCCGGGCAACATACTCCTTTAGGGCGAGGCGATAAAGCTCGCTGCGTGACGTGCGCATCCGCCGCACGAGCCGCTCTGCCTCCTGAAAGACATCGTCCGGGATGGAAACCGCCGTTTTCATACCAATAGTATAACCGCGCGCGGACTTAGGATCAACACCAGGGGGCACAAAACAGCGGCGAAATCGGGCCGCGGCCGGCCCTGACGCTTGTCCGGCAGTGCCCCGAGACGTAGCATGTAACCGTTCACAGGCCGGCTGGGGACTGGTCCATTTTTCCGCCAAGCGGCGTTGTTCTTGTGCCAACCCCGATCCGAAAACATGGACCTGTCCCCTTCCGGCGACTCCACAACGTAAGAGGAGCCGCGCACCATGCCAACCGAGCATTTCCCATTGATGGTTCCGGGAGCAAGACCGGCGGCCCAAGGGGCTGAGGTCCGCTCGCCCTGGGACGGGTCGCTCTTGGCCACGGTCGAGCAGGTGGACCGCGTCGGCGCGGAGCGGGCCCTGGCAACGGCCCACGCGTTGTTCCGCAACCGCGATGCTTGGCTCCCCGCGACGCGACGAATCGAAATCCTCCGCCGCGCGGCAAGTCTCCTCGAGGACCGCCGCGAAACGCTGGCCCTCGAGGCGGCCCGGGAAGGCGGCAAGCCGCTGCTCGACTCGCGGATCGAGGCCGTCCGCGCGGTGGACAGCATCCGGCTGTGCGCCGAGTACCTGCGGGCCCAGCACGGCAGCGAAGTCCCGATGGGCCGCACCGCGGCGTCCACGGGCCGGCTGGCCTTCACGCACCACGAGCCCATCGGGCCGGTGCTGGCCCTAAGCGCGTTCAATCACCCGTTGAACCTCATCGCCCACCAGGTCGGTCCGGCGGTGGCGGCGGGCTGCCCGGTGGTCGTCAAGCCCGCCAAGGCGACGCCGCTGAGCTGTTTCCGCCTGGTGCGGATTCTCCGCGAGTCGGGGCTGCCGGACGAGTGGTGCCAGCCGCTGGTGACGGTGGATCAGGAAATTGCCCGGAGCATGGTTGCCGATCCGCGGGTGGCGTTCTTGAGTTTCATCGGCAGCGGCGGGGTGGGCTGGGGGCTTCGCGGGCTGCTGCCGCCGGGGGCCCGCTGCTCGCTGGAGCACGGCGGCGTGGCGCCGGTGATCGTGGCGGCGGATGCCGACCTGGATCATGCGTTGCCGCTCTTGGTGAAAGGGGGATATTATCACGCCGGCCAGGTCTGCGTGTCGGTCCAGCGGGTCTTTGCCCAGCGGCCGATTGCCCCCACGCTGGCCGAGCGGCTGGGGGAGGCGGCCGGGCGGCTGGTGGTCGGCGACCCGACGCTGCCGGAAACCGAGGTGGGTCCGCTCATCCGGCCGCAGGAGGTTCGGCGGGTGGACGAGTGGGTGCGGGAGGCGGTGGCGGGCGGGGCGAAGCTGGTGTGCGGCGGCCGCCCGCTGGGGGCCTCGTGCTACGCCCCGACCGTCCTCTTGGACCCGCCGGAGCAGTCCCGCGTGATGACCCACGAGGTCTTCGGCCCGGTGGTCTGCGTGTCCTCGTTCGACCGCCTGGACGACGCAGTGGCCCGCGCCAACAGCCTGCCGTACGCCTTCCAGGCGGCCGTGTTCACCCGCGACCTGGACGCCGCCCTGCGATGCTGCCGCCGCCTGGACGCCTCGGCCGTGATGGTCAACGATCATACGGCGTTCCGCGTCGACTGGATGCCTTTTTGCGGTTTGCGGGAATCGGGGCTTGGCATCGGCGGCATTCCGTATACGATGGAAGACGTGCAAGTCAAGAAGATGATCGTGTTCCGCTCCCGGGAACTGGAATGAACCATCGCCGGCACCCAAGGGGTGCCGGAGAAAGCAGGGTGGGTCGACGGGCACCGACGCGCAGCGGTGGTCGGCGAGCCCCACCACAGGAACTCGCCCGAAGAATGGTGGGGCTCGCTGCGCTCGACCCACCCTACACGCTTGGCATTTCGGATTTCCTGGCTGCCGTGACCCCATGATCCCCGACCCGGCTTCCATCTTCGGACGGCACGAGTTCATCGTCCGCCGGGTGCATTCCCTGTTGGGGCTCGTGCCCGTGGGGGCCTTCCTGGTCGTACACCTGGCCACGAACGTGACGATCCTCGACGGCCCCGAGACCTTTCAGGCCCGGGTGGACCAGATCCACAGCCTCGGCCCGCTGACGCTCTGGTTCGTGGAGTGGGCGTGCATTTTCCTGCCGATCTTGCTGCACGGCCTGGTGGGGCTGGCGATCGTCGCCCGCGGGAAGCGCAACGTGCTCTACTATCCGTACCTCGAGAACTTCCGCTACACGCTGCAGCGCTGGACGGGGGCCGTCGCGTTTGTGTTCATCATCTGGCACGTGTTTCACACGCGGGGCTGGTTCGAGAACGAGTGGTGGATGGCCAACGTGACCCGGCCGCTGGGCGGCGGGACGTTCGACGCGCACCGCGCCGCGGCCACCGCGGTGGCCGCCCTCCAGACGGCCCGCTGGATCGTGGCCGCCTACGCCGTGGGCACGCTGGCCAGCGTGTACCACTTGGCCAACGGCGTCTGGACGATGGGCATCACCTGGGGCGTTTGGACCAGTCCCCGCGCGCAGCGCTGGGCCACCGGCCTATGTGCCTTGCTGGGGCTGGGGCTGGCAGTGCTGGGCGCGGCGGCCCTGGTGGGGATGGAAATCACGCCGGTCCACTAAAGTTCGGAAAGGTTCCATGGCGAGACCTACGGTGGTGATCGTCGGCAGCGGGCTGGCCGGAATGGCGGCGGCCATCAAGCTGGCCGAGCTGCAGTGCGACGTGGCCGTGATGAGCCTCCTGCCGTTGAAGCGGTCGCATAGCTGCTGCGCCCAGGGGGGCATCAACAGCGTCAACGACCTGACCCGCCAGCTCGGCGACAACATCTGGCAACACTTCGAGGACACCGTCTACGGCGGCGACTTTCTCCAGCACCAGCCGCCGGTCAAGGAGCTGGCCGAGTGGGCCCCGCGGATCATCGACCTGATGGACCGGCTGGGGGTGACGTTCAACCGGACCGCCGAAGGGTTCCGCGACCACCGGCGTTTCGGCGGGACGCTGTACGAGCGGACGGCCTTCGCGGGGGCGACCACCGGCCAGCAGCTTCTCTATGCCCTCGACGAGCAGGTCCGCCGCTGGGAGGCCGCCGGCAAGGTCCGCAAGTACGAGTTTTGGGACTTCCTGGGCCCGGTGCTCGACGAGAACGGCCGCTGCCGCGGGCTCGTGGGGCAAGACCTGGTGAGCATGCAGATCCGCGGCGTGACGGCCGACGCCGTGGTCCTGGCCAGCGGCGGCTGCGGGGCGATCTTCGGCCGCTCGACAATGTCGGTCGCCTGCAACGGCGCCGCGGCCAGCCGCGCCTACCAGGCCGGCGCCCGCTACGCCAATCCCGAGTTCGTCCAGGTCCACCCCACGGCCATCCCGGGGGCGGACAAGCTGCGGCTGATCAGCGAGAGTGCCCGGGGCGAAGGCGGCCGCGTGTGGGTCCCCCGCCGGCCCCAGGACCCGCGGGAGCCGCAAGACATCCCCGAGAAGGAACGCTACTACTTCCTCGAAGACCGCTACCCGACCTACGGCAACCTCGTGCCGCGCGACATCGCCACCCGCGAGATCTTCAAGGTCTGCCTGCAGGAAGGATTGAGCGTGCTGCCCGACCGGATGTGCGTCTACCTGGACGTCAGCCACCTGCCCCGCGACGTGCTCGACCGCAAGCTCTCCGGCATCCTGGAGATTTACGAGAAGTTCCAGGGCGTCGATCCGCGGACCACGCCGATGAAAATCTTTCCGGCGGTACACTATTCGATGGGCGGGTTGTGGTGCGACTATGAGGCGGCCGCCGGCGGCGGACTGGCCGTCGGCTCGCCCCGCAACCAGCAGACCAGTATCCCCGGCCTGTATGCCATCGGCGAGTGCGACTACCAGTTCCACGGCGCCAACCGCCTGGGGGCCAATTCCCTGGTGGCTTGCCTGTTCAGCGGCCTGACGGTGGCCCCGGGCATCGTCCATGACCTGGCCGGCCGTCGCGCCGCCAGGCCGGCGGCCGGGCTGGTGGAGCGGGCCGTCGCCCGGCACCAGGCGGATTACGAGGCCCTGCGTTCACGGCCGGCGGGCGGGCCCAACCCGTACCGCCTGCACGCCGAGCTGGGCCGAGTCATGACCCGCTCGGCTACCGTCATTCGCCACAACCCGGACCTCGAAGAAGCCTACGGCCGGGTCTGCGAGTTGGAGGAGCAAGCGCGGCGGGCCTCCCTGGCCGACTCCGGCTCCTGGTGCAATCAGAACCTCGTCTTCACCCGCGCCCTGGGCGACATGTTCCCGCTGGCCAAGGCCATTGTCCGCGGCGCGCTGGTGCGCGACGAGTGCCGCGGGGCGCACTACAAGCCGGAATTCGCCATGCCGGAGCTCACCGTCACCGATCCGGCCGAGCGCCGCCGCCAGGCGGTCGAGTGGTGCGCCCGCTTCGAGGAGAACAACCGCCGCTGGCTCAAATCGACCATCGCCACCCATGCCGCCGACGGCCAGCCGCAACTGAGCTACGAGGACGTTGATACCGCGCTTCTGCCTCCGCGCCCCCGGCTGTACGGCGTGGCCGGCAGCGACGTGATCGAGCAGGTGTGGAAGGAGATGCACCAAAACCCGAATCCAAGTAGATCGTGAAGAAGGGCATGTCGGCATTGCCGGTGTTTGTCGAGAGGGTCTTGACGCAAAGACGCCAAGCCGCAGAGGCGCAAAGGAAGAATTGAGATGATAATCAAGTTTCATTCTCAGCGAGTAGCGAAGGTGTCTTCAGCATCATCTGTTTCTCTGCGTCTTTGCGGCTTTGCGCCTTTGCGCTATCCGCCTTACCAAGACCGCCGTTTTCTTTGACCGCCATTTCCGATTCACCCATGACCGTTTCTTCTCCAAAGCATCCCGAGAGCAGCCCGCCGCGGTCGTTCGCCGTGCGGGTCCTGCGGCAGGACGGTCCCGCCCAAAAGCCCTACTGGCAGGAGTTCCGCGTCGAGCGCGAGCCGGACATGAACGTGATCAGCGTGCTCCAGAAGATCGCCGAAGAGGCGCAGACGGCCGACGGCCGGGCCGTGCCGCCGGTCGCCTGGGAGTGCAATTGCCTGGAGGAGGTGTGCGGGGCCTGTACGATGCTCGTCAACGGCCGGGTCCGCCAGGCGTGTACCGCCCTGGTGGACCGGCTGCTCGCCCAGCGGCCCCGCGGGATCGAGCTGCGGCCGATGACCAAGTTCCCCGTGCTCCGCGACCTGGTGGTGGACCGCTCGCGGATCTTCGCCTCGCTGGAGAAGATTCGCGCCTGGCTGCCGATCGAGAGTTACCTGGACATGGGCCCGGGGCTGCGGCAGTCGCAGGCACAACAAGAGATGGCGTATCTCTACAGCAAGTGCATGAGCTGCGGCTGCTGCCTGGAGGCCTGCCCGCAGTTCCTCAAGATCGAGCTGCCGTGCCGCGAGGGGGAGACGCCCGAGGAGTTCAACGCCCGGCAGCGGGAGGCGAACTGGCGGGCGTTCATGGGGGCCCACGCCATCGCCCAGGTCGAGCTGTTCAACAGCAATCCGATCGGCGCGATGACCGCCGGCGAGCGGCTGGACGCCTTGATGGCCGAGGGGGGCATCCAGGTGTGCGGCAACGCGCAGAACTGCGTGAAGGTCTGCCCCAAGAACATCCCCTTGACCACGGCCATCGCCCGCGCCGGCCGCGCCGCCACCCTGCACATGCTGCTGCGGTGGTTCGATCAGTAGGCGTGGTTGACAAGGGGTTTCGTCCCCACTACAGGGGGCATTTCAGCCGCATGGGAGAGATTGATCTAGAAAAAAGCCTTCGAATCGTCGATAAGGGCGGTCCCATTTCACCAATTTGGCGGAAAGGAGTTCCACCATGCCCTATGTCACGGACGACGACTCGAAGGCGACCAAGAAGATAGCAGAAATCGAGCACCAGTTGCAAGAGACAAGAACGGAATTCGACCGATGGCTGGCGGCAGCGGGAACGCCCGCCGGCGCAGCGGAACTGGCGCAGAGAGAGCGGCAAGGAAAAGTGCTGACGGATCGGCTCCAGGCGTTGGCCGTCGCCCTGGAACTGCAACGGGCCCTGGCCAACCCCGGGTTGCACCAGCAGGAGCGGAAGTTGGCGAAAGCCTCGCTGAAGAAGATGAAGGACTTCGGCTATCGCCCGGTCACGGTGCAGTTCTTGGGGGGGGCTGGAAGTGGAACTGATGGCCCGCTACTGGTGTCGCAGCCAAGCCCGTGCCGACAGAGGCAGGGGGAGTTACTTCGGCTTGGTGCTGTTGGGCGTGTGCGACCGCTGCACGCCCGCCTTGGCCGGCGAGGTGGCCCAACTTGCCGCGGCGCCGAGTTCGTTCGAGGACGCCCGCGCGCGGCTGCGGCAAATGGGAGTGGAAATGTCGATCAGGCGGAGCACCAGCGTGGCCTATCATTTCGCCCAGCGGGCGCGGAGCCGGCGGCAAATGGACGGCATGGGCATCGCGGGGTCGCTGGCGGGCAAACGGGTGGTGATTTCCACGGACGGCGGCAGACTTCGCGTCCGCAAGAACAAGCCGGGCCAGAAGACCCAGAAGGGCCGTTCGCGTTATCGCACCGATTGGCGCGAGCCCAAGCTGCTGGTGATCTACGTGGTGGACGAGAAGGGCCGGCTCACCCAGGAATTTGCACCGGTGATGGACGGTACGCTCCAGGGTCCCGACGAGGTGTTTCGGCTGATCGAATTCTATCTTTCCGAATTGCAGATCAGCCAGGCTGCGGAAGTCTTGTTCATTGCCGACGGGGCGAAGTGGATTTGGCAGCGCGTACCGCCGCTGTGGCAGCGTCCGGGGCTCGCGGGAATCGTCCGCTGCCGGGAGTTGGTCGATTTCTACCATGTGGTCGAGCACGTCTATGCCTTGGTTGCCTTGAACACCGCGTGGCGGGCATCGCAACGGAAACGATGGGCCACTCGGCAGCGGCGTCGTTTGTGGCGCGGGGAACTGAAGGCGTTTATTCAGGAGGTGGAGCGGCTCTGTCGGGGAAAACGGGGTCAAGGATGGACCCGCGAACGAGACTACCTGCTGCGCAACGCCCGGGCAGGGCGTCTGGACTATGCCAAGGCGCGTCGCGCGAAAATGCCGATTGGCAGTGGCACGATGGAGAGCGCGATTCGGCGCGTGGTCAACTTGCGACTGAAGGGAGCAGGCATCTTCTGGCACGAGGATCACGCGGAGCAGATGCTCTTGTTGCGCACGTATTACAAGTCCAAGCACTGGCAAGTCCTGATGAACAAAGCCTTTGCAACCTCCCTGGCAACCGCCGCCTAACTCCTATGAATCCGCAACGCTCCCGCCCGCCCTCCGTCCTCTTCCATATCGTTCTGTCCCGGCTTTCGCAAACCGGATCGCTCGACAATTCACTCTCATTATCTCCGCACGTGTCCGTCGCCCCCGGCTGCTTCTCGGCCTTAGCCCAAATCGACCGCCTCGCCTCTCATCCACACCATCTTCGTCCTGTTTCTGACGCCCGTTTGCCCCCGCCCAAATGCTGAATTGCCGTTTTCGGGACGGGCACTAGCTAGTGCCACCATGAGCGAGCCGGTTGCCAGTGCCCATAGGCACCAGTGTCGCGTTCGCTGCCAGTGAAGGAAAGCGGCTGCGAGGAGGATGGCCAAACACACCAAGTACAGACACGGCACAAGAATTTCAACAGGAGATACAGGAGTCATGGAACCAAACGTTCCCCGAGCCAACGGACCGAGCGGCCGTCAGCCGTCAGGATGATCCACCGAAGGTGGACGCTACGGCTGCCCGTTGTTGGGCTGATTCATGTGGCGCCATTTGTGACCACACCACAGGCATGGCTGCGACTGTGGGCTCACAAGTACCCGCGCACAACTATTTTGTGAAATACCGGGCGACCGAATCGAGCTGCTCCGCGAAGAACTTGGCATCGTCCGTTCCGAGGTCTTTGAGCGACGCGATTGCGTCACTGAGCTGCTTTCTCCCCGCCCCGCTCGTTCTGTCCGAGGCCAAGGTGGCGATGCCGATGTAGCCGCGAGCCATCTGCTCAAAATCGGGTTTTCGGGCGCGTTGAAATTGCTCCACGGCCTTGGAGAATTGCTCGATGGCGGCGGCGTGCTGTTTCAAGGCCAGATGTTGTGCGCCCAGGAGCCAATGGGCGTTGCCAAGCCCTTCGCCATCACGCTTCAACTCCCCAGCCAGCCGAAGGTTCAGACGGGCCACATCGAAAGCGGCGACCGTATCCGAGTGGCTCACCTCGATCCCCGGCTCGTTCCAGCCCGGCCAGGCGTTGGCCGAAAGATTGTAGGCAATGGTCTTGGCAATCCCCCTGAGCTGGTCGGTTTGCGCCGGCTTCTGCCCGCCTGGGCGGGTTGCCTGAGACAGGCAGTAGTGTATTCCCGCTCGTCCGAGAAGGATCATCCTCGGCAGGTCGCGTTTCTTCGAGTAGAGATCCTGCACGAGAACGGAATACGTGTTGGCAATTTCCAGCGGCGTCCCGTGGCTTTCGACAAAGTCGGCGGCTTGGAACGAATCACCGGATACCATGTGCGAATAGACGATCTCCAACACGCCGGGACGCTTTACCGGCTCCGCTTGCTGGGAGTAACAGCGACCGCTCGTCAGTCCGCTCACGATGCAGACACCCGCGAGAAAGAATCGTCGCTCCCGCCGTGATAACACGGGTATTTGTGTGGTCATGGGATGGCCCTAACGATGGGGTTGGCTCGACGAACGGATTTCTATACCGCCCTTTGTCCGCCGGGAGGGGTCGCCACGCAGACTCCCTCGCCGTGGATTGGCACATCTCCCTTCTCTGTGCCCTATTCTACCGCAACTTTAGGGGAATGGAACTGGGGGGCTTGGCCTTCCGGGGCCGCCAGCCAGCCCTCCACGGCAAAGAACGCCCCTTCCGGGCGCAGTACGAGCGCTGCTGATCTGGATTTTGGCAGCCTGGGGCGACATTTCCGCCTAGCCGGTCTTGGGTTTGAGCGCCAGATAGCGGCGGGCGACGTGCTGCTGGACGAGCCGGAAGAACTCCGGCGTTTCCATCATTGCCGATGCGAATCGAAGTTGCCCCACAGTTCAGCCTCAGTCAACTTCGATCCCGTGAACTTCCACCACTGCTGCCAATCCTCTGTTGACGTCGGAGGGGCCGCCCGGTCCTGTCTCCTGTCAGAGCGGGAATGAATCCGCGCCAGGATTTCCCTCGCGTGTTGGGATTTCTTCCGGTCTTCGTCCGCCGTGTGCAGCGGTCAAGTTCACGTTCCAGTTGCAGGCCCAAAGCCAGCACTTCGGTACTGGCAAGGTCCAGCCGGTAGCCCTGCCCGCCAGGAACGGGCTGGAGCCAAAAGTCCTTGAAGAACCGGCATTGGTCGGAACCGCCGAATCGGACTCCCCAAGGGATGGGAGAAGCGGAGTAGCCGGCCGGACGGCGCAGCGCCCGTGGGGGAGGGGCTCGTCGTAGAGCACAACCAGGGTGAGGTTCTCGATTTCGACCAGGCCCTCGACGACAGGTCCGTCGACCAGGCACCCAAGAGCCGCCCAGGGCCGGGGACGGGTCCGGCGTCGGCCGCCGAGGCGCCGCCGCCACTGGTCCAATGGGGAGGGGGGCAAGGGTAGCGATCATCAAGAGGATCTCCAAGAGAGGGGAAGGAGCGAGTGTTACTCGCCCAGGACAACGGTGTAACTGTCGCGGCAGGTGGCAGTGATTGACGGCAACAAGCGCTGCCAGTAGGCTCGTTCTTGATCCCGGGGACGCTTCAGTCGCTGGCATCGCGTGTCACGGCACTTGTGGCACCGGGATTGGCTATCCCCGGGAATCTGCTCCTGGTAAACTGAGCGTATCGTCGTTTGCCGTTCTGTTGCTTCTACTGAAGGAGGGTCGAGCCGATGTCATGCAGAGTCTGGTTTCATGCGTTGACCGCTTGGCTGGTCTTGATCGGAATCGCATGGGCACAGCCGTACAAGGCCGTGATCGTCACCGGCCAAAACGGCCACGACTGGAAAGCGACCACACCGGTGCTCAAGAAGATCGTTGAACAGACGGGGTTGTTCACTGTGGACGTGGCAATCTCGCCGCCCAAGATTTCGGTCGCCAAAGGTGAAAAGCCGAAGCCGGCCGACATGCGCAGCTACCGGCCCGAGTTTGCCAAGTACCAGGTGGTGATCAGCAACTACCAGGGCGATCCATGGTCGGACGCGACCAAGACCGCCCTGACGGATTACGTGCAAAACGGTGGCGGACTGGTCATCTATCACTTCGCTTTGGCTGCTTTTCCCGACTGGCAGCAGTACAACGAGATGATCGGCTTGGGCGGCTGGGGAGGCCGCAATGAGAAGTGGGGACCCTATGTCCGCTGGCGGGACGGCAAGATCGTGCGCGACAACAGCCCGGGCAAGTGCGGGTCCCATGGGCCGAAGCAGGCGTTCCAACTCGTCGTCCGCGAGCCGAATCATCCCATCATGGCGGGCCTGCCGCCGGTATTCATGCACGCGCCGGACGAACTGTATGGCTGGCTCCGTGGCCCGGCGAAGGACCTTACCGTGCTGGCCACGGCTTTCGCGCCCAAGGACAAGGGGGGTGCCGGCGAGCACGAACCGGTGTTGTTCACCATCCAGTATGGCAAGGGGCGGGTCTTTCAGAACTGCCTCGGCCATTCGGCGGAGGAACTCAAGAGCGTGGCCTTCATCGCTACGTTCCAGCGCGGTGTGGAATGGGCGGCCACGGGTAAGGTGACCCAAAAGGTTCCTGCCGACTTCCCCACTGCCGACAAGGCCAGCGTACGGGAATAACGCTTGTGACCGATCGCGGACCTTACGATCCCGGATTCAACCAATGGCGGACGAGCCATTCGTGTTCCGCATCCAAGGCTGCACTGCGTTGGGTGTAGGGCCCGAGGATGCCGCCGCCTACGGGCGAAAGATCAGCCCACCAGCGTCCATGCTGGTCTGGCTCGACGTGCGATGCCCGAGAAATGACGGGGCTGCCCAGTGCCGCAAGGTGGATTGCCTCCGAGTAAATGCACCGGACAGCCCCGCCGGGTTCGATGACAAGCTGCACGGCGGCCACCGTCACTTGGGGCAACGGAGGATGTTCCGCCGAGGCCGATCGACCAAAAGGCCGTCCAAGACGCTCTGGACGCGGGACATCTCCGTGGCAACGTGCTGCCGCAGGCCGGCGTTGTCCCGCAATGCCTGCGGCTCCACCCCACGGATAATCCTTTGGGCGTCGGCCACGAGCTGATCGAGCTGGTCGTGCGACCGCACGTTCAACTCGCGGAACCGCCCGAAGAACTCGGTCAGGTTCTCAACGGCTGAGTCCCTGAATATGCGTGGCTTTCCATCCTCCTGGCCCGAGAGCCGCTCCGTGAGGTGCGAGATCAGCTTGGCCAGTTCGGCGGTGAACGCCTCCACGGCCAGCCGCACCGCCTCGTCCAAGCGGCTCTGCACCCGCTGGCACTCCTCTGCGTAGAGTTGCGGGTTGAGCTGCTGCAAGTAGTCCGGCGGCTCCACGCTGGGGAAATCGAACTCGATGGAGAACAAGCCCCGCAGCGACTCGGGGTAGTCCCCCGGGTTGTACAGGCTCCCCAGCCGGTTGCGGGCCGCGGCCTTCAGCTCGCTGTAGCGGCGGTCCAAGGCTTCCACGGCCTCGGTCAGTTCTGCCTGGAACTCCCGCATCTTCGCGGCGAAGTCGTCGATCTTGTCCTGCCGGATCAGCCGGATCCCCGGCTCCGGGTACGGCAGGCTCATCGCCTTCCAGAAGGAGATGACTTTGCCGCGGACGGCGGTCACGGCCTTGTAGGCCGGATGAAAATTGGCGAGAACGAGGATGGCCGAGCTTTCGGGGCTGGCCAGGGCGTTGATCGAGCGGATGGCGGCCAGCGGGTCGCTACCACCGGCATCGGCCGGTTGCCCGTTGGCCTGGCCGGGGATCTGCAATCCCTGCTCGACGTCCCAGGTGGCCAGCCGCCACTTCTGTTCGCGGCACATTTCGGCGATCTCGCGAAGGGCATCCTCGTGCTCGAAGCTCTGCACCCACAGGGCACTGAAGCAGGCCGAGACATACTCGGCCAGTTGTTGAGCAAGGGGCATACAGGGTATCCTTATGAAATGAGAGTGGAGGTTTTCAGCGAAGGGGGCTGCCAATGCGAAACTGCGGACGAACCACCGCGATCCTTGGCCTGCACGCGATCGCAGTGCTGATGCTCGCCGCTCCAGCCCTGGCTCACCAGGGTAAGAAGGGGCCGGTGAAGGTTTTCATCCTGGCCGGTCAGTCGAACATGGAGGGGCAGGGCAAGATTGCGGCTGACCCGAAGAGCAACGGCGGCAAGGGGAGCCTCCAGTACCTGGTGAAAGACCCGGCTACGGCCGTCCGCTTCAAGCACCTGGTGGATAAGGACGGCAAGTGGATCGTCCGTGACGACGTGTGGATCTGGTATCTGGGCCGAAAGGGGAAGCTGACCGTTGGCTACGGGGCCCGGGCAGACCGGATCGGCCCGGAGTTGGGATTCGGCGTGGTGATGGGCGACTGCCTCGACAACCAGGTGCTGCTCGTGAAGGTCGCCTGGGGTGGCAAGAGCCTGGCCAAGGATTTCCGGCCGCCGAGTTCCGGGGGTGAGGTCGGCCCGAGCTACAAGGAGATGATCGGGCATGTCAAGGAGGTGCTTGCCAACCTCAAGACCCTCTTTCCGGATTACGATGGCCGCGGCTACGAGTTGGCCGGGTTCGGGTGGCACCAGGGGTGGAACGACCGCGTCAACCAAGCCTTCAACGATGAGTACGAGAAGAACCTTGCGAACTTCATCCGTGATGTCCGCAAGGACTTGGGCGTGCCGAAGCTCCCCTTTGTGGTCGCCGAAACGGGTATGAACGGCCACGGCGAGCATCACCCCCGTGCCCTGTCGCTGATGCGTGCCCAGGCCGCGGTTCCCAATTACGCCGAGTTCCAGGGTAACGTCGCCTTCGTCGGGACAAGAGACTTCTACCGTCCTCCGGAAGAGTCTCCTTCCGCACAAGGCTACCACTGGAACAGCAACGCCGAGACGTACTACCTGATTGGCACGGCGATGGGCGAGGCCATGAAGAAGCTCTGCGGCAGGTAGGGCAGACGCTGGGTGGCCACACCGCTCAGCCTTGCTGCCGCAAGTGCTCCTCCTCCGCCGTCGCTTGATGGAACTCGGCGGTGAGCTGCTCGCCGATCCGCTGGCCGAGGGCCTGCTCGATGAACTTGCTGCCCTGACCAGCAACTCGCTGATCTCGGGCTCGGCACCCCTCTCCTGCCGCAGGCCGTAGAGCAAGAAGCAACACAACCCGATGGCCTCAAGGCAGATGAGCCCCACGGTCAGGGATTCGATGGCCGGCCCCATGGCCGGGTCCCAAAACCGCTTCTGGGCGATCTCCCGACGCTCGGTCTCCAGCACGTCCCTCTGTTTGGCCACTTCAGCCTGTTGGGCCTGAAGGTTCTGCTGCAATGCGACCAAGTCTCGGCGGCAGTTGGCATCGGCACCCACCAGTTCATGGGTCGTCTCAGCGATCTGGTGGTTCTGGTGGGCAATCTGGCGGTTCTGTTCGGCCTGGCGATCAGCGGCCTCGCGGGCTACTTGGACGACGCGGCCGACCCTGCCCAACTGCACCAACCGCACGTAGGCCCGCAGGGCGTTGCAGAGGACCGCCTGGATGGCCTCCTGGCGGCTTTCGGGATCCAAGTGCCGGAAACTGATCCGGGCGTGCGTGACGATGGTCGGCACCATGCTGAGGAACGAGGTGTGCCAACGGCGAACAACTGGCTTGGGCCGGGGAGGGATACGACTCATGTGCGACCTCCGGATAGCTAAGGCCGCCCCCCGCGGGGCAGCCACGTGGGAAGAAATGGACCGCCCCGCAACGCGCGGGGCTGACGGTGGAGGTGCCCGGGGAAGTTGCCTTGCTGGCTCGGCGGAAGCTCTCAAAACGGCTGAAATCAGCCAGAACGCGAGGCAGGCAACATTAACCCGGGTCTCCAGGTAATGGTGCCGCGGATTGAGGCTGTTCTTCAGGAGGAGACGCCGCCCCGCAAAGACACCAGAAGCAAAACCACCTGCCCGTTGTGCCCGGAATATCCGGTATCCCTGTCATTGAACCGCATCTTTACCTTTACGTTGCAAATTACCCTGTCGATAAGGATTATGGTTGTTCAGTCAGTCCCAAGAGCGGAGAAAGACAGATGGCGAAGAGACGATTGGGCCAGAAACAGTGCCCGAAGTGCAAGAACTGGATCAAAGGCCCCAGGACCAAGACCTGCCCGAAGTGCAGCCACGAGTTCCAGCCCAAGCAGAAGGCAGTCGCCGCCCCCAAAGCGGCGTCGGCAGTTGTGGCCGCCCCCGCGGCCCCGGCGAAACCGGCCAATACCGTCACGATTGACCAGATCAAGGCGGTGTCGCAGATGGTGAAAACGACTGGCGGATTCGGTCGCCTGCATGAGCTGCTCGGCCTCGTCAAGGAAGTCGGCGGCCTGAAGAAGTTCAAGGACTTGCTGGAAGCGATGGAGGTAGGCAACGGAAGCGAGGCCAAGTCGTAATTGCCCGCCAGGTGCTCCCGGTGTGAGTGAAGGCCGCCTATTGTGCGGCCTTTTCTATTTCCGGCGTCGATTGACCGAGCCGTCCGGTGGTGTCTCGCCCGCCACCTGCCTTCTTCGGCGACTGCATGGTGCCGGGGAACCCGCCGGAGCCGTTGGGGAGAGCCGGAGAGGCACCAGGGGAGCGGCGGCGGCTTGTCCGAACCAACTTGGGGTCAGACCCTCCCTACCCATGCCAGCCCCCTCCTCCCATGCTTGACGCGGCACTGATAGAATGGGTCCTTTTGCTCGACGGGGCGAGCCGACTAGGCGCTCTCGGAGATTGCCAAGCGGATCAAGCATTGGACGAGATCCGCAACCGCCCCTTGCTTTGGAGTCCAGCTTCCGTCCGCAAGGCCGGCCGCGTAAGAGCGTGCGGCCATGAGGTTCCGCTTTCATACACGCTATTTTAGGAGAACGAGCATGAGACTGTGGCCCCACATCGGATCGGCGACAATCGTGCTGGCGGCCCTCGCCAGCGGCGCGTGGGCCCTAGCCGCATCGAAGTCCACGCCTCCGGACGCCTGGAAACCCGCCGACCAAAAGGTCGTCTTTTACACGAAGAAGAAGCCCCCGGCGACGCCCAGACTGGAAGACCTGGAGCTGACGAAGAGCGTTTCGCGGTGGGGCGTCACGTGGACGTTCGAGCGGCCCACCCGCGCCGGGCGGTTCGTCAATGGCGACTTCTACGTCGTCGGCCCGGTCGCGGTCGTCAAGATCGACCCTGTCCCGCGTTATGGCAAGGAGGTCGCCGACGACGAACTCGACGGCCGTGAGAAAGTCGCGGTTGACCAGCGCTGCCGTAACGGCTCCATGCTCAACGCGCCCGCCCGGCGGGAGGTGGCCTGGGACTCCGGCGTCATGAACTACTACCACCCCGAACATCGCGCCAGCCTTCCCGTCGCCATGAAGCCCGGCGACAGCCTGGCCTCCAGCATCAGTCTCCGCCGGGGCGAGAAAGTCGCCTATCCCTATCATCCCGGCACCGTGCGCGGCGAGGGCGACAACAGCCCCGTCAAGGTCGTCGCGGTGCTCACGTGCGTCGCCAAGCCGCTACCGCCCGATGCGTTCCGCCCGGGGTATGCCGGCCACGACCCGAAGATCTACCTGGCCCGCGACCTGCGACGCGAGCTTCTGCCGCGCTTCGACCGGCCGCGCGAGGCACCGGACCCCGCCAAGTGGGCCGACCTTCTCCAGCGGCCCTGGTGCGACTCCTGCT
>Ga0187848_10001800_pt1 | contig 17679 bp, 17 predicted proteins | sample June2016WEW_4_40_FD_132424 | JGI IMG/M metagenome (GOLD analysis project Ga0187848, IMG submission 132424) | Peatland microbial communities from SPRUCE experiment site at the Marcell Experimental Forest, Minnesota, USA - June2016WEW_4_40 | ecosystem: Environmental > Terrestrial > Soil >... | reverse complement strand
TGCAATTCGTTCGTGCTCACCGGGCGCGAAGCCGCGGCGATGTCGCATCGCTCAACCATCAATGCCCCCATCCCATACGTGGTTCCTTTGTATTCGGTATCAAAAACAACCGTGGGATGCTCCTTCCGGTACTCCGCAATGAGCTGCGGGGCCAATTCTTCTCCAAACGTGTTCGAGCCCCGGATGGTGACTTTTCCCGGTTTCCCACAGCCCGCGATCACCACACTGAGCACCATCAAACTGAGGCTGCCCACGAGTGTGATTCGGCGGAGACCAAAGCAATCGTTAATTGTTTTCATGACGCACCCTTCTGTTCACAACAAAACCACTTTCGCGCTGATACTCCATCCGTTGCGGCAAACAGTTCAAGGAAAAAATTCGCGCCGTCGCAACGGGCGGGCCCGGCGGAAAGCAAAGTGAAGATGGAAACGCAGACGGATGAACCCGGATGTCTGGAAACTTCATTAACTGCCACCACCGGCCCCCGCCCCGACGCCGATGACATCTCCCCCAATCAGGGCGATTAACGGCAGGAACATGGCGATGACGATGCTGCCCACGACAATGGCCAGGAAAATAATCATGACCGGTTCCAGCAGCGACGTCATGGCACTGACGGCGTTGTCCACCTCCTCGTCGCTGGTGTCGGCGATTCTCATGAGCATGTCCGGCAGCGCGCCGGTTTGTTCGCCCACGTCCACCATGCCGGACACCATTGCCGGGAAAATCCGGGATTCTTTCAGCGGCCCGGCGATGCTCCCGCCCTCCTTCACGCTGTCGTGGATTTTGGAAATCACGCCGCCCACGATGACATTGCCGGCCGTTTCCTTCACGATGGTCAACGCCTGAAGGATTGGCACGCCGCTGCCGAGCAGGGTCCCAAGTGTCCGGGCAAATCGTGAGAGCACCACCTTTCGGCAAACCGTGCCGACGACGGGCATGATCAGTTTGAAGCGGTCAAACCACCGCCGGCCACGCCGGGTACGAACGAGAATCGGCAACACAACCGCCAGGGCCAACCCAACCATTCCGACCGTCAGAAAGTGGCTTTTGAACACATCGCTGATTTTTAATACTAACACGGTGAACGGCGGCATGGGCCGGCCATTGAGCAACCCATCAAAGATCGCCTGGAACCGCGGAATGACAAAAACCGTCAGCAGCGCGAGGATGCCCGTCGCGACCACCAGCACGGCGACCGGATAAAACATGGCGGCCTTGATCTTGCCTTTGATTTTCAGCGCCTTCTCCATGAACTCCGCCTGGCGCCGGAGTGCCACTTCCAGAACGCCGCCCATTTCGCCCGCCTTGACCATGTTCACGTAAAGCGGGCTGAAAACCCTTGGATGCGCCGCCAAGGCCTCGGTCAACGTGCCTCCGCCTTCAATGGCCGCAGCCACGTCCGTGATGACGCGCCTCAGCGCGCGGTTCTCCGTCTGCTCCTGCAGGATGCGCAACCCGCGCATGAGCGGCATCCCCACATCAATCAGTGTCGCAAGCTGACGGGTGAACACCGCGAGGACGACCGGTTTGATTCTCCCGGCCGGCATTCGAACCTGCAATTTGAGCATCTTGGGAACGGCAAATACCTTTCTTTGCCTGCGCCGGAATGGCGTTGGTGGCGCGACCTTGGTCGGAAACAACCCCATTTCTTTGATCCGCCTCAACGCCTCGCTTTGATCGGTGACATCCAGCGTACCTTGGGTCTTCAGTCCGCCGGCATCCACAGCCTCATAACAATAACTTGACATAACAACCTCGTTTCAGGTCCTGCCTCGCATTGCAGTGCTCTTGCTGGTTTGGACAGTGCCCGGATGCCTTCGTCACGCGGCCAAAATCCGGCTTGTCCCGCCGAATCCATCAATGCGGAGGAAAACCGGATGTCGCGAAAGGTGTAGTGTTCGGCCTGTGGCCGAATCTAATCGAGCCGCAAGCTCGACGCTCCAACGGCAGACGCCGGCAACCGCGAATTGAATTCGTGATCATTCGTGGAATCCGTGTCTAAAATCTTGTGGACAAGAAGGGAACCGGCTCATAGCGTCGTTTCCGTGAACAAATATAACCGCACTTTGGCGGTTGAATGACAGGCTTTAGGCGTCAGGAAACATATGAAAACCAGAAGTGACATTGCCCTGCAAAAATTCCTGGCTGGGTACAATTGCGCCCAGGCGGTGTTATTCTCATTCTGTGACGATCTTGGTTTCGACAAGGACACGGCACTCCGACTCGCCTGCGGATTTGGAGCGGGAATGGCGAGGAAGCAGGAAGTCTGCGGAGCGGTCGCCGGGGGCATACTCACCATCGGGCTCAAGCACGGACGTGGCGAGGGGCAGAACCGGGTGCCCACGGAAACAACGTACGGGAAAGTGCGGGAGTTGATGTCCCGATTTGAATCCAGGCACGGCACGTGCCTCTGTCGCACACTGCTGCAAGGTTGCGACCTGAACACACCTGAGGGACAGCGATATTTCAAGGAGAACGATCTTATGAACAAGACCTGCACCGGTTGTGTAAGGACAGTGGTGGAGACACTGGAGACCATCCTTTAAACCCGAAGCCGCCTGACCCCGTGCTGGCTTTTGCCGTGTTATGTATCAACACCCAGGACCCGTTTTCGTTTTTGTCACGCCGCCAATATGTTTGCAGTCATTGGTCGCAAGGGTATGATGGGGACACAAATCTTATGAGTGTCGAAAACATGTGGGGGGAAATCAATGCCCCCGTCAATCAGAGAACTCCGACGTCGATTTTACGCGAACAGGCCTCGATTTTGAGCCAGCTCACCAAGGGCGTTTTAATCGGCTCAATTGAGCAGGAACCGACCGCCAACAACATCCTCATTTACAATTTTGCCATCACGGCCCCCGCCATCAACAATCATAAATTTGCGATTCTCACCCTGCAATACTCCATCACCATCTATCCCCTGACCGTGACCGACCACACCGTTCATGTGCAAAGACAGTGCTTAAATGAAGAGGGCTTCACGTCCACCCTCAAAAACATCCTGTCCTCCACGCAGGTCAAACGGGTCATCTCCGCCCTGTTGATTCAAAGCCGGGACAACAAGGAAGTTTAGCAAGCCGGCTCCTGACGGAGCTTGCGGCAGATGCCAGCAGCCGCGCCCGACGGGCAGCAGCAAGCCGGTTCAATACGAGGTTTAACGCAACTCCGCTGGCGCGCGGGCGGGAGGCGCAACTTGTCGCGTCGAAGCAGTGCGAAGCCGCCAGTAAAAACTTTCTGAATCTTTGCGTCTCTGCGTTTGTTCTCGCGACCAAACGCAAAGCTCGCGGCTATCGCTCCACCGGGTATCAGATCACGACGCTGCACTTGGTCGCAGGCAAACTGGAAATCCCATACTATTGATACCCATTACAAACGTCGAGGAAGCACCAGCCCCGTCCTTATTCCCTTTGCCCTTTTATCCCCTACCCCATAGGATTGGAGCTGGCATAAAACGTTGCCCTCGCGGTTTCACGATTGATTTGCAACCATTCGCGATCGCTGGTTTTAAGTGAAACCGCAATATCGGTTAAAACTGCTATTACCGCGTTGCAGTGCTTACGTTTGTAAATTCAGAATCTTTCAAAAATTTTCAGCCTCGGCAAAGATTGGGCAGATTGGGTCCTCCGCCCCGCCACTTTTAACCGGGTTGGTTTTTCGGCTCGGAGCCAAATTTTGGAAAATCCGGCGGGTTGGCCGGGGAAAATATTCACCGTTGTCACCCAAACGGGCATGGGATAGGATGGTCCATGGTCCGGGCGCTTGGCGCAGGGGCAGCGCAGCTCCTTTACACAAAGACTTGAGTCTCCTGGACTCATTGGTCCTCATTGGGATTCACTTGGACAGATGGGCTGGTCCTGTTGTTTTCTATACCCGTCGGGATGGACCCAATTGCCACCAAAAGCCTCCAATTTTTTTCACCGGGGGTGACGATTTCTTTGATCAAGCAGCCAAAACAACTTCCATTTTCGTCTTTGTCGGGTTCCGGCGTTTGTGAAATCCTTTATCCAACTCCCCACGGCAGTCCCAAGTCCCACGATACAGTTCAGTCCCTAATCGAAAAAAAACGTTGAGTCGCGCCCGTTTGCCTTAGTTTTAAGAAGTTTTTTGTTGACATAATCAAACGGAATACTTAAGTAAGGTCTTATTCTTCCAGAAGACGAGGGCTGGGTATGCTTATTTTGCGTAAAGGCAAGTGGCTTTGCAGTAGGTTGGCTCGCGGAGATGTATGTAAAGGCGGGCGGAGAAGAATTGTTTCCACTTTCCACCATGGTTTTAGAAAACCCTTCATCAAGTCTTTCAAGCTCACCTTGGCCTTTACCCTGATTGAGCTATTGGTGGTAATAGCCATCACCGCCATTCTGGCAGCGTTGCTATTGCCGGCATTGGCACCGGCCAAGTAGCGGGTGATACCCCGTGGCCTTTGAAACATTAACTCACTAACAATACAGTTCATGCGTCTCCCCAACATCATCCGCCAAGTAGAGGCCAGGCAACGAATGAAATCCTATTTTTTGGATGCGACGGCGGTGCTGCTGTTTTGCGCGGCGATGTTGAACCTGCTGAGTGCTGCCGGTTCGGCTCCGGTATTGAATCAACCGGATGCGCTGCTGCAATTAAACGACAAGCTGGCCTTGAGCAATCGGTGGGTTTTGGTGCTGAAGGCGGCGTTTGAGCTGTTTGTCTCGCGCCTTTTGTTGATGGAAAAGAATCCCTGGAAAAAGTTGGGCTGGATGGCGTGGCTGGCAACGAATCTTTTGATTTATCGGATAGTTATATGGTGGTTGGGAGCGGCGAATTTCAGTGATTGCGTGGGAAATTTGATTGACTGGTTCACCCTTTCGCCTCGGCTGCTTTGCGCTCTATCCACGGTATTGCTGGCCTTGATGTTCGCCGGCAGTTACGGTCTGTTGCTTCTAAATTGGCTCACGGAGCGAACGCCCGCCAAGACGGAATGGGTGGCCGGTGTTGGCCAACAGCACGTCTGATCAAAATGGATATCAAATTTAATTGTTCCAATTCAGCCTGCTGCCAGCGAATTGCGGTGGATCAATCCATGGCCGGTCAATCCGTTGCCTGTCCCGCTTGCGGAACGGCGTTGCAAGTGCCGGGTTCAACCGATATCAAATTTCACTGTTCCGATCCGGACTGCGGGCAAAACATAGTGGTTGACGTTTCGGAAGCCGGCCGTTTTATTCGCTGTCCAGCTTGCGGCAAACCCCAGCAAATTCCTGGCTCTCCGCCCAAATCGATGGTTCCCGTCCAACCCGCGAATAAAAGAACCAAGCCCGGCTTCGTCAGCACCCAAAAAGAAGCTGCTTCCCTTTCACCTTTAAAGCGGTTGTGGTATGGCTGGGGGATGGGTGCCGCCTTGATCGGAGTTCTGACGGGCGGTTTGTATGTTCGTTCCTGGGCCATCATGCCACGGCATATGGGCACGATGTTGGACGAGATTTTTTCCGACGGTCGAATCCTAGATGCGCCGGTTGCCAATCACGCCGGTTCGGCGCTGCTCTATGCGCAGGAACTGCAAAAGGGGGTCGGCGTTTTCCTGGAGGATTTGACCACCCTCAAGCGAACTCAAATCCAAGGGATGGACACGGTGGAAATCGAAGGCAAAAAAAGTTTCCGGTTATTTGGCTGGTCGCCGGAGGATCGTTATCTTGCTTTCGTCGCCGTCACGGTGGTCACTAATCAAGCGAACAAAAAACACCAGGAGATTGTACTCTGTGACGGAGCTACGGGTGCCATCAAAAGTTCATTGGACATGAACAGTTCCGTTCCCCGGCCGGAATTGGGAGTTTGGTTGACGACCAATTCCCTGATTTTGTTGAATCATTCGCACCGACTGATGCTCTTCAATCTGGAGACGGACCGGAATCTCGGTCCATCCGGGACAAAAGGATTGGTGCAATCGCTGCGCCTTGATAACAGTGGGTCTTACGGTTTGGTGCGTGTTTCCAACCGTTCGATCGCCTATGTTGACCGAGGCAACGTCTGGACTTTGGATATTCCAACAGGGCGCGTCAATCAGTTGACACATTTCTCCGACGCCACCCTGGAGTGGCTGGACTACAGCCCGAAAACCGGCAGGTATCTTTTCTGTGCGACGCATGGCGATGACATAACGAACCGTTATGTTTATGAATTTATTCCCAATGGAACTATGGAGCCCATCCAGCTTACCGATACTTATTCACTCAAAGGACAGTGGCTCAAGGACGGTGCTGGAATTGCTTGTATTCGCACCGAGGGAGACAAAAGTTATCTGGCCATCGAGTCGGACAACAAAACCATTTGCACCAATCTGTTTGCCGGAGGCAGCATACGCAGTTATGGCCTTTCTCCCGAGCGGGACACAATTTACGCGGTGGCCTCGTTCCGTTACCGATCGCAAAGCATTTGGGAATACAATATATTTAACAAATCATCCCGCGATGTCTTGCCCGAGGAGGAGCGCACGGTTTCTGCCAGCAAGATAATTTTGCCGGTGACGGCTTCCACCGTCAACAAAGATGGAAAAGCCGTCCAATACTATTTCGTGCCGCCGGCTCAATTGATCTCGAAAAAGAAGTATCCCGCCGTGCTCGATTTGTATCCGGTCAACCGTTACGATCAAAATGTCCAGATTCTGGCCAACGCCGGCATTTTTTATTTTTCCGCCAGCCGTTTCGGGTTGAACGATTGGCAACTCGTGGCCAAACCCGAGGACATCCTTGCGGTTTATAACGAACTGCTCAAAAATCCCAACGTCGATCCCAAACGCATTTATATCTGCGGCCGCAGCTTCAGCACGGGCGCCGTCACGGCGATGGTGGATGGTTACCCCGATTTGTGGCACGGCGTGATCCTGTTTTCTCCGGTGGCGTTTCCAGAAATTCCAGTGACCGCGACCCAATATCCGAGTCTTTTTATAGCCGTTGGCGATGAAGACGACCTTTCCCTGCAAGAACGATGCAATCGTCTGTGGCAAAATGCCTGCCGCCGGTTGATCCCGGCGCGCATTCGTTTCGAACATGCCGAACATGGATTCAAAACGGCAAATTACAAAACATCGTATGCGGCACTCACAACGTTTATTCAGTCGGACTATTGATGCCCAAAAAACCAACACGACTACAAATGGATGGTTTGCCAACAATTCATTTCCCTTGGGCCGGGTTTGACCGCGGGGGAGCTTTTACGTTGATTGAATTGCTGGTGGTGATTGCGATTATCGGCATTCTGTCGGCGCTGTTATTGCCGGTGCTGTCGAAAGCCAAAGATCGAGGGCAACAAACATCTTGCAGCAATAATCTCCAGCAGATGGCCGTTGCTTTTCAGCTTTATCATCAAGATTACAATGACGAGTTTCCCGCACCGGGATCGAAAACGGATTACGGACCGCAACCGGAAGACTGGATTTGGTGGCAACAAGATCGGGATGTGAACCAAAGCTCAATTGCCAGGTATATTGCCGCTTTTAACGCCAATCTTTTTACCTGTCCGGCCGACGGAGCGGCCAGGTCGCTTCAAGAACAAGGCTTCATAAATGATGATCCCTATCGCTACAGCTATTCGCTGACGAGCTATAATTTGACGCGCGATAATGTCAATCCAGGCATGTCCACAATTATCACCCAAACCCGTCAGATCTATCCTTTCAAGGCCGCCCAAATCAAAAATCCGAGCGCCAAAATCGCCTTGGTTGAAGAGGACCGAAAAACCATCAATGACTCACGTTGGGTTCCCGTTGAAAATTTACAGTCACCAAAGAAAAAATATAACCTTATCACCTCACGACACCGCGGGAGGGGGAATGTTATTTTTGCGGATACTCACGCAGAAGCAGTTATGCCTCAATTTGGCCAGGATCCAACTAATTCCGTCCCGAGTTTTTAATTCGCTTTATGGTATGAATACTCGATTAAATCACATTCAGAATTGGCCGGGACTGGCGCAGGCGGTGAACTGGTCTGCTTTAATGCTGGCAAAGAAATGCGGCATCTCCGTGCGGACGCTGGAAAGGTATTTCCTCAAGCAAATGGTTAAAAACACCAAAGCTTGGCTGGCCGAGCGGCGCCAGCGCCGCGCCCTTGAATTATTGAGCGCTGGTTTCTCCATCAAGGAAACGGCGTCCTGTCTGGGTTATAACCAGCCCACCAACTTTACCGGCAAATACAAAGACCATTGGGGCGCCTGTCCCTCCCTGCAACCGCCCACAGTTAGCAGTTTGCTGAAAAACTCCCAGAAAGTTTGAATGATGGCGCGGTGGAAGGGTCAGAGAACCATGCGTGGCAAACCTCAAGCCCAACCGGAGTTTCTGACGACAATCAACCTGAACCAGCGGGTGCCCGCTGACCATCCCTTGCGCGGGATCAAGACGCACGTGGACCAGGTGATGGCGAAGCTTTCGCCGTTGTTTGACGCGTTGTACGCTGACGAAGGACGACCTTCGATTCCGCCGGAGCAACTGCTCAAGAGCCGGATTTTGATGGCGCTTTATTCGGTGCGTAGTGAGCGATTGTTCTGCGAGCAACTGGCCTACAATCTCCTGTGGCTTTGGTTTCTGGACCGGGAACTGGATGAGGGGAGTTTCGACCCGACGGTGTTCACTCATAATTATGACCGGGTGCTTTCGGCGGACGCCGCGAAGCTGTTTTTTGCGGAGGTCTATGATTTGTCGCGGGCCGAAGGCTGGACCAGCGACCAGCATTTTACGGCCGACGGCACGCTCATCGAAGCGTGGGCCAGCCTGAAGAGTTTTGTGCGCAAGGATGGGAAAGATCAGGCCAAAGTGGCCTCGGCCAAAGACGATGACCCCGGCAATCCGACGATCAATTTCCGCGGGGAGCCGCGGTGCAACGTAACGCATCGGAGCACGACCGACCCGGAAAGCGTGCTGTATCGGAAGGCCAATGGCCAGGCCAGCAAGCTGTGTTTTGGGACGCAGGTATTAATGGAGAACCGACATGGACTGTGTGCGGCCATTACGGTGCATGATCCCATTGCCGCGGATGAACCGACGGTGGCTTTGGCGCAGGTGGACGAACATCGGGAGTTGCACGCCGCCAGAATTACCACCCTGGGCGCGGACAAAGCGTATCACCAAAAGAAATTTGTGGCCGGGTGCCGGGAGTGGGAAGTCTCGCCGCACACGGCGTGCAAAGAGGGAATGGAAGTTTCGGGACTGGATGGACGCACGACCGGTTGTGCCGGTTACCTTACCAGCCAACGCCTGCGCAAACGGGTGGAAGAAATCTTCGGCTGGATGAAGACGGTGGGTGGATTGAGGCGCACCCGCTATCGCGGAGTGGAGCGGACTCAGGCTTGGGCTTATTTCGTGGCCGGGACTTACAATTTGCTGCGGATAACCAACTTGGGATTGAGTTTGCAGGCCGGATGAAGGACGCGGTTGGTCAGTGGGCTGCTCAGATCGGACGAAAGACCCGGTTAAAGCAGCCAAGCTCGGCAGCCGCCGAGCAAAAATCCGCGCTCCGCAGTGACCAAAAATAGATTTAACCATGACTAAAAAACAGTTCAGGCAAAAATCACCCGGTTTTGCAGCAGCCTGTTAGCCCCGCCCAAACCGCAAATGTCCGCAAATGATTGTTTATCTCCATGTAAAACCCCCTCAAAAAAACTGAAAATTGTTCTTGACGAAGACAGAATTAGGCAAAAAAATCTGCAACTATCTGCAAATGCAAGAGCAGACCTTACATAGGTTAAAAAGGTGGCAACGGCCTTTTGCAAAATCTGTTTCGTTTTTGTTGGTCTTAACGGCGGTTGCCAAACTCATAGCGATTTTAGAACACAAGCAATTTTTAATGCTGCCCGATGCGGTGTTTTCAACATTAACGACTAGGGATTCTTTGGCAATCGCGGCGGTTCTTGAGTTGGTTGTGGCTGTGTTTGTTTTTTTAAAGGCGAAACATTTATCTGCGATGGTGGCCTGTTCTTGGTTGGTTTCGGTATTTGTTTGTTATCGAATGCTCGCGAAAGCATTCTTTTATAGCAAACCTTGTAATTGTTTGGGAGGCGTTCTTGATTGGACGGGAATTTCACGGAGAGTTCTTGATGTCCTGCCAATCATAATCCTGTGTTACATAGGTGTGGGCAGCTTCTGTTTTCTATTTGCATCAGCGGCTTTTAGCAGCCAAAAAATCAGCGCAAAGGACGGCGCGAATTTATGAACTCTCAAACAGAAATTTATGCATTTAGATTCACGAGAAGCGAAAGGCGAAAAGCACTACGTCTTAAATTTGTTTCGTCTTCGTTTCTTGCTTTTGTTTGTGTGATCCTTTTGTCTTCTGCCTCTCTTTTGCGAAGTGAAGATGGTGCTTCGGTTAGTGGTTACTTGATAGTTAAGTCGTTCAGTCCACGTGGCCAACTAATGTCACAATGGAGCAGCACCAATGAGTTTCGGGCTTCCATCGCTCGAGATGGAAGATATGCTGTAGAAATACGCCCGAAGTATGAGAAAGGAGAAGATATAATCTATCTGACTTTTGACGGTTTTGACACTTATTTTGTTCACTACCAAAAATCTGGAGACGACAAAAATTCTGTATACGCCAAAACTCCTGCATACATCAGTGAAGGAAATTATCCATTTTCCCCGTGGGAAGAGCAAAAAAGAGCAAATATTCTTTGGCTGGTATATGGCGCCGGCTTATACATTCACGACTCCATGACTAACAATACTATGCCCTTGCCGTGGGTTCCAGCGCGATGGTCTCTGCTGGCTTATGGATATCGCGTCGAACATGAATTATCACCTAATTTACCTTACATTCCTCATCAACTTCGCTTTATTCGTGACTATGCGCTGGATTTGTCTAGTGAAGACGCTGAAATGAATCGTCCTGAATTGGATACTGCGTCGGGTGACCAGTGGGTCGCAAAATGGAAGGATGAACTCAATACACGAAACTCATTTACAAATGGATTTCTTGATGCAGATATCAACACTGACGATTTTACAAATCGAAATGGAGTGGAAATACCACTGTTTTTTTCGTGGAGAGATTTTAATCCCCATTGGTTGAATGGCGGGTTGCGTTGCCAGTATAATGGAATAGTGACAAATGTAACAGACTTGTCTCCGTCCGAGACATTTTTACCACCTGTTTTGGGCTCGTTGGGCGTAAATGATTCTCGCTTTCGCTACCGCGATGCAAAACGCGCGTTGGATGGAATCAACTATCGTGTGACTATAGCAACAAGCTGGAAACCGCGCAATTCGCCGCAATTGAAAGAGCAATTTAAAGCCGGCCTTTCCGGAATCGGTGCTTCACCACGAAATATGCCTAGTGAAATTCGCAAGAAGCGGCTTGTTGCTGCAGCCGTCGTCTTGTTCTTTGCGTTGTTTTTGCCTGTATTTCTTTATATGGTTGCCAAGCGAAATAAACGCGGGATTTCTCAAGCAAAAGAGAATTTGTAAACAATTTGCCGATAAAAAACGACGAAACAAGAAAGGAAAATAAATTATGAAAAAACTAAAAGCAAACATGATGGTTATTGTAATAAGCATGAGTGCATTAACCCTTATGGCCGACGAAGGTTTGTGGTGTGGCAGTGACACCTCTACCAAGAGTACTCCGTGCGCCTTATTCGGTGGCAGTCCTAATATGTGCGCTGTCGAGGGCTCTGTTTGCCAGACGACTACAACTGTTAATCATTGTAAGGGATGGCCTTATTGGGGCTGTGACGACAGTTGCGATAGCACCAGCACAACCACTACAGGAGTTTGCTATACTCTTTTCAACCTCCAGCTCAGTGATATGATATGTACGTGTTGCCCACCCCAAAATTAGAATAAGGTCTTATAGGGTAAGTTTGGTTCACAGGGGAAAGACTAAGGCCAGCAACCTCCAGCAAAGCCGGAGGCGTGAGATAGCGTGAGTTTCCTATGGAACTAAAAACCTGCGCTACTTTAATTTCTTCACGAGCACCTTCGAGTTTCGTCCGCTTTGCTCGTATTTTTCTCGGCGCGCGGGCGGGAGGCGCAACTTGTCACGTCGAAGCAGTGCGAAGCCGCCAGTAAAAACTTTCTGAATCTTTGCGTCTCTGCGTTCGTTCTCGCAACCAAACGCAAAGCTCGCGGCTATCGCTCCACCGGCTATCAGATCACGATGCTGCACTTGGTCGCAGGCAAACTGGAAATCCCATACTATTGATACCCATTACAAACGTCGAAGAAGCCAAATTGTTTGTCTGACCTTCGGAGTCATGCCCTTTTTCAAGAAAACGCCGTTTTGATGTGCTCATAGAAACACCGCACAGCTTTACCACTTCTGCAACAGACCAGTTCGCAGTCTGTGCCGAGTTCCTGCCTGTTTTGAATGTAATGTAAACGACTGTTCATAGTGTTTTCATTCGATTCAATAATCCGCCAAAATGAATTTTGCCATTGCCTGGTAACGTTCTTTCTCCAGTGTGGTGCTGTTGAAAATGTGCGATGCATTGGAATGGTAAACAATCTTCGCACAGATTAACTGGCGGCAAGCTCCTTGTGCAAAACGATCCGTTGCCTTCAAAAACGATTCAGCGTCTTTTTTCCCGATAGAAATGAAAATACTTGGAAAGTATGTTGGTTCGTCTGGGATTTTGGGAAACGCAACTGGTGATAAAAGGATTGCGCCTCGCCACAAGGCCGGTTTGTAATCAACGAGTGCGGAAACAACGCGAGTGCGAACGCTTGAGCCGGTGATATAAACACGATGCGGATCAATGTTGGGATTTTTCAGCATTTCATCATACACGGTCAGAATATTGTCCATGCCGTCACGATTGCATGTAACATAGAAAATACCTGCATTGGCGAGGAATTGAGCCTCTTGCGTATTCTGGGCATTGCTGGGTTGATCCAGCACGACGGGATACTTTTTTTGCGGATCCAGTTGAGGCGGGACCAAAACACTGTAAGGAACCTTGTCCTTGCCAGCCGTCCTGTTAATACGAAGAACCATCTGGCCAAAGTCAAACGATTGAACCTCGCCGGAAACCACACTCCGAAGAGTTCGGTTCGTGATGTCGTATTCCCAAATTCCCGTTGCTTCGCGGCCACTCTTGGCAAACGCATAGACTTTGTCCTTTTTCGGAGCGACGCTATAGGCGTCAACATTGCCCTCCGTAAACAGATTTGTGCGCAACCCTGCATCTTTTGGCTCAATGACAAGAACTTGTGAGAGACCGTTTGAGACATAAGCGATACCGCTGTCGCCTAGTATCCACTGTCCCTTCAAAGTATCAGCGTAGGTGAGGCGGGTCAGATTTGTGGTTGCATTCGGGTCAAAGCGGTAAAGATAACGATTTTCGGAGTCGGCAGCGTTAGGGTCACCAAGGCAAAAAAGGAACTGGCCATTGGTCGGACTGTAGTCCAGCCATTTAATGTTCGCATTAGTCAATTGGATTAGTTGGCGGGTCCGCCCAGCGGAAAGGTCCAACTCCCAAATTTTGTTACGGTCGGCGTAAGCAATGCCATGGTCAGACGTTCGTGTGATTGCATACGGCGGGTCTTGATAGAGGGGATAACTTTGAATTTCCCGCAACCGGTTGTTTTTGAGGTCGAGCAGATAAAGGCTATGGACGCAGTCCATCAGGACTAAGGAATCATTCCCAAGCCATCTGCCTTCTCTGATCTCCTGACGTACATGAAAAGACGCTTGTTTTGCATCGTCACGCAATGAAAAGGCTTTTTTCAATGTGCCATTGTCACCATCGCAAATCGCAATGGTTTGATCGTATTTATTGTCCAGTGCAAGAGCCACATAGCGGTCGTCCGGCGACCAGCCAAACAAGCGGAATGAGTTGTCAGCAGTTGATACCGCCTCGTTTATCCTTCCCATGAGTTGGTGCTGGCCTGTGACGAGGTTCAGGAGGAAAAAGCCGATTCCGTTATCGGTTTCCCGCGCATAGACAAGCAAGGTGCCTGAATGATCGACAAGCGGCGCGTCACGAAAAGTGCCCCACGAGGAAATTACATTCATCATTGTGTTGAAGTGTTTCGGCAATGCGGCGGAAGAACGGAGATGCAGTCCTGCAATCAGGAGCCCGAACAAAGCCGCCCCAATGCCCCAACCCAGGAGCAACCGTTTGAAAGCCGTGAAAAGAGGATGTCCCCTTGATGCCAAAGAGAGTGGCTTTTTCCCTTCCGTTCGAAGGGGAAGTTCGGAAAAAGTTGGCTTGGGGGGGGGGCCGGGAATTTGCAAGGGCCTCCCACAAGACGGGCAGCGGACGAAACGGCCGGATTCAGATACATCAACCACAATATGTTGCCCGCAATCCGGATTGGAGCAGTTGAATTTGATATTTGTTGAACTTGGCACTTGCAACACGGTAGCGCAGGCCGGGCACTGCAGAGAGCGACCGGCCATGGATTCATCAACGGAAATCCGCCGGCGGCAAGCCGGATTGGAACAATTGAATTTAATGTCCATGTTTCATCATGTACTTTTGAGTGCGTCCACCATAACAGATCTGGTCTCGACGGATTTCCGATTATTTAACCAGCCAAGAATTAAAAGGGCATAGCTGCCGACGATTAAGAAGCCAAGAATGAGAACCATGATCATATGAAGAATTCGCGGAGGAATGGGCAGCCAGTCGTTGAAGTTGCCGAGGCAATCGCTGTAATTCGGTGCGTCTGTCCATTGCAAGCCAATTCGGTAAACAAGAAGATCGGTTGCCAGCCACGCCGCCAGTCCCAACTTCAACCATTTGTTTTGCCCCATCAGCAAAAAACCAGAGATCAGAAGTTCAAATACGCCAGTCAGTGCCAAAACCCGGCGGCTGGAAATAAACAACAGTGGGTCAGACTGATTCAGGAATTGTGCATCGTTGACGGTGCTGGACAACTCGGCCGCAGCCGTGAGAAACAATATGACGGCTGCCGCCCAAAAGAAAACAGCTTCGATTTTCCTGTTCATACGCTCAAAATGCCTTTAACCGTGGATTAATCGTCTGGCCGTATCGTCCACATCCCCGGCTTTTCTGCCGGCAAAAGTGTTTCCACGTGGCTATCTGCCATCAGGTAATTAAATTTCCCATAGTGATACGGATTCTTTTTCGTTGAGTTCCAATCCAAGAACTGTTTGTTGGCCGCATTGATTGACGCATGGGAATAGGTGAACATTACATTATCCGCGCGGGCTTGTTCCGTTAAGAGTAGCGTGCCGGCGGGTGCTGCAAGCATGTCCAACCGAACCGCAGGAAGGCCTCCCTCGGTAGAAAACACATTCTTCAAAGCCGCATTTCCGTCGGCGTTGTCCGATGACCACCACAACCCCACCCCAGTGCCATTTTCAGGGGCGGGAGGCCAGTTGATTGAATCCATGTTATGTTCGCTCATCGCATAAGTGCGACGGAGCCTTCCTTGCTCATTGACCGTATCCGCTGGGCATAGGAGCGTCTCATGCTTTTTGTCAAGAGATAGAGAGCCAACAACCGGGCTGTCCTTAAAGTTAATAAATGGGAAAATCAAAGTATCCCAACTCGTGGACTCATGATTGTTGTACTTGATGAACGCGAAAGGCAGGCACCGATTATTGTCCCCGGTGTATATCGCCATCGCGATGCCTAACTCTTTCAAATTAAAAGAGCATTGAGTCAGTGGACGCGTCCGCCGCGAGTGGGCCGCAAAAACTGTTGCCACTGTTCCCAGCGCGGCAAGAGTAAGAATCACGGCGACCAGATCAATCCGGCTGAATGCTGCGATGAACTTTTTGTTGGCTCGAAACCTTTGCATGAAAACTTCCGTGTGCTCTGCTTACCGAAACAAACCTTTTCCATGGACAGTCGCGAGGCACTGTCAACCCGCTTACTTATAATTCGACGCAGCCAAACTGGGCAAATTGTTGATAAGCGCCTGCTCGAAATCGCTCGGATCCTGATAAAAAAAACCCTCGCGGGAATCAACAAGCCCGCTCCAACTCGTCAGAAAGTACATCTGTTCGAATTTGACCCATTGTGCTGAATTATCCGCGAAAACCTCATTGCCGCCGACAGGCTCCATGGAAAGTGGCCCGCGATGCTGCGGCATATTATCAAAAACACCAGGTCGGGAAGGAATGGTTGCCCCCCATTGCCCGCTCACCTTCATTACCGTATCTGCCGCCAGGCACCAGCCGGGTTTTGATTGTGAAAGTTTCACCGGACTTCGTGATGCAACGCCGTTTGGGAAACGCGGGTTAACCCAGTTCGTTATGCCTCCAAAATACTGGTAACCAATTACCCATTGATTGAAATCTATCTCAAAGATTGGAAGTCCGGGTCGGTCGGGGCAAGTCCAGATGCTTGGGGCATTGGAAATAACCCCAAGTCCTACAATCATTGCAGCCGGTGCCGATGGTGGCTCCAGACAAATCTGCACAAAACTGCCATCCGGATTGCTTGGCCGATTACGCTTCGCCGCTATTACAAGATCCCCATAGTCCCCCGCATAAACGGTCATGCCAATTCCGATCTGTCGCAGATTGTTCAGGCATTGAATACGTTTTGCCCTTTCCTTGGAAGACGAAAGGGTGGGCAATAATATCCCGGCCAGAATCCCGATGATGGCAATCACCACGAGAAGCTCGATGAGAGTGAATCCGACGACCGGTTGTTGAGGAGCGATGATTACACTTATGTCGGGCCATTGAGATTTTCCCTTCTGTAATGGAAAATTTGTTGCCATATACTGTTCACTCAAAATTCACTTCAACAACGGTTAATTTCTATCAAGGCGGCGCATCTTCTGCAAGGGGAAAAATTAACCCAATTAACGGGCGAGTTGACTCAGGATAAATGTTGCCGAGGCTGGGAGATGGACGAGGGGTTCATTGATACGTTGACTCATATTCGTGGTTACCGAAGCCCCGAACATGAGTTTGCCCGCCAAGCGCGAGTATTTCGCCAAAATCCACGGTCGTTACGACCGAGCCGGACGTCTGCACAAGATGCGCATCCTCGATGAGTTTTGTCAGAACTGCGGCTACAATGAGACGGCGATTCACGCGGAGTCGGAATGTTGAAATGTGTTGGGCGGCGCTGATCCGCTTTATCAAATCGCGGCAAATGGCGACAAGTTTTCATGTCCAAAGGCGACAAATTGCAACAAATTCGTTGCCGCCTTTTGTCGCCTTTTCTCAGCCCGGCGCGTCTGCGCCAGCCTGGCCTCTACGACCGTAAGGGGTTGGTGTCAGACCGAAAATTGCCCAAAGTGTGGGCAAGACGAACGCGAGATATTCGCATTGAGCTGATATTCGGGAATGTTCCCGTCAACACATCCGCTGGTTGCCGTGCTCGCAAATCGGAAATTCCATTGTATGTTGCCGGTCAGCGCGTCAATGTATTGCTCGCCTCATCCGGCTGCGCTCCACATTGTACCCGCCGTCCGGCTCCGGGGTTTTGCGGCTAGGATTTCACGCACGAGAGGATTTTTTACGGCAGACGAATCAAAGATCATTTGCAATATCCCGCAAATGTATCTTCAAAGCCCTCGCAATCCGGGAGCGGTGAAGAGGCCCAAGTCTGCGCCAATCATAAATTGACTCATCAGGTGATCCTTTTCGCCAGCACACTCGAAAATAGGGCGCGAATCTTTATCTGCCCAGTTTCAATTTTTCCTGCACGCCGTTGGTTCTTTCCAGCGTGACGGTGTCTTGCGAGATTCCCTTCACGCGAAATTGACCGAGCCGGTCGCCAACATGCACC
>Ga0187848_10001799_pt1 | contig 17683 bp, 10 predicted proteins | sample June2016WEW_4_40_FD_132424 | JGI IMG/M metagenome (GOLD analysis project Ga0187848, IMG submission 132424) | Peatland microbial communities from SPRUCE experiment site at the Marcell Experimental Forest, Minnesota, USA - June2016WEW_4_40 | ecosystem: Environmental > Terrestrial > Soil >... | reverse complement strand
GCGACTGTCGGTACGCCGCAAGTGCCCGGCGGCGAGCAGGTGTATCCGGTCCTGCAAGCGCAGGACGGTTCGTTCGTCGGCACCACCTGCCAGGGCTGCGCGCCGGGCTATGGCAACATGGTCTCCTTCGACGCGAGCGGGAACACCCGCTGGATCGTGCCCGGCGATACGCCGCAAATCGCCACCGCCGACGGCGGCGTCATCGGCCAGTCCGGCATCACCTACGACCAATACGGCAACGCCACGGGCATGATACCCAACATGCCCACCTATTCGTGGACCGGGAACGCGTACACAGACGGCCCGGTGGACTCGGTGATCTCGGCCATGGTCGACGTCGCCTTGAGCTTCGACGCCTTCGCCGACGGCAGTCCATCCCCGAACGGCGCGGCCGTGAAAGTCATCAGGAGCCCGATGTTTATCCCCTTTGCAATCACCCTACCCACCGGGGTCAATAGCGGAAATGATTATGATATCGAACCCGGCCAACGCGCCGTCGTTGCGGCGTATTACGTCAATACCGTACAGTATCTAGGCCCCGCGCAACTGGCCCTCTATCCGTTGGCGTTCGAACGTGCCACCGCAGCTCGCTTTTTGGGGGCACTTGGAACAACGAACACTATCGTTGGATATATCGACCACGGGCTGGAAGAGGGGCCTCCCGGTCAGGCCACCACGAGAGCCCTGTGCTTTTGGCGGTGGTGCTTGGCACCCTCAGAGCTTCGCACATGGGTACGGCAGGGCCCTGACGATCCGGGAGAGTTGTTACCCCCACAAGGAGCCCAATTGGCTGTCCTTCCTAACGGTTTCACGCCCAAGGCGAAAGTGGTGATCCTTGCCGCCTGCGGCATTGATGCCTTCTTTATCGCCCAATGGCATCTCCAAGACGGGCAGGCACTGATCGTGCCCAAGTACAACGATGACAACCCCCTCATGGAGATAACCCTGAATACGGCCTCGACCGAGTTGGAGGCGATGCTGCTAAAGTTGGGCAAGGGCGGTACCGTGGACGAAGCCGTAGCTTTTGGCAACCAGGCGGCAGCAGCAAACAACTCGGACTATCGGTGGCAGGTCGTCCCAACAGGAGGCGGCGGTGTTAGTTTCAATGCGAAAACACAGTAGGAATGCGTTAGCTCTGATCGCCCTCTTCGCGCTCTGGGCACAGGCGGCGGCCGCCGGTGGCGGCCCCAGCATTGGTGCCGACAACTACGTTGCGAGGGGTAAGCAGTTCATCGGCAGGCTCTATCCCGGCCTGGATGACCTCCTCCGTGTAGTAATCCTGGGGAGCCGACTGCGCGATCCAGCGATCGGGAAACCTGACGTCATGAACGGTTTTTGGATGGAGTTGTGGGGCCCTGAGCGAAAATTCGGCCAGCGTTCCATCGTGCCCGGCAGCCCGGACCCCGTGCTCAGGGCCCAGTTCACCTTCGACTGGCAGACCGAGAACAAAGAGCTGTTCAACGTGAGCGTCTCGGGCCCGGCAATCAGCGGCCGCAGAGACGACTTTGCCGAAGAGGTCGACAGGCATCCCGACTGGTCCGATGCGCGGATTACAGCGGCCCTGAACGAGGCCGGCGCGAAATACGGAGCCGATCACAAGGCTGAGTTTCTCCGCGCGTTGCCGCTTGAGGAATTGAAACCGTTCGTGGGCGGTGAACTTAAGCTGACATCAGTGGAGTTCCACGTGCGGCTTGGCACCTCGGGCACCACGAAAGCAGCTGGCTTGACTTGGCTCGTTCGGGCCAGATGGCACAGTCCGGATGGGCGGGAGGCCGACTGCACGATGGCGTTCGAGCCGTTCGAGGGAAGGCTAACGATGCTTATCCGAGACCCAGTTGAACCCACAAGCCCGGCGAAGATCCCAGGTGAAGGGGCGAAACAAAAGCCGTGAGAGAGTGGGAGGGGGATAACCAGGGGACGTAACCCAGATCGCAGCCGTGGTTGCCACGGGAGTGTCACGTTTACCGGCAGCGGCTTCGGGGCCACGCAGGGAAGTGGCGTGGTTTGGTTGGGCAGCACCGCTGGCCAGGTGGTCAGTTGGAGCGATACGCAGGTAGTCGCCACGGTGGCCTCCGGCTCGCCGACCGGCATCGCGCAAATTGAACAGAGCGACGCCTGGAGCAATGCGTTTGGCTTTTGGGTGATGCCGCCGCGGGTAAACGGGACCGGGTAAACGGGACAGACGCATTTTCTGCAACATGTCGGTGGGCGATACCCATACTATTCAGGCGCTCAGCGCGGCTGGTACATCCGTCACGGGACTGACCTGGGCCTCCAGCAATCCGGCCGTGGTGAGCCTCTCGACCGATGACCCGCCGGTTCTGACCGCCCTCGCCGCCGGACACGTCACCATCATCGCCGGCATCGCTCCCAACGCCGCGTCCGCCGATGTCAACGCCGCGTCCGCCGATGTCACGGTTTGGGCCGGCGCCCTGCCCCTCGGCACAGTGATCTGGTCCAACCCCGGCGACGGATCGGGTGTAAATTGGATTGTGCCAGCCGTGCCCAGCACCAGTGGCGTCGCCGACGTCTTCGCGTTCCAGGCCGATGGCACCGTCCAAGCCATCACCAGCGACGGCACCGTGGCCTGGACGGCGAACTACGCGTACGCGATGCCGGACTTCCAGGGCGGCCTGGTCGTCGCGGACATAGACAACGGCACCGGGGTAAGCTCAATCATGAAGCTCGATGGGATTACCGGGCAGCCCTATCCGGCGTACACCGCCGCGGGTGAGTGGTACTGTCCGGGCGACGCCGGCTTCGTCGTGCATCCCGATGGCACCATCTTCGCCCTGCAATGCCTGGAGCCTGGGGTCCCGTCGGTGATTGGCATCGATCCCATCACGGGCGGGCAAAAGTTCAGCGCGCCGATCGAAGGTCTGGAAGTCGCCTACGGCGCAATCGTTGCGGGCGACGGGTACGCCTACTTCCCTTATTCGTATATCACCAATCGCGGCGACTCTCCCGTTATCCGAAAGCTCGCGGTGCTGCGCGTGGACAGCAGCGGAGATTATAGCAATATCGATATCTCTAATTATGTGAGCACGTACGGCCAGAGGCTTTCGTGGGACGTCGCCATGATCACGAACGCTGACCAGGGAATCCTGCTCACCTGGGGGCTTGGCGGCCCGGGCATGGCGGCCATTACGGGCGGCAGCGTGAGCGTTGTCAGCGCGCCCCAGCTACCCTTCGGTGAGCAGGTTTACCCGGTGCTGCAGGCACAGGACGGTTCGTTTGTTGGCACCACCGAGCAGGACTGCTCGGTGGGCTATGGCAGTATGTTCTCCTTCGACACGACTGGGGGCATACACTGGATCGTGCCCAACGATTGTCCGCAAATCGCCACCGCCGATGGCGGCGTAATCGGCCAGTCCGGCATCACCTACGACCAATCCGGGAATGCGACAGGCATGGCTGATCTCAGCACACAGTCGTGGACCGGCAACGAGTACGCCGCGTCCGGCCTGGTCTCCTCGATAAGCAAGCCGCCGGTGTTTTCGGACGGCGCAGACTTTTGGGCGCAGGCAGGCGGGAACCGTCCGGGAACGGAACCGCATTCCCGCAGTGCCCGTGTCAACTACAGTCGGCGGGTGCAGACCCGCCTGCGCCATCAGGGGGGGCTGCGGACTCAGCGGGCGCGGACCGCGGGCAGTTCCGGCCCTTGGACACGCCCGGCCCGCCTCCTGGGCCTCCCATCTACATCATCCTAGTAGGCGATCCCGGCGTGGGCGCCCATGACGTAGGGGATCTTTTCAACTTGGTTGCCGGGACAGAACAAGACAGATTAAATGGCGAAGGCAACCTCGCTGGAAATCCTATCGGGGTGTCATCCGTGCAAGACTTTGCTGCGCAGTTGGTCGGAAACGGTCCTATCACTGGTGGAGTGATCTACGTCGGGCACGGCGGCTCGGTGCCTTACCCCGATGGTTTCTACAGACCCGGACTTGCTCCGGGCGAACAATCGGGACCGAATACAAACATCGGAACTTACAACCTGAGCCTACTATTGGGGCGAGAGTTGATGTCCAAGGCCAGTGTGACTCTACGCGCCTGCCAGGTTGGTTATGGCGGGTACTACTCCTTCGCCAAGTACATGGCCACCCAACTGAATACCAACGTGTACGCTCCCGAGGCCGGCATGTTCTTCAGCCTCGATCCCAATTCGAAAGCTTCTGGGGCGCCAGCGGATACGCCGGCGATTCCCCTTAACGCCACGAAGCCGATATACCTGCTTCAGGCCTTCGGCAAACCATTGAAGTGCTTCTCGCCCTTGGGATCGCCAGCATGCCAATAGCGCTGCCTGTCAGGTCGCTGGCTGGGTGCCAGAGATCTGTTCGGAACCGATCGCACCACGTGAAGGTTTTGCGATGATTGTGAAACACAGATACGCATTTCTCCTGGCGCTGATTGTTCCAGCGCTGGCGCTGGGTGGTTACCTATGGTTCAGGGTTGCCATGCGCGTCCCTGAGCTCCCAGGTCCCGCGCCGAATAGCGGGGCGCGCCTCCGGCCTAGACCTCAGGGCGGCTCCTCTACCTACGGGTCAAGATGCTTCGATCCCGACAGCAGGAAAGAAGTGCCATGTGCTTCTTCCGAAATGCTCGTCGACGCCGCGGAGGCAGGCGATGCCGAGGGGGCGAACCGGCTGTTGGCCAGGCGAACGGACACCAAAACCCTGAACGACGCCCTCTTCGCCGCAGCCAGATCGGCACCGGGGTGCCCGAAGGACCCGTGCCCCAAGCCGGACGAGGCGCACGGCTTCCACTACGCCCGAATTGCGACGCTGCTTCTCGAAAAGGGTGCGGATATCGAGGCGCGGGACAGAAACGGCGACACACCGCTAATTGCAGCAGCCGGACATGGAGAGGACGATGTGGTAAGACTACTGCTGGACAGGGGCGCGCACATTGAGGCGACCGACAATCCTGGTCTAACAGCGCTAATCGCTGCGGCGTGCAACTGTGCAATGGTCGACATGCCCGACACTTACGATTCCGTTGGCGTGCTGCTGGAGAGGGGAGCCAACGTCGAAGCAAGAGACAAGCGGGGTCGCACGGCGCTCATGGCGGCTGCGGAGTGGGACCGCCCGCGACAGGTGACATTGCTTCTGGACCGCGGAGCCAAGGTTGACGCCGGGGACAAGCGCGGAAACACCGCGCTCCACATCGCTGCCTTAAGTGCGCGCTCTACGAACGCCGTTGAGATACTTCTCAAGAGGGGAGCAGACATTGAGGCAAGAAACGAAGGCGGCGACACCCCCCTGATCCTCGCCGCGTCGGCGGGAGACGTTAAGGTCGTTCAACTCCTGCTGGACCGCCGGGCTGACCCTCAGGCCAGGAACAAGCAAGGGAATACGGCGCTGGAGCTCGCTCGGAAGAACGGCCGGACGCAGACGGCAGCCATCCTTGGAGCTTCGGTGGCAAAACCGCGTTGAAGAAACGGGGAGAATCGGGCGTAAACGGGACAGACGCCTTTTATGGAACATGTCGGTGGGCGATACACACACCATCCAGGCGCTGAATTCGGCCTCGCTTCCGGTCACAGAGGCGGACCTGCTGGCCCACCTGCAAACGCTGACTCAAACGTCGACATGCGCCAAAACTCCCGGCCTCGGCCCCATTTTTGGTCAGCTCCAAGCCGCAGTCACGCGGCAGGTTCCCTACGATGGACTGGTCTCGGACCTCAACAAGCGCGACGCCGGAGTGTGGACTGCGGAAGACGAAGCGAACACGGAGCAATTTGCAAAGCTCTATCAGGTCCCTGTTTGCAGCGAGTTCTGGAGACAGGGCGACTGGAATGGCACGGTGGCGGTGTCCCAGGCGCAGCCCGTGCCCGGTGCAACGCCCGCCACGAACGTCTATTTCGCCACACAGAAGAGCGTGCGGCCGGACATCACCCAGGCGGTGATTCTGCACGAGGCGCTCCATAATCTGACTGGACTGAGCGACGCCCGTCTCTATAACCTGTTGACTGGGACCGCCAAAGGCCTGGGCTTGCGACATTCGTGCGTCATTAGCAAGGTGCTAATAGACAACGGCTGCGCGGTCGGCGCGCCACAAGATGATCTCTGCGGAGAAAAGTAGCGACGATGGAAAACAATAGGTTCGTTGGTCGACGGGGCTTCCAGTTGCTGGCAGCGTTGGTAACCTTAGTTGCGGTAAGTCCAGCTTTCGGCGGCTGCGATGCCCCGCACTACCGTATAGGAAAAATATGGAAGAGCGACGCCTCCGAGGTTTTCGTTCAGCTGAGCATTCAACTCAGGGACTTCGTCCCAGCGAAGCTGGTGTGTCTGGCGGGAACGCTGAAACGGAAATACCCCGACCGCGATGTGAGTGCTTTTCTGTTTAGCTCGCACGAGGCAGCCCTTGGCTACGTGCCCGGATCAATGGAGGTGCCGCCGGAGGTTCTCGAGTACCAGTTGAAACTACACGGTATCTACGTGTGCAACCGGGAAAAACATGAGGAATCAGTCGAGATGTTCCCGGACCCGCGCAGCATGGAAGACGACTCGCCCCTGACCACGTATATCGATCTGCCCGCCAAGGGTACACCTGCATGCAAGCTCGCAATCAATGGCCGCTGCCTCCTCGAGTTTCGGCACATCTACTATCCCGATACTGAAGACAGAAAGACGATCTCTGGGCGGGTGACGGTGGCGGGGAGTATTCGGCGGGATGGCGCCACATCGGATCTGGTCGTCGTGGATGCGAAAGTCAATCCTCCGGAGCGGCAGTCAATTCTGGTTGATTCGACCTTGCAGAGCCTCCGCACATGGCGGTTCGCGCCCGGTAAACAGAGAGACGACTTTCGAATAACCTACGATTTCGAGGTTACTGACTCGCCGACGGTTGGCTATGAGCGTGAGGTCGAGTTCCAGTTGCCAACCCAGGTGAGAATTTGGACGCCCAGTCCCCCGCTGAGCCAGTACGCCACAGTAGTCTCCGCCACGCCGTCGGCCGGCACGGGGTTCAGGCAGGCCTTTACTTTCGTTGTGACCCATCCGGCGGGTTTTCGCGCGATCTCCCAGGTCGGATTCACCGTTGGCCCCGCCTTACAGGGTTGCGCAGGCTATTTCAAGCTCTCTGCTAACGCGGTTTATCTTTGGAGCGGTACTGGCTCCGAACGGCTCGGCCCTATGACCCTCGGCTCTTCCGGGGCCCTGCACAACAGCATGTGCACAATAAGCTCGGCAGGTTCTTCGGTGGCAGGCTCCGGAAACCAGCTGTCGCTCACACTTTCGTTTACTTTTGAGCCCGCCTTTGCAGGAACCAGGATCATCTATCTGGATACGGTTGCTGGGCGTCTCTGGAGCCCCAGGGTCCAGGTGGGCACCTGGACGGTGCCATGAGACGTCGCCGTGGTTGCCCTCGGAGCGACTTCCGGCAACGCGCAAACCTTGCAGGGTGGCGTGATGAGCAATGCGGTAGGTTGTCGGCACAGTCCTGTCTAGGACGCTGGGAGGTCCGGCAGTCGCCGTACGAGTGACGGCTTTCGGCCGAAGAATAAGGCAAGCAACTCAGAACTCCACGATGCCCGTCCCGCGATGCGGCTTCAGCTGAGTACGTGATATCGGCACCGAGAACCCGAAGCCGGCAGATTGTACGGTAGATGTTGGGATGCGGCGAACGACACTGAAGCGCCGTTTTCGATCGATATTCGGGCCGGCGACCTAGTAGGTCGAGTTTATCCCGAGCCGCCCGACCTGAAACCCTAACGAGTGCACCGGGTCTCAGGGTCTCTGCAGTGCTGGGCGGGGACAAGGGCTACCGCCCCTTTCCCCGCACCCCTTTCTCCGCTGGCGGCATTCTTCCTCCGCTTCGCTCCGGACAGTTTCTCTTGACGAATCCGATCACTTCTTCCACAATCAGAGAAACAGCGTCGCTCCGCTCCGACGGCTGACCGGAATCATCCCGAGATACTGACCGCCTTCCCTTCGGAATCGGCGATCACCTTCAGCGGAATCCCCAGCTAACGAAGATCTGCGAGAAGGCGTGGTTCCTGGAACTGAACGATCTTGACGAAGTTTTGAGGTCTCACAATTCATTGATTCTATGAAGTCGCTGAAGTCTTCAAGCGCCTCAAAAGCAAGCTATCGGTACAAAATCGGTGCAATCCGCACCGACCTTAACGAGCCGAAACGACGGCATCCGTCTTCTCTTCCTTCCGCCACCTCCGGAGATCAAAAACCAACTCTTCGGCAAGTTCTTCAGGCAACAGGATTCGATTGGAGAGCTCCTCCGACGAAGCCTCGTCGAACTCGAACTTCTGCCCCATCACGATCTGGAACCACCGTTCGCGATCCCGAACGACCCGAAACATCTTCTCATCGGCGCTTCCGCCGAGATACGGTTCGTACACGACGATGGGCCGGTGCGATAACTCAGCCTTACAGCGAATCCGGTCAAGGCGGCCGGTGCGCTGTTCGAGCGTGCTCGGATTCCAGCAAAGATCGTGGTGAATCACATAGCGGCAGAACCGATGGAGATCAACGCCTTCAGCGAGTACAGCGCTGCTTATAAGAATTTCCGGGAACAGTGGACTGTTAAACGCAAGCATGAGCCGTTCGCGCACCTCACGTTTGGTGTCTCCATATACCATTCGCACCGTGGGAAGCACGCGGTACGCTCCTTCATCGGGTCCTGTCGCTGCTTCCTTGTCATCATCCTCGCCCGCCCTCTTGGGCGAGACGTAAACAGCGATAGCGTCGAGGTATTCAGTAAGGGGATCTACGTTGTCTTCATCGTCGTACGCCGCGTCTCGCTTGAACCCAAGTTCCGCGAGCTCTTTGGCAAAACGGAGAAACTCCTCAACACGTCGGCGCATGCTCATTGCGGAGGCGTCGGTCTGGTCTATCAGAGCGCGCGAGAGCGCCGTCGCACCGGCGCGAACCACCTGTGCGCGTGTCGAACCCTCAGACAAGGCCTCGCGAACCTCGGCTACGTTAAGCGGGAGATACCTGGCGATGAACGACGGCGAACGCAAGTAAGCGGACAGGAGCTGAACGAGTTCGGTCGAACGCGACGCCAGAACGGAAAATTCGTCCGGTTCAAGGGACTCGCGCAAGGTATCTACAATCGACCGATGGAACGGGCTGTCTTCGTCGGCCAGACGCCGGGTCACGCGCTCGAACCAGGTCCGGAGCTGATCGATATCCCGCTTTGCGTCGAGGCTTAGCTTCTCCGCCGCCAGGCGCAGTGTCGCATTTTCAACTTCGCGCCCGATATGTTCGCGAAGGGCCTTCGCCGTCTCGCGGTAAAAGCAAAAGACGAGAACTTTTTCACCCGACAGCCAAAGATTCACGACACGCTCGACGACCGACCGCATCTTCGGGTGCCTGTAGCGATCTTCCTCAGGCCCAGTCTTCGACGGAATGACGTGCTGGATCTGCTCTTCATACCAGGTGACAGGAATGAGCGCCACGCGGCGCTCCGAGCCGGCGGAGTCGTCAGACCGCTGTGCACCCGCATCGTCAACGTCGCGCGCGTCGCCGCGGTTTTCTCTCGTATGATGAAATGCCTCGTAACTCGAACAGAGCCCTTCGGCGAAGAACGCCCGCCCCTTCGCTGAACCTTGTGCAAGCTCGCCCTGCGCCCGCGCAGCCAGAAGGAACGGAAGAGCGCCTTCCCCGGCAATCGCCAGACCTGAAGGCGAAGCGCTACCGAGTGCTGTGTTTTCAACCCCGACGTCTTCCTGATCCAGGATGCCGCGGCCCGGTCGGTACTGCCGACGCGGTACCGTTCCCCCTGTTGCGCCGGCAAGCTCCGTCGGCCGGTTGTGCCGGATCACCCACGGACGCAGTGAACACCATGGCCGCGCGACGTCGCTCTCCGCCCGCGCCTTGGTGCGACGGCATTCCTCGATGGCTGCGAGGAGTTCTCGATCGACAGGGTCCTCGCTGCCATTGCGTACGCGCCTCCACCATGCCGTTGGCGTGTTCAGGGAATCGCCGTTACTAGCGTCACGCGCCACAGCCTTGTCCGCCAGCCGCCCCCAAAGCCTGTCGAGGCGCCGCCCGGCCAGGCGGTTCTCGTTCATGCGGTTGTCCAGTTCGTCTATAGCTCCAACAAACTCTTCACGTGTGCCTAAGGGCGCCGCCGGGCCGCTCCATTTTGCGGCCGCGAACGACCGAAGGACCCTGATGAGCTCATGGTGACCGAGCTGGAATGGCGTCGCCGTGAGGAAAAGCATCCGGTCGAACTTCTCCGACAGGAGCGGCTTGTCCCCAGTGACGAGGAGCTGGGTCTCCTCGGACCTGAAGAGGTTTGCCAATCGTGTGTAGTCGTTCTTGGCGTGGTGAGCCTCGTCGAGCACGAGAAGCGACGCCCGCCAGCGTACGCGGGAGAGCCAGTCCCAGTAGACCTGCTGGCATGCTTCATTGACGTCCGATCTTGCCTCCTGGAGTCGCCTTCTGGACGCCACGCCGCGACGCCCTGGAATGGATTCGCCGCGAAGGACCGCGACCAGAGGACTCCAGTCAACCTCATTCTGGTGCTGGAGGAGATGCTGAGGAACCGGGTCATCATCTTCCTCGGTGAGAATATCTTCGCGAACGAGAATGCGCCGCCACTGGCTCACGTGGGCCAATAAGAGCCGTTCGACGATCTCGGGCGTGAGCCCGCGTTTGCCCTTCAGCCTTACGAGCGTTGTAGCCCATTTGCAGATCTTCTTCTTGGTCTCGTCGTCCATCTTCGTATTGCTGCGGGCCAGCCGGACGAGGGCCAGCTTCGTCCACGGATCGGAGAGTCCGCGCTCGAAACATTTCGTCGTCATCCAAACGACGTGCGGCCGTCGGGCACGCGGATCGTCCAGCGCCTTGAAGAAATCCGTGGGCGTATGTACGTACACGTCGCGAACCCAGGCAAGCGCATCCGGGCGCGTGCAGCAAATCGCCTTGAACTGGTCCCACTCTCTCGGCCACTTCCGCGCCAGCCCGGGCGGCACCATCACCACGACCGGTTTCCCAGAAAGGCGCGTTGCCCGAACGACCGAGGCGACCACCGCAAGCGCAACGTAGGTCTTGCCCATTCCAACTTCGTCGGCAAGGATCACGCCAGGCTGCTTCTCGAAATCGGCGAGGATGGAGCGGGCAGTCTCCTGTTGCCGCGCCCCGTCGTCCGGGGCGATTTTATGGGCATCGACGCCGCCAAGCCGTACGATATCCTCAGCGAACCGCCAATCAACCGGCATTTCGGTCCTCCGCTGCGGGCAAAAGATCCGCGCACTTCTTTCTGACGGCCGTAAGATACCCGCTGAGATTTGCCGATGGCTCGGCGCGCTTCGCCCACTCATCGCTCATACGGTCAATCTCCTCGACGGTTTCCCGAAACAACGGCCGGAGACGAACCTCCGTCAGTCGCCTCGCGACGTGCGCCAGCATCAGACTGATTTCCGCGAGGCTGAAGAGCAACACCGAGCCGTCGCCCCCATGACTCACCTTGCTCAGGGCTGCCGTCTCCGATTCACGGATGAGCGCCTCGACAAGCATGCATGGCCCGAGCGGGTCCTGCCGGAGGCGGTAGATCATCGCCTCTCGCGTTCGAACGGTGCGCAAGAGCCGCTCCCCCTGCGCAGTGAGAGCCGCGCCTAGACGCCGCGTTCGATAAAGCATGTAACTGCCTGTGTCCACCGCCCGCAGCGAGTCGAATTCTTTGGAACCCGAACCTGCCTGGTCATCGGATTGCCGGCCTTCCCGGAGCGCGACCCATTCCGCCGGTTCGCGTCCGGAAAGCAAGCATTCGACAATCCCGCTCGCGCTGAGGAACCGAAACTCTTCCGGTGGAAGCAGGTCTTCGCTCGCTTCGACGTGAACCGGCATCAAACCAGTCTTCACGGCGCCGGTTTCGTCGCGCCAGGCAATACGTAAAACAGCGATGTTCGCGCCGCGAAGCGACGTGGACAACTGCACCACGGCGCGCCCGTCCGGTGGCGCTTGAGGCAGCGCTTGGTGGTCCAGCAAGGAGGGCGTCGGCTCGGAACCTTCGCCAGGCCAGCGGACGGACCACTCCGCCGGAAGACGTACTTGCGTATCCATCGCAATCGTCAAGACAGCCGTGCGCTGGTTGTAGACGGCCCAGAGGAACGCCGCTGGAATCTCCTCGTTTGTGCCGGGTTGTTCGTCCTCAATCGGTTCGGCCGTCTCGGGCCAGATAGGGTTCTCGCACAAATCCCGCTCCCAGTCCGCCGGAAGCCGGTCTTCAAGACGCAACCCGTTTCGCTTCGCACTGTAATCGTCCGCATAACATAGGTTGGCTTCGGCATTGGCCACGCCAATGCCCATACCGTGTGGGCTGAAGTTGCTGGAACCGCACAGCAGCATCTCCATGCCGTCGCCCGCGACGAGCACTCCCTTTGCATGGAGGTCCCGATTGGCTTTCTCCCCCTGCCTGCACAGCGGAACGACGTATGTCTCCACAGCGCTCGGGTCCGTGCGCCATGCGGAAGCCCACGCCACGAGGAATCGCCTCGGAAGGCCAACGACCATCTTTGTCGAATCCTTCTCGCTTGGCTGCCCAGGGACGACGAGATACCCGGCCGCTTCACGTGTTCGGGGTAACTGGAGCAATCTTTCCACGACAGGGTCTACCGGACCTTCAAGATCGCCGACAAATGGCGTCATCACCGTAATCTCATCTGCTCTCCGGCTTCCCCATAGATCGAGAAGCTGACCGAGCGGAGATCGGGCCACGCCGCCGTTCCGCCGTGGCAAGCCGCCCACGAAAAAAGCGCGTGGAATCTCACGCGGTCTAAAGTCCGCCGGCATTGAGCGCCAGTCGCGGAGACGGCTGCGGGCGCCCTCTGCCGCCTGCCGAAGCCGTTCGACCGCCGCGTCCGACGCGCGAACGAAGTCGGTCACATCCTTAATGAAGCTAATGGCATCGAGTATCAGCTTTCTCGGTGCGGATGTCTCGTGGTCGTAGAAGTCAACGACGCCTGCGATCTCCCGGTTGCGGCGGTACCCTTGCCGCGTCAGGTTCGCCGACGAGACGATGAGGCGCGCGCAGTTCTCCCATACAAGCACCACGACCTTGGAATGCTGGGCGCCACCCGCTGGCATGCGGACCGGAAACTGATCCCAACGCAGCGTGCTTTGCGAGGGGTCCAAATGGTCTGCATCGACCAGTACGCAAGCCCGCGAAAGAGCTAGTGCCTGCTCACGCTCGACCACAAATGGCCGAATGCCCTCGGTTTCATCGAATTTCAGGCCGAGGAATCGCGGCAACAACTCGCTCTCGAAGAATGGTGCATGGAACGTATATGTTGATGCCACGCAGAAAAGGGGACGGCCCGCCGCGCCGACGGGCAGTTCCGACGGGGCCGACCACCCATCCGCCAACGTTCCGGCTATCTTTGCGTTACTCCTCGGCATCCTGGTCTTCCAAGCGAACCCAACCAAGGTCTCTGAGGATGGCGTAAGCATTCGAGACCTTGAAAGGGTGCAGATACATGTCTTTCCATACCGGCGGCGCATCGCCCGATACGCGGTTCTCACCGGGCATGAGCGTCCAGTGGGCGTCGCTTTCGATCCATGGCGCTTTGGCCTTCTCCCGCTGGACCCGCGCGTGACGGTTCAGCACGGCCTGGGCGAGGGCAGCCTCGGACGTGCCCGCAGCCACAACGTCTTCACGCAAGCGCGCGAGGGGTTCGACATACTGCGCCGTGTCGAGCGACGGCTGATTACGCAGCAAATTCATCGCATGGTCCAGACGAGGGACTGTCTTGCTCAGCGCAACCCGCGTCTGGCCCAGATGCCTGTTGAGGCGATCGTCGCCGAGGACTACTTTGGGTGTTGCGCGGCCTCCCCGGTGTTTCAGGCCCCAGATCAGTCCCTCGAAGGCCTGTTGAAGAAGGCTTGTCGTCTGTTCGTACGTGTCCGCCGCCGAAATCACGTCGGCTATGAGGCGGTCAACATGATCTTTCCCGAGTTCCGGCCGGACGCCGTAGAGCAAGACGGCTTGTTCGACGCGACCGCGATCGCTCGACTGTCGTGCTTCGCGGAACAAATCGACGCGATCCTTCAGCAAGCCAAGGAAACGGCGCCTGACAGGTGCTGCTTCGAGTATTTGCAGGAGCACCCGGCGCTCCCGGAGACCAACCTGATCCGGTCGCAGGTGCAGCGCGAGCTGCTCCCATATTCGGTGATTTGGACCGGGCCATTCGCGCTTTGCGAGGCAGGCGACGGTCGATTTGATCGCGTCGTTCATCCAAACCGCGCCCGCGCGAGTCGAAGGCTCGTCTTCATCGAGCACACCGGGGATTTCCTCATCCCCTGACCAGGCGATAAGGAGCGAGGTCGCGTTGCGTCCAACACGTCCGTCCGCGTCGACCAGTTCCACTTGACGGGCGAGGCGCGCGATGACGCCAAAGGGACCGTTGACTGCCTGGCCCTTGAGGAAGTTCGCACGGGTGAGAGGCTCTCCCGCAAGCAAGGCCCTGCTTGCCATGTCCCGGCCCGGAAGCTGAGGCAATGCGCGTCCGTAGTTCTCCGGATCTCTCGCCGCCAGCCTGACCATCGCAGAAACGAAGAGGCGCTCGAAAGCGAGCCGCGCCTCCAGCCGAACATCTTCCCGCCCGTCCATAAGAACCACCGTGCGGTCAGCTACGGCCGCTGCCACAGCCGCGAACGTCAGAAGTCTGGCGCGCCACATCCGAACGGTAAACGCCGGCAACAACACCTCCGCAAGACGTTCTGCATAATTCAGCGTTCCAAGGGGGTCCAGGCTGCCCGGCGGTTCTTCCGCCGGATCGAGAGGCGTGGCCATGGGGAGCCAAGCGGCGTTCAGCGGCATCGTAACCTCGGCTTCACCAGTTGCTCGTGTTTGGTTCCTGCTTACTTGCCTGTATTCTGCGAAACTCTACCCTAACACCCTGCGACAGGGCTGGAAATTGGTTCCCCGAATGGTTGTATTGGCAATAATAGGCTTGACTCATCAGTGTCGAAGTGGTTCCCGAATCTGTTCCCACTACGTTCCATCGGCACGCCGTTGATTTCGCTTAGTGTTCTCACTGTTCCTCTGTTCCAGATCGTTGATGTATATCTTTAGAGTCTGCTAGCGATTTTCGTATGGGTTTTGGAGCGTAGGCGATGGCGTGGAACACCGGGAACACCGACATTCCATGATCACTTTCGGCGCCTGCCAGTAGGAACAGATCGGGAACATACTGGGAACTGAACGATCAAACACTCCTCCGGTATCGCCATTCCAGGCGAGATCCGTGGCGTTCGCGGTATCGCTCCCAACCCAACGCCCTCAGGCAACGGGCCGCGCGGTTCTTGTCGGTCTGTGTCCAGAGAGCGTGTGCCTTTTGAAGACACTTTTCCAGCACCTCGCGGATGGAGACGCTGGGGTGGCTGTCCAGCCACGCAGCGATCACTTCTTCCCAGGGGTCGCCTTCGTATCGATCGATCTGCTGATCCGTCGCCATCTGGACCAATTCCGCCGATTCCAGCCACCACACGGCCCCGGCGTCGAATCTCTCCTTTGCCTCCGCCCATAGCTGGTCGCGGTCGCGTGCCAGTGCATCCACGTCGATTCGGCCACAGGTGATCGGCCAGAAACGTCGGCCGCCGGTCTCGTCCCGAAGATACGTACTGTGGTTCACCGTGCCAGCGAAGACGCATTGCCGCGGCGATTCCACTAGACGCATCCCATAAGGCGGTCGGAAGCGGTCGGTCGTCCGGCTCATGAACGCCTTGATTCGTGCGACCTCGGAATGGCTGAGGCTGTCGAGCTCGGAAAGCTCGATGATCCAAACCCCACGCGTTTGCATCGCTGCGTCCTTGCTGCCCAAATCCGCGAGCTCATCAGTGAAGTACTCCCCGGCAAGCGTGCGCAACGCGGTCGACTTGCGAATGCCCTGTGGCCCCTCCAGAATCAGGCAACAATCCGCCTTCGCCCCAGGGCGGAAGATCCGCGCCACGGCCGAGATCAGCCAGCGTGAACCCACAGCGCGCGAGTATTCTGTATCCTCTGCACCTAGGAAGGACGACAGCCAACGATCCACACGCTCAACGCCGTCCCATTTCAGGCCCTGCAGATACGATCTGACAGGATGGAATGGATGATCCCTGGCGGCGGTCTGAACCGCTTGTCCGGCGACCTCGACCGAGACCAGGATGCCTTGCCTCTGTAGCCATTCCGTGGCGAGGCGGTCTTCATGGTCGGTCCATTCGCCGTTGGGCACAACACCCCAGGGCGCGGGTTTCAGAACGACCGTCCCGAATCCGAATTCGTTGAACGCGAGCACGCCGCCCCATTCGGGCGCGTGTCGGAAGGCGGCGATGGCATTCGCCAGCACGGGCAGGATTCGACCTTCAGTAGTGTTCATAGGGGGTTTGGAGCGCAGCAAGTCCTTTCTCCATGCTGTGCCGGCGTAATCGACGTGGCTGATGGCGTCGAGAACCGCATCAGGACCGACCATGGCGAGATGATCGTCGATCCCTTTGCCTCTCGCGGCATCCCATTCCAGGAATCCCACCCAGGCGCCGCGTGCACGCAGGTGCGCGGTCAACGCCGAGCGAGCGATCCGCACGATCTCTTTGCTTACCGCGTCGGCATCGTAGGCAATGATCACCCGGCGTCCGGCCCACGTCACCCAGTCCAGATCCGGAATGGCCCCTTTCACGTCGAGGCGGTTGCCATCCGGCCCAACTGTCTTACCGAGAGTGCCGCGCCAGTTGTAGACGCCGGACACGCCCAGCGGAACAAACCGCGGCGGGGTTGACGTGCCATAGTGGGCCAGGCGCCAAAGGGCGATTGTCTTGAACTCTCCCTCTGTGATTAGGATCGGCAGCTCTTGGTTGCGCAGGACAGACTGAGTTGTTCCCGGGACCACGTACAGCATGTTGGATCGGCCCGGGGGGCTGAGATACTTCTGCCGTGGCTTGAGCTGACCGGCGGAATCGTATTCCAGATCGGGCTGGTCGCGACGCAGACGGTAGTCCCGAACGCGATTTGATCCAGGGTGGAAGTAAGGGATGAGAATGCCGGCGCAATTGCCGTTTCTCCGGCCGACGATTTCGCCGCCGGTCAGAGAATCCACCCGGCGGAGTCGCGCCCGCTCAGCCAGGGTGCGGTCTATCCAGCGAGCCTCCAGCGCGGAGTAATCTGCCGCGTTCAGCTCATATCCGAGAGGCTTTGCGTCACCGCGTGGGATTGCTTCGAGGCTTTGCTCACCGCCGACGAATTCTGAGCCACTGAACGCATTTTCGTCCTTTATTTGAAGGCCAAGGTGGTGTATACTTCCGTTGAGAGAATTCAATTTTCACCCCTGTGGGTAAATGGCCTGCGTTGACGCGCAGGCCATAGTTGTTTATGACCATGGGGTGCAACACAAAACGAGGTAGGAATGCTAAGACGATGTACCTTGATCGTACCTCGATTAGAAGGTCTGAACTAGGAAATGACTGATTGGGCGAGACTTGAGAGAGTCGAAAATGCGCAGCAGAGACGCAAAAGTATAGTAGATACAGTGATGTGACATTTTCCCAAGCTGGACGTCGCGGGTTCGAGCCCCGTCTCCCGCTCCATTTTCAATAACTTAGCGACACCCAAAAACCCCGCACGGCTCTACGCCAAAAACGGGGGCAGACCCCGATCCCAAGCCTTTCTAAGAACATAACACCTTCACTCTGAGTCTGTAGTTTTCGAAGTTGCGGAAGCCGTAGGCTTGGCGGTTGATGAGCTC
>Ga0187848_10001797_pt1 | contig 17710 bp, 10 predicted proteins | sample June2016WEW_4_40_FD_132424 | JGI IMG/M metagenome (GOLD analysis project Ga0187848, IMG submission 132424) | Peatland microbial communities from SPRUCE experiment site at the Marcell Experimental Forest, Minnesota, USA - June2016WEW_4_40 | ecosystem: Environmental > Terrestrial > Soil >... | reverse complement strand
GCGGCCCTTGGCGTCCAAGGGGTCGTAGGGCGGCGTGCCGGTGAACACGCCGGCAAATGTGCCTTCGAACTGATCGCCTTTCCGTATCGCGTTCACTTCGTATTCCGCCGGTCCACCCTTGACCCAGTTGTCGCTGCCGATCCGCAGCTTGAGCTTGAGGTGGACCTGCCCGGGCGTGATATCGAAATCGGTGACTTCACACTCGTGGATGGCGCGATTAAAGGTCTGGCATTCGCCCCAGGCGTCGGTCCAGCGACCGTCTTCCGAAGTGAGATAGACGTTCAACGGTCGCCCGTCAGGCCGATCTCCCCTCTTGTATTTCTGCTGGAGCGCGCCGTCGAGCGTGAGCACCAGCCGACCAGTGAATGCATCAGCCGCATGGGCCAACTTGTCCTGGATAACGGGGATCGACAGCGCGAGCGTCACAACCACCGTCGAAGGTGATTTCCAAAACTTGAATAATGGCATGGCACGAATCTCTCACAAAGGTTGGCGAGTGGTGGATCTCCTAACGTCGAAGACGAGATATCCGTCTTCCCAGCGGTACGGCACTTGCCGGCCGTTGATCCACAGGCCGGGCTGCCCGGAGACCTTCAATCGCATGGCCCGCAGATCACCGGACACTTCGACTTTCGCTTTCCCGATACGAAGGAAGGCTCGGTCGGCGAAGGTGAAACTCTCGCCCTCGCCGGCGAGCGTGAGCGGCTGGTCGTAGTCTTGCCAATAGCGAAAAAGGATGCGGTCGTTAATGGCCGATCCGTCCGTTCCTTCGACGGCGATGCCGATCCCCTGGGCATTCTCGGCAACGCGGCGGAAAACGGCGACCCGCGACCCGCAAGCGGGTGCCCCGGCCTTTTCGATTGGCTCGTGCAATGCCGCGAAAACGGTCGCCGGCTTGCGGCGCCGGACCAAGAGCGTCGTGCCGCCGACCTCATTGGGCCGATCGGATTTCTCCCCTTTGTTCGGCTCCTTACCGCCCGCACGCGGGCTTTCGGGCGGCCGGCCGACAGGTGTCCGGCCGGCGTAGACCGACGTGCCGGGCTCGCCGAGCATCCGCACGCACACGCCGATCTTGCGATCATACCAGGCCGGTCCCAAAACGCTCTGCCGAGCGTCCGGCAACTCGCAGGACTGCACGACCAAGGCGGTCCACGGCCGGTCGGCGGCGTCAAGCTTCAGCACGTTGCGCAACTGGTAACGGTCCCGCTCGACCGGGTCGCTCAACCGCGCGGCGATCGCCCGGTTGTCGAGGTCGTAAAGCGTGTCGCGCAGTTCGTCGGTGGGTTTCCAAGATCCATCGAGCACCGGCAGGCCGAGGGCGTGTACGTGCCAGTCGTAGCAGCGTGACCCACAGGTGGGTGCCCCGTCGCTGACAAGCTGAAACACGTCGCAAAGGTACTCGCGGGTGAGGAACAACGCACGGGTCATGTCCACACCCGGCCATACCTCCTTCTCCTCCTTCCGCAAATCCAGGCTAAGCGTCCCGCTGGCCAGCGGCTGGCGATTGTCGAGGTCCACGCTTCCGGAAAGCGGCCGCGCACGGGCTGCGATGAACTTCACCAGCCGATCGAACCCGACGCGCGTCGGCACCTCGCCCACGGGGTTCGGCCAGTGCGGGTGGTCGCGCTTCGGATCGGAACTGTCCAGCATGAACTGCAGGTTATCGACCATCACGCCGGCATGCCCACGGGCCGAGTCGGTCCACGGGCAGCCGCCGCCGTAGCCGTTGGAAATCTGCCGGTTCAGGTAGATCGGCCGGTTGAAGGCATAGAGCCCCAAGAGCGAGAAACAATCGTGGGCATAATGGACGTAGTAGCTGGACACCTGAAAGGCCACGGCGGGCGCGGGGCTTTCCCAGTAGGCAGGCCGCTCCTCGGCCCGGAGCATGGCAAAGCCCCGCTCGCGGACCAGGTAACTGGGGGCCGGCGGCGGCGACACCTTCTCAGCACTGATTGGTTGCACACCCCAAAAAAGCGACGGCGTGTAGCTGCGCTCGCCCGGGCCGCGCATCTGGGCCAGGAAGTAGTCGAAGTGGGCGTCGGGCCATTTCGCTTGGGCCAGCTCGAACCACAGCGGATGGAGCATCTTGTCCACTTTGACGTTGCGATGGTCGCGGCCGTTCATGTTGGCCGCCATCCACTGCGGGTTGCCGCCGCGACCGTCGGCCAGGCGGCCCATGACGATCGACTTCTGAAACACGTAGGGCGGGGCCGCCTCGAAACCTGACGTCCGCGCGTCGCCCATCGTGACCTGCGGATAATGCGGCATGCCGCCGGGGATCTCGACGCGCGGGTAGCCGATCTTGACCACGCTCTCGATGTAGCGTCGCATCGTGGCGCCGCCCTTGCCCGTGTAGCCGTAGCCCAACTCGTCGAGCCCCAGACGCTGGAGGCCACGGCACCAGAGAGACATTTCGCCGATCATCGAGTACTGCTTGCCGAACTCTTCGCCGTAGAACTGCCCGTCGGCCAGATAATCGTCGAAGTAGTACTTCCACCCGCCGGCTGAATCAAAGCACTCGCGGATCAGCTTCTCGTCACGGAGCGCGACCGCCATGAGATGGGCCGTCATCGCCCGGGGCCACTGCATGTTGGGGAGCCAACTCGAGCGGGTGAACTTGAGTGTTTCCTCTCGGCAATGGTGCGCGATGAAATCGCGGAAGGTGGCCTCCAGGCCGCGTCGCTCGGCGTCGGCAAGTCGATCGTAGAGAACGTCGTAACGCAACACGCTCAAGTACTGGTCGTAATGACGGCCGCCGCCCGTGTCGCCCTTGAAGTTCCGCGGATTGTTGCCGATGAGGCCGACGAGGTATTGCTTCTCAGAATCGACGACGGATTCATCGCCCATGACCTGGTAGCGGAACAAGTTGCGGAATGTCTCGCCAAGGCCCCTCTCTTTCAGCATTGCCTCATACTGGCGCTTGGCCCAGGGCTCGGTCTCGATGCGGTGGCGGATGGCGGCCGCCTCGCCCTTCGTCCACAGGATGAAGGGATGGGGCGTGTCGAGGGACGGCGCTGCCGCGGTCCCGCTCGACAGCATGCCCATGAGAACGACCGGAACAACAAGAGACGCGGAAATGCGACGCATGGGTAGACCTCATTTCGGTTTTTCGATCTGGATGGTCTGCTCGACCGGCCGGGCCGTCTGCACTCGGGGCTCGGTGCCGCGGCCGAACTGCCAGGCGACGACCTTCACCGCAATGGGGAAAACCGCTCGCGAGGGGAGTTCGACGATCGCAAGCTTGCCGTCGGTAATCGCCGCCGGGCCGTAGGCCACGTAATACTCCACCGGCAGACCGGCATCGCTCGTGGCCGCCAACTTGACGGGACCGTTCTGCGCCTTGAGGTTACCGATCGGAGGGAAGTTGATGGTTTGCGCTTTGCCGCGATTCAACCCCGAGAAGCCCTTGGGCAGCATACCGACCTGTTCGGCGTAGCGATATTCGGCGTCACCCGTGCTGAAGGCCATGAACGTGGGCCGTGCGGCCTCGGTGGCCGGCGCCAGGCCGTCGTAGCGGATGCGGAAAGAGTTCGCCGACGCCGCGACCAGCGACCCGCTGACTGGCTTGACGAGGATCGGCGCCGTCGAGTGGCCCACAGGCTTGCCGGCGTCCGACCAGCGCGAGCCGCCGCTGGCATGCGGTACGGGGTACTGATCGGCATAAAACGGATGCACCTCGAATGTCTGCCCATCGCCGACCCACTGCACTTGACTGAAGAAGTACCGCGCGCCGGCATCGACATTACAGGAATCCCTCCAGCGGATGAACTGGTCCTTCTTGCTGAATCCGCCGGCATGATACGTGACGGTGGCCTCGGCCATCTCCCGGTCGAAGTGCCAGGCCGCATGGGCCTTGTCGCCCGCGTACTGTCCGTACGGGGCCGGGGCGGAACGGCCCGCCGTTTTGATCGTCAAATCGCTGAGCCAGCCGCTCTCCGGATCGAACGACTTGCACTGCACGGGCTGTTTCGCGTCGAGTGGCCAATCGGGGATACGGGCCTGCGCCGCCTTGCGGACGAACATCGCCAGGTACGCGGCATTGCGGTCCGACCAGGCGAAATGGCCCGCGCCGGGCTCGACCACAACACTCGCCAGGTTGCGCGGGTCCTTGGCGCGGAACGCGGTCAGCGCATCGCGGCCGCCCTCCCAAGTCTCGCGGCCCGACTGGTCGCACATTGTGCCCCCGAACTCATCGAACTGCCCGATCATCATCAGCACGGGCACGCCGGGCGGGACCGATTCATCGCCGCCGGGAACACCGCCGCGATATTGCACGAGGCCGAAGCAGCGGTCGGCCATCTTGATGGCCAGAGCCTTGGCCTGCGGCCCGCCGGCCGAGTGACCGACGAACATCAACGGGGCCACGGGCAGTTCGCGGTAGCCCGAGATCTTCGCAAAGTCGTTCAACACTCGCGGCAGATCGACATCGCCGAGGCCGCACTTGAAGAAGAGGATGCCCAGGCCCTCGTCCGCGCAGGCCTTGCGAATGGCCAAATCCTTGGCAAACTCGCGTTCCATGAGCGTCATCCCCGCCACGAGCAGGCCCCGCACCTGTTTCGCCTCCGCCGGAATCCAGAGGAACGCTGCGCTGGGGTTCTTGCGCGTCTTCACGGGTACGGTGTACTGGAACACCACGGCCGACGCCGTGGGAATGCCAATTGCCAGAATGGTCAGGGCTATGAATGGATATCGCACGGTGTGTGGTGTCATGTGTGTTGGGTCGTTTCTCGTTCGCGGCGCGCAACCGGCAGCGCCCCAGCGCCCGCGTTCACCGTTTATTCGCCGGGGGCTTCTCGCTGATGCGCTTGCAGATGCTTGCTGCCGGCTCGGTCGGGTCGAACTCCAAGCGGCCTAAGTGGGCGCCGCCGTCGATGACCACCTTGCCCCCCACGACCGAGGACGCAGCGTTGATCAAAGAGTGCTCCACGATTTGAGAACCCTTCCCGCCGGGGGGAATCTTGGAAGTGGTCTTGGTGATCGTCTTCGCCCAGACCAGGACTCCGTCATTGGCCTTCAGCGCTACGACTCGGACTCCACCGTCCATCTCCACGTGCGTCCCGGCACTGGCGACGACCTGTCCGCTGCCCAGGTCCGCGACCCCGAAGACCGGCCAGGCGGAGGTCAGCATCCCGTTGGCGATAATCAGGCGGTGGGCCGGTGCAGCGAAGTATCGCCACTTTAGGCCGCCCGTGTTGATGTCGAGGCCGTGTACCCAGCCGTCGTGGGTGCCGATGACGACCCTATCTCCTACGATCGCGAAATCTAGGCCGATGCGGGCGTCTGCGACGTAGGCCCACTTGTTCCCGCCGTTGCTGGCCTCGATCCGGTGCGCTTGGGGATCGACTCGGAAGGTCCATCCCCCTTTCTCCACGACCTGGGGTGTGACCGGTTCTGAAATCGTGAACCAGGGCCATGCCTCCGTGATTAGACATTGAACGGGCTGGGTGACGGAATCACCCGAAGTCGCGAAGCTGGCGACCTTATCGGCCCCCTTGATCAACCGCCCGGTTTCCGGAAGCGAAGGCGGGGCAGGTCGCGAAGTGGTCGCGAAGTAGCCGTCAAAGTGTGTCACGCAACTGCAGAGGTGCGGGCCGAAAAGGATCAGGCCGGCCCCGGGCACGGGCGACTCGGCGCACCCCGAGCGCGCCATCGAAAACATCTCGCCGCCAAAATCCTTTCCCAGGACCGCAGTCTGCCCCAAGAGGAACTTTTCCTTGGTTGCGATGGGCTTGGCGCAACGCCCGTTCCAGCCCATGCTGACATTCTCCTCCGCCCGTCCCGATTTCGGGTCGAAGGATATGATGCTGGCTGAATTCATCATGTAGACCAACCCGTCCCGGTACACGGCATTGTACAGAGCGGCAGCGGTGCCGTGGAACCCTCCTTTGCCCACGGAATCAAAGGTCTTGGGATTGAACTGGATCGTCTTGCCAGTAGCCGCGTCCAGGCTGGCCGCCAACGTAATGCGCCCGCCGCCGATCGCGTTGCTGTTGCTGACAATCACATACTCCCCGGCCACCATCAACTGGCCGAAAGCGGTGAGGATCGTCTCCTTGGTGTCCCATATCCGATAGCCGGAGTCTGTGGAGGCCAGATCGGTGTTCTCCCATTTCAGTTTGCCCGTGGCCAGGTCCACCGCGACGATCGACTTGACGCAGCCGCTCGTCGGCCAGCGCTGCCACATCATGGGACCGTAACCCCACTCGTTAACCGGCTTGTTTTCAATCATCAACCCGTACACCACGCCGCGCGGCTCATCCACCGCGGGCAACTCCAGGCGCCGTCCTTCCTGCGTGAAGGCCCAAAGGGGTTCCCCGTCCAAGGTCCATGCCTGGAGCGGCCCATTCCCATTGGCCAGCACGGTCTTGCGGGTCACTCGTACCCACTGGCTATCGCCGTGGATCCCCTTCTGAGGATAGACCTTCTTGTCCTTCCGCCCCACCTGCAGGTAAGGCTTGATCTCGGAGCCGGGATAGGTTCGCACTTCCTTGCCCGTGGCCAGATCGATCGCTGTCAGGGGGCCGTCCTCCTTCATCCAGGTGAAACACATTCCCTCGCCCACCGCCAGCGCCCAGCGCTTGTTGGACATGTCCGCTTGGCGCGGCTTCTGCCAGATCAGCAGGCCATTGTTGACATCCCGGCACTCCAGGAAAACGCGAGGCTGGAACTTCGGGTCCTTGTCCATCGCGCGGATGTGCATATCAATGACCACGTAGCGGCCCAGAATGCGCATATTGCCCTGATCGCCGCCGTGCGGCCCCGTCTTCTGCCATCGCAGCTCGCGCACGTTGTCGATCCACTGCAAGCCGTGAAGTCCGGTCGCCTCGGCATCCGCGCTGACCGCGTTCCCATCGGGACCGCCATCGAAGTGTGTCCAATCAGCAAAGCCGGCCGGGCGCGCCACGACCGTTCGAGTCCACTCGCCTGCGGTGCGAGCCAGGATCACCCCTCCCGGTGCCACGACACGCCGGCATTCCGCCTCGGAAGGGGCCTTTGTGGCCAGCGCATCGCGATCCAGGATCAGAAGGTTCACCAGCCGGTCCGCATAGGGGAGACGCGGGCCACCGTACCACGTGGAAACGCTGGCAAGCGGATGCAGGCTGCTGCAGATCAACTCTGCACGCACCTGATCCCGCGTCGCATCGTCCAGCGCCAGCCCCTGCACGAGGCGTCTGCCGCGGTTCGTCAGAGAACCCAGGAAACCTGAGTCGTTCGCACCGACCTCGACGGCCAGGCCGTCACCGGCAGGGAAGGCCGCCCTCACCTCCTCCGGCGAAGGGCTGGCCGCAAGGGAAGCTCGCTGGGCCACAGCGAGAAACACCACCAGACCGCAAGCAATTGGCCAATGTTTCATGCGAACCCTATCCGTCATTTCTCCACGCCGGTGAATTGTCTGAGGCTCAATTTTCCGCCGGCCGCTTTGATAGTCTGCTTGCCAACGGTGATTTCCGCCCCGTCGGCTTTCACCGCCGGTTTTTCGCCAGGAGGCGGAGAAAACGTCAACACGGTGACATCGCGGCCGCCTGCGTTGACGACCTGTGCGGACGCGATATCCAGCTTCCCTTTGGGACCCCGCGGGATGCTGATCTTGCCGGTCGCCGCCACCAAGACCGGCGCTCCGCAATTGCCGCTGAAATCGATCGCCAGGGACTCGCCCTTTTCGTCGGCCAACTCCATGGAGCCGTCCGCCCCGGCGCGGAAATGCGCTGTCTTTCCGCTGAGACTACCGAAACTCATTTTCCTCCCAAAAGACCAGACGATATTTCCCTTCTGGACCCTTCCCGACTTATACCCGCCAGGACCGCGCTTCAGTTGCGTCGTCACCACGGTATCGTCCGCGTCTTGCCAACGATTGCGGCAAACGTAATAACCGTGAATGTCATCCACCATCACTTTGGGAAGCACTTTGTCCGGCTCCAGTGTCGTTTCGGGCCAGTTCACGAAGGCATAGACCGCCTGGTGGGGATAATAGCTGTCCCAGGTGTTCTTCTCGCCAGGCTCGCCGAAATGGTCGTAGATCCAGGCCATGGCCCGCGCCTCGTCCGGCAGAACTGCGCCCATGCCGGCGGCGAAATCGCCCCCGAAGGAGATGGAGTGCTTCCACTGCCAGATCCTGTCGCCGCCGTAGTCGCCCCGAGCGGGCACCTCCGGCTGGTTCTCCAGGCGAACGATCTCGTGCATCAGCCGCAGGACCGTGTAGCGGCCGGCGGGGCGAGGGCTGACGTAGTCCTTGCCGGCGGCCACCTTGAGGCTTTCGATCAGCGGTAGGATGCCGTTGGAGGAGATGCGGCCGCAGGCAGTGCCTTCCGCAAACCATCCATGGTCGCCGAATCCTTCGCCAAGCTGTCTCTTCAGGCTTGCTTCCGTCGTGGCCAGAATCGCGTCGAGCCGCTTGTCGTCGGCGCCGGGATCGCCCTGGAACGCCAAGGCAACCATTCCCGGCCCGAGAATGTACGCGCCAAAGTGGTTGCTGCCGGGAGGATATCCACCCGCCTTGGCGAGATCCTCCAGCGAGAAGTATTGGTCTTTGTCCACTTTCTTCGGCTTGATGGTCTGGAGCCGCTCGACCAGGCCCTTGCGGTATTCGGCCGGCCAGCCATCGTAGCACAAGTCATAGGCAAGCGCGATTCCTTGATAGACGGCGCCCAGGCGGAAGCCCGTGCCCGGGGTCAGCAGATTGTAGCGGGTATCGGTATCGACCTGGCCTTCGAAGAGCTTCTCCACGCATTGCCTGGCCAGATCGGCGTACTTCCGATCGCCCGTGAGTTGATACAGCAAGCCGAATCCGGCCCCGTGCGAAATGGTAAACGCCCCCGGTGGATACGTGATGTTCTTGCCGCCCGTATTCACCGCCGGTTCCTTACTGAAAACAGTCGGCATGGTTTCTCCACCGCCCAAGATCATCTTCAGACGCGCGATGATGGCCTGTCCAGCCGGGGTTTCGGCCTTCTTCCGCAAAGTCGGGAGGTCTGCTTTTCGGAAGAGCAGTCGCGGATGTTCGCCGGCGGCCACTGGCACAAAACCCGGTACCGGGGCCGGCCAGGGCTTTTCCGCGTATTCGGCGGCGAAACAGCATGCGGCAAGCCAAACCAAGACATGCATGAGCACAGTGGGAACAACACGGCGAGATAGTTCGTGAGTTTTCATGGCCCGGTTGCTTTCATTGCGGGAAGGACATACTTGGCAGTGCCGAGGACTTCGATCGTCCGGCTTTGTTCTCGACCGGCGGAATCGCGCCATTGAAGCTTCAGGGGGCCCGGGCTTTGCATGCCGAACCGCGCCGGAGATCCCGGTGCGGCAACCCGCGCGCCGAGGCAGCGCGTTTCGTCGTAGCCCACGACGGTCACCGGGCCGAGACTTCCCTCCGCCAGGCGAATGCTGGCGGCATACCCGGCCGGCGATTTGGATTCAGAGGAGTTTTCCGCCGAGGGCGATAGCACCCACACCGCACCGCTCTTGAGAACCACGATCAGCGACTCGACTCCGCGACCCGGAGTACCGGGTGCCCCGGACAAATCGGCCGTAACGGCCGCTTGAACGCCGCGATCCAGATCGGTGATGGTTGGATCGTCTTCCAGCTTCAACGACTCGGCCAAACCGAAGGTGAAGAAACCGCGATTGAAGAACACCTGCGGGGCCTGATCCGCATAGGCCAGCAGCAGGTCTTGCCGGCCATCGCTGTTGATGTCGCACGCCGTGCCGCCGACGGCATTTCGCAAGGACTTGTCGGCCACTTCGCCCGCGTCTTCATAAACGTCCCGAAAACGGCCGTTTCCCAGGTTCCGCCAGGCGAAACAACCGTTCTCGCCAACCACGAAGATGTCCAGCAGGCCGTCGCCATCCCAATCGCCGACGAACGCACTGCGGCCATCCGGCCCCGTGCCCAGCGATTTGAGTACGCTGGGGGTCTCAAAGACTCCCGGAGCTTTGCCGCGATAGAAGAGCGAGGAAACAGCCCGCGGCTGGACGATGTCGACGACGCCGTCGCCGTCGAAATCGGCCGCCAGGCACGGCAGCCCGCGGCCCAGCTCGCTTTCTGTGCCCGGCGCCGCCAGTTCGCGCGCCTGGAAGGAACCATCGGCGGAGGGCGTCAAGACGCTCGGCGCGGCAGAAGTGCTGACGAGCAACCCCGATCGGCCGGCGACTCCGACATCCATGGCCGCAAGACCGATGCAGCCATGCGGCAGAGTGACTGCAAGCGGCCGGGCCTCGAATGCGCCTTGCTCGTCTTGCCGCCAAAGCGTGATCGTCTTGCCGTCGGACGATGCCAGGTCGAGTCGTCGGCTGCCGAAAAAGTGACCCCAAGCCGCCACGCGGGACTTCGAGGTGAGCTTCGCGCCGGCAGCCAGGTTGCGGAGCTTGTCGCCGGCCGCATCGAATTCCAGCAAACAATCGCCCGCCTCGCTGGCGATAAAGATCGCCGGCGGGCCGTTGCCGTGCAGATCGACCGCCATGGCTGCGGCGACCTGTCCCTCGAGCGTGGCGACTTGTTTCCGCGCGGCCCAACTCGCGCCCGCCGTAGCCGGCACGCTGGCGTCGGGGTCGGCGAGGATGTATTCTACGGCCCGCTGGAGCATTTCGGTGCCGCCCGCCCAGACGGTCTGCATCCGCGCTTCCACTTCCGCTTTTTCGTCCATGGTCCATCGGCCAGGGCCGGCGCTGGTCAGGGCGAACCAGCGATGGCCAATCTGTAGTGCCGCCTTGGCGCCGACCGCATCCTTTGCGCCCAGCCGGTCCATCGCTCCGGTAAACAAGAGCGCGGGGCGACGGCCATCGCCCAAGACCTCGCGGACCTCGCTGACGCGGTTCGCGCTGGACTTGCCCAGATCGATGGTTACGGACTCGGCCGCCAGCTTGCCACGGATCACTTTCACGACGCGCACGCGAAGCGCGTTCCGGGCCTCCAGCGGACCGACCTCCAGCGACACGAGCGCCGCGGCGCTGTGCACCAGTTGCACGGGCGTGAACTTCGGGTTGATCAATGCGGCGGCCTTTGACGCAGCCATGATCAGCACCGCCAGCATGGCCAAGATTCGGACTGGGGTGAGAGCGGATCGCTTCATCGGCTGCCTCCCGCCTTCTCCTCGACTTCGGCCGCAAGTGTGAACAAATCGCGGCTTAACTTTCCCCAAGGCTGGCCTGGTTCAGGGCCATTTTGGTGAGTGACGATCTTGGCTCGCTTCGCCAATTCGGCCTTGCAGCGCTTGAACAGGTCGGCGTCCAGCCGCGCCCGCAGGTTCTCGTCGACCAGTACTTTCTCGATGGCAATGCGGGCTTCACAGTCCTGGAGGCTTTCACGCAGGGCGTCGAAGCGGGCCGTCGAGACGGCTCCGTCTGGGCCGGGGGCAAGCATCGCGCAGGAGCTGCAATTGAGCTTGAGGTTGCCTGTCCAGCCGCTACATCCGTTGCGGTTGTCCATTTCTTCTTCGCCCGTACCGCCCGGCAGGACGACGTGCCAGAAATCGGCGCCGATTCGCCCCTGGCCGCGGAGGCCATTGACGAGGGCCCACTCCACCAGCGATCGCCAGCGCTCGGGCGAACACTCGCGGTCGTGCTTGTCGCGCTGAAACTGCGTGTCGAGTCTCGGGTTGCGCCAGCCCATACCCTCGGGTTTCCTGGGCGATCCCACGATGGCGGTGTAACCGACCTCGGCGCCGTTGATCTCCTTGGCCCACCAGTGCGAGTTGAGGACCCAACGCGCATAAGGGGCAATCTTCTGGAACAGGTCGGTCGTCACGCGGCTTGGCCGGCCGTCGGAGGCCATGCCCAGCATGATCGACTCGTCTTTCCAGCCAAGCTTGTGGGCGCGCTGCCGGACGCCGTCCATGACCTGCTGAAAATAAGCCTCCGCCTCCCGAGTGTCGAACGTGAACTGTCGTGACGAAATGTTGCCGGTGGCCCTGTCAATAACCGTTACGCTCACCGGCCGCCACTTGCCGAACTTATCGACGTCGAAGCGGTTGTCCCACACATAGGCAAAGAACACCTGCGGCGGCGGGCAGTGCTTGGCGTACATTGCCAGGTACTTGTCCAGGATGCTGAAATCGACCGTCAGCCCTTGGCCGTCTTGCACGAAGCGAATCATCGACTGGTAGTTGCCCAGTTGCGTGTTCTCGATCACCGACACCGTGAGCACCTTGCTGCCCACCTGCGCCAAGTGCTCAAACACCGTACCGATCAGGACAAAATGCTCGTCGGACCAGAGCGGGACCTGGTACTTCAGCGCTACCGACTCGGGCGACTCGATCAGCCCCACGTGACTGACGAAATCCTTGGGATCGGGTGATTTCCAGGCACAGACCGTGAGCGTCACCGGTACCGCGATGGGGGTACCGGTGCCGTGGGTCACGGTCAGCTTGCCCTCGTAGTCGCCGGGCGCCGCGTCGGACGGCACATTGGCCGTCACCCAGACGGGCACGGTCAAGGCGTTGCCGGGCGCCGTGAATACCAAGTCATCGTAGAAGATGCGTCCCCCCTCGCCGCGCATGCCGTTATCGGGCCGGAAACGGTTCTTTGCCCCTTCCTTGGCGGCATAACGCACTTGAAGTTGGGATGCTGGAAACGCTGCCATTCCGTCGTGCTGATGAAGGTCGCCGATCTTCGCGGCCAGACCCGTAATGGGGCTTGTACCCCGCGCCACGACGATGCCGGAGGCCACGCCGTTGCGCGGCGCGACCATATGGATGGAAACTACCCCGGTCGTGTCCAGGGGGCTGTCGTCGGCGATTTCGTCGACCATTCCGGCCGCTGTCAAACGCATGCGGCCTGCGGCAACTTCGGCCGCCCGTCCCGAAACCATGCCGCTCCATGGCAGCAACCAGGTCAAAACAAAGGCCAGGCTCGCGCGTACAGAACAACAGGCGGGTGATTTCATGGCATCCGAAAATGGGTTGGCGGGATCGTTGGCGGGAAATACGAGGCGCGTTCGCGATGCTGTCTTATGTCTATTTGCCGGGCAGCCTCCACAGTTCTACTTTCTTGTTCCAACCGGCGGTGGCAAGCATCTTGCCGTCGGGCGAGAACTTGACGTCGGGATAGGCATAGTTGGTCCCCTCAAAAAGCTGCGCTTCGCGGCCGCTCCGCGTTTCCCAAAGCCGAACCATGCGCTCCGAGCAGCCAATGGCCAGATAGGTGCCGTCACCCGAGAAGCCGACGCTGCGGACCGGTCGCAGATTTGCCTCGATCGTGCGGCGGACGGTGCGTGTCTTCAGGTCCCACAGCTTGACCGTGCGGTCGTCGCTGCCGCTGGCCAGCGTCGTGCCGTCGGCGGAAAAGGCCACGCAGGTGACCCGCTTGCGGTGTGCCGGTAATGTGCCAAGCAGTTTGCGGTCGTCGATGTCCCACAGCCGCACCATTCCATCAAGGTGCCCCGTGGCCAGAACCTTGGTGGCGGGCGAGAAGGCCAGCGTACACAAATTGTTATCGGTTTGGGGAATCGCGGCCACTTCGCGTCCCTGCTTGGGATCCCAGAGATAGATCGCTTGCGCAGCGCCCACGATCAACAGCGAGCCGTCGTTGGCAAAGGCCAGTTTCTGGGGTGCGGCGAGATGTTTCTTCTCGCTGGCCGGCCTGCTCAAAGTCCGCCGGCACTTGCCCGTGGTCACGTCCCACAGCTTTGCCGATGTGTCTCCGTAGCAAAGCGTGGCTACCGTTTGCCCGTCGGGCGAGAAGGCCAGCGAGACGATGCCGCCTTGCGAGTGTGCGGCGATCGTGTGCCGGGCCTTACCGGTGGTGAGGTCCCATAGGGTCAAGGTGCCTTGCCAGCCCCCCACGGCCAGCGTCTTGCCGTCGGGTGAATAGTCGATGGAAAGCACAGGACCTTCCGGGTCGGGCAGAACGACCTTCGGTTTGACGAGCATCGGCGGAAGCGGTTTGGTTTCGATGGCTTCGACTTGCCGCTCGACAACCGCCACTTGCCCTGCAGAGACGTCGATCGACCGGCCGCCGCGATGGTTTTGCACCTGGACTTGCCCACGTTGCATTTCGATCCGCGTGAATTGCTCGGAGACGCTGGAAAGGAATTTCGTGCCGACCACGCGGATCTCGGCTTGCGGCGTGCTGATGATCATGGGGCTGGCATCGGCCTGCGGAGCCACTTCCGCATCCAGCAAGCCACCGATGAGCTTGAGGTGTTTCCCGCCGCGGGCACCGGCCGCGGGCACTAGCTCCAGCCGCGTCGCGGCGTTCAACTCCAATCGCGTGCCATCGGCATACCGCAGCGTGGCGAAACTCCCTTCGTCGCCCGTTTGGATCTGCTGGCCGGGAAATAGCACCTGATCCAGTTGCGCCGCGATGTGATTTCCCGCCAGGCCCACAATGGTCACATCACCTTGCAAGCTCTCCAGGCGGGCGGCCAGGGCATGTGGTCCGGAGTCATTGATCTGCCTAGGCCTGTCTTTTCCTGCCAGGTCCTGCCCGGGCCCATCTTGTCCGGGCCGGGCCAGAAAGGCGATGGCCACGCCGATCACGACTAACGAAGCGGCGCAGACCGCTCCCAGCCAGAACTTGCGACGTCGATATCGGCCCTTGAAACCATTGCCTGAAGGACTTGCCGCCGCCGTGTTGCGACGCTGGTATTCGGCCATCACGCGGCAGACGAATTCCTCGCCGTCGTCGCCATGTGCCATTTCGTGTTGCATGCGATGGACGAATGCCTCATCGTCTGTGTTCAGGCAATCGGCCAGCCAGGGCTCGATCCAAAGCATGGGGTAGAGCTTGGCGGCCAATTCGCGATCCGCGGCGACCGCCTCCAGCAACTCCATCCGCTCCGGCGGCGAGAGATCGTCGTCCAGCAATCGTTCCAGCAGTTCCTGAAAACGCTCAGAAGTCATAGCGTTGTCCCTCCGCACTTATGCGTCGGTCTCCAGACCGGGCAACGGATGTGCCGATTGGATGCACTTCAGCAGCGCCTGACGGATGCGGCGCAAGGCCGCCCGGACCGCTGGCCCATTCATGGCCAGCTCGTCACCAATCTCGGCAGACCGCTTTTCTTGCTGATACCGCAGATCGAGAATCCGTCGCGATCGTTGCGGCAACTGGCTCAAGCAGTTCCGCAGTGTGTCCAACAGGCGGCCATCGTCGATCCAGGAAGAACCCTCGTCGCTCCGACTGCCGATGTCCATCGCCGCATCGACAAATTCCACGTAACGCTGCGCGCGGTAGAAATCACGCCGGCAATGCTCTTTCACCGTGTTCCGGGCAATACCCCGCAGGAAAGCCCCGAAGACTTCTACTTCGGCAAGCCGATCGATTGCCTGGAAGGCCCGCAGGAAGACCTCCTGGGCCAGATCGTCGACCGCCCCCAGGTCTGCACAGATCGTCGCCACATAGGCCCGCAGTTGCCGTTGGTGCCGCCTCACCAATTCGGCCAGGGCCTCGGGTTCGCGGCGACGGCAGGCGTCAAGGGTGATTTCGACGGGAAGGGCCATCATCTAGTCAGGAGGGGTGGGTTCATCGGGGTGAGAACACATGCCACACCTTATAATGATCCGTCGGTGGGAAGTGTGACGCGATTTTCTTGTGGGCCTCTCCACGCTCAAGGGGTCTGCGCACTTCGGCGGCGATAGCGCGGAAGGATTGCAAGAAGGCTGACGACTGGTAGCGTAGCCGTGCCCGCCAAACGCGGCTTTCAAAATCCCCACCCCCCTGACCGAGGCACAGAATACCGCCAGGCGGAACAGGATGGCTACCAAACACCGAAAACGCGATTGGGCGTTAAAGGCGAGTCAATACACTCGCTATTTCCGCCGTTTTCGCGATTCAATGGCAGTGCTTGAGAAACTTTCCCCGGGAAGTGTGGCAGATCGGTCCGAAAACGCACGAAGTGCCGTGTTTTCCAGGGCTTCGTTGCATTTTCGCCAATTCTTGCTCTGGAATCAAGAACGCGGGGAATCCTGCACAAGACCGCCGCCCCAAGGTGTCATGACACCTTGGCAACTGCCGAGGTTGTCGCCGCGGACCGACATCACCTCGTTTCCAGATTGCCTCGCGCATTGTTTGATGAAACCGCAGACGACGTGCCGAAAAAGGGTGATTTCTTTGGAGTTCCAGCAAACGTATGGCTATGTAGAACAAATCGACCGCGACCGAGAGAAAGCGACGGTGAACAAAGCGGACAGTCAACGGCCCAGAATCCCGAGGTGCTCAGTGCGGTTGACGGCGTGGATGCGGCAACCCACGACATGGCTGGGGACATCGAAGCTTGGCGAATCGGCCATGGTGGCGCATACGGGTCGGACGAGCATCTGGAGTGGCGGGGCTCCCGTCGATGGCACGGAATTGTGAAATCGTGTTTGGCCGTACTATACTGACAGGTTGTCGAGTGGCCCGCTTGTCCGGAGCGGCAGACTCTCCTTTTCACGCCGTGAACAAGGAACCGCAATGATGACCAAGAATGTGTTCTGTGGCGCAGTGTGCCTGCTGGCGGCTCTGACATTGGGACTGTCCGTCGCATGGACGGCCGAAAAGGTTGGCACCGACCCGAAGCACAAGCTGCCGCGGCCCGATGGCAAGCCGGCGGACATGACCAGGCCGGTCAAGGTGTTCATCCTGATGGGTCAGTCCAACATGGTGGGCATGGGAGACATCGGTCCAGAGACCACCCAAGGCACGCTCGCTTGGCTGACCAAGACGGAGAAGAGGTATCCGTTTCTAATCGACGATGCGGGCCAATGGACCGTTCGCAAGGATGTCTACTACTACGATGCCCGAGTGAAAAAGGGCGGTCCGCTTAGCCCAACCGCGAACAACGGCAAGTCGATTGGGCCGGAACTGGGGTTCGGCTACGTCATGGGTCACGTGCTTGATGAGCCGGTGCTCATCCTCAAATCCTGCATTGGGAATCGCAGCCTGGGTTGGGATCTGCTGCCGCCCGGCAGCGAGCGATATGTCGTGGATGGCCGGACCTATGCCGGATACAAGGATACGCCGGACTCCTGGGTAGAAGGTCAATTCAAGAAGGAGGTGAAGTGGTACGCCGGCAAGCAGTACGACGACGATATGGCCAATGCGAAGGCGGCCCTGGAAAGCCTTGCCAAGATCTACCCCGGCTACAAGGGTCAAGGCTACGAGATTGCCGGCTTCGTGTGGTGGCAGGGACACAAGGACCAGAATCCGGTTCATGCCGGCCGCTACGAGCAGAACCTGGTGCGCCTGATCCAGTGCCTGCGCAAGCACTACGGGGCGCCGAACGCCAAGTTCGTGCTGGCGACCATTGCCTTCGGCGGCTGGAAACTGGCGGAACCCGGTTTGACGATCGCCAATGCCCAACTCGCAGTGGGCGATCCGAAGAAGCACCCGGAGTTCGCGGGCAACGTAAAGTGCATCGAAGCCCGTGATTTCTGGCGCGAGGCCGATGTCTCGCCCAACCCCAGGCAGGGCTATCACTACAACCGCAATGCCGAAACGTACATGGAAGTCGGACTCTCGCTGGGTTGGGCCATGGCGGAGTTGTTGAACAAGGAGAAGTAGAGCAACGACTGTGGCCGCGATCTGTACTATAGGAAAAGACAACTGAAAGGTCTGAATCGATGAAGAACGACACGAACTTGAGCCGGCGGCGATTTCTCCGCAGCACGGGCCGCGCAGCGACGGCCGTGGCAGCCGTCTCGACATTTGCCCCGGCCATGCTCTCGGCGGCGCCACCCAGCAAGACGACCGGCGTGGGCTGCATCGGCCTGGGAACTCGCGGCGGCGACCTGATCAACGCCGT
>Ga0187848_10001796_pt1 | contig 17715 bp, 10 predicted proteins | sample June2016WEW_4_40_FD_132424 | JGI IMG/M metagenome (GOLD analysis project Ga0187848, IMG submission 132424) | Peatland microbial communities from SPRUCE experiment site at the Marcell Experimental Forest, Minnesota, USA - June2016WEW_4_40 | ecosystem: Environmental > Terrestrial > Soil >... | reverse complement strand
GGGGGCCAATGCAAAGGCAAAATCATTTACAGCTTGCGGCTCTGTGCGGCCTCCCGTTGGTCGGCCCCGAGCTGCACGAAAAGTCTGGAGTAGACAAAACATCATAGGAGGATTATGTACCGACGATCTTTTCTAGCCATTCTGCTGGGAGCGCTGGGGCTGGCGATGGCGCAGGGCCCGCAGTCGGGGAGCGAATCGCTGCCAAATCGGCCAAAAGTCCCCGGGACGATTAGCCTACGGGCGCGTCGGCGCGGGGAGCAGCCGCCCGGGAGCGGCAACATCCGGGTCTCGGAAGAGGCACTGCGCTGGGAGGTGGCTCAGACGGCCATCATTATTATTGATATGTGGGACACTCACACCTGCCGTCTTTCGGCGCAACGGGTGGCCGCAATCGCACCGCGGATGAACCAGGTCGTTAGCGCCGCGCGAAGCCTGGGTGTGATGGTCATTCACGCTCCCAGTGACACCATGAAATTCTACGAGGGAAGACCCGAGCGGCAGAGGATGCAACGTGCAGCGATGACTCCCTCACCCATCCCGGTTCGGGCTACCGAGCCCGATCAGGACGAGTTGCGCAAATTTCCGATAGTGGCTGCCTGTGATGACCCGATTTTCAAGGATTTTACAGGTCCCGCACCGGCCACCACCAGAGGTTTGTATCCCTGGGAGCGGGAGCACCCGGCCATTGATATCGTCGGTTATGACGGCATCAGCGACAGCGGCCAGGAAATCTACAACTTCTGTAAGCAGGAAGGCATCACCAATATCGCCCTTATGGGCGTCCACACCAACATCTGTATCCTCAACCGCGCCTTTGGAGTCCGCGAGATGAAGCGGCTCGGCTTCAATGTAGTGGTGGTGCGGGATCTGACCGACGCGATGTACGATCCGCGCAAACGCCCGTTCGTCAGCCATGCGCGCGGCACCGAACTGGTCATCGAGCACATCGAAGCGAACTGGTGTCCGTCGATTCTGAGCGAAGACCTTACGCGGGTGATCCCCGGCACGGATGGTCCAAGGTTGCCATGAAGCTGACGGATCGCAGTATTCATTGGTGCGTTTCTTATGTAAGGCCTCATGAGGTTCAGGATGCTTGCAGGAAGACAACTCGGACACGCTCAAGGTCTACGCTGCCGCATTCACCAAGGAACTGGTTTGTATGCGGCTACCACACCGGCGCCCGAAAGAACGAACTAAGGCGCATGTCACGCGGAGCGTTTTTGACCGGTACAACATCGTCGGCGAGGCGGACGTTCGTGGCGCCGGAGAGCGCCTGGAAGAGTACGCGAGGCAGCGCAAGCAGGAGCAGGCGGCGCAGCTGCGGAGGGTGAAATGATAGGGCCGCGTGACCATTACAAGAACCATTACAGTGCGCGAAGTATCAAAATGAGGTAAACTCAAATGAGTCATAGACTTGCTGGAGTGGCGGAACTGGCAGACGCACGGGACTCAAAATCCCGCGCTCTTCACTGAGCATGTGGGTTCGACCCCCACCTCCAGCACCAACAAAATAAATAACTTAGGTTTAACCCGCCCGTCGAAGCGCGCGTTTCTTCGAGCGGATTTGTGTGCGTATGGTGTGCGAACTTTCTCGCCCTTGGTCCCTATCGCGGACTACGCTCGCGCCGCGGGCAGTTTGGGTTACATCAGTGACTGCCCTTTGGTCTCGCGTGCGAAGAGCAGCACGAGCATTCCCACAACGTAGATCAGCGCGACCGCGCTCGCGGCCCGCCCAAAACTGCCCAGTTGCGCGACCAGGTACCCCGTCAGGAACGGTCCGGACGCGGCCAGCAGGCGGCCGGCGTTGAAACAGAAACCGGCGCCGGTTGCGCGCATGCGCGTGGGGAACAGCTCGGGAAGGTAGATCGGGAAGCCGCTGAAGATGCCGTTGGTGAAGAACCCGAGAACCGGCAGTGTAGCGAGCACGGTGGCGTAAGATCTGGGCACGAGAAATATGGCCGGAAGCGCGATGGCCGCGCCCATCATCATCCAGGCGAACGCAGACCGGCGGCCGATGCGCTCGGCCAGCGGGGGGAACGCGAAATACCCGGCAATGGCTCCGCCATTCAGGCTCATCACTGCGTAGCTGACCATCCGGGTGATCCCGGCGCCGGCGAGACGGCCCGGCTCGAACATCTCACGAACCAGCGACGGCGTCCAGTTCGTCGCGCCCCACAGCCCGAAGACGGCGACGAACGCCAGCGCGGAACCGACGATGGTGTCGCGACGATGGGCAGGGCCGAACAACTCCCACAGCGTGAGGCGGTCCGCGCCCGATCGCCTGGCGGCTTTCCACCGCTCCGGTTCATGCACTTTCAGCAATGCGAACAGTCCCACGAGCGCCGGCAGTAGGCCCACGAAAAACATTACGCGCCAGGATTGTGCGGAAAGCAGCAGGTACACACCGGCGGCGAGGAAGTATCCCGCGCCCCAGGCGGATTGCAGGATGCCCGCGCCTTTGACGCGCCACGACTCGGGCAGCACCTCGGCCACCAGCGTTGCGCCTGAGGCCCATTCGCCGCCGACGCCGAGCGCGGTCAGGAAACGATAGATCGCCAGTTCCCACCAGGAGTGCGAGAAGCCCGCCAGCCCGGTGAACACGGCGTAGATCAGAATGGCGATGACGAGCGTGCGCGCGCGCCCGACGTAGTCCGCCAGGACGCCGAGGAGGATGCCGCCCAGCGCCCAGCCCACCAGGAAGATCGCCAGGATGATGCCGCCGTACCAGCCAATGTTCGCCGGAGTACCGCGGTTGCCCAGCAGTTCGCGGAGCGCGGGCGTCAGCACCAGGTTGTAAATGGTGGCGTCCATCGAGTCGAAGACCCATCCCAGCCAGGCCACCAGCAGGACCAGGAGCTGATACCGCGAAAGGCCGCCCGCCGTGGGCGCTCGCGTAGGCTCGGTACGTTCCATCGCCGGACGGCTATTATAACGTACGCCGGGAAACGCGCTTCCGGGAGCCTGACTCCGCACTTCACTCGACCCTTCGGTCGGTTTTCGGGAGCGTTCCTGCGCCGGAACACTCGCCCATCGCCTGCGCGCTTAGGTGTTATGCCGCCGGGTGCTGAGGTGCCCGGATCTTCGGGCCGAAGCAAAGACTGGCGAAGCGGTAGCCAACCTCGTGCGCGCCTTCGGAGAGATGAACGAAGTGGGCCAGCGCAACACTGGTCAGATCAATTCCTCGGCCCCGCGATAGGATACCCCTGCCATACATATTCGAGCGCCTCGGGCAGGGTTTGTTGTTTCACGGCGCCGTCGGTGTGCCCGGCGTTGCGCGCAAACACAAACTGATAATGATAGCCCTTGGCGGCCAGCGCTTTGGCCATGTTCTCGTTAGCGGCGACCCAGTCGTGCATGTTGTCGCGCATGACATTCGGATTGAAAAGGTCCCTGTCGCCGACTTCCATCCAGATGCGTAGCGGCTTGGCCGGGGTATTGGGGATGAGGTGTTCGTGAAACTCCCATGCGCCGTGGGGAGTCTGCGGGTTTGGCGGCCACTGCTGGTTTACGTAGGTGCCTGAGTAGGTGAGAACGCGGTGATATAGCTCTGGATGATACCACGCCACGATCAGGGCGCACGAGCCGCCGGAACTGCCGCCCATCGTCGCCCGGCCCTCGGGATCTTTGGTCAGTTTCACGTTGTATTGCTTCTCGACGAGAGGCAGCACTTCTTTCTCGACGAACTCCGCGTAAAGGCCTGACATCGTGTCGTATTCCAAGCCGCGCTCACTTCCCTGGGCGTCGCCGCCGCCATTGCCTATGGAGATGGCGATCATCACGGGCACCCGGCGCTGGGCGATCAGATTGTCGAGGGCCGTGAACAACGCCCGGTCAGGTCCGTCCGCTCCGACGATGAACGGCGCGGCCGTGCCGGGGACGTATTGCTGGGGGACATAAACAGCCACTCGGCGAGTGTAGGGGGCCGGGTGGCTGCTAGTGACTGCCATCTTGGCGGGGTCGGTGGGATCTGCCTGGCCAAAGGTGTTGGCCTCGCGCGCGATGCCGGGATAGATCTTGCTGTCCGCCGATTCCATGGTAAAGGTGAAGACCGCTCCCTGCGGCACACCTTCCTGCGCGATCGTCTCCGGTGCGCGGTTGTGCGTGGGGCCGAGGATGAAGTTTCCGTCCTCCTTTGCCGGAGCGTTAGCGCCGTCAGGTAAGTCCTTCGCCGTAACATAACCGGGCGTGTTGGGATCGCGCGTCGGCGGCGCCGGGCGCGCTGGGCGTGCGGCCGCGTTCGGAGCTTGGGCCGTTGCCGGAGCTGAGCCGGTCATCGGGCCGATCAGGAACGCGATGCTTAGAAGACGGAACATTAGAGACTCCTTTTCCTCATGGTGATGTCAATTCCGCCGAGACGGAAATTCGTCTGGCCAGTCTTGTGCTCGGTTATACGATGGCAAGTCGTGCTAAAGCAACTCGGAGAAATCGCCACGCAGTAGGGCCCCGCCGTAATCGGGGTGCGCGTGGATGCGCCGTCGATCGCTCGATAGCTGACGAGAACAGGCTCTGAGCCGCGGATACGAAGTGGGCTTTCCGGAACTTTGCCAGACTCCGCCATATATCGTGAGGTGTAAGCGCCCACTCATAATAACGGATTGCGTGTGGCGGGCGGCGCCCAGCTTGCATTGCGCGCTTCGCGCCTGCCGCGTACAATGAGTGTTTCGCAACCCGAAATCTGCAAAGGAGCCGTCATGTCCGCGCATCGTGTCTTTGCCGTAGCTATCGCGTCCGTCTTAATCGCCTTGGCCTTTCTGATCCCCGCTACCGCCCAAAACCCGGCCGGCAAGCCCGCCTCTGAACCTTATACCTGGAAGAGCGTCCAGATTGTGGGCGGCGGTTTTGTGGACGGCATCATTTTCCACCCCACCGCCAAGGGCGTCCGCTACGTCCGCACCGATATGGGCAGCGCCTATCGCTGGAACGGCCGGACCAAGCGCTGGGAACCGCTGCTCGATTGGGTGTCGTACGAGGATTCTAACCTGATGGGTGTGGAGAGCATTGCGCTGGATCCTGCCGATTCGAACCGCGTCTACCTCGCCTGCGGCACGTATACCGATGCCCACACTCCGAACGGCGCCATCCTGCGCTCCAGCGACCGCGGCAAGACTTTTGAGCGGACCAACGTGCCTTTCAAGTTCGGCGGCAACGAAGACGGCCGCGGCAACGGTGAGCGCATGACCGTGGATCCGAACGACGGCAAAGTCCTATATCTCGGCACGCGTCAGGCCGGCCTGTGGAGAAGCACGGACGCCGCGGTGACCTGGAGCAAAGTGGATAGCTTTCCCGATGTGACTGAAGCGCCGCCCACCGGTGAGGCGCCGGCAATGGGCGGCGGCCGTGGGCGAGCCGTCCGCGGCAGCGGAATCGTCGTCACCCTGGTCGACCCCAGCAGCGGCTCGAAGGGTAAGACCAGCTCAACCATCTATGTCGCCGTCTCCCTGATGGGCCGCGATAACCTGTTCCGCAGCACGGATGCCGGGAAAACCTGGCAGCCCGTGCCCGGCCAGCCCACCGGGTACCGGCCCACCCACATGGTGATGGCGTCCGATGGAACGCTCTATCTTTCCTACGGCACGGCGCCCGGACCCAGCCGCATGACCGCTGGCGCCGTCTGGAAGCTCGATACCAAGTCCGGGGCCTGGACCGACATCACGCCGGTGAAACCCGACGCCTCCAAGAACGAATCGTTCGGATGGGCCGCGGTCGCCGTGGACGCGCACAATCCCAAGGTGGTCATCGCCAGCACCTTTGGCCGTATGAACGGAGCCGGCGGTGAGGACGATATGTTCCGCACCATCGACGGCGGCAAAACCTGGAAGGCGGTGTTCGGCGGAGGCGGAGGCGGCACGTTCGATTTCAGCCTGGCGCCTTATACCGCCACCACTCCCATCCATTGGATGTTCGATATCGAGATCGATCCGGCAGATTCCAAACACGCCATGTTCACCACCGGCTACGGCGGCTGGGAGACTTTCAACCTCACCGATCTGGACGCTGGCAAGCCCACCAGATGGAGCATCATGGCCTCCGGCATCGAACAGACGGCGGTGTCGGACTTGGTCAGCCCGATCAGGGGCGCGCACCTGCTCAGCGCCATCGGGGACTACGGCGGGTTCGTGCATTGGGACCTCGACAAGCCGGCGCCGGAAGGGGCCTCCAGCCCGCCGGTGTTCAACAACAGCAGCGCGATTACCTGCGCCGAGAACAAGCCCGAGGTGATCGTGCGCGTGGGCGTGTGCTCGCATCACCACTTGCCCGGCTTCAACATCAGCTACTCGCTCGACAGCGGCAAGACCTGGCAGCCGCCGGCCACCCAACCTCCGGCGGCCCAGCCTTCGGCGGCCGGGCCGCAGGGCGGCAGAAGGGGGCCGAGTATGGGAGACGTCGCGGTTTCCTCCGACGGCGCTACCTGGGTCTGGGTTCCCTGGGGCAGCCCGGCGTTCTTCACCACCGACAAAGGCGCCACGTGGACGCAGTCCAAGGGCGGGCCCAACAACACGCGCATCATAGCGGACCGTGTGAACCCGAAGAAGTTCTACGCCATGTCGCTGTTTGAAGGCAAGCTCTTCCTCAGCACCGACGGCGCCGCCACGTTCGTCGAGCGGCCAATCACCTTGCCCGGCGGATTGCCCGAGCGCAGCGAGGGTGGCACCTATGGCTGGGGGGGCCAAAACCGTCTCTGCGCCACCCCCGGCAAGGAAGGCGACATCTGGCTGGCCGCACTCAACGGTCTCTATCACTCCACCGACACGGGCAAGACCTTCACCCGCATCGACGCGGTCACCGAACTGCATGGCTTCGGTTTCGGCAAGGCCGCGCCCGGCGCAAGCGACCCGGCCCTGTACATCATAGGCGTCGTAAACGGCCTGCGCGGCATTCTCCGCTCGGACGACTGGGCCCGAACCTGGACGCGCATCAACGACGACCAGCACCAGTGGGGCTTGGTGACGCAAATCACCGGCGACCCCAAGCTGTACGGCCGGGTCTACATAGGCACGTTCGGCCGCGGAATCCTGTACGGCGATCCGGTGCGGAAAAAGGGGTGAGCGAGCGGCGCCAGGTCCGCACCGAGCCGGCCGCGCTCCGCGATTACGGCTCGTTATGAGATAACCTAGCCGTCTTCGCGTGGCGCACGCACTCTTGCGTGCCGCGCCGGCACTTCTGCCGGCGCTTGGTATCCCGGCGCGAGCACGTGTCGAGAGGAGTCTCGACACGGCATTGGAGCCGCACAGCTCCTCGCTGGCGCGGGCCCGTTGCTCCCCCACACTCGCCTGCACGGCGTGCATACCATGCAGCTTGCTTCGAATTCGGTAATGCGATAGGATCTCTTTTACAAGACATGTTCACGTTTAAACGACAATGGCCCATGATCTCTCACAAACTAAGGTTGTGCATATGCATCGGTTTTTTCTCGTGCTGCGCGCTGCAGGCGCAGGAGGGCTTTTGGGGCGGATGGCTTGACCGTTCGGACCAGGCCAAGGCCGATCAGCCAAATTGGATGACGCCGCTGGTGACCGTGACCCCCCGGCTGGAGCAGGAGTTTCGCGCCGATCTCCTGGTCGAGCAGATGGCGACCGGGAACGACTTGATCAACTACGATGGCGGCAAGGGCCTCGAACTCATCCCTTGGGAGCGCGTCGAGCTCCTCTTCAACCTGCCGCCCTATATAGAACACAACAATCCGGCCAACCTGCCGGCAGACAAGAACGGACTCGGTGATGTCTCTTTCCTTCAGAAGTTCCGCATGATTTCGGCCAACAAGGGGCATGGAGACTATATCCTCACCTTGTTTCTCGGCGAAAGCGTTCCAACCGGGACCTGGAAGAATGGCGCCAGAGGCGGTGCGATCACACCCACCCTCGCGGGCGGAAAAGGCTTTGGCAACTTCGACGTACAAAGCACGTTTGGCTATGGCATACCAACCAGCGAGTTAATTAAAACCGGGCATGTGCTGGCATGGAATACGACGCTTCAGTACCACCTATGCGAGGTGCTCTGGCCCGAATTAGAGGTCAATTCCAACTTTTATGAGCACGGAGAAAACGACGGCAAGAAACAGACCTTCTTGACTCCGGGAATCGTATTTGGACGATTCACAATTCATGGCCACCTTCGTATGGCTGTCGGCGCGGGCTTCGAGATCGCTGCCACGCAGTTCTACACTTACAATCACGCGACGGTAATAACCGTGCGTTTCCCATTCTGACGGCGCGCCTGACCTGGCCGGCCTCCTTCAACACCAGTGAATACGGCGCCGGCGTTCTTTGACGTTAAATAGTCGCCACGGGAAGACCACTTGGCCGCGCCATCCGATTCGACAATAATGGAGGAGTGGGACGCACCGGCATGCCGAAAGTTGTGAAGACCGCCAACCACCTCGGCCGCATTCGCAAGCAGCGCGGCGTTTCCGCCGCAGCCCTGGCCGGATTGGCCGGCACCAGCCGGCAGACAATCTATGCAATTGAAGGTGGAGCTTTCGTTCCAAACACGACGGTCGCCTTGAAGTTGGCCCGGGCGCTCGAATCGACGGTCGAAGAACTGTTCCCGTTGCCTGAAGGCTCGCGGCCCGCGGAGTTCCCGATCCGGCAATCGGCTCTGCTGCCAGGTTCGCATCCGGTTCAGACGGGTCAGCCCCTTCAATTGTGCGAGGTGGACGACCGTCTGATTGCATCGTCGCCGGCTCCGGCGCCATGGTATTTCCCGGCGAGCGACGGTATTGCCATTGCACGCGGCACGGCTAAGGGTCGCACGAAAGCCGGGATTCAGATGTTCCGTTCACCGGATGACCTGGCGGGCCGCATTCTGGTGGCCGGCTGCGATCCCGGCATGTCCGTGCTCGCACGGCACGCGGAGTCGGCGGGACTGCGGCTGATTCTCGCTCACCGGAACAGTTCCCAAGCGCTGGCCCTCCTGAAACAGGGAATGGTCCACGTAGCAGGCACGCATCTTCGCGACCCGGCTTCAGGCGAATCGAACACTCCGGAAATAAGCCGCATGTTCCGGAAGAACTCCGTGATCGTAATATCGTTCGCCGTCTGGGAGGAAGGAATCGTTGTTGCCAGGGGGAACCCCAAAGCAATTCGCGGCATTGCGGATCTTGGCCGCGCCGATGTTCAAATCGTAAACCGCGAAAATGGCGCCGGCAGCAGATTGCTTCTTGACTCGCATCTGAGGCACCTCAAAATCAGTCCCCAGCGCGTAAGGGGATACGCCGATCTTGCCATAGGTCATCTTCAGGCAGCCTGGCAGGTGCGCTCCGGATTGTGCGACTGCTGTATCGCGACTCGCGGTGCGGCACTGGTGTCGGGTTTGGATTTCGTGCCTCTGACCAGCGAACGGTACGATTTGGCGATCCGGCGGAGCCATTTCAGTCTTCCCGGAATTCAGGCCCTTCTGGACGTCCTGCATCGCTCCAGCTTCCGCCGGGAGTTGGAGGGGGTCGGCGGTTACGATATGGCATCGACAGGTAAGCAAATATTGTGATGGATCGATTCGACAGGCCTCCTGTTGCCTGGAGCCTCACGCCGGGGTCGGCACGGTCAGCCGCACCAGCGCGCCGCCGCCTTCTCGCTCGATGAATTCCACCCGGCCGTTGACCAGCTCGGCGCGCTCGCGCATCGAAACCAAGCCCATGCCTTGTCCGTCGCGCGTGCCGAACATACCCTGACCGTCTCGAGTGCCGAAACCGACGCCTTCATCCTCCACTTCCAGTACCACCGAGCCGGGCAGGAAGGATAACCGCACCGCAGCGGTTTTCGATTTCGAATGCCGCGCCACGTTGTTGAGCGCCTCTTGCAACACGCGATACAGATGGATGGCGATGCCGCGGTCCAGCTCGCGGCCGGCGCCACTCTTCTCGTAGCGGATGGCGATTCCGGTCTGCTTCTCGTAGCGCGGCAGGTAGGCGTCCACGGCGCCCTCAAACCCGGCGTCGTCGAGAACCACCGGGTGCAGCGCCTGCGACAGCGTGCGCACTTTTTCGAGCGTGGACTGCACGGTTTCGTGAATCTCGCGCAGGTCCGTGCGATCCGCGCCGGCCTCCTGCGGCGTGCGCCGCTGGGCGCGCTGCAACATGGCGCCGACGGCGGTGAGGATCTGGCCGAATTCGTCGTGCAACTCGCGCGAGATCGAACGGAAGGTGTTTTCCTGCATCGAGATCAACTGCCGCGCCAGTTCGCTGCGGCGCTCGGAAAGCGTGGCCACGTGATCGAACATCCGCCGGTTATAAACCACCAGGTAGATGCTGGTGAGTACCACTACGATCAGCACCGCCGCCAGGAAAATGTAGACGTTGCGCTCGGCGCGCGCGTAAATGTCCTGCGTGCGCGCGGCGGCTTCCTGCTCGCTCTCATTATTGGATACCAGCAGCCGCGCCACGGACGTGCTCAGCGCCTCCTGCCGCGATTCGAGCGAATTGCTAATCAGGTCGCGTGCTTTGTCGGGGTCGGTCGCGGCCAACCCGAATACGCGGTCCAGCGCGTCCCAGAACTGCGTCACGCTGCTCGATAAGTATTTCCGTTGGTCGGAGTTGCGGTCGATCGGCGACGAGCGGCTCTCCTGCTCGAGCGCGTCGTCCAGGTCGGTGCGGATGCGGTGAAACGGCGCCTGCCACGCGGTCAGCGGGTACGGCTCGCTTCCCTCCAGCATGTCCCGCATCGTCACCGCCAGCGAGTTCAGGTTGTTCTGAATGCGCAGCAGCAACAGCGAGTCGGTGCGGTTGCGGTCGATGATGGAGGCCTGCAACTGCTTCAGGCTGCGCAATTGCACAATCGTGTACGCCGAGTACACCGTCACCGCCGAAAGCGTGACGGCCAGCCCGGCCAACAAGCGGATTGTGGGAGATCGGCCTTGCTCCACTAGTATGTTCCTATTATGGCCGCACTGCGCCTGCTTGTGATATTTTGACGGCACCGGTGGGTCGTCGAGGAGGTCCTCTGCCAATACGATCGAATCTTAAAATGTCATTACCCGGCAAGCTTTTCCCGGTAATCATAGCAATCTGCGGATCGGCCTGGCTCATTCACTCACAGGTCGATCGCGCGCGCGAGGCGCAGATCTGGGAGCATCGCAACCTGGGCAAGGCGTTTTATGAGAACCCGACCACGCAGCAGCAGGCGGTGGTGGAGTTCCGTACCGCGCTCGAGATGGCGCCCGGCTCCGCGCGCGAGCGGGTGAACTACGGCCTGGCGCTGCTGCGCGTCGGCGAGCTGGCGCCCGGCATCGCCGAACTCGAAAAGGCCCAGAAGCAGGACCCCAAGCTGCCGCACGCCTGGTTCAACCTGGGCGTCGCTTATAAGCGGCAGAGCGAATTCGACAAAGCGCTCGTCGAATTCGAGGGAATGGCGCGGCTGGTTCCCACCGAGCCGGTGACCCACTACCAGCTCGGCACGCTTCTCAAAATGAAGGGCGAGACCGCCGCGGCCATCAAACAGTTTGAAACCGCGCGCGACCTGGATCCGCTGCTGGCCGCCCCGCATTTTCAGCTGTACGGCCTCTACCGGCAGGGGAACCGGCCGGCCGATGCGGCCACCGAACTGCGCGTCTTCCAGGAGGCGAAACAGCGCCAGGAGGGCGCAGCCATTCCGGAGGATATGGATTGGTGCTCGTACTCGGAAATCTACGATCCCATCGATGCGCCGCCGCCCCCTCCGCTGGCCGCGCCGGTGTATCGCGATGAGAAACTCGCCACAGGATTCACCGGCGGCGAGGCGGGCCTGGCTCTGCTCGATCTTGATGGCGGCCCGCGGCCCAGCCTGATCGCCTGGGGCGGCGGACGTGCGCAACTCTTCCGCAACGGCAAAACGCCGGTGCCGGATTCGGGACTGGAAACTCTGCGCGACGTGGTCTCGATCGTCCCTGGCGATTACGATAACGATGGTTTGCCGGATCTCTGCGTCATTACACGCGCCGGCGCGGCGCTCTATCGCAACGTCAACGGCCATTTCCACAAGCACGCCGACTTGGCGGCGGGTGTTTACCACACCGCTGTCTGGCTCGATTACGATCACGATTACGACGAAGACCTGTTCCTCATCGGTCCGCAATCGAAGCTGCTGCGCAACAACGGTGAGGCCGGCTTCAGCGATGAAACCGCGCATTTCCCGTTTGTGAACGGCCACGCGCGGGACGCGGTCCGCTTCGATCTCGAGCCCGATACTCCCGGCTTCGACCTGGTCATCACGTATGACGACCGGCCCGGCGTGCTCTACCGCGACCGCCTGGTGGGCCATTATGAAGCCGTGCCGCTGCCCGCCTTGCCCGCCGGCGCCGGCCACCTGGTGGCGCGCGATGTAAACCGCGACGGCCGCACCGACCTTCTCGCGCGAGGCTTGCTGCTGCTGAACCGCCCGGGCAAATTCGAGGTACAGCCCGCGCCGCAGGATGAGGCGTTTCCGCCGCGCGAAGTGCTGGCCGATTTCGATGGCAACGGACACCTTGACCGCGCGCGCATCGATGCGGATGGGGCGCTCATCATCCGCCATGACGTCACGCCCGACTACGGCAACTGGATCGAAGTGGCCCTCACCGGCGAGAAGAATCCCAAGGCGTCGGTCAACGCCAAGGTGGAAGTGAAGGCCGGCACGAGTTACGAAAAGATCACTTACGCTGGCATCCCGGTTGTCTTCCGCCTAGGCAATCGCACCAAGGTGGATACGGTGCGCATCACCTGGCCCAATGGTCTGGTGCAGAACGAGACCAACCAGCCGGTGAACAAGGTGGACGCGATCAAGGAAAAGCCGCGCCTGTCCGGCTCCTGCCCGATGATTTTCACCTGGAACGGCAGCCGTTTTCAGTTCATCACCGACGTGTTGGGCGTGGCGCCGCTCGGCGCCAGCTCGGGCAATGGCGAATTCTTCCCGGTCGATCACCAGGAATATGTTTCCATTCCGGCCGAGGCGCTCCAGCCCCGCGATGGCGCTTACGAGGTCCGCGTCACCGAAGAATTGCGCGAGGTCTCCTATGTGGACCAGATCAAGCTGATGGCGCTCGATCACCCGGCGGCCACCGAGATCGTCACCAACGAGAAATTCAAGTCGCCCCCCTTTCCGGAGTTCCGCCTGTTCGGCGTCACGCGCAAGGTCTATCCGGTAGCGGCGCACGATTCGAACGGCGCCGATGTGCGCGCCGCCGTGCTCCAGCGCGACCGCGTCTATCCGGATTCCTTCCGCCGCGACCTGGCCGGCGTGGCCGAATTGCATCATCTGGATCTCGATTTCGGCGCCGCCGCCCGCTCCAACCGCGCCGCGCTCATTCTCTACGGCTGGGTGGATTGGGCCGATGGCAGCACTTTCCTGTCCGCCGCGCAGGCGCACCGCGATCTGGTCTTCCCCTACCTCCAGGTCAAGGACGCAGCAGGCAACTGGAAGACAGTGGTGGAAGACATGGGCATGCCCTCCGGTAAACCGAAGCCCATGGCGGTCGACCTGGCCGGCAAGTTTCTTTCGGCCTCGCGCGAGGTCCGCATCGTCACCAACCTGTGCGTCTACTGGGACGAAATCTACCTGGTGGAAGACAATGCGCCACCCCAAGTGCGCATGACCCGGATGCCGCTTGACGCCGCGGATCTCCATTTCCGCGGCTTCTCCAAGCCGCTGATTCACCCACAGCGCAAGCAGCCGGAGCAGTTCGATTACTCAACCGTCAGTTTCACTTCAATGTGGAACCCCACGCCCGGTTTATACACGCGCTACGGCCCGGTCGAAACGCTGTTGGCCGAGCCGGACGACCGCATGGTGGTGATGGGTTCGGGCGACGAGATTCGCATGCGCTTTCGTCCTGCGGAGCTGCCGCCGGTGCCTCCCGGATGGAAACGCGATTTCCTGCTGCTGGTGGACGGTTGGGCCAAGGACGCCGACGCCAACACCGCGTTTTCGCAATCCGTGTTGCCGCTGCCCTTCCACGCCATGAGCCGCTACCCGTACCCGCCGGGAGAACACTTTCCCACCGATGTGGCGCACGCTCAATACCAGCGCGAGTACCTGACGCGCCCCGCGCTGCGGCTGATCCGGCCGCTGGCGCCGGAATCCGCGGAGTCGCGCCCGTGAAACCGTGGCGCACGCAGGAGTGCCTGCCGCGTCGAGATTCGTCTCGACGCATCTTCACGTCAGTGCGGAAGGCTCCCCGGTTTTCGGGTCCGCTGCGGATTTCGTCTGCCAACCGGCTCTCTCACCTTATTTCGGAACCACCGCCCTAGGAACTCGCCATGACCAAGACTAACCTGATCCGTGCTGCCATCGCCGGATTGGCTCTGCTGATAGTCAACAGCGGCTACTTGGTAGCATTCCCACGCGCCAGCGTCTTCTACATGGCCAACGTGGTGCTGCATCTCGTGCTGGGCCTGGCCCTCATGGCCGTCGCGGCCGCTAGCGTGAAACGCTATCCGCGGCCGGCCGGCGCGTTTCTGCTGGCGGCCCTGCCCGCGCTGTTTCTGGTGTTCTATGGCAACACGCGCGACCATCATTTTGTTTTATGGCTGCACGTCGCGCTTGCCGTTGCGGCGTTGCCGCTGATCGCCGTCGCACTCACCGGCAGCCGCCGTCCGCTCGGCGGAGCCTTCGTCGCCGCGGTGTTGCTGGTGCTCGGCTCGTTGGCCTGGACCCGCATCCATCCCGACCCGAACGCCCATATCCTGAACCCTTCCTCGCCTCCGCTCTCGATGAATGAGGAGGGCGCCGGCGCACGGTCTCCGTTCGCTCCGGCGTCCGCGCAGACCAACACTGGCCACATCATCCCCTCGAATTTCTTCATGGATTCGAAGGACTGCGGCCGCTGCCACAAAGATATCTACGAGCAGTGGCAAAGTTCCATGCACCACTTTGCCTCGTTCAACAACCAGTTCTATCGGAAATCCATTGAATATTTCCAGGATGTCGCCGGCACGCGCCCGAGCAAGTGGTGCGCCGGCTGTCACGATCACGCGGTCTTCTTTAACGGCCGCTTCGACCGGCCGATCAAGGAGCAGATGGATACGCCGGAGGCCCAGGCCGGCCTCGGTTGCATGTCGTGCCACGCCATCGTTCACGTCGGCAGCAGCATGGGCAATAACGATTTCACCGTCGAGTACCCGCCGCTGCACGAAATCGCCTCCAGCCACAATCGCTATCTCCAGGCGGTGGACACCTTCCTCACTTACCTCAACCCGCAGCCGCACCGCCAGACTTTCCTCAAGCCGTTCATGAAGGATGCCGAATTTTGCTCGGCGTGCCACAAGGTGCATCTGGACGTGCCGGTCAACAAATACCGCTGGTTCCGCGGCTTCGACGATTACGACAATTGGCAGGCCAGCGGCGTTTCCGGCCAGGGTGCGCGCTCGTTCTACTATCCCGACAAGCCGATGATCTGCCAAGATTGCCACATGCCGCTTGTTCGCTCGCGCGATCCGGGCAACCTCGATGGCAAGGTGCATTCCCACCGCTTCGCCGCCGCCAACACCGCCGTCGCCTACGTCAACCAGGACGAAGGCCAGTTGGACGCCGTGAAGAAGTTCCTTCAATCCGGATTCATCACAGTGGACATCTTCGCGATGTCGCCGGTCGAGGACGCGAAGGGCCAGCCCGCCATGCTGCGCCGCGCCGATAACACGGTGGCAGCCAACACCAGTTTCGCCGTGGGCGAGGAATCCGAACAATCCGCCCCTGCGCTGATCCGCGAAGTCGGCAAAATCGCGGCGCCTATCGACGCTGCGGGCGCGGTGCTCGAGCCCGGCAAAACCGCGCGCGTGGACGTGGTAGTGCGCACGCGCAAAATCGGCCACTTCTTTCCCGCCGGCACCGTCGACGCCTTCGATGTGTGGCTGGAACTGCAGGCTCGCGACGCCGGCGGCCGCATCGTCTTTTGGAGCGGCAACGTGGCGGATAATGGCAAGGGGCCGGTCGATCCGGGCGCGCATTTCTACCGGTCTTATCAGCTCGACGCCAATGCCAACCCCATCGATAAGCGCAACGCCTGGCAGGCGCGCAGCGTGCTCTACGTGCGCCTGATTCCTCCCGGCGCGGCCGACACCGTCCACTATCGCGTCGCCGTGCCTGCTGGTGCGCGCGGTCCCATCAGTTTTACCGCGCGCCTGAATTACCGCAAGTTCTCCTGGTATTACACGCAGTTCTCTTACGCCGGCCAACCCAAGCCGGGCCAGGACCCGGCGCTGCTGGGGCTCGATCATAACGGCCTCGAATATCAATTCCTGCAAACCTCGATTCCGGCCGACGTTTCAGGCGCCATACGCGGCCGCATCCCGGATCTCCCCATCGTCACCTTGGCCGAAGCGCACGCGACCGTGCCGCTGGGGCATCCCGCCTGGACGCCGGTGGCGCGTAAGCAGGACCGCGAGCGCTGGAACGATTGGGGCATCGGCTTGCTGCTGCAGGGCGACTTGAAAGGCGCCGAATACGCATTTCAAAAAGTGACCGAAGCTGAGCCGGGTTATGCCGATGGCTGGCTCAACGTGGCGCGGGCGCTGCTTCAGGAAGGCGAAATCGAGGCCGCCAAACCGTATGTTGAAAAGGCCATGTCGATCAACCCGCAGCTTGGCCGCATCTGGTTTTTCAAGGCCGCCGCCCAGCGCGCCGATGGCGATTACGATGGCGCGCTCCAATCGCTCGAAGTGGTGCGCTCGAAGTATCCGCGCGACCGCGTGGTGCTGAACCAGATCGCGCGTATCCAGTTTCTCAAACGCCAGTATGCCGCCGCCGTCGAAACGCTGAAGCAGGTGTGCGCCGTGGACCCGGAAGACGTGCAGATGCACTACACGCTGATGCTCTGTTACCGCGGCCTCGGCAACCTCGCCGCCGCGGCGCGCGAAGAGACGCTGTTCCGCCGCTTCAAGGCGGACGAATCGTCGCAGGCAATCACCGAAAAGGCCCGCATGAGAAGCCCTGAAGACAATAACGAGCGCCAGCCGATCCACGACCACGAAAGCGCCGTCAAACCGGAGTTGGGGGCTCTCACGAAATGACCAGTCCGGCCGCGAGGCAAGTTGTTCTCCTGTGGGGCAGGATGACATCCTGCGCGGCGATTGCCAGTCGCCGCGCGTGCCGATTGACAATCGGCACGCAGCTTGCCAAGCTGCCCCACAAGGCACTTTCGAAAGGCTGGTGCCCCGCCGCGTCTGCCCTTCTCGCACTGGCTGCGGCTTGCATCATGGCCTCTGCTACGGCGCCCGATCGCCCGCCCGTCGTCTTCACCGACGTCACCGCGCAGGCCGGCATCCACTTCACGCACAACGCCGGCCGCAGCGGCAAGAAGTACCTGCCGGAAACCATGGGCTCCGGCGTTGCTTTCTTCGACGCCGATGGCGACGGCTGGCCGGATATCCTGTTCATCAACGGCAAAGACTTCACGCCGCGCGGCCGTCACACCACCGCCGCGCTCTACCGCAACAACCGCAACGGCACGTTCACCGACGTCACCGCGGGCAGCGGTCTCGACATCGAAATCTACGGCATGGGCGTGGCCATCGGCGATTACGACAACGACGGCCGCGACGACGTCTACATCACCGCGCTCGACGGCGACCACCTCTTCCACAACGAGGGCAATTTCAAATTCCGCGATGTCACCAAAGAGTCTGGCATTCACAACGCCAATTTCGGCTCGAGCGCCGCCTGGCTGGACTACGACCGCGATGGCAAGCTCGACTTATTCGTCGCCAACTATGTGCAGTGGACCGAGAAGGGCGATCTGCGCTGTTCGCTGGATGGCGCCACTAAGTCGTATTGC
>Ga0187848_10001792_pt1 | contig 17750 bp, 8 predicted proteins | sample June2016WEW_4_40_FD_132424 | JGI IMG/M metagenome (GOLD analysis project Ga0187848, IMG submission 132424) | Peatland microbial communities from SPRUCE experiment site at the Marcell Experimental Forest, Minnesota, USA - June2016WEW_4_40 | ecosystem: Environmental > Terrestrial > Soil > Wetlands... | reverse complement strand
TCGTCCGGCCTCAAACAGTCCCCGCGCTGCCGAGTTTATGCGCCGACGAGAGCAAGCGTTGCAAGCGCGATTTCGTGGCTGGGGCTCGCCGCCGAGCGCGCTTTCGCGCGCCGTTTCAACCCCTTCGATCCTCGCGCAGACAATCTCCGCTCGAAAACATGCGGGCGCTTGCTCGAGGATCGTGACATCGTATGAATATCGCCGAGTTCCGGAACCGCGAATTGAGGTCGAGCCGCATGGGAGATTCCATCCTCGCCCGGCTGTCGAGCGTGCCGACGCTGGGCAGGGCGGCGCACAAGGCGAAGTTGCTCGCCAGGAGGATGTTCCTCTGGCCCCTGCACGCCTTGAGAAAGTCGCGATTGCGCAAGTTCGGCCTCGCGCGGCGATCGGCTCTTTCGATCGCCGAACTGCGCCTTGTGCCCGATTGCCCTTGCCCGCACGGCGCGCATTTCGTGCCGCTGAGCTGGGGCGCGGTCAAAGCCTTCGCCCGCGCCGGAAAACCGACCGCACGGGCGCTGACGCCGACCGCTATGACGATCGACCTCGAGCAATTTCCGGACTTTGCGTCTTGGCGCAAGCGCGTCTCGACGCTCACGCAAGGAAAATATCATCGCTCCGCCAACAAGGCGCGCCGGTTGGGTTACACATCGCGGTTTGTAGGCACGCATTCGTACGAGCGGAGCCTCTATGAGCTCACAGGTTCAAAGTCACGGCGTTCGAAGGGGGTCTTAGTCTGGGCGGCGATCGCCGGCCCTCGCTCGGATCTCGTCGATTCAAAAGCGCCGGCGCCTTGGCCGGAGTGTCCCAGGCATTGGCGATTGAACTGGGGGGCGTTCCAAGCCGACGGGTCGGACGAACGGCTGGCGGCCTTCGCCATGCTCGTGCGCGCCGGCGACCTCGTCTGGGTGCAAAGCTTCATCGGCCACGGCGCGGCCTTGACCGACGGCGTGACGAAAATGTTGATGTTCGACGTCATGGAGTGGCTCCTTGCGCGCCGCGACCCCTGCGCGCAAGGGGTGCGCTGTCTCGTGCACGGATCTTTGGAGGAGGGCGCGGTCGGCCTGTTCGACTGGAAACGCTATCTCGCTTTCAAGCCGACGATTCTCAAAGTCGTCGACCATCCGCAGAACGCCCGGTCGTGACAGCGCGGCGGTGGCGCGATCCAACCGACAGCCGCGTCGGCGAACGATCAGCCAGCAGTCTAAGGCCGCGGAGAAGGCGCTGCTCGCCTCGCGTCCGTACCGCGCGAATCACTCCCTTCATTAGAATCGAGCGATTGGATCATCTCGCGCGGTGCAAATGCCGATCGAAACGGGACCACTGGCGCACAGCTTGATCCCGCCCCGACCCTGATCGCCGCCGGTTGAAAATTCGGCGCCAGACCAAGCGGTCAGAAGGAATATCGGGGCCCGCGAACGCATTGATCGGATGCGCGCGCCGGCTTGCCGGGGCGAATTCGACCGTAGGCCGACCTGATTGCAGGTTCGCGAGTGAACGTAGGTCTTGAAATAGTGCGGTCGGGCTCCTAGATAAGCGGCTCGAAATTCGGCCGGACCATCTTTGCCTCGAGCGATTCAATCGGCTCAGGGCGACGCTCTTCCCCCCAGAAATCGAAAATTGACGATGATTTCGCGTCGCGAAGTCGCGTTGTTATACTGGCATCCAAGAGGGGCGTCATGGCTATAGGCACGGTGAAGTGGTACAATTCTCAAAAAGGCTTCGGCTTCATTCAGCCGGATGACGGCGGCAAGGACGCCTTCGTTCATGTCAGCGCGATCGAACGGGCGGGCATGAGCGACTTGCGCGAAGGTCAGAAGATCAGTTTCGAACTGGTCACCGACACGCGCTCGGGCAAAATGTCCGCGGATAAGCTCCAAGCCGTTTGAACGAGGCTAGGGATCATGCTGACTGGCGACCGCGGATGTACCGGCGCTGGCGGCGATGGATCTGCGCCGCTCGTCCGGCGATGGGAAGGGTCAGGATCGCTCCTGGCCCTTTTTTCATGTTTTCTTCTTGAGCGAGGCGCCAAGTCATGACCCGGCATAAATTCGCGATCGGGCAAATCGTGGACTTCGACACAAAAGTCACGCCATTGCCGAGACCCAGGGGTCCCTATGAGGTGACGCGCGTGCTGCCGGCGGAAGACGTCCGGTCGCGGGCGTACCGCATCAAGAGCAAGGCCGAGCCCTTCGAGCGCAGCGCGAAGGAATACGAAATCGTCGCCGTTAGCTCGCCAGCGACAGAACGAGCCGCGATCTTCAGTGAAGCGGGCGGCGCCGATCGCACGCGCTGACGGCGAGCGCCCATCACGAATGCGGGTTGGCACTCTCTTGTAACGAGTGCCAACGATAGCCATCTACACGACGCGTCAGACTCTTGCCGAGAGCCGAGACATCTTGCCTCGAGCCGGCTTTGCACGTCGACCGGAAACGAGCCCCATGAAATTTCGTCCGCTGCACGACCGCGTCGTGATCCGCCGCATTGAGGGCGAGGACAAGACGAAGGGCGGAATACTCATTCCCGACACCGTCAAGGAGAAGCCTGGAGAAGGCGAAGTCATCGCCGTTGGGCCCGGCGCGCGGGACGAAAGCGGCAAGCTCATTGCGCCCGAAGTCAAAGCGGGCGATCGCGTGCTGTTCGGCAAATGGTCCGGCTCCGAAGTCAAGATCGACGGCGAAGATCTCCTGATCATGAAAGAGTCCGACATTCTGGGGGTGATCGAACGCACGCATGCGGCCAAGAAGGCCGCCTGAACGACTCACGCCCGCTTCTCAACGATTGGAATGAAAACGATGTCCGCCAAAGACGTAAGATATTCCACCGATGCTCGCGAGCGCATGCTGCGTGGCGTCGAAATTCTCAATAACGCGGTCAAGGTGACTCTCGGCCCCAAGGGCCGCAACGTCATTCTCGACAAGTCCTACGGCGCGCCGCATATCACCAAGGACGGCGTCGCCGTCGCCAAGGAAATCGAGCTCGCCGACAAATTCGAGAACATGGGCGCGCAGATGGTGCGCGAAGTCGCCTCGAAGACCAATGATCTCGCCGGCGACGGCACCACGACGGCGACTGTTCTGGCCGCGTCGATCATGCGCGAGGGCCTCAAGCTCGTCGCCGCCGGCATGAACCCGATGGACCTGAAGCGGGGCATCGACGTCGCGGTGACGGCGGTGGTCAAAGACATCGAGCGCCGCGCCAAGAAGGTGCAGTCCTCGGAAGAGATCGCTCAAGTCGGCACGATCGCGGCCAATGGCGACAAGTCGATCGGCGATATGATCGCCAAGGCGATGAAGAAAGTCGGCGCCGAGGGCGTCATCACAATCGAGGAAGCCAAGACCGCCGAAACCGAACTCGACATCGTCGAGGGCATGCAGTTCGATCGCGGCTATCTCTCGCCTTACTTCATCACCAACGCCGAAAAAATGATCGTGGAGCTGGAGGATCCGTACATCCTCATTCACGAGAAGAAGCTCTCCTCACTGCAGACGATGCTGCCGCTCCTCGAGGCGGTCGTTCAAGCTGGAAAGCCGCTGCTCATCATTGCCGAAGATATCGACGGCGAGGCGTTGGCGACGCTGGTCGTCAACAAACTGCGCGGCGGCCTCAAAGTCGCGGCGGTCAAGGCCCCGGGGTTCGGCGACCGGCGCAAGGCCATGCTTGAGGACATCGCGATTCTGAGTTCGGGCGGCCTGATCGCCGAGGATTTGGGCGTCAAGTTGGAGAAGGTCACGCTCGACATGTTGGGGCGCGCCAAGCGTGTCCGCATCGACAAGGACGCCACGACGATCATCGACGGCGCCGGCAAGAAGTCGGACATCGAGGCGCGCGTCGCTCAGATCAAGTCGCTGATCGAGGAGACGACCTCGGACTACGACAAGGAGAAGCTCCAGGAACGTTTGGCGAAGTTGTCGGGCGGCGTCGCGATCATCCGAGTCGGCGGTTCCACCGAGGTCGAGGTCAAGGAAAAGAAGGATCGCGTCGACGATGCGGTCAACGCCACCAAGGCCGCGGTCGCGGAGGGCGTCGTACCCGGCGGCGGCGTCGCGCTGCTGCGCGCCAAGGCCTCGGTCGGCAAGCTCAGCGATGAAAACGCCGACGTGCAATCCGGCATCAACATCGTTCTCAGGGCGCTCGAAGCGCCGATCCGTCAGATCGTCGAGAATTCGGGCGTCGAGGGCTCGATTGTGGTGGGAAGGATCCTGAGCGAGAAATCGCAGACCTACGGCTTCGACGCCCAGAGCGAGCGCTATGTCGACATGCTCAGCGCCGGCATTCTCGATCCCGCCAAGGTCGTGCGGATCGCGCTGCAAGACGCGGCTTCGATCGCCGGGCTGATGATCACGACCGAGGCGATGGTCGCGGAAAGACCGAAGAAGGACGCTCCGGCGATGCCCGGAGGCGGCATGGGCGGGATGGATTATTGACCGCCCGATAAACTTTGGGATGCGGAATATGGGGCGACGCGCCAAGCCGGCGCGCCGCACGCTTGCGATGGGAAAGAATCCGTACTCCCATCGCCGCCGACGCCCGTACTCTTCATCGTGAGAACCGGCTTTGACGCCGACGATCCGGCGCGCCGCCGCGGTCGGGAAAAGCACTTTTGCCGGGTTCACCGCTCGCATCGCGGAAGACCCGTTCACTTCGCGGACATTTCTGCGAAAACCGCTCACGCGGGCTCATCGCGCGCTCATTGCGCGGCGGAAAGGTCAAATTGAACGCTCTTGCACGCCGCGCCTTCGAAAGCGTGAGGCCGTCGTCGCCCTGGGACAACCAGGAGCCCATTCGCGAAGAGCTGTTCGGCGTCGAGCGCCTCGAGGAACATGCGCGAAGTCTTGCGCTCGCGCAGATCGTTTCGTCCAAGACGACCAAGGGTCGGCCGCTGGCGCGGCGGCTTGCCGGCAATGGCGCCGTTCTGCTCGACGCGTATCGCGCTATCGTCAAGGCGATCAACGAGGGTCGCGCCATAACGCCGGCGGCGGAGTGGCTCGTCGACAATTATCATCTCGTCGAGAAGCAGATTCGCGAGCTTCGCTCGGACCTGCCGCCTGGCTACTACCGCCAGCTTCCCAAGCTCGTCACGGGTCCCTTCGCCGGTTACCCCCGCGTCTTCGGAGTGGCCTGGGCCTTCGTCGCCCACACCGACAGCCGTTTCGACGCCGAGACGCTGATTCGCTATGTCAGGGCCTATCAGGAGGTGCAGCCGCTCACCATCGGCGAACTCTGGGCGGTGTCGATCACGCTGCGGATCGTGCTGGTCGAAAATCTCGGACGCCTCGCGCAGCAGATCACGCAGAGCCGCGCGGCGCGCACCGTGGCGGACAGTCTCGCCGACCGTTTGCTCGGGACCGGGGGACGGCCCGCCGAGCCTGTCGCCGTCGTCCTTTTCGCGCATGAGCGCGCGCCGCTTTCCGAAGCTTTGGCGGTGCAACTCGTGCATCGATTGCGCGACCAGGATCCGAAGATCACGCCGGCGCTGACATGGCTCGACCAGCGACTGGCGATCCAGGACACGACAACCGAAGCGGTGGTGCGCGACGTCCATCGTCGACAAGGCGCCTCCAACGTCACCGTGCGCAACATCATCACCAGCTTGCGCCTGATTTCCGATGTCGATTGGCAGCAATTGTTCGAGCGGCTGAGCCTCGTCGACGCCGTTTTCGCCGCCGATAGTCCCTTTGAGGATATGGATTTCCCGACCCGCACGCTCTATCGCAGCGCGGTCGAGGACCTCGCGCGCGGCTCGAAGCGCACGGAGCTGGATATCGCCAGCGCCGCGGTGCTCGCCGCGAGTCGCGAGCGGCTCGCCGCCCCAACGGCCGAGCAAGCGCGGCGCGGCGATCCGGGCTACCATCTGCTTGCCGGCGGCCGCCGCGCTTTCGAAGCGGCGATCTCTTATCGTCCACCAATGCGAAATTGGGTGGCCCGGGCCAACCGGTCACTTGGCGTCGGCGGCTATGTGACGGCGATTTCTCTCGTCGCCGCGATACTTCTTGCGCCGCCGCTGCTCGCCCTTGCCGCGGCCGGGATCAGCCTGGCCGCTCTCGGTCTGCTTGGCCTGCTCGGCGCCATTCCCGCCATCGACGCCGCCGTCGCGCTGGTCAATCGCGGGGTCAACCTCGGCTTCGCCGCGACGCTGCTGCCCGGTCTGGAACTACGCGATGGGGTTCCCTCGCACCTGCGCACGCTCGTCGCGGTGCCGACGTTGTTGACGACGCTGGAGGCCATCGAAGAGCAAATCGAACGGTTGGAGATCCATCACCTCGCCAGCCCCGAGGGCGATCTGCATTTCGCGCTGGTTTCTGACTGGACCGACGCCGAAAACGAACATACCGACGGCGACGCGGCGCTCGTCGCTGCAGCGTCCGAAGGCGTCGCGCGTCTCAATCGGCGCTATGGCCCGGCGCCGGGCGGCGCCCGCTTTCTGCTTCTGCATCGCCGCCGCGTCTGGAACGAAGGCGAATCGCGATGGATCGGCTGGGAGCGCAAGCGCGGCAAGCTGCACGAACTGAACCGGCTGCTGCGCGCCGCGACCGACACCACCTTCATCGACGTCGGCGGCGGGACGCCCGTCGCGCCGACCGATATTCGCTACGTGGTGACGCTTGACGCGGACACGCGATTGCCGCGCGACGCCGTGCGCCGCCTGATCGGCAAGATGGCGCATCCGCTGAACCGGCCGCGCCTCGACGCAGCCGCCGGCAGGGTCGTGGAAGGCTACGCCGTGTTGCAGCCCCGCGTCACGCCCTCGCTGCCGATCGGCCGAGAGGGCTCGCAGTTCCAGCGCATCTTCTCCAGCTTGAGCGGGATCGACCCCTACGCCTCCGCCGTTTCAGACGTCTACCAGGATCTGTTCGGCGAAGGCTCCTATGCCGGCAAGGGCATCTACGACGTCGACGCTTTCGAGGCCGCGCTCGCCGGCCGGGCGCCAGATTCGACTTTGCTCAGCCACGATCTGTTTGAAGGCGTTTTCGCGCGCGCCGGCCTCGCCTCCGATGTCGAGGTCGTCGAGGAATTCCCGGCACGCTACGATGTCGGCGCCATTCGCCATCACCGTTGGGCGCGCGGCGATTGGCAATTACTGCCCTGGATCTTCGGTCGCGCGCCGACGCAAGCTGGCGGGAAGCGCGCGACGAGCGCTGTTCCCGCGATCGGCCGATGGAAAATGCTGGACAATCTGCGCCGAACGCTTTCGGCGCCGGCCGCAGTGCTCGCTCTGCTTGCGGGTTGGGCCTTGCCGTTTCACGCGGCGCTGATCTGGACCCTATTCGTCGTTTTGACGATTGTGCTGCCGACTCTCATCCCGGTCGTCGCGGCCATTCCGCCGCGACGACCGGGCGTGACGATGTCGAGCCATGTGCGCGCGCTCGGCGGCGATCTCCGCCTTGCCTTGACGCTCTCGACGCTGACCATCGCGTTCCTGGCGGACCAGGCGTGCCTGATGGCCGATGCGATCGGCCGCACCCTCTGGCGCTTGCGCGTCTCCCGGCGCCATCTGCTCGAATGGGTTCCCGCCGCGCAGGCGACAATCGGCCCTCGTCTCGATCTCGCGGGCTTCACGCGCCGAATGGCGGGGGCGATCGTCGTCGGCGTCGTCGGAGCTATCGTCGCTTTGGCGTTCGGCCACGGGTCGTGGCCCGTGGCGCTTCCGTTCGCCGCGCTCTGGGTCGCCTCGCCGGCCGTCGCGCGCCGGGTCAGCCTGTCGCCCCGCGAGGCCGCTCACCTGCCCATGTCGAGCGCCGATGCAAAGGCGCTAAGGGGGACCGCGCGCCGCACCTGGCGGTTCTTCGAGGCTTTCGTCACATCGAGCGACAACATGCTGCCGCCCGACAATTTTCAGGACGATCCGACGCCGGCGATCGCGCATCGGACGTCGCCGACCAATCTCGGCCTCTATCTCCTTTCGGTCGTCAGCGCTCGCGATTTCGGCTGGATCGGGACCGACCAGGCGATCGAGCGGCTCGAGGCGACGCTGGCGACGATGAGCGGCCTGTTGCGCTTCCGCGGACACTTTTACAATTGGTACGACACGCGCGATCTGCGCCCGCTCGATCCTCGCTACGTTTCGTCCGTCGACAGCGGCAACTTGGCTGGACATCTCATCGCGCTGGCGAATGCGTGCCGGGAGTGGCGAGACCGCCCGTTTGCGGCGCAGCGTCGCCTCGACGGCGTCGCCGACGCTCTCGACATAACCTGCGCGGAGTCCGCCCGCCTGCGCGACGGCGGCCAGACCCAGACCGTGACCCTGCGCCAGCTCGACGATGCGCTCGCCGTGGTGACGCTCGCCGTTCGACAGGCGCCGCTTTCGGACGACGATCTCGCCACTCGACTCGTTGGTCTCTCCGCCGACGCCGAGATCATGATCGACATCGCCGGAGCGCTCGCGGTCGAACGCGGCGACGGCAGCGGCGCCGACATGCTGTTCTGGGCTGAAGCCACTCTGAATGCGATCGATGCGCACCGCCACGATCTCGCGCAGTCCGCGGCGGCGGCTCGCTCCGCGACGGCGCGGCTCTCGATCCTGGAGAGCATGGCGCGGTCGATGGCGCTTGCGATGGACTTTGGCTTCCTGTTCGACCGAAGTCGCCAGTTGCTGTCGATCGGATTTCTCGCGCCGGAAGGCGCGCTCGATTCGAATTGCTACGATCTCCTGGCTTCTGAAGCGCGGCTCGCCAGCTTTTTCGCGATCGCCAAAGGCGACGTCGCGGCCAAGCATTGGTTCCGACTCGGCCGCGCGGCGACGCCGGTCGCGCACGGCGCCGCATTGATTTCGTGGTCGGGATCGATGTTCGAGTATCTGATGCCCTCGCTGGTCATGCGCGCGCCGGCAGGGAGTTTGCTCGAGCAGACCAACCGCCTGATCGTGCGGCGCCAAATCGATTACGCCGCGAAGCTCGGCCTGCCATGGGGCGTATCCGAATCCACTTATAACGCGCGCGACCTGGAGCTCACTTATCAATATTCGAACTTCGGCGTTCCCGGCCTAGGGTTGAAGCGAGGTCTCGGCGAAAATCGGGTGATCGCGCCTTACGCCGCCGCTCTCGCGGCGATGGTCGATCCGCGCGCCGCGGTGGCCAATCTCGCGTGTTTGGCCGAGGTCGGCGCGCAAGGTCGCTACGGCTTTTACGATGCGCTGGACTATACGCCGGCGCGCGTGCCCGAGGGCGAAGGCGTCGCGATCGTGCGCGCCTTCATGGCGCATCATCAGGGCATGACGATCGTCGCGATCGCGGACGCCTTGTTCGACGGCGTGATGCGGGAGCGTTTCCATGCCGAGCCGATCGTCAAGGCGAGCGAACTGCTGCTGCAGGAGCGCATGCCGCGCGACGTCGCGGCCGCCCGCCCCTGGGCGGCGGAGGTCAAGTCGGCGGCCGGCGCTCGCGATGTCGAACCTTCCGGCGGACGCCGGTTTTGCGCCGCGCATCAGGCGACGCCCGCGACGCATCTCATTTCGAACGGCCGCTACGCCACGATGCTCACGTCCGCGGGCTCGGGGTACAGCCGCTGGGGCGATCTGGCGCTGACACGCTGGCGCGAGGATGCGACCTGCGACGACTTCGGCTCCTATCTCTTCGTCAAGGACGTGCGCAGCGGCGTGGCGTGGTCGGCGGGCTTCCAGCCGAGCGGCGTCGAGCCGGACGACTATGCGGTGATCTTCAATGAGGACCGCGCCGAGGTGACGCGTCGCGACGGCTCTCTGATAACGACTTTGGACGTGCTCGTCTCGGGCGAGGACGACGCGGAAGTTCGCAGGGTCTCGATCGCGAATTCCGGCGGCCGCATGCGCGAAATCGAAATCACGTCCTATGCCGAACTCGTTCTGGCGCCTCAGGGCGCCGACATCGCGCATCCCGCCTTTTCCAAACTGTTCGTCGAGACGGAATATCTGACCGACGTCGGCGCGATCCTGGCGACGCGGCGACGACGGGCGCCATCCGAGCCGGAAATCTGGGCCGCGCATCTGAGCGTCGTCGACGGCGAAGCCGTCGGCGCCCCCGAATTCGAAACCGACAGAGCGCGATTCCTCGGTCGCGGCCGCGGCGTTCGCTCGCCCATTGCCGTGATGGATAGTCGTCCGCTGTCGAATTCGATCGGCGCCGTCCTCGATCCCGTTTTCTCGATCCGCCGCCGCATCCGCGTCGCGCCGGGCGCGACCGTTCGCGTGGCCTTCTGGACCATCGCGGCCTCCAGCCGCGCGGCGCTCCTCGACGGCGTCGACAAACATCGCGACGCCACTGCGTTCGCGCGCGCTTCGATGTTGGCGTGGACGCAGGCGCAGGTGCAACTCCACCATCTCGGCGTGACGGCGGGCGAAGCCGGGTTGTTTCAGCGGCTTGCGGGACATGTGATCTACGCCGCGCCGGCGTTGCGCCCTTCGTCGGAGACGATCGTGCGGGGTGGCGGCGCGCAGTCCGGCCTGTGGCCGCAGGGCATATCCGGCGATTTGCCGATCGTGCTGCTGCGCATTTCCGATGTCGAAAATATCGACGTCGTCCGTGAATTGCTGCAGGCGCACGAATATTGGCGAATGAAACAGCTCGCGGTCGATCTCGTTATCCTGAACGAGCGTAAATCCTCTTATGTCCAGGAGCTTCAGATCGCGATCGAGACCCTGGTCAGGGCAAGCCAGTCGCGTCCCCAGCCCGGCGCGGAACTCCAGGCGGGCCACGTTTTCGCACTGCGCGCCGACTTGATTCCGGCCGAAACGCGAATCCTTCTGGCTTCCGTCGCGCGAGTCGTCCTGCCGGCGCAGCGAGGCGGGCTCTTTGAGCAGCTCGAACGCATCCTGGAGCCTATCGAGTCTGTGAGAGCCGCGCCGAAGCGCGTTGTCCCGCTTTTGCCGCCGCCGTCCCTGCTTCGCCCTCCCGACCTCGAATTCTTCAACGGACTCGGCGGCTTCGCGCGAGATGGCGCCGAGTATGTGACGATCCTCGGGCCTGGCCAATCGACGCCCGCGCCGTGGATCAACGTCATCGCCAATCCGATGTTCGGCTTCCAGACGGGAACCGAGGGCGGCGGCTATACCTGGTCCGTCAACAGTCGCGACAACCAAATCACGCCCTGGTCGAACGACCCCGTCAGCGACCGAAGCGGCGAAGCGTTCTATTTGCGAGACGACGACACGGGCGACTTGTGGGGCCCGACGGCGCTTCCCATCCGAGACGCTGCGGCGACCTATACGGCCCGCCACGGACGCGGATACAGCCGATTTGAGCATGTCGCGCACGAGATCGCGTCCGATCTTGTGCAATACGTGCCGATCGACGCTTCGATCAAGATTTCGCGCCTCGTGCTGACCAATCGCTCGAGCCGGCCGCGCCGGCTCAGCGTGACGGCCTATGTCGAGTGGGTTCTCGGCCCGTCGCGTCCGGCCTCCCTTCCGTTTGTTTCCACGGAGCTCGACGCCGTCACGGGAGCGATCTTCGCCCGCAATCCCTGGAACATGGGCTTCGGATCGCGCGTCGCTTTCGCCGACTTGCGCGGCGCTCAGACCGACTGGACCGGCGATCGTCGCGAGTTCATCGGGCGCAACGGCGCGCTCACCGATCCCGCCGCGCTCGCCGGCGCGGCGCCGCTGTCGAAGAAAGTCGGCGCCGGCCTCGACCCTTGCGCGGCGATGCGCGCGAAGATCGAACTGCCGCCTAACGGCCGCGTCGAAGTCGTCTTTTTCCTTGGCGAGGCGGCGAGCGCGGACGAGGCGCGCGGTCTGGTCGCGCGCTATCGCGCCGCCGATCTCGACGCCGTCGAAGCCGAGATCGCGCGCAAACGGGACGACATTCTCTGCGCCGTCGTCGTCAAGACGCCGGATCGCTCGATGGACGTCATGCTCAACGGCTGGCTGATCTACCAAACGCTGAGCTGCCGCATGTGGGCGCGCTCCGGCTTCTACCAGGCCAGCGGCGCCTATGGCTTTCGCGATCAATTGCAAGACGGAATGGCGCTTGCCGCGTCGCAGCCACTGCTGACGCGCGAGCACTTGCTGCGCGCCGCGGCGCGGCAGTTCGTCGAAGGCGACGTTCAGCATTGGTGGCTGCCGCATTCCGGCCAGGGCGTGCGCACCCGTATCTCCGACGATCGCCCGTGGTTGGCCTTTGCGGTCGCCCATTACGTCGACGCCACCGCGGACGTCGCCATCCTCGACGAGATGGTCCAGTTCCTCGAAGGCCAGGCGCTGGAGCCTAGCGAGCACGACAGCTTCTTCGCTCCTGTCGTCTCGGATCGGACCGCGACATTGTTCGAACATTGCGCGCTCGCCCTCGACGCCAGCCTCGCGCTTGGCGGGCATGGGCTTCCCCTAATGGGAACCGGCGATTGGAACGACGGCATGAACCGCGTCGGCGAAAGGGGCGCCGGCGAGAGCGTTTGGCTCGGCTGGTTCCTGCACGCGGCGCTTACGGCTTTCATTCCACTCGCTCAGGCGCGCCGGGAGCAGGGGCGCGCCGTGCAATGGGCCGCGCATGCCGCCGCGCTGCAGGCCTCGCTCGAGCGCGAAGCGTGGGACGGCGATTGGTATCGGCGAGCCTTTTTCGACGACGGCGAGCCTTTGGGCTCGGCGGCGAACGAGGAATGCCGCATCGATTCGATTGCGCAATCCTGGGCCGTGCTCTCGGGCGCGGCGGCGCCGAAGCGGGCGATGCAAGCGATGGGCGCGGTCGAACGCGAACTGATCCGGCGCGACGACGGCGTGGCGCTGCTCTTTGCGCCGCCGTTCGACAAAACCGCATCGGATCCGGGCTACATCAAGGGCTATCCGCCGGGCGTGCGCGAGAACGGCGGCCAATATACCCATGCCGCCTTGTGGTCGTTGATGGCCTTCGCCGCGCTTGGCGACGGCGACAAGGCGGCCGACCTGTTCTCGCTGCTCAACCCCGTCAATCACGCGCGCACCCGCACCGACGTGCTTCGCTACAAAGTGGAGCCCTACGTCGTCGCGGCCGACGTCTACGCAGCGCCGCCCCATGTCGGGCGCGGCGGCTGGACTTGGTACACTGGCTCGGCGGGTTGGATGCAACGCACAGGCGTCGAGAGCATTCTCGGGCTGCGCGTCCGCGGCGCCTTCCTGTATCTCGATCCGTGCATTCCCAAGGCGTGGGCGACGTTCGAGATGAGCGTTCGGCGGCAGTCCGCTCGATACGAAATCGTTGTCGACAATCCCGCTGGGGTCAGCCGGGGCGTCCGATTCGCTGAGATCGACGGGGTTGAAATTTTGGAGCGACCGTTGCGACTGCGCGTGGTCGACGACGGCGCCGTCCACCGCGTTCGCGTAACGTTAGGCTGAGGCGCGCCGCCGCCGCCGCGAGATCGAAGCCGGCTTCTCGCTTCGATTTGATGCAGTGTCGGGGCTGTCCCCCCGCGCCGCACGAGTCGGCTCCGTCCTCGATACGCCGCGCCATTCCGCCGGCGAACCCTGAAGATCTCCGGTCACATCGACCTGGGCGACGTCGTTTGCGTAGCGAAGCTCCTTATCGGAGAACCGCAACTCAAACAGCCGGCCATCATCGGTGAGGAGTTGAACGCCGAGCCGACCGAAGACGCTCTTGAGGTCGGACGGGGAGAGGCTGATCTCTCCGGAGCTCGTCACGCCGCCCTGCGGTCTGGCGAAGCCGTCGAACTCGTAAGAGGCGCGGGCGACCGCCTCGCGGGCCCCGGAACCGACGCGCGTTTGGACACGCTGCCGAAAGTCCCTGGCAAAGCTGGCGCACCCGACAGGATTCGAACCTGTGGCCTCTGCCTTCGGAGGGCAGCGCTCTATCCAGCTGAGCTACGGGTGCCGGGCGCGAAAAGCGCCGCACCTGAATAGAGCATTTTTATCGGCTTGGGAATCCCGCGTTTGCGTTGGCCCGCATCTAGGCGGCGAGCGCCGCGCCGGCGCCTTCCCCGCCGAAATGGCTGATGTAGCGCGGCTCGATTTCGGCGACCGGCATCACCGCAAAAACGTCGGTGGCGCCGAAACTTTCGTCGACCACCGCTTGCGGGCCGAATTTGGCGCCGAGCCGCCAGTAGCCCTTGATCAGAGGCGGCAGGGCGCGGATCGCGGCCCGCGGGTCGAGCGGTTCGCCGTCCCAAGGCGACGGCTCGGCCGCGCGGCCGGCGATCGCGCGCACGTCCCACAGCGCGTCGCTCGAGCAACCCCCTCGCAAAAAGCGCAGCGCGTCGGCGTGCGCGGCCGCGTCGGCGCCCGGAAAGCTCGCGCAGCCGAACATCACGTCGATGCGGTGGTGGCGCGCGTAAGCCCAGATGCCGCGCCATAACAGTTCGAGCGTGCGCTTGCCGCGATAGCCCGGCGCGACGCACGAGCGGCCGAGCTCGAGCAGCCGCTTGCCGGGATGTCTGGCGACGAGCGAAGCGACGTCGAATTCGCCGGCGCTGTAAAAGCCGAAATTCGCCGCCGCCGCGTCGCCCCGCAGCAGTCGATACGCGCCCACCACCGTCGGCGCGCCGGCCGCGCGCGGCGCCGCGTTGTCGACGACGATGAGATGGTCGCAGACCCGATCGAACCGACAGACGTCGCGCCGGATCAGTCGCGCCGTCGCGTCGGCTCTGGCGCCGCCTTCCTCGAAGAACACGCGATAGCGCAGTTTCTGGGCGCGGCGAATTTCATACCTCGTGGTGGCGAGACGGACGTCCAGCGCGCCGAGCGCGCCGAGCGTCTTGGGCAAGCCCATGAGATCGCGCACTTGTCGACGCGCGAGCGTCAATGCGCCCGCCCGCGTCCTTGCGAACGACCTCTGCGACATGAATGCTCCCCCCGATTCGCCGCGGCGAAACTATGCTCAGAGCACTCCACTCGCACAGATTTATGACATACGCGCGCGCGCCGGGGAGGGGCGCGGCGCGGCGTCGGCCAGCAGGCGCTCGATCGTTTCGGCGAGTCGGGCGAGGTCGACCGGCTTGACGAGGAATTCGTCAAATCCTGCGGCGGCGCTGGCGCGCCGATCTTCGGCCATCGCATTGGCGGTCAGCGCGATCAGAGCGGCGCGCGGGGCGCCGGTCTCGCGTTCGATTCGGCGTATGCAGCGCGCCGCTTCGTAGCCGTCGATTCCAGGCATCTTGATGTCCATCAGGATGACGTCGAAGCGAGGCGCCTGCCCGCGCGTCGCGGCGCTGGCGAGCCGCGTCGCCTCCTCGCCGTCGTGGGCGCGCGCGACTTCGAAGCCGAGCCGCCGGAGCGCCTTCTGGGCGACGACGGCGTTGATGTCGTTGTCTTCGGCGAGCAGCGCCCGCATCGCGCGCGCCGGCGCGCATACCGGCGCCGGGGCCGGCGCGCTTGCCGAGGGCGCGAACTCGCTGGCGAGCCGATCAAACAGCGAGCGGGCGCGCACCGGCTTCACCAGCCAGCCGTCGAAACCTTGCAGCGAACTCTGTCCGAAGGCGCGCCGCTCGAACGGCGAGAACAGCACCAGGCTCTTGGGGGCACCGGCGACGCGCGCCGCGAGCGCCAGGCGATTGGTTGCCTCGACGCCGAGCGCGCAATCGATGATGACCAGGTCGGGCTTCGGGCCGGCGCTCAGCGCGGCGAGCCCGTCCTCGAGGCCCTCGGCGCGCGCGACCACGGCGCCCGCCTCGCTGAGCCGAGCGGCGATCGCCGGCGCCTCGAAGGGCGAGCAGGCGACGATCAGCGCGCGGCGGCCGGCGAGCGTGACCGGCGCGGCCTCCGGCGGCGCATCGGCGCAAGCCGGCAACGGAATCGCGAAGGAAAAGATCGAGCCCCCGCCGGGATTGTTTTCCAGGACGAGTTCGCCCCCCATCAGCGCAACGATGCGCTTGGAGATGGCGAGGCCGAGGCCGGTCCCCTCGTAATGGCGCGCGTTGGAGCCGTCGCCCTGCTCGAAGTCCTCGAAGATCGCGGCGCGACGATCGCCGGGGACGCCGGGGCCGGTGTCGGTGACCTTGAACAGCGCGCGGCCGTCCGCCGTCGTTTCCAAGCTGACGCCGACGCCGCCGCTGTGGGTGAACTTGACCGCATTGCCGGCCAGATTGGTCAACGCCTGCCGCAGCCGCAAGCTGTCGCCGACGACGAAACGCGGTGCGTCGGCGGCGATCGAGACAGCGATTTCGAGACCCTTGCCCTGCGCTTGCGGGGCCAAAAGCTCGACGATGCTCTCCACGAGCTTGCGCAAGTCGAATGCGTCGCGGATCAATTCGAGCCGCCCCGCCTCGATCTTGGAGAAATCGAGAATTTGGTCGATGAGATTGGCGAGCGCAGCGCCCGAGCCGCGGATCGCTTCGACATAGCTCGCGTGCTCGGGGTCGAGATTGGCGTCGCGCAGCAGATCGGCCATCCCGAGAATGCCGCTCAAGGGGGTGCGGATTTCATGACTCATCGTCGCCAGGAAGCGCGATTTGGCTTCGTTGGCCGCCTCGGCGCGATCGCGCGCCGCGGCCGCCTCCTTCAGGCGCCAGACTTCGTCACGTAAGGATTCGGCGGCGGCCTCCGCCCGGCTCACGCGCCGCTCGGCGCGGCGGCGCAGCCGCGCCAGCCCCGCCGCCATGGCGAGCGCGAGCGCCAGCAGCGGACCGGCCTCGATCGCCAGAACGCGGAGGTCGAAAAGCGCCAAATCGGCCAAGGGATCGATCATGACAATTCCCATCGCCGGCCCCCCGGGGCCAGCGCCGCGAGGATGACAGGACGCGGTTGAGAAACTCTTGCCGTCACAGCCGAAATTCGAGCGATCGGGCGAGCGGCGGGCCGTCCGCGCGGATCACGCCGCGACGGCGGCGCGTTCCTGCGCGCCCCGATAGCTCAACGCCTCCGCCAGATGGGCGCGCCGCACGGCGCCGCCGCCGTCGAGATCGGCCAGGGTTCGCGCCAGTTTGAGCACCCGATGGTAGCCCCGCGCGGACAGACGCATTCTCTCGGCGGCCTCGCGCAACAACGAAATCGCCGCCGGCTCCGGCGCGGCGACCGCCTCGACCATGTTTGCCGGCGCCGCCGCATTGCAGGCGACCCCGTCGAGCCCCAGCGAACGGTAGCGCTCGCTCTGGATCTGGCGCGCGGCGAGAACCCGTTCGGCCACTTCGGCCGATCCTTCAGCGGGCGCCGGTCGCAACAAATCGGCGGCGCAGACCGAGGGCACGTCGATCGTCAGGTCGAAGCGATCGAGCAGCGGGCCGGAGAGCCGGCCCTGGTACTGGGCGACGCAGCGGGCGTTGGGCGCGCGATGGCAGGCGTAACCCGGCTCGTCGGCTTGGCCGCATCGGCAGGGGTTCATCGCCGCGACCAGTTGGAAACGCGCGGGGTAGACGATGCGATGATTGGCGCGCGCGATCGCCACTTCGCCCGATTCGATCGGCTGGCGCAGGCTATCGAGCGCCTGCGGCTGGAATTCCGGCAGTTCGTCGAGAAACAGCACGCCGTGATGGGCGAGCGAGATCTCGCCGGGCTTGGCGTGGATGCCGCCGCCGACCAACGCCGCCATCGAGGCCGAATGATGCGGCGCGCGGAACGGCCGTCGGTCGGTCAACGCGCCGCCGGCCAGCACGCCGGCGACCGAATGGACCATCGACACTTCCAGGAGCTCGCGCGGGCTGAGCGGCGGCAGGATCGAAGGCAGGCGCTGCGCCAGCATCGATTTGCCGACGCCGGGCGCGCCGCACATGAGAAGATTGTGGCCTCCGGCGGCGGCGACCTCGAGCGCGCGCTTGGCGCTCTCCTGGCCCTTGATGTCGCGAAGATCGGGCTGTGGCGCTGTAGCCGCGCGCATGGCCGGCTCGGGCCGGCTCAAGACCTGCGTTCCCTTGAAATGATTGGC
>Ga0187848_10001790_pt1 | contig 17767 bp, 16 predicted proteins | sample June2016WEW_4_40_FD_132424 | JGI IMG/M metagenome (GOLD analysis project Ga0187848, IMG submission 132424) | Peatland microbial communities from SPRUCE experiment site at the Marcell Experimental Forest, Minnesota, USA - June2016WEW_4_40 | ecosystem: Environmental > Terrestrial > Soil >... | reverse complement strand
CTGCCGCGACACCCAGCAATACTTCAACCCCGCCGGTGAATTCGAAGCCGGCCTCGTCCAGTCCATCGCCGATGGCCGCTGGCAACTGCAGCGCGCCGTCGCCATCGAAGATGCCATCTTCGCTCTCGACAACGTCGCCGTCCAAGCCGATTCCGAATACTATGAAGCCATCGTCGCCCTCACCCAGGGCAAAACGTGGCTCGCTCACGACAAAAGCCTCGAACGGATCGCCCTCTACGCGTCCCGCATTCAGCGCCGCGTGGAAAAGGATATCGCCATGCTCCGCCAACTCCAGGCCGGCCGCAAAGCCGCCTTCGAGCAAGCCATCGAAGACGCCCAGTCGATGTCCGAACTTGCTGTAAAAGCGGGAGAAACCTACAACCCAGCCACCGATTTCCCGCGCGAGCTGCTACCCCCGCAATTTGATTTTTCAAATCCGGAAATCCTCCGCTTGATCGTCCACCATAGCCGCCTCAAAGCAGCCCAGCGCTCGACCCCCACCCCCGAAAAACGCCTCAAAACCGCCGCCTGACCTATGCCCACCACCCTCTAAATCACGATCCGCGCGTCGAAGCCCGCCTCGATTTTTCGTGTGAGCCGGACGTCTGCATTTTCAGCGCATGTAGAACAGGCTGAGCCGCGGCAGGCCGGCTTGTTCGAGCAGGTTGCGCTCCAGGTATTGCTTTTCGAGCAGCGCCAGTTGCGGGGCGGTCATTTTGGAACGATAGGGACGCAACTGGCGGTCAAGTTCCTGGCGCGAGGCGAGCGCCTGTTCCTCGGATTGGCCGCCGCGCGCGTGGGCGATCATTTTCTCTTCGAGCACGGTCAGACGCTGCTCCAGGGATTCGAGGTCGGTGGCGAGGCGTTCGACATCGCCGGCCAGGCCGTTCAGCGCGGCGGCGATTTCCTCGTATCCGGGCGGCATGGCCTGGGCGTTTGCCGCGAGATATGCGCGCAGTTCTTCGCTGGCGAAGGCCGGCGCGGCGGCGCGTTCCGGCCTGGTTTCGCCGCCGGCCATTTTTTGCGCTTCGGTCAGTACCGCCTGGGAACAGAACGCCAGCGAGTTCACCATCTGGGTTTTGACCTTGCGCGAACGCCATTTCTCGAAAGCCACCTCGATGCCGCGCAGCACGGCCTCCAGCGGCACGCCCTGGTTCTTCCAGCTTTCCGCCAGCGCCCAATCGAGCGGCGAAAGCAGGAACAAGCTGGTGCCGCGGGCACGCTGGAAATGCTCTTCAATTTCGGTGAAGTAGTTGAAGTAATTCACTGGCCTTGGGCTTTTTTCCCGTGATTCCGCTCCCAGATCATGCGCAGGCCTTCCAGCGTCAGGTGCTCGTCGACGATCTTCAGATAGCGCGAGCCGCTGACGATCATGCTTGCCTGCCCGCCGGTGGCGATGATCTTGGTGCCGGCGCCCAACTCCGCCACGATGCGCTCCACGATTCCGTCAATCATCCCTATCGCGCCATAGTACAGACCGGATTGCATGCTGGCGACGGTATTGGTTCCGATCACCTGTTTGGGCGCGCCGAAATCGACCAGCGGCAGCCGCGCCGTGCGTGCGAACAGGGCTTCGACGGCGATGCCGATACCGACCGCGATGGCCCCGCCCAGGTATTCGCCGTTGCCGGAGATCACGTCAAAATTGATGGTCGTGCCCATGTCCACTACAATGCATGGACCGCCGTATTTGTAGAATCCAGCCACGCCGTTGACCAGCCGGTCCGCGCCGACCTCATTGGGGTTGTCGTAGCGGATGGCGAGGCCGATATCGGTGCGCGGCGTGACGAACATGGCCGAGGTGCCGAAATAGCGTTCGGTCATCGACGCGAGGGTGGAATCGATGGGCGGGACGACGCTCGAAATAATGATGCCGTCGATGGCGCCGATTTCGAGGCCGGCCGGCGAAAACAGGTTCCGCAGCAGGATGCCCCACTCGTCGGCGGTCTGCTCGTGAACCGTGCGCAGCCGCCATTGGCTCAGCAGCCGCTGGCCTTCGAATGCGCCGATGGTGATGTTGCTGTTGCCCGCGTCAAGTGCCAGAAGCACGTACGCCTCCCGCAAGAATCAAAGTAACCGTTCCGTCGTCTTTGCGCACGCGGAGAAAGCCGGCGTCGTCCAGACCGCAAGTGGCGCCGGCAATCGTCCCGTCGGGCAAGTTTACCACCACCCGGCGGCCGGTAGCGTAGCTCGACGCGTGGGTGAACAAGCGAAGGATGGTGGGCGCGTCTTGGGAGGTGAATTCATCCACCGCGCGGACCAGCGCCAGAAGGATTTCCTCCCGCGAAGGGAGCGGCTGGGAGCCGGTCCAGGCCAGGGCGAGCGAAATGGCTTCGGTTTCGAGCTCCGGCGGAAAGCGGCGGTGGCCGACGTTGATGCCGATGCCGGAGATGGCCGCGCCATCGACGAGCTGAACCAGAATGCCGGCCAGCTTTCGGCTGCCCAGCATCACATCATTGGGCCAGCGCAGATCGCAGGCGATGCCGGCGACGGTCGAGATCGCCTCGGCGGTAGCCAGCCCCAAAGCCAGCGTCAGCACTGGCGTGGGCGGCAGGACCATGGAGCAGTAGATGCCCGCTCCCGGTTCGGAATGCCAGGCGTGTCCATGGCGGCCCTGGCCGGCGGTTTGCTCGTCGGCCACAACGATCGAGCGGAGCGGCAGGCCTTCCGCGGCGTTCATGGTGGAGCCGATGGAAGGGAAGTAATCGATGCGGCGGTTGGGGAAGGCGCTACGGAGGCGATCGATGTCGAGAGGGGTCATGGCATTAACGCCCGGGGTGAACATGTGGCGCGCGCACTCTTGCGTGCCGCGTCGGCACTCGTGCCGACGCCTGGCTGCGGCGCTGTGTCACGACTGCAATGACGTGTCGAGAGAGTCTCGACACGGCACGCACGAGTGCGTGCGCCACGTCCACGAGCCATCCCGACGGTCCGTCCCACCTGGTGTCCGGAGCGCTCACGCCAGCTCCAGGCGGAAGCTCAGGTCCACGGCCGGGGCCGAATGGGTGATGGCGCCGCAGGAAACAAAATCGGCGCCGGTTTCGGCGTAGGAGCGCAGGTTTTCCAGCGTGATGCCGCCGGAAAGCTCCACCGTGGCCCGGCCGGCGATCTCGCGAATCCAAGCGCCAGCTTCGGCGGGGGTGAGATTGTCCAACAAAAGATGGCCCGCGCCGCATGCCAGAGCCTCTTCCAGCTCCTGGCGCGTGCGCACTTCGATCTCGATTTCGAGGCCGCTCCGCCGAGCGCCTTCAATCGCCTGGCGGACGCCTCCCGCGGCGGCGATGTGATTGTTTTTGATGAGAACGGCGTCCCACAGGCCGAAACGATGATTGACGACCCCGCCGGCGCGGGCCGCGGCTTTTTCGAGCAGGCGCATGCCGGGGGTGGTTTTGCGCGTATCGAGAACGCGGCAGCGGGTACCGGCAACCGCATCGGCATAGCGCCGCGCCAGGGTTGCCACTCCGCTCAGCCGCTGCAGAAAATTCAGAGCGACGCGCTCGCGTTCGAGCAAAGCGCGGGCGCTGCCGGAAACCGTGGCGACGATCTCGCCATCGGCGCAACAGTCGCCGTTCCGCTTGCGCAGCTCCAGGCCTTCGGGATAAATCTCTTCGAGCACTTCGAGGCCGGCAACGACCAGATCCTGACGCGCCAGAAAGCGGCCGTTGGCATGCCGGGACTCGGGCACCGAGAAGCGGCTGGTGACATCGCCCGAACCGATGTCTTCTTCGAGCGCCAGGCGGACGATGGCCAGCCTCATAACTCGCCAAGCTCGCCGTCTATCTTGCCCATTTGAGCTTCGTACTCCGCCAGCTTCTGCCGGATGGATTCGACCACGTGGGCGGGAGCCTTACCCAGAAATACCGGGTCGTTCAATTGGCGCGTGCTGCTGGAAATATTTTTCTGGAGCTGGGCTTTCTCCTTGTCGAGGCGTTTGCGAAGCGTTTCTTGCTGCGATTTGGGAACGTTCAGCACCAGGTCGAATTCGGCTGTGGAGCGCTTGGCGGCGGCCGCTTTGGGGGCTTCGTCGGCGCGGAATTCCAGGGTCACATTGGCCAGCTTTTGAATGGCCACGGCGTGACGCTCGGCGATCGCGAGGCCGGCATTCCGCGAATACAGCGTGCCGGAAAGCTGCTGTTTGGGATCGAGCTTGGCTTCCGTGCGCAGGGTGCGAGCGAGCGTTACCACCTGCTGCAGCACTTCGATTTCGCGTTCGGCTTCGAGGTCGGCAGCTTCCCGGCGGTATTGCGGGTAGAGGGCCAGCGCGATCGAGACCGGCCGTTCCGCGCCTTTGGCCAGGCGCTGCCAGAGCTCTTCGGTGAGAAACGGCATGGCAGGGTGCAGCAGGCGCAGCGCGGTTTCGAATGCCGCCAGCGTATTTCGCCACGCGGCGCTCAATCCGCTGTTCTCTTCGAAGCGCTGCTTTTTCAGCTCCAGATACCAGTCGCAGAATTCGTGCCAGAAAAACTGCCACAGCACCTGCGCGGCATCGTGATAACGGTAGGTTTCAATGGCGCGGTTGGCCAGCTCCGCGCAACGGTTCAGGCGGCTGAAGATCCAACGGTCCTCGATGGGCACGGCCAACGTGACCGGGTCGGTTTCGGGCCGAAATTCCTCGAGGGTAGGCGGAACCCAGGGTTCCACGCTGGAGCGCTCCATGTTGAGGAACAGGAATCGCGCCGCGTTCCAGATCTTGTTGGCGAAGGCGCGCGAGCTTTCCATGCGCTCTTCGGTAAGCACGATATCGGTGCCGGGAGCGGCGCCCTGCAACAGCGCCATGCGCACCGCGTCGGTGCCGTACTTTTCGGTCACCAACAGCGGATCGATGGTATTTCCGCGGGTTTTCGACATCTTCTGGCGTTCGGCATCGCGCACCAGGCCGTGGATGTAGACTTCGCGGAACGGCACTTCGCCCATGAATTCGATGCCCAGCATGATCATGCGCGCCACCCAGAAAAACAGGATGTCGAAGCCGGTGATGAGCAGCGAGGTAGGGTAATAGGTGGCCAGGTCTTCGGTCTCGTCGGGCCAGCCCAGCGTGGAAAATGGCCAGAGGCCGGAGCTGAACCAGGTATCGAGCACGTCGGGGTCCTGGCGGATTTCGCCGGAGCCGCAATGCGCGCAGGCCTTGGGCGCTTCCCGCGCCACGGTGATCTGTTGGCACGTGGAGCAGTGCCAGGCGGGAATCCGATGCCCCCACCAGAGTTGGCGCGAGATGCACCAATCGCGGATGTTATACATCCACTCGAAATAGGTTTTCGACCAGTTGGCCGGAATAAAGACGATGCGGCCGCTTTCGACCGCTTGAATCGCTTTTTCCGCCAGGGGCTTGGTCTTGACGAACCATTGGGTGGACACCAGCGGCTCGATCACGGTCTTGCAGCGGCCGCATTTGCCCAGGTTGAGCTTGTAGTCTTCGGTCTTCGCCAGCGCGCCCTGCTTTTCAAGATCGCTCAGGACGCGCTTGCGGGCTTCGAACCGGTCCAGACCGGCGTAGGGGCCGGCGGCCGCGGTCATGGCGCCGTGGGCATCGATCACTTGAATTTTGGGCAGGTTGTGACGGCGGCCGGCCTCGAAATCGTTGAGGTCGTGAGCGGGAGTGACCTTCACTACACCGGTGCCGAATTCGGGATCGGCAAGCTCGTCGAAGATGACCGGGATCTCGCGATCCATCAGCGGCAACTGCACCGTGCGGCCGCGGAGGTCCGCGTAGCGGGCGTCGGTGGGATGTACCGCTACGGCGGTATCGCCGAGCATCGTTTCAGGCCGCGTGGTAGCCACCACCACGTACCGGTCTTTCATCCCATTGACCGGGTAGCGCAGGTGCCACAGGTGGCCGGGGACTTCGCTGTGGCTCACTTCCAGGTCGGAAAGCGCGGTCTGGCAGCGCGGGCACCAGTTGACCATGTACTCGCCGCGATAGATCAATCCTTTTTCGTACAGGCGCACGAATACTTCGCGCACCGCGCGGCTCAGGCCCGGATCGAGGGTGAAACGCTCGCGGCTCCAATCGCAGCTCGTGCCCAGGCGAACCATTTGGCGCTTGATGGTATCGCCGTATTGCGCTTTCCACTCCCAGACCCGCTTCTCAAAGGCTTCGCGGCCCAAGTCGAGGCGCTTGATGCCCTCTTCGGCCAGCTTGCGCTCCACCACCATCTGGGTGGCGATGCCGGCGTGATCCGTGCCGGGCAGCCAGAGTGTGTTGTCGCCCAGCATCCTGTGCCAGCGGACGGTGACATCGATCTCGGTATGTTCCAGCATGTGGCCGATGTGCAACACTCCGGTCACATTGGGCGGGGGAATGACGAGCGAAAATACGCGCCCACCCGCCCGCTGGGAAGCGCGAAAGACGCCGGCATCGATCCACCATTGAGCCCATTGCGGTTCGAACCGCTGGGGCTCGTATACTTTCTCAATTTGCATGGGGAAATAACCAATATAACCCGCGAGGGCAACGGGATTGGGACGGATACGGAAAGGGCCGGCGCTTACACAGAAGCACCGGCCCTATAAAAACTACAGTTTCCAAAGAAGGAACAGCATCCCGGCAGCTAAACCAGCTCCGGCTTTATACTCCTCGTTGCTTAGATACAAGGAGAACGAAAAAGGATCCGAACTATTTTGGAACGCGGGCCGAAACCGCGGCCAGAGCGCCGGGACTTGGGCGGCATATTCGGCATAGCCCGGGAAGATCTCGCGCAGGTGCTGCTCCTCCAGTTGAATCACCGGAAGATACACGAAAACAAATACCAGAACGAATAGCATCGCGAGCCACGGACTGCGGGCCGCAATCGAAAGCCCGGCCGCCACTAGCAGCGTGCCGATGTAGAGCGGGTTGCGGGTATAGGCGTAAGGGCCACCGGTGGCCAGTTGCCGGTTCTTGGCCAGGCAGCCGGCTGCCCATCCGCGCAGCACCAGGCCCGCCAGCGACACCGGCAAGCCGGTCCACAAAGAGTGCGCCGTGGGATGCGAAAACCAGGCGAACACCAGCACCAGCAGGAATCCGGAAGGCACGCGCAGGCGCGCCACGGTATCGGCATAGGGCTTGGGAAAGCGCGGCATCACGCGACAAACCTGAGAGCTTCGCGCAGGGCCTCGAAAACCTGGTCGGGTAAGATACGGCGCATGCTGCCGTTTATGGTATCGCCGCGCTTGTAAGTGGTGCGGGCGCCGGGGTCGCGCAGGACACGCAGACTGGGAGCGTGGTAGGGGCCATTGCGCGCGGGGTCGGTTGGGCCGAAAATGGCCACGCCCGGCTTGACCAGGGCGGCAGCCAGGTGCATGGGACCGCTATCCACGCCGACGACGGCAGTTGCCCGGCGCGTAGCCCAGATCAATCCCGCGAGCGAAGAAACATGGATCCCGACGCCCTCGATCGCCGGCAGGCTTCCAGTGGACGGCACGTTGCACACCAGCGGCAGGCCCAGTTCGCGCTGCAAGCGGGCTGCCAGCGCACCGTAGAATTCGAGCGGCCATTGCTTGCCTTGCCATCCGGCCAATGGCGACGCGAGCACGAAATCGCCGGGCGGCAGTTCCCCGTCCGGGCTCCCCTCGGGCAGGGGGAATTCGCGAACGCGGATGCTCGTGCCGGGCACCGCTGCCGCCAGGTCGAGGCATTGATCCACACGATGGATCGCTTCGGAATGGACCGAGTCGGAATGAAACAGCGTGGCCACGAGCTCGCGCACCTGATACCGGTCGAAGCCGAATAGCCTGCCCGGACTGGCGGCTTTCGCAACCAGGGCGGATTTCAGCAATCCCTGGAAATCGACCGCGTAATCGTAGGATTCCGAGCGCAGTTCCCGCAGGGTGCCAAGGAGCCGCGCCAGGCTGCCGCGCCGCACCGGCAGCAACCGATCGATATGAGGATTGCCTTCCAAGAGCGGCGCCCACTGCGGCTCTATTGCCCAGGTGATCCGCGCCGCGGGATGGCTGGCCCTGAGCGACGCCACCGCGGGCAAAACGTGCAGAACGTCGCCCATGGCGCCCAGCCGGACAACCAGCAGCCGTAGATCAGGCATGGTGACGGCGGCAGACATCTGCGATTAACTCACAACGGCGGCGAAGGTCGGCCGCTTCGAGGCGCGCTACGCGGGAGGGCTGCAACAGGCCGATGATCTGGCACGGATCCGGATCCTCCGCGGCAATCACGTAGTCCACTGCGCGCAGAGCCGCGACTAGCTCCGCGCGCGCAGGCTGGGTCAGAAACTCGCCTTCGAGCGGCAGAACGATCACGACCAGCGGCGCGACGCCCGCGAGAGCTTCCAGCTCGGCGACGTGTTCGGGGCCGAGAACGTCGAAGTATCCGGTGGCAACCACGGGGGCGGGGAGGTTCAGAGCCGAAAGCGCCTCCGGCGCTACAATCTTGCTGCGAGTGTCCATGAAAAAGGTGCGAGCCGGCAAGCGCGTGCCGGCTTAGAACCAATGTAGCGCAGGGGCAGGCTAATACGTGCTCGATGTGCGGCGTAGGATGGCGCTGATGGCTACCGTTTTCGCTGCATTATCGGCGGCAAAAAAGATCCGGTAGCTTCCTACTCGGCGGTGCCAGCGATTGCCCTGGCCTTCCAACTTCAGGACGTCGCCACTAAAGGGGTCGACAGAAATGGAGCGGATGGCAGCTCCGATTCGGTTCTGGTCTTTAGCGGGAAATTCTGCGGCTTGCTTTTGCGCCGGCTTTGCGACGATTACGATCCATCTCATTGAGAAACTCGGATAAGGATACGGTCTCGCCGCGCGCAATTGCGGCCTCGCCCTTCCGAATCGCCGCCAGTTCCGACTTGGTGGGCTTGTAGGTGACCGGTTTTGCGGGCGTGATGGTGATGGTGCGGGAAGAGACCCTGAACTCCAGCCGATCGCCGGGCTGGATCCCCGCCTGGCGTTGCACGCTCGGAGGCACTACCAAATCGGCCTTATCTCTGACGATTACAGTCATGCGAGAACAACCAACTTGCTTCTGCCAGTAGCATAGCAGACCGGCGCGTGCCATTACCTGACAGGATTATCGCGGAGAGCCGGGTCCGCACAAAGCTTCCCGGCCGCTTCAATCACGCGCTCTGCCGTCACTCTTGCCATGCAGCGATGGTCGATCGGGCACTCGCGCAGCAGGCAGGGGCTGCATTCGGCGTGCTCCCGGACCACTAGGGCATGGGAGCCCGTCGGGCCCGTGGTTACATCGTCTGTTGCGCCGAAAACTGCTATCGTTGGTACGCCCAGCGCCGAAGCCACGTGCATGGCGCCCGAATCGTTGCACAAAAACAAGCGGCAACAGGCAACCAGGTCGATAAACTCGCGCAGGGTGGTTTGGCCGGCCAAGTTGCGCGCGCCGGGGATTGCGCGGGCGACTGTCTCCGCCAGCTCTCGTTCGCCGGCCGAACCGAACACCAGCACCGTGCCATCCGCGGGCCGCAGCGCGCGGCCGCATTCGGCAAAACGCTCGCTCATCCACCGCTTGGCATTGCCGTAGGCCGCGCCGGGGCTGATGCCGATCACGGGCTCGGCAATCCCTAGCGCCGCCAGGTGTTGGGCTCCCGAACGGCGGGCGGCTTCCACGTTTTCGAGCGCAATCGTCTCGCACATTGGGAAGCGGTCGATGATGCCCGCGCGCCGCAGCAGCTCCAGGTAATAAAAGCGTTCATGCCGCGGAATGTCGCCCGGATCGGGGACGGGAATGGCGCGGGTCAACAGCAGCCCGCGAACATCGCGGTTGTAGCCGATACGCTCCGGAATGGCTGCCATCCACGCGATCAGCGCGGCATCGAAGGCGTTCTGGAGCAGGATGGCGCAGTCGAATTTCTGTTCGCCAAGCTCGGCGGCGAAGGCGCGCCGGGCTGCAAAATTGCTGGGCGCGGGATACGGGATGACGCGGTCCACGGCGCTCTCGCGGGCGAACAGGTCGGCCAACTCGGGCCGCGCCACCAGCGCCAGGCCGGCGTGCGGCAGGACGTTGCGAATGGCGCGAATGGCGGGCAGCGACATCACCGCGTCGCCCAGCCAGTTGGTGGAGCGGACGCACACGCGCGCTACCGAAGAGGGGTTGAAGTCCACCGCAGACTTCAGGATAACAAGCCGCGAAGTTATCAGTTTTCAGTTATCAGTTTTCAGTAAAGACCAACTGCCTCACGCCTGACGACTGAGAACTGAGAACTGAGAACTGTAAACTGAAAGCATGAGCTTCCAGCTTGTCGTGAACTACCGCCCGCGCGGGGACCAGGAAAACGCCATTGCCGAGCTGATCCGCGGCGTGCGCGACGGCGAGCCGCACCAGGTGCTGCTGGGCGTTACCGGCTCCGGTAAGACGTTCACGATCGCGAAGGTGATCGAGGCGGTGAACAAGCCGGCCCTGGTTCTGGCCCACAACAAGACCCTGGCTGCGCAGCTCTATCACGAATTCAAGACATTCTTTCCCCACAATGCGGTGGAATATTTTGTCAGCTACTACGACTATTACCAGCCCGAAGCGTACATCCCATCGAGCGACGTCTACATCGAAAAAGAAGCCACCATCAACGACGAACTGGATAAGTTGCGCCTGGCCGCCACCAAATCCCTTTTCGAGCGCCGCGATTGCGTGATCGTCGCATCGGTAAGCTGCATCTACGGCCTAGGCTCGCCGGAGGCCTACTATGGCATGCTGCTGATGCTCGAAAAGGGGCAGAACATCACCCGCAACCAGATCGTTTCGAAGCTGGTCGATATTCTCTATGAGCGCAACGAGACCGATTTCCGCCGCGGCACGTTTCGCGTGCGCGGCGACGTGATCGAAATCTATCCCACTTACGACGACTACGCGTACCGCATCGAATTGTGGGGCGAGGAAGTGGAGAGCCTCTCGCGGATCGACCCGCTGCTCGGCCAGGTGCGCCAAACTTACACCCGCCTTCCGATCTATCCCAAAACCCACTACGTGATGAGCGATGAAACCAGGGAGAACGCGCGCGAGAGCATCCGCCAGGAGCTGGAGTGGTGGCACAAGGAACTGGAAAAACAGGGCAAGCTGGTGGAGGCGCAGCGGCTCTTCCAGCGCACCATGTTCGACCTGGAGATGATCAAAGAGATCGGCTACTGCCACGGCATCGAAAACTATTCGCGCCACTTTTCCGGGCGCCTGCCGGGGGAAGCGCCGCCCACCCTGCTCGATTACCTGCCGCACGACGCCATCATCTACATCGACGAAAGCCACCAGACCGTCCCCCAGTTGCGCGGCATGTATCACGGCGACCGCTCGCGCAAGGAAGTGTTGGTGGCCCACGGTTTCCGCATGCCCAGCGCGCTGGACAACCGGCCGCTCACCTTCGAGGAGTTCGAGCATCGCGTCACTCAGGTGGTTTACGTCTCGGCCACGCCGGGGCCGTACGAGCTCACCAAAACCAACGGCGTGGTGGTGGAGCAGATCATCCGCCCCACCGGCCTGCTCGATCCGTGCGTCGAGATCCGGCCGGTGAAAGGCCAGGTGGACGATTTGCTGGGTGAGATCCGCAAATGCGTGGCGCAGGGCCAGCGCGTGCTGGTGACCACGCTCACCAAGCGAATGGCCGAGGATTTGGCGGAATATTACGCCGAGGTGGGGGTGCGCTGCAACTACCTGCATTCGGAAATCAGCACGCTCGACCGCATGCGCATCCTGCGCGATTTGCGGCGCGGCGAATTCGACGTGCTGATCGGCATCAACCTGCTCCGGGAGGGTCTCGATCTGCCCGAAGTGGCGCTGGTGGCGATTCTCGATGCCGATAAGGAAGGATTTCTGCGGTCCGCCGGATCGCTCATTCAGACCATGGGCCGCGCCGCGCGCCACGTGGAAGGCCGCGCCGTGCTCTATGCCGACGTTCTCACCGACAGCATGAAGAGAGCCATCGACGAAACCACGCGCCGGCGCCAGATTCAGAACGAATACAACCTGCTTCACGACATCGTGCCGCAATCCATCGTCAAGCCGATCGATATGAGCCTGGTTGCCATAGCCGAAGGCGATTACGTCACCGTGCCGATCGAGAGCGACGCGGACTTCGACAACCTGGATCCTGCCCAGCGGCAAAAGTTCATCGACGAGATGGAAGAGAGAATGCGCGAAGCCGCGCGCAAGTTCGAATTCGAAAAAGCCGCCCAGTTGCGCGACAGAGTGAAGGAACTGCGGATGAGCCTCGTGGAGCTGGATGGCCAGTCAACCTAACCAACTACAGCCCCGCGCCAACTCTGGTTATACTCAACTCGGATGAGGCTTTTTCCGGTTTTACTTTGCTTGGAGCTGGCTGTATCCGCGCAGGACGATGCTCCTTCGGGCCGCGGCGGCTGTGGCGGGCGTGAGTCCGGGGGCCGGCGCTCGACGTGGAAATAATGCGGCATCGCGCAGTCTCGATTCTCCGCGCATTGGCCACGGCCCAACGGCGCAGCATCCAATCCGTTGGGTCGTTCACCAACAACAACCTGTTTTCTCTTGGCGTGGTGCTGCTGTTTTTCGGGGACCCCGGCGGCTTCGCTACGCTGACGTTCCTGATCCTGCTGGTGGTGTTCTTTCCGCTATGCGCCGACCCGTTGCGCAAGGCGCCCCGCAGCCGCCTGGCGGGCTGGCCGCTGTCCCGCACGGAATGGTGGCTCATTCGCACGGTCAGCGTGTGGCTGAACCCCATCAGCTTGTTGTTGGTGGCGCTGGCGGTGCGGCGCAAGGTCACGCTGGGCCTGTGGGCTCTGGTCGCCGCGGCTTTCGCCGTCGGATGGATGGCGCCGCTGGTTGGCGAGAGATTTGGCGGCGCGTCTGGGCCGGGTTTCCTGCGGCGGCTGCCGCCGGCGCCTGGACGGCTGGGGCAACTCATGCGCAAGAACCTGCGGGAGCTGCTATCTACGCTCGATTTCTATGCCGCGCTGCTCGTCAGCGGGGCGAGCTTCGGCTTCCGCGCCGCCGGCAAGCTGCCGCCGGAAGCCTACCTGCCGCTCACGCTGCTCACCATGCTGGCGCTTTCCACTCCCGCGCAGAATTTGTTCGGCCTCGATGGCGCGGGTGGCCTGGCCCGCTATCGCCTGCTTCCCCTGGCCGGTTGGGGAATACTGGCAGCGAAAGACGCCGTCTATCTCACCACCGCTATCGCGCTCGCCCTGCCGCTCGACCCGCTGGCCGGATGCGCCGCCGCACTGGCGGCTCTGGCCCTCGGCAATCGCGACTCGGTGGAACGCTATCACGCGGATTCCCGCTGGCGCTTCGCCACTTCCACCTCGTTCGGTTCCAGCCTGATGCAAATGGTGGCGATGGTCGCCGCCGGCGCCTGGGTGCATGCGAGCGTGCTGGTGCTGGCGCCATTGGTTGCGGCGTATGCGTGGTCAACCTGGCGTTATGGCGGAAAATGGGCGGGTGAGAAGGAATAAGGAAGGGCGAGCAGCAGTATCCCTAGCCGGCCGTGCATGGTTTGCCTGGGCGGGCACAACGGCGGTATCGAACCGGCGGCCTACCCCGCTGGTCCTTCCGGGAAGCGGATAGATGGGAAGATGTGCGAACCCGCCCGCCGCGTCAGTGAAGGCGTCGCGGAGAGAATCGGTATAATTCTTTCATCGATGCCACTTTTCCCGGCGCGCCCGTTTCTTCCGCCCAGCCCGCAGTTTCGCGGGCGATGCGAGATGGTTCCGGCATGAAGCAAGCCGTCGTCATCGGCGCTGGCCCGGCGGGCCTCACCGCGGCCTATGAGTTGCTGACCAGGGCGGATATCCGGCCGATCGTGCTGGAGAAAAGCCATCACATGGGCGGCATTTCGCGCACCGTGAACTACAAGGGGAACCGGATCGATATCGGCGGGCATCGGTTTTTTTCCAAGGTGGATCGGGTCATGGCCTGGTGGCTGCAGATGCTGCCGCTCGAGGCCGGCCAAACCGGCGCGGCCGCCATCCGGTATCACGGCATGGAGCGGAGGGTGGAGGAAGCGCCGGACGGCCCGGACGCGGTGAGCGAAGACCGTGTTATGCTGCTGCGCCCCCGCAAGTCGCGGATCTATTACCTGCGCCGCTTCTTCGATTACCCCATCACTCTGAGCAAGGACACGCTGCTCAAGCTGGGCGCGTGGCGCACGGCCAAGATCGGGCTCAGCTACATGAAAAGCGCGCTTCGGCCGCTTCCCGAGGAACGTACGCTGGAGCAGTTTCTGATCAACCGTTTTGGGGAAGAACTGTATCATACGTTTTTCAAGAGCTACACCGAAAAGGTGTGGGGCGTTCCCTGCGATAAGATCAGCGCCGAATGGGGCGCCCAGCGCATCAAAGGGCTGTCCATCCGGGCCGCGCTGGCGCATGCCTTTCGCAAAGCCTTCCCAGCAAAGGCCAAGGGCGATCTGCACCAGAAGGGCACTGAGACTTCGCTGATCGAACAATTCCTCTACCCCAAATTCGGCCCGGGGCAGATGTGGGAGGAAGTGGCGCGCAGAGTGAAGGGGCGGGGCGGGGAGGTCCTATGCGGCTGGCGCGTCGACCGGGTGTGCACCGACGGCTGGCGCGTCACCGCGATCGAGGCGGTGTCGGAAGCCACCGGCGAGCGGCGCAGCTTCGCCGGCGATTACTTTTTTTCCACGGCGCCGATTCAGGAACTCATGCGCAGCTTCGATACGCTTCCTCCCGCCGAAGTGCTGGAAGTGTCGGACGGCCTGGTGTACCGCGACTTCATTACCGTGGGGCTGTTGCTGCGGTCGCTGAAAATCCACGACCGGACGCCCCAGGGGCAGAAGCTGATCGGCGACAACTGGATTTACATTCAGGAACCGGACGTGTTGTTGGGGCGCTTGCAGATTTTCAACAACTGGAGCCCCTTCATGGTGGCGGACGCATCCACGGTCTGGCTTGGGCTGGAGTATTTCTGCAATCGGAGCGACGAGTTGTGGAAGATGGCGGACGAGAAGATGGTGGCCCTGGCGAAGGAGGAGCTGAGCAGGATCGGCATCATCGATGCCGGCGAAGTGCTCGACGCCGTGGTGCTGCGCGTGGAGAAGACCTACCCGGCCTACTTCGGCACTTATGACCGCTTTCAGGAAATCCGCCAGTATGCGGACCGCTATCGGAACCTGTTTCTGATCGGGCGGAACGGCATGCACCGCTACAACAACCAGGACCATTCGATGCTGACCGCCATGATGGCCGTGGATAATATCGTTGCCGGCATCACCGACAAAAGCAATCTGTGGGAAGTGAATACGGAGACCGAGTACCACGAAGAGAAGACCTCGGGGGAATGACGGGCGAACTCCCAAAGCAGGCAATGAGCGGCCGGCCTACCCAAACGCCCGGCTGGAAACGGCTCTTGGCCCCAGCCGCAATTGCGGTGGTGTACCTGGCGTTCTGCCTTCTTCTGGATACCGCGACCGGAGCGTGGCACGCGCCTTTTGTGGCCTATCCGGACGAGCCGGCGCATTTCGTGGGAAGCGCCATGTTCCACGATTGGCTGCTGTCGGGCCGTCTCTTGCAGCCTATGGCATTCGCGCGGCAGTATTACGAACACTACCCCTACTTCGCCGTGGGCCATTGGCCGCCGCTGTTCTATGCGGCGGTGGGTTCGTGGTTTCTGCTGGCGGGGGTGGGACGATGGCAGGCATTGGTCATTCCGGCGGTTTGCGCGGCCGGTTCCGCATGGCTCTTATTTGCGCTGGCGCGGCGGCGCGGCGGCACGGTGGCCGGCTTCTGCGCCGGGCTGCTTTACCTCTGCCTTCCGTATGTACAGCAAACCACCACCATGGTGATGGTCGACCACGTCACCACCTTTCTTTCGCTGGTCGTGTTGTTTCTGTGCTTGGGCTTGGTGCGCAATCCGTCGCTGGCCGGCGGAGTCCGGTGTGCTCTCGCGTGCGCGGCGGCAGTACTCACCAAGTACGACGCCATTTATCTATGCGCGTTGCCGTTCGCGCTCACCCTGTGCACCGGTCGTCTCGCCTGGTGGCGCAAGCCGGCTTTCTGGCTGCAGCCGTTGATCGTCGCCGTCCTGGTCGGCCCGTGGGCGTGGTGGACCGCGCGGCTGGCGGCTTACGGCCTGCCGCCGGGCCGTAGTTTGCTGGACCCAGGCCGGCCGCTGGACATCCTGAATGTTCTTTGGCACATGCTTCCAGTGCCGCTCGTGGCGCCTTTGGCGCTAGGCCTGATCGCGTTGCTCGCGTTCCCGTCGCGTTGGGGCGTCGAAGAGATAGGGACCGGTCTGGTAGCGGCCGGGTCGGCCGGGTTTCTGCTGATTTCTCCAGTCGGCGCCGAGCCGCGCTACCTGCTGGTGCCTGCCGCGGCATTGCTGGCCCTGTCGATCTTCGGCTGGGCAGCGCTCCTCGCCAAGGCTTCGGGCACGGCCAGGCGCACTGCCGTGGCGTGCCTGGTAGCCGGTACGTTGACCTTCGGGCTGGTCGAATGGGGCCGTTTTCCCCGGCCCGCCCCCTATCCGGTGGAGACGCTGGTAAAAGCCGTGGTTGGCGATTCACGCTGGCGGGGCCAGCGAATCCTGGTTCCTCCAAACCTGGAGGGCGCCTTTATCGCCGAGTTCGTCTGGCTGGGACCGCAAGAGCCCCCCTATCAGCTTGTCCGGCCCAATAAGGCGTTCACGTCCCAGGGCTGGAATGGCGAGAATTACTCGTCGCGGATGCACTCCCCCGAAGAAATGATCGCCTACCTGGAGCAGAGGCCGGTGAGTCTGATCCTCTGGGAGGATCGCCCGCTGAATGAGTTGCGCCCCCACGAGCGGGTCATGGGGGAAATGTTGAAGAACTACCCGGCTCGATGGCGCCCGGTGTTTGCCCTGAACGGGGCATCCGCCTCTCCGGCGTGGTTTATCTTCGAGTACGTGCCGCGGCGGTAAGCCGGAAAACCAGGTGGGACAGACGATCGTTTTTTGTCGTCTGTCAAGCGTTGCGGCCCAGCGAGAGCCTGACAGACCACGGAGAACGATGGTCTGTCCCACCTCGGAGTCACCCAAACGGAATGGGACCAAACGGAATGGGACCAAACGGAATGGGACAGCCTGAACTTACACTTTTTCACGCTATCGAAATGGGTGCAGTCAGCTCCGTCCCATTTTCTGCTTTTGCCGGATTTCGCTGCGGGCGCCCGTTGTGAAGCCATTGACGGCCGAACCGCCGCTCCATTCCCTCGACGAACTCCGCCGGCCCCAAGGGCGCCCCCGCGTAAGTTGCCCTCTTGAGTTGCTGCCACTGGCGCAGATCGTCCGGGTGACTCAGCATTTCTTTCCACCACGCCGCGCCACCCCGCTCGCGCCAGTAGCTCCAATCCAACACAGGGAATTCCTCCGCCTCAGGACCCAGCACGTGCGCTCTTGCGCTGGACCATCGTGTCGGCGCCTCCTCCAGGTGAGCGCCTGTCCAGACCGGGCAATGGCTTTCGTGCAGTACCTTCGCTGTCACCGAGCCCAACAGAAAGCGGTAGAACGGCCCATGGCCATGGGTCGACTTCACGATCAGGCCGGCGTTCCGCTCCTGCCAGGAGAGCTCGGGCTACTCCCTCCGTGAGGTAGAGGGCAGGACGTTTTGGGACTTCCTGCTCCCACCGGAAGAAGTGGACGAGGCGAAAGCCGCGTTTGCGGGCATCCTCGAAGGCGCGGCGCCCGCGACAACTTACGAAAGAACCTGGATCGGAAAGGACGGCTCCCGCAGGGTGATCGCCTCGTCAAGCATCGGGCGTTGTGGCGCGGATTGCGCTGTTAAGCAAGTCATCAGCACCGGTATCGATATCACTCCGCGCAAGCTCGCCCAGGATGCCCTACGCCGGAGCGAGGAGCAACTCCGTCGATTGACGGCGAACCTCTTGATTGCTCAGG
>Ga0187848_10001789_pt1 | contig 17795 bp, 17 predicted proteins | sample June2016WEW_4_40_FD_132424 | JGI IMG/M metagenome (GOLD analysis project Ga0187848, IMG submission 132424) | Peatland microbial communities from SPRUCE experiment site at the Marcell Experimental Forest, Minnesota, USA - June2016WEW_4_40 | ecosystem: Environmental > Terrestrial > Soil >... | reverse complement strand
TAACAATGGTCATGGAACCCGCAAAGACACCAAACCAATGGTATACACGCGTACCAGCCCAAACCTGCTCAAAGATAACTTAGCTAACAAACTATAAAAAACGAATTGTGCACACGTCTATAATATAAGCAATAGGACTTAAACGATTTGGTATGGTTAGGCTAAAATGCAAGAAATGCGGAAATGTCTTCGAATACACTTACAAACCGTTGGGCTCATTGGTGCATCTTGGACCCTACAAACAAGTCCAGTGCCCAGCATGCGGGAAAAGTAGTTGGCTCAACATCTATTCATCAGTGAAAGATCCGATAACTTGGCCTCCAGAAGGAAAACAGCAAGAGCAGGTTGCCCCGCCCCAGTTAACTGAGGCAGAGCTGGAAAAGAAGCGCATAGAAGAATCCAAATACGAAAAACCCTAAAAAATTAGTTTGCTTCATTTATGATTTTGGCGAGGTCTTCTTCAACTCTAGTTGCAAACGTAACAGGCATCTGCCATTACCTGTATTAAAAATATTCAATTTAATACTAAGCTTTCCGTGATTAAACCGCGTTTTTTTTAGACAGAACAGTTTTTAAGGCAGACCAAAAAATGCTATTTGCAGATGATGATTGCGATGGCACGTCTTAAGTGTAAGAGATGCGGAAACATCTTCGAAAAAAGTTACAGACCATTTGATTCAATGTTGCGCCTTGGACCTTACAGACGATACCAATGTCCAGCCTGTGGGAAAAGCAGCTTCTTTAACCTACTCGCCTCAGTCAAAGACCCAATCACTTGGCCTTCACAAGAAAATAAACAAGAACAGCAAACCACTGAACCTCAACTAACCGAGGATGAACAAGAAAAGAAACGCATCGAAGAATCTAAATACGAAAAAGCCTAAACTCAAATGACATTGGACAGCGCATGGCATGATTGACACAGAGAATCTCACCCGAAAATTTGGCAATCTAACAGCTGTAGATAATGTCACCCTACACGTGGACGAAGGCGAGGTTTTTGGTTTTCTTGGACCCAACGGAGCCGGCAAAACCACCACTGTACGCATGCTCTGCTGTCTAATCGGAAAAACCAGCGGCAACGCCCGCATAGGCGACTTTGCTGTTGACAATGAAGCGGACTGTCTCAAAATAAGAAAAATGGTTGGCATACTGCCCGAAAACGTCGGCTTATACGACAGCCTAAGTGCCTACCGCAACCTTGACTTTTACGGAAAACTCTACGAGGTCCCCGAAGCGAAACGGCGAGAAAACATTGAACATCTCTTGCGGCTGCTGGGCATCTGGGAGCGCAGAGACGACGCCGTCGGCACCTTCTCGAAAGGTACCAAACAGAAAATCGCCATAGCCCGCGCGCTAATCCATGACCCGCAAGTGTTGTTTCTGGATGAACCTACAGCTAATTTGGATCCAGAAGCCTCAAAAACAGTTCGAGACTTTGTTCTGGGTCTCAAAAAAGAGAAACGTACCATCTTCCTGAACACTCACAACCTAGACGAAGCGGAGCGGCTTTGCGACCGCATCGCCATCCTGAAAACTCACCTAATCGCGGTTGACTCACCCAAAAACTTAGAGCGTAGTCTATACAACCGAAAAACCATAGTCCACCTAGACAGTGTCACCAGCGCGGTTTTAGCCGCCGTTAGAGGGCTGAATGCAGTGAAAAACTTGAAAACCAGCGAAAACAAGCTAATTCTCGACATAGATAATCCAGAGAGAGATAATCCCGAGTTGGTGCGGGCAATTGTGGCGGCGGGCGGCAACGTCCAATACGTCACGGAGTTGCGGTCCACACTTGAAGATGTTTATTTGAAGTTAATTAGGGAGGCTTCTGCATAATGAGATTATGGAAATCATGGATTGTAACCCAAAAAGACCTTAGTGTTTTTAGGAGAAACAAGTACGTGCTCTACTCTTTCATTGCATTTCCAGTACTGATGGGCGTTGTTTTTCCAGTGACGTTCATATTTGCCTTAAATGCTCAGGCAGCGTCACTCACGCACGCTCAACTCTTAACTGCGGCTGGTCAAGTCGCCAACGAAGCAACAACGTATCTTATTCTTATTGCGGCGTTTCTCCCGTCAATTATCGGTTCATACAGCTTTGTCGGAGAAAAAATCGAGAAAAGCCTTGAGACACTATTAGCGACTCCAACAACCGACGGTGAATTACTGCTTGGCAAAAGCTTAGCTTCTTTTGTCCCTTGTTTAGCTGCAACTTTCATAGGCGGCGCAATTTCGGCTTCAATTTTGGACGTCTGGTCATACACTACGCTAGGTGTTTTGTTGTTACCTGACGTTTACTGGCTGATAGTATTGTTTGTAATGGCACCGTTAGCATGCATAATGAGCGTAGAAGCCAATGTGATTGTTTCTTCACGAATGAGTGACATACGGGCAGCACAACAAATAGGTAGCTTGATTTCTTTACCATTGATGTTATTTGTAATTGTGGCTGCTGCAACCGCGCTGGTATCGGTACTATTGGCTGTACTAATAATAGCAGTGTTAGCCGTGGCTGACGTTACTCTGTTTTATTTAAGCAAAGAAACGTTCCAAAGAGAAGAGATACTGACAAAATGGAAATAGCCAGCTAAAAAAAGGTAAAGTTGCGTTGGCTCGTGTCATTAAGTAGCGCAAGGTGCAACGGTGCCTATTTGCCAGATTTATTATTTGCGTAGTCTGTGTGACAAAGTAGGTCAATTTGAAATGCGGTAGCAATTGTTTGAAAATAATTGCCCCTTCATCTACCGTCTACACAGTTTTAATTTTGCACTCAAAATAGCCCAAGAAAGAGAAGCAAGCACTCCTGAACGAGCGCCGAAGACAATGCAATAATCATGTTTTTTACGGGTTTTCTGTCAATTTTGTAAGTTGCTTCTTTGTTAATCCCGCTCCGGGCGTGGCATCAAGTCTTTTGTGCACTTTTCCCTTTTTAAAGAGAAGCACAGTTGGGTAGTATTCGATTTCGTACTTATCGCATAGGTCTGGTTTGTCATCAACTACAACGCTTATGCATTCTTGCGGATTGGTTTTGGCATATTCTTTGAAAACGGGAAGGAACACTTGGGAGTATGGACACCATGAAGCATAGAAGAGCACAATTGCCTTATCTTTAGACTTCAAAACGTCCTCAATGTTTTCTTCAGCTTGCTCTCGCGATCTTTTACTCATTTCTCTTTCATCTCTCTCGTGCTCTCTCTGTCCGCCTCTTCCGGATAGTGACTGCTGTCGCAAAACGGTTTATTCGTGGATTTTCCGCATCGGCAAAGAGTGACGCGATTTCGCACTTCATAGAGTTTACCATCCGCAGAGTAGACTGGAATTCCACCGCGAACCCAAAATGGTCCACCTACCCCTTTACTTGGATCCTCAATTATGCCAATCGACTTGGCTAGATCAGGCTCAAGTGTAATGCCAGGTTTCTTATCTAAAACTACAAGCCTGCCTGAGGGACAATCGTAAGCATTTTCTATCGCGTTTTTCTTAACCTTCGAATCGTTTGACTTGGGAATTGCGTCCCAAATATCGCCGCCTCGATGACAAAAACGGGCTGAAGCACAGAGTATCTCTGCATCCTTTAACATCAATTCTGGGCCATCAATTATTTTTGCTACATTCTCGAAATGCTCAGTTGTGCTTGTTTCTGTTCCGTCAAAATTCACTTTCAAATGAGTACTGTCGCAGAATGGCTTGTTATTGGATTGACCGCACCGGCACAATAAATAATTTTCCGTGGTCTTCAAGTTTTTTCCCATGACCCATTTGGCTGGGATACCCTGTGCGTCACATGATATTGTCGTGGTAAACAAAGGGATATTTCCAGAAACCAGATAGGGACCATTCTTGACAATGGTTATCTTGCAATCTTCTTTTGCGCTTGAGTTCTTTGACAATTTCACTGCCTCACATTTACTAAATCAAAATGAACATATAAGATTACACCAAATTAAATATAATTACAAGTATAAAAAAGGGCAAGGAAGTTAGCAAAGAAAAAGTAAAGGTTTTTCACTGTAGCTCTGTAATTTCAGAGCGTCTTAATTGCCGTTTTGCTAATCCTGCGAAAACCTTGTAAAATTCTTTCAAGGCTACTCGATATCCCTTATCCATGAAGGACATGTCTAAAAGATTGTCAACCCAACGTAGACTGTGTTCTGCGCATTGGTACATTAGTTGTTTGTGCAGTTCATTTACTTCTGTTTTTGTGAACCAATCTTTGTTTTTCAATCTACCCAGAGGAACGAAGAATAAGGGCACGAGAAGGCTCCTGCAGTCCTTAACATCGTCTACAAGCTCCATCGTCTTTATGATATCGTCTTCAGTTTCTTCGGGGAGTCCGACGATAAGAGTTCCTGCAGGGATTAGCTTGTGATCGTGCATTATTCCAAAACCTTGCCGGGCAACTTGAGGCCATTCTTCAGGCTTAAAAGGAAGTGCCTTTGCTGGCATGATTTTCTTTGCGAGTTCAGCTGAACCGGTCTCAACGCCAATTTCTGCTCCCCACCATTCTTGCTTCTGAAGTATAATTTCTGAGAGCTTAGAGACAAGCTTCGGTTTTGAGGCTACAGCAGCTAATGAACAGTGACTCCAACTGATGGTGTGAACCTTGCTCATGACTAACTCGTGAAGGTTTAGCAGTTTTTCGTCATTGGGCACCGCGTTTTGGGAACCATATAGCATTACGTCTTCAGCATGCAGACAGATAACGCGATGTTTGCCTAATTCGACGTTGACGGTTAATTCCCGCACGATTTTGTCGTAAGGGTACCAGCGCAGGGGTCTGAGTGTAACATTGCAGAATTCGCATCCTCGACAGCAACCTCTTCCAAGTTCAATTAGACCATTAACAGACGGCTGCACAATGTCAGGTATATCTTCCAGCCGAGGTACGTCTTTAGCTGAGACTTCATAATGAGACTGGAGTTCCTCGCCGTTTATGGCTGCTTTGAAAATTTTTCCTACAACGTTTTCTGCTTCTCCTTCTACTATACAATCTATTACTTTTTTTTCAACGAGTTGTGGTCTGTAGCGGAACTGCCACGCGCCCGGACCGCCCACTATTACCTTTAATCCGTTTCTTTTGGCTTCTCTGATGACGGGGCTGGTTACTAATGCATGGAAGTGCCTTGCCAAGAACGGCTCTTTATGAAAAACAGATGCCAATGTGGTTGATGCTGGACCGAAACCAAAAGGATCCATGGTATGAATGCCAATAACTTTGGCGGTTTTAAGATATTTTCGAAGATGATTTGGGCTAATTGTTAAAACACTAAAGCCTTCTTTCAGCAGTTGAGCCTCAATTTTTCTTAATCCATAAGGCGCAGCAGTTGGCAACCCCTTGCTTGTCCTTATCGGTGGAAAAAACAGGTAACTGTATAAGACATCAGGGATGAAGTTGGATGGAGCGCACGTACCGAATCCTAGGAATTCGTTGCCATGATAATTACTCATCAGCGTTCTATCAGCAGTTAAAAGTACGTCTATGTCATTATTTGCCATTTGGTTCATCCATATCAGACAGATTATTTTTCTAAATATTTAATAGATTGGCTACTTAGCGATATGATTTAATTATTGGTACATCCAAATAAACATTACATCTTTACATAATCTTGGCTAATGAAGGATCCGTCCAATAGATTGCTGTCCTATCTGGCAATAGACCTTTGAACATTTTATGATCAATGTACATTCGTAAATTGTCCATGTATCGATTGTCTACTTAAGACGTTTTGATTCTTACTAATGTTTACAATGGTTCAATTTTTATGTGGTTATGCTTATATATATCTTGTTTTACTAAACAAACGTCAAGTGAACCATTAGGATGTGAGAATTTTGGGCTTAAAACTAAGAGAAAGCCCAACGAAAAAATTGGACGCCATTGATCTGCAAATCATACGAGCATTGGAAGAAGATTCACGCGCAAGTTTGCGTAAGCTAGCTCACAGAGTTGGAATAACCCCCAACATTCTGCATAATCGCATTGACGGTCTAGAGCGTGCAGGCATAATTCTTGGGTACGTACCCGTTGTTGATGCAGCTAAGATGGGTTATGCCTTGACTGCCATTATTATGATTCAGGTTGAAGGCGGGCATATTGTCGAAGTCGAAAACGAAATTGCCAAAGAAAACAACGTTCTATCGGTTTATGACATAACTGGAGAATATGATGCAATCGTCTTCGCCAAGTTTCGAGATAATGCAAGTCTTAATGGTTATTTGAAAAAACTGTTAACTGAGCGCTTCATAAAGAGAACCACCACGCTGATTGCTTTAAATGCCGTAAAAGAATACAGCAAAGTTATTTGATTGTATCCTACTTCCTGAATTGTTCAAAGCTCACCCAGTTATCGATTTTATCGTTAACCTCGTTGCTATAAACAAATTTGCAGAAAATTGTAAATACTTAATATTGCTATGCGAGTATTACTGCACTTGAAACTTGGGGAGGGTGTTTGAGGTGAAAAGTCTCAGGGGTATCTTGGTTGTTGGAGAAAAAAACATTTTTATCGAGCTTATACAAATCATCAACATCGGCATAGAAGCCAATACTCTTGTATCAAGCATGTACAGTTTAGATTTCAAAGGAAAAGATGTAACTGAAGCCATGCATACCATGCAGTCACTTGAGAAAAAATCTGATGAAATAGCCTTCAAAATAAGCGAAGACATTACAAGCGGCGCCATCAGCCCCAACATAATAGATGACCTGCTTAAATCTGTCCAAGTTGCTGACGACATAGTTGACCTATACTATTACCTCAGCAGGGAAATAGAAAGAATGGCAAAAGTCTACGCTGTGGGTTTCGAATTAAAACGTCCTGGTTGGGACTCTGTATATGTGAACATTCTTGCGCTCGCGGAAAAATCCCTCTTAAATCTTAAACAGGCGCTCTCCTCATCCAGCGTCGCGGAGATTTTGGGGTTGCGCAAAGAAATTGAAGCCTTAGAACAGCAGGGTGATGACATAAAGGACGTGGGATTTGACAGGCTATATAATATGACGCCGAACTTGCATTACTTACAATTCTATCATTATTCTGAGCTTTTGCACAAATGCGACGACGTACTTGATTCTTGCGAGGACTTATCAGACTTGATTGTCTCTGTGGTTACGTCCATCCTCAAGTGACCTCTAAATGCTTTGGCTTTCATTCGCTATTCTTGTATTAACTTTCATCACGGTAATGTTAGTTGCAGGCAACAACTTATCCGCATGTATTGGTCCCGCTGTAGGCTCAAGAATCATAACTAAACGCTTTGGCATGCTATTGGGCGCTGCAGGGTTTTCGCTGGGCCTTGTTATCCAAGGCATGGGAATGTCAAAAACAGTAAATGTGCTGCTGCCAAATGTGGCTTTGCAGTTTCGGGCTGAAGCTTTACTGGTGGCGATATTAATTTTTGTTATTGCCGACTTAATTAGAGTGCCAGCGTCTATTAGCATGTCGCTTGTCGGTTTACTCACAGGCTTATCCATTGCAAGTGGTTCACTTACAAACAGTGCTTACATAGCTGAGGTAGTGGCTATGTGGGTTGCGGCACCCTTAATTGCTATAGTTTTTGCTTTTTACCTCATCAGAATCATAAACCGCAACTGGACTAAAAACATTTGGCGAAGGCTACAAACCTACAAAATCTTGATAATTGTTTTAGCGTTTTCTACTTCATATGTTCTTGGAGCCAATACCCTTGGGTTGATAGTTGCCACAGGTGGTTTCAATATAACAACTGTCTTAGTAGCAATTGTTGCAATAATTATCGGAACGTTCTATTTGAGCGCCGGCGAGATTCGTAGGGTTGCTCAAGAGCTTTTTCTCATGCGGTACCCAAACGCGACAGCGACACTTGTGGTCTCAACGGTTCTTGTTGAGGTGGCTACAATTTTGAATATTCCACTTTCCAACACGCAAGCCCTTTCGTCGGCGGTTTTTGGAACAGGCATATCTTACAAATCCAAGTTCGTCTCGGTCAAGCCGTTCCTGCTTATAGCGTTAAGCTGGGTAATCGTGCCACTGCTAAGCTTCACAATAGGATTAATCATAGGCGCCATTTAGCCATCTATTGTTTGGACCATGGATTTACTAAGCATCCAGGCGCTTTTTTAGATGTTCATTATAACAAAGTTATTATTGCAAAATAATTCAGTTTTTCATAAAACTTATGAACAAGTATTAACTAGATTTATATTTCTCTGAACATACCAGTTGGTAAAATTAAAACTGGTGTTAATATTTGAAAAGAATTTTAGAAACCAAACGGAACATAGAAGAACAGATTGTTATGGATTCTCGAGGACAACCGCACAGTATCTTTCAGAAAAAATTGAAGAAAAAGTAGATGAAAGTGAAACATAGTACATTCCAATGCTTTTATACTCGTGCAGTTTCAACTTCTGATATTCTGCCTAAGTCGTTTCTTGTTGCCTGATTGGTTGGTTTCGCTTCAATATCACCAATTTATTGTTCTTAATAGTTTTACGTACAGAACATCAAGAGGAATACAAGTATTTTTCATTAAATCTGGACATTTTTTATTCATTATTAGTGTACATTTCGCACGGTAGCATGCCAGAATCAAATGTGGCAGCTAAGATTAGTAATTGTTATGGAATAAGAGTGCCCAAAAAAGGCGTTGAAGTTTTGTGCTGGAATCAAGTGTGAAGAAGCTAACTTCCGAAGCTCTTTCTAAAATACCTGGTTCTTTGATGCCTATCGAATTGAGTTTTATTAAAAAAAGGAAAAAAGGAACTAATCTTTTTTCCAGAACTTGATGGTTCTGGACTTAGTGGCTCCTGAAGTTTTGTTCTCATCCTCATCTTTGCCAGGGAATGGAAACAATCCGGAAGGCTTTGATTTTGAGTTGACGCGGAAATAGATTAAACCTGCTATCAACCATATTGCGGTGCCTGCTATAGCAAAGATTCCTTCTGATCGTGAAGTCCCTCCGCCAGCAAAGCTGAGGTACACGATAGTAGCCATCATGACGGCGTTGGCGGCGAAGCCTGCGATTGGAACTACTTTGCGTTTTAGTATGTTACTTCGTTCTTTAGTGAATGCGATTAGTGCTATAATGTTTGTGATTCCATATAGTAGGAAGGTGCCAAAGTTTGATAGCAATGTAATTGAGGTTAGGTTTGTTATTGTCAGTACTCCGAAAGCTCCTATAGCGGCTGCAACAGCTGTCATTACCCAGATCCCAATTGCTGGAGTGGAGTATTTTGGGTTTAGCTTGCTAAGGTGATAAGGTACTTCGGTGTCTCGGCTGATTGCGTAGGTTACTCTAACGCCGGTGTTCATGCATGCAAGGGTAGTGCCTAATATTGCAGCGGCCACAATTGCAGCTATTATTAACTCTATTGTGAATCCGTTGCCTCCGAGGAATACGTTCCCAAGGTTGCGAACCATATCGCCGATGGGGGCACCTGAGACTGCAGCAGCGCCAAATCCTGTAAATTTCTGGCCGTTTTGTGTTATAGTATAGCTGGAGTTCATCCATGCTTCAGCTCCGAAGTATTCAAACAGATACGCGAAGGCTCCTTGGATAATTAATGATAAAATGATTGCCTTTGGAACGACCTTGGGATCTTTGGCTTCTCCGGTGTATGCTGTTGCGGATTCGAATCCGACTAGTACTAAGATAGCGATGGTTGCTTGAAATAACACGTTGCTAATATCGTGAGGTGTGACTATTCCGCCAAGGCTAGTGAACATGAAGGTTACATGTTGAGGGTTCAGGAAACGGAATGCCAATGCCATGCCAGTGATGACGACCAGCATTCCGATTTGAACTATGTTTAGGAGAAGGTTTGTTTTTGTTGATCCTTGAATTCCGCGGTAAGCTATTGCGCCTGTGACGACTGCAAATGCGCAAGCGATAGCGATTTCGCCTAAGGGTGAAATGCTGAAACCAAGTACAGATAAAATCCATGTTAACAAGATAGACATTGCTGCAACCATGACCCCGGGATAGACCCAGTAATAGAGGTGAGAAATCCAGCCGACACCGAACTTTGCGTTTCTAGCTGAAGTGTTGCTGGCTCCGTTGTCTAGTAAGGCTCTTTGAGCAAAGTAATACGAGCTTCCAGGACCAGCATCAGGGTAACGCCGTGCTAGCCACGAATAAGAAGCAGCAGTTAGGAACGCCAAAATTAATGCTAATGTAAGGCCAAAAAATATGTCGTTGGCCGTTGAAGCGCCAGACGGAGTGGTCTGAGCTGCGTTCATCTGAAAAGTAAGCCACAAGAACGCCCCTGGAGCTATTAAGGCCATGGCGTTTATTGTAACGCCGCCGAGGCCGAGAGTTTTTTTCAATTGAGGTGACTTTTGCGTCTGTGCACCTGTTGAGTCAGTAGACATCTATTTTTCCTCCTTTAAGTAGTAAGCTGAAAATAGCGAAAAGTAATTTTGTGACTGTTTTAACGAATTGCGCGTCGTGCTTTTTGCTTGATTTGTTTACATTTGGAGAGCCCATTCTCTTTTTCATCTAGTAACACCGAACTAATAGTACAATAAAGCAAATTTAGGGAAATATAAACCTAATTAAGATTTGTTCATAATAATTATGAATAACTGCAAATGTTTCCATAAAAAACCTAAATTTGTGCACAAAAGCTCAAGATTAAACTGGTTTATTGAGCAAAATAAAATTTAAATATGAGTGAAAAAGAAAGTTGTATGCTTGCTCTGGGGGATGTATTTTAACTAATATTTATAAAACCGGAATGTTAGCGAAGAGAACAACTAAAATAAGCTCACGCTGGTAGTTTGTCGTTTTTTATTTCTGAGCGGAGTCTGTAGCCAATTGTGGCTATTGACCCAAATATGATGCATGTCCAGAATAAGTCCAATATCCCCAACATTCATCCACTCTATTTTCGTTTTATTGAACATTTTTTAAATGTTGTCATCCTATATAAACGTGATTGTGAATTGTTCATAACTTTTATGAAAAACAAGAAGAGTGTGCAATCAATATAACTGAAATTAGACATTTGGCTTGGAAATTTCTATTTATTTGGGCATCGCATTCAACACCTTTCATTCTCGGAGAAGCATATCACTATTTAAGTTCTTTTTCAACATCAAATCAATTAAAACTCGATTGTATTTTGATTGATTTTAAGGCGGCCCATTGCTGTTCTCGTAAGAACCTGTGCAGTTCGGAATACATGTGTCTCAACATGTTTCTTGACTTCACGATTGGGATACGTTCATGTTTTCAATTAATAGACATTTTCATGTAAATTAGTTCAGTTTTCCTGAAAAATTATGTACAAATCATAAATAACTTTATTAGGTAAAGATGTGATGAATATGAAAACTAGGGAGAAGAAAGATTGCAGAGCTTTACGCCCACGTTCTGGATGAGAACTGGCTCAGCAGCCTCAGCGGATTCCGTTTTCCGAAATCGAAGCTTTTCGATTAAGAAGCGAGCAAAAGTTGAAGGGATTTCATAAGTCGTAAAACGTGGATTGGCGATTATTATGGTGGCTTATATGAAAACTGTGTGTACTGGATGTCCGTTGCAAAATGACCGTGGAGAAAGCACGAATTCAACTGTAGAGTTCGTTCCTTTAGGGGAGAGGATAGTCTAATTATGAACAGATTATTAGCATCTGTTAATATGTTCGTGGAGCCGTCCCAAAAAGACCAAGTATTGGCGGCTCTCGCTAAACTCAACAACATCGAAGAAATTTACGAGGTAGCCGGAGAATACGACATAGTTTCATTAGTTTCCGCGTCTTGCCTTGAAGAGTTCAGAGATGTTTTGCAGAAGAAAATAATGAAGACTAAGGGCATAAAGAGCACTATAACAACGATAATTTTGCAACCTCACAAAGGACCAAGATGTTTATCCGTAAAAGCTAATACTTCAATAGCAAAATAGAACAGGAGCGGAAAGGAGCCATAGTGAGCACGAATGTTATCTGGAGTTTCGGAATAGATGATCAATGCAATTCAGGTCATATCAGTCGTTCTTATACTTGGAACAACCATACTTATAGCGAAACTCATTGCGCCTTACCTTGTCCGAGTTTATAATCGGGCACCAGGCCGTCTAGACAAAGTTTTAAACCCTATTGAAAATTTTATTTACAAAATATGCAGCATAGATCCAGAGCATCCGATGGGTTGGAAACAGTATTTCCTTACTGGGTTGCTGCTTAACGTTGCCCAGATGGTTATCGCTTTTATAATTCTGGTTTTTCAAGATAAATTGCCGCTTAACCCTCTAGGCTTTCCCGGTCTAAGTTGGGACCTATCTTTCAACACAGTAATCTCGTTTGCAACAAACACTAACCTTCAACACTACAACGGAGAGGCAACACTATCCATATTTAGCCAGATGACAGCCATCCAATTCCTACAATGGATCTCAGCAGCAACCGGAATATGCATGGGTATAGCATTTATACGCGGATTTATCGTCGGCTCCAAAAACGTGGGAAACTTCCACGTAGACTTCGTCAGAACCATAACCAGAATACTGGTGCCACTATGCCTCATAGCCTCGGTAGTCTTTCTAGTTATGGGTGTTCCACAAACTCTTAACGCTTCGACAGCAGTAACGACGTTGCAAGGTACAACACAATCAATCCTCGTCGGGCCAGTTGCTTCTCTCGATTCAATAATGCAATTGGGCACGAACGGCGGAGGATTCTATGGCGCCAACGCTGCTTACCCGTTTATGAACCCGTCGCCTTCCTCGGACATATTTATGATAGCCTTGATGCTTCTTCTTCCCACAGCAGTCATCTTCGTATTCGGAGAATTGCTGGGTAAAAAAAAGGAATCTCGACCCTTGTTGTGGGGCGCTTACATTTTTGTTGGTATTAACCTCGCCATAGCTTTTGTCCCAAATATCCCTCTTGTCGCTGAAGGCATAGAAACGAGGTTCGGGGGTTTCATGTCTACTCTCTATACCGTAATTACGACCGTTGCCACGACTGGATCAGTTAACTCTGCGCTCTCAGGCATGCATCCTCTGGCGATAACTTCTGGTTTCATGGGAATGTTCGTTCAGGCAATTCCGGGCGGAAAAGGAGTGGGCTTGATGTACATGGTAATGTTTGTAATAATCACTGTCTTCATCGTTGGGCTAATGTCTGGAAGGACTCCTGAATACTTAGGAATTAAGATCACTGGCCGTGACGTAAAACTTGTAATGGTGGCTTTCCTAATCCACCCCATTATCATACTAGTACCCACAGTAATGGCGTATGCTTCGGGCGCTGCGGCAGCCGTTGGGGTCAGTGGAAACTCTGTGGGATACACGCAAATCCTGTGGGAATTCACGTCAGCCGCGGCGAACAACGGTTCCGATTTCCTAGGCTCCTCAGCAAACACCCCGTTCTTTAACATAGCCACCGGTATTGTCATGTTCATAGGACGCTACGCTCCACTTGCAATCTTGCTTGCACTGTCAGGCTCCATGATTGGACGAAAACGAACCGGCACTACCTCGGGGCTCAAAACCGACAGCCCAATATTCACAATAGTTCTGATCGGTAGCATCATCATACTCGTAGTGTTGACGTTCTTCCCGTTCTTGGCGCTGGGGCCAATTTCATCATTCTTCGGGGGGCTAAAGAATGGCTTCTGATGATAAGAAAACTTTAGCGCCGATAAAAAGTAGCGAATCAACCTCTGGAGGAATGAGGTCAGCTTTCTCTAGAAAAGTGTTGGTGGATTCGGTAGTCCGTTTAAGCCCTAAATCGCTGGTTAAAAATCTAGTGATGTTAATAGTTGAAATCACGTTCTTTATTGTGGCAGCAATGGCTATCGTTCCACAGGCTTTCGGGCCGGTAGCCAGTTCCGGCCTGCGGGTCTTCTATGTTGAAGTCGCCGCGATTCTCATCATTACCGTTTGGTTCAGTACACTTTCCGATGCTCTTGCTGAGCAACAGGCAAAAAGCACAGCTGGTGCATTACGAAAATTGGAAACCGAGGTGCCAGCAAAAAAAATTGTAAAGGAAGAATGGACAAGGAAGATAGTTGCCGTAAAATCGACTGAACTCCGAAAAGATGATCTTATTCTTATCGAAAAAGGCGACATCGTTCCCCTAGACGCTGATATACTTGAAGGAATTGCCATGGTTGACGAGTCGCTTGTCACAGGTGAATCAGCCCCAGTTCGGAAGGCGCCTGGAGACTCGCTCATCGGTGGATCGCGGCTGGCTAGCGACACTCTAATTGCAAAAGTAACGACGAACCCTGGAGAGACCTTCATCGACCAAATGATAAAGATGGTTGAATCTGCTAAGAGGCCAAAGACGCCCAACGAAGTTGCAATAACTATTGTGCTGATTGGATTGACCGCCATCTTCACAATTATAATAGTTGCTTTGCTAGGCATGTCGGTCACGCTAGGTCTGGGCGCTGACCTCTCCGTGCTAATCGCGCTCTACGTTTGCCTCCTCCCAACAACCATAGGCGCCCTGCTTCCTGCAATCGGACTTTCCGGAATGTCCAGACTGTACAAAAGCAAAATAATTGCAAAGTCCGGTAAAGCTATAGAAACCGCTGGCGATGCAGACGTCGTTCTCCTCGACAAAACAGGCACCATTACAGTGGGCAACAGACAAGCTATAAAGTTCGTACCAATGGAAGGATTTACAGAAGAAGAAGTAGGAGAAGCAGCATTCCTTTCTTCTTGGCATGATGACACTCCAGAAGGACGCAGCATACTCAAGCTCGCATATGAGAAAGGTTTCCTACCAAACGAACTGAACTCTCTCGCACTTTCAGAAACTTACCCGTTCTCAGCCAGCACCCGCACGAGTGGAGTGAAAATAACTCATATGGGCTTAACGCTTCCAAAAGGTGACAAATCGGGACGAGACCGATTGAGGATCAGAAGAAAATCCTCAACAATATCTGAACAGGGAGTTGCCTCAGGAATCGAGCCTGAAATTGAAATCTTCAAAGGTGCTCCAGAAGCCATCAAAAAAATTGTAGCTTCCGTTCCTCCAAACTATGATCTCATCAATGAAGGGATATCTGCTGAGGGCGAAACACCTATAGCCATAGCAAGAAATCGCGAAGCTATCGGAATAATCAGATTGAAGGACGTCCTTAAAGTAGGCATAAAAGAAAAAATTCAGGCTCTTAAAGTCATGGGAATACGTCCAGTCATGATAACAGGAGACCAACCACTTACTGCAAAAAGTATTGCGTCAGAGGTTGGAATTGACGAATATGTAGCGCAGGCTAAGCCCGAGGACAAGTACAACATCGCCAAGAGGGAGCAAGCTGAAGGTAGAATTGTCGCAATGATTGGCGATGGAACCAATGATGCCCCAGCACTTTCTGCTGCAGATGTAGGTTTAGCTATGAACTCTGGCACAGAAGCAGCTAAGGAGGCAGCAAACATGGTTGACTTAGAATCGAACCCAGCAAAAATAATTGACGTCGTCATGCTTGGCAAACAACTATTAATGACCCGAGGTGCAGTCACTGCTTTTAGCATAGCCAATGATGTCGCCAAGTACTTCGCAATCATGCCTGTACTCTTCGCCACTGCTATACCTCAACTGGCAGCTTTGAACATTCTGCACCTTGGCTTGAAAAGTGCAGTCTTGTCCGCTTTAATATTCAACGCTATCATCATACCGCTTCTGATTCCTCTTGCCATGCGCGGAATCGCATTTAAACCTACCAGCACCATGACGCTTTTCCTAAAGAACACCTTAATCTACGGGATAGGCGGCGTCATCGTGCCATTCATAGGAATCAAACTGATAGATCTGCTCCTTGTGGGAGTATTTCACGTTTAGGAAGCAATAACTATGACAACAGAACAAAAAGAAAAATGGAACCTAAAGACGCTAAGACCGATTATAGGATTAGCACTGGTTTCGCTACTGATTTGCGGAATACTTTTCCCACTATTAATCACGGGCATAGGCCAAGTTTTCTTTCCATACCAAGCGAACGGCGAAATCGTCCAGCTCAACGGACAAGCTGTCGGATCAAATCTTATAGCTCAAAACTTCACTTTGCCCATTTTCTTCCAAGAAAGAAACGAGTCACAGTCGGCGTCAGGCGTGGACCCTGACATCACGCTTCAGCAAGCATACTCACAGATACCAAGTATAAGCAATGCAACTGGGATTCCTGTTGATTCCTTAACAAATATAGTTAATCAGAATCAGGAAGGATCGCTTTGGATCTTTGGCAGTCCATACATAAACGTCTTGCGAATCAATCTGTTGCTCATAAAAGATTACCCTTCCATTTACGGCAACTTCACTGGATAACCGTGAGCACCTGTTTAACGTAATCAAGGTTGCTAAGCGTTATAGGTTAGTGCTAGCTAATTTAACATTTTGTTCAACCTTTTAACGTTATTAGCACCCATTTGTCAGGCAAAAGATGAAATTACTATCCAAGTGTTTGAAAAGGTATAAATATGCGGAACTCCTGTTCAATTAGGAAAGACGACCAGTATGCCTAAACTATTAGCATTCGTAGATATATTTGTAGAATCTCCAGAAATGGATACTGTATTAACCTCGCTTGCCCAATTGGAACACCTCGAAGAATTATACGAAGTTACAGGCGAATTTGACATCGTAACTTTGGTTTCAGCTGCCGACATAGAAGAATTTCGAGACATCCTCAAGAACAAGATAATGAAAATAAAAGGTGTAAAAAGCACCGTAAGCTCTATCGTCCTTAAAGCTCACAAAGGACCAAAATGCATCGAAGAAAACACACCCTCAACATCTTCGGCTGTTTAAGTAGAACAGTTACTTTTTGGTTCAGCACCTGTATTTTTCTTCTCGAAGTCATTACTTCTAAAAAATTAAAAAAAATGATTTGGGAAATTTTGGCTTCTGCCTAAGAGCTACATTGGTGACAGAACGATGGATGTTTCAGTGCGGATTACGTTGGGGTCTTTTTCGATTATTTTGTAAACCACTTGGTTTATTTCTTCAAGCGCTGGGGCTTCTAAAACTATTATTGCGTCGTATCGGCCGAAGATGGCGTCGGCGGATACTATGCAGGTCTCCTTGACTTTTTCTTTTATTTTCTTAACAACGTCCAATGATGTACCTGGTTTGGTGCTTAAGAGTATGTAGGCTTTCATTTTTTTTCCTCTTTTTCTTTTTACTTCTTTACGTTTAAACTTAACAGTATTAACGTGTTATTGCATATAAATTTTCTCCTTGATTTAGACGTATGTCGAGCATTTATGAAATATTATGAACAAATCACAACTGCATTTATATTTAGCTGGGCAACTAACTAATTATAAAATAAAATGGTGAAAATATGTTTGGAATAATTGATTTAGCTTCAATAGCCACAATCATCGGTTCATTTGCCTTCATTGCGTACAGCATCAAGTTAGAACTCAAAATCAAAGTTTAACACAAAAACTCAGGTTGCATCCTTCAAGTCTTCACATCAATAAGCCCAACAAAAATTCCGAAATACTTCCCTACGGTTTTCAGCTTTCATAAAGCTAAATTACTTTTCCTTCCTCCTTTTTTTAAAAAAAAATTATTATACAATATTTTTAGTTGACCATGGATTTTGCAAATACTTACTTCTTGTATTAAGCAATGACTAAATAATAAGAATGATGTTGAATTCTATCATAAATTAAGTAAAATGCTTTTTAGAAGACAATCAAAAAATTAAGCTCACCCCTGCAAAGGCAAGCGTTCTCAAATAAGTTTGTATCATCAAGCCTTAGTGTTTGTGGTGAGGCCGCTGGGATTTGAACCCAGGATCGCATACGCCCCAGGCATGTATCCTGAACCAAGCTAGACGACGGCCCCAC